>Ga0187783_10000203_pt1 | contig 45155 bp, 38 predicted proteins | sample 1015_SJ02_MP02_2_FD_132471 | JGI IMG/M metagenome (GOLD analysis project Ga0187783, IMG submission 132471) | Tropical peat soil microbial communities from peatlands in Department of Meta, Colombia - 1015_SJ02_MP02_20_MG | ecosystem: Environmental > Terrestrial > Soil > Wetlands > Peat | place... | reverse complement strand
GTGGGAAGAGTTTGCTGCACGCTCTCGAGATTGAGCGTCAACAGCGCCAGTCGCTGATTGATGTCGTCGTGAAGTTCTCGGGCGATTCGGGTGCGCTCTTCCTCCTGCGCTTCAATCAACTTTTGACTCACCGTGGAAAGTGCCTCCTCGGCTAGCTTGCGTTCGGTTACGTCGATGGCCGAGCCGATGTAGCCAGCAAAGGAACCGTCCGCATTGAATCTCGGCACACCCAGGTCCAAAATCCAACGGTACTCTCCATCATGCCGCCGGAGTCGATACTCCATCTCGAAAGGCTCCCGGCGATCAAAGGCCTTCGCATAAGTATCCCAGCACCGTTGTAAGTCTTCAGAGTGGACGCCTTCGGCCCAGCCGTTTCCCTGCTCCTGCTGGAAAGACCGCCCGGTGAATTGCAGCCAAGGGTCATTAAAGTAGTTGCACAGCTTGTCGACTCCGGACATCCAAATCATTACCGGAGCCGTATTGGCAACCAAGCGGAAGCGTTCTTCGCTTTCGTGCAGACTCGCCATCGCCTGTTTGTGTTCGTGTCGCGCTTGCTTTTCCTCTTCTACAAGCACCGCGAGAACCATAAAAGGGATCGCGGCAAAGAACAGAAACAACTGCAGGGCCAAGGCGTTATTGAGAGGCCCGAGCCCGGTGAAGGGGCCGCGATCGTGTGCAGCTCCCCAAACCGACAGAAAGGTCACAATCAGCATCGAGGTCGACACACCTTTTAACCCAAAGCGCAGGGCCGCCCACAGCAAAGGAGGCACCAGCGAATACAGCAGGGCAGGTGAATTCCTCCATCCAGTTCCCGTGAACGTGAGAGACCCCAAAAGAACCACGCACGCCAGCAGTGCCCCTATTTCCAGGTAATTACGGGGTGCCTGCGCCCAAGTGCGCCCCTCGTGGACCCAGCTCAGTATGGCAGGTGTCACAGTGAGTAATCCCAAGGCATCGGCGAAAAACCAAATCCTCCACAGTAACCAGTAGCTGCCATGCGGGAAACCGGTTGCGCCCACAAACCCTGAAACGCCGGGTGCGAGGATCACGGCAACTGCCACATATTTCGCCAGAGCATTTATGCTTCGAAGATCAGGCGTACCTCGAAACAGAAAATGAATCCCCAACGCTGCGATCAGCACCTCGACTAGGTCGCCCAGCGAGAGCCAGATCTCGGAGGTAACCGGTACGCCGTTTATGAAGTCAGCGATCGGAGGCGCTGCGAGTCCGGCAACGATGAGCAATGGCCAAATTCTTGTTGGTGTGAGCAGCAAGACTGCCAGCAAAAATGGAGTAAAAAGCCAAAATGAGGCTTTGTGTTCAGGGGGAATTCCCAGTGCGACGGCAACTCGGACGGCGTAGTAGCACATGACGGCCACAAAACACACCAAGAACAGCGTAGCAAGAGGCGAAAAGGTATCGTTTACCTTTGACGAGGGCTTCGCAGGGGCGCTCATCCTAGTTGTCGCATCAGGTGGGCGAGCTAGGGATCTCTTAGATGCATCATACTACAGCCACCTCACGACCAAGACTACCTCAAGTAGAAGATCCATCACCGGAAGAGCAGCGTCGCAAGATCTGCACGTCAGAGGCTTCCCACCGAAGAACGGACGCGTAGTTGTGGCGTCGCGTTGGGGGATCCCCTTATTGCAAAGGCAGCCACTCTAGGGGGAAAAGTTTCGCGGCTTCGGAGGTGTTCATTTTCAGACCGGCCAACCCTGCTGCTCGGGCGAGCACGGGATCTCGGTTGTCAGCTAGGTCCTGCGCGGACGGCAGAACGATTTCATCAGGCGTAACGCCAACGTGTTCGAGGCTCCTCCCATCGTTCATCACTAGGTCCGCATCAGTTACCGAGAAGGCATAGAAGATCTTCGTGTCCATACCCTGCGAATACCGGTAGATTCGTGCCTCCATGACGCTTCCGGAAGTGCGATCGCCCAAGACCGTTCCGCGGTGCTCAAGCTGTGTCACACGAGCAAAAAGCTCGGCGGCCGAAGCGGACCGACTATCCACGAGAACGATCATTCTGCCCCCAAATGCGCGATCTCCGCGGGTCTTCGCAATCTGTGGTTTCTGTTCCTTTCGCGCAATGCGATCTGCAATTTTAAGATCGTGGTCGAACACATTTCCGACCATTCTTTCCAATGTGGTGATCGCGCCCCCGGGGTTGCCCCGCAGATCGAGGATAAGAGTCCTGTGCCGTTGAGCGACTCCAAAGAAACGATCGACTTCACTGTCTTCCAGAAAAAATTCGGGCATCTTCCAAATCATGACGTCGCCGATTTCCACATATTGCTGGCGAACCAGGTGATCCCGGTTTTCCTCCTCGCGAATGTACTGCCAAACATCCGAGCCGCCGGAAGTGAAATCCAGCACTTTGCGCCCTTGCTGAAGCTTGGAATTCACACTAACCTGCCGGATCCCGCCGTCCGGGTCGCGCAGGTTCAGTTGCGAGACAGCTAGGGGGGACAGGCTGTTCAGGTAATAGGAAAGGTCATGAAAGTCCCGGCGATTCACGCTGAAACCCTGGTACAGCGTAATCTGATCGCCGGGATGAACCTTGGATTCTGCATCGGTCCCCGGGCGAACATGGGTAACAAAAACGTCGTCGCCGAAAACCTGCATCCGAAAGCCGTACTCCACCTGCGAGGTTCGGGCAGGTGGAACGAAAAAGGTGTGGCTGTCGTTCAGACCACCTAGAAATGCAGCAATCCAACGGAACGCCTCGCCGTTTACGGGAGCCGCTTTGATTTTATCCTCGCACTGCCGATATCGCGCGTCCAAATCCACGCCGTGGTAGGTGGGATCGTAGTAGTGCTTCTTCACCGCGTCGTAGGCATCTCGTAATATCCCGCGGTCACGATCCTGGTCGATACTGCTCAGTTGTTCCCGCTGGGCTAGGGGACCCCCGACGAAGATAGAGGGACTTGCCAAAAGGAGGAGAAAAGCAGCCAGTACATAACTGGGCTTCCGAATGTGCATCCTCCCGCGTCGTTTTCTAGGCGTTGTTTCAGAACTATACCAGATGAACTGCGAACTCAAATCGATACCCTGACGCCGTTTCGTCTGCGGTAACCCTCTTGATACGATCCTATGCAGCGACATCGCGAGGTGTTGTTGCGTCTACCAAGACGTGCAGTATACTGCTCCTCCTACTGGGATGGGGTGCCGCATCGTGGGCGCGGTTGCCTGGAAAGCGATCGCGTGACAACGATGATGGATCGTGTCGCGAACGTGGAACTTCCGGAGCGTTACAACCTCGTGGAGCATTTTGTCGACCGCCACATCCGAGACGGTCGCGGCGATCGGACCGCGATCATCTGCGGCGACAAGCGAGTTACGTACAGAGAAGTGGCGGAGCAGGTCAACCGCGTCGGGAATGGATTGCTTAGGCTTGGGCTACAACAGGAACAGCGCGTGTTGCTGGTTCTGCCGGACACGTTGGAATTTGCTGCCGCATACTTCGGAGCGATGAAGATTGGAGCTGTGGCGGTACCGACCAGTACCGCGGCACGCGCAAGCGAATATGCCTACTTTCTTCAAGAGAGCAGAGCCAGAATTGCGATCATCCACTCGAACCTTCTCGCGGAACTTGCGCCTGCGCTATCGGATCAGCCTTACTGCAAGAACGTCATCGTGTGCGGGGAGCCCGTGGGCGGTTACATCTCTTGGAATCAATTTGTCGACGACGCGTCACCCCAACTGGACCCGGCATGCACCAGCAAGGATGACACCGCCTTCTGGCTTTGGACCTCGGGCAGCACCGGCCGACCTAAAGCCGCCGTGCACCTGCACCACAACTGGGTCTACTGCTGCGAGTATTACGCTCGCGGCGTAGTGGATATCAAGGCGGACGACGTCACGTTCTCTTCGTCGAAGCTTTTCCATGCTTATGGGCTCGGTAACGGCCTCATGTTCCCGTTTCATGTCGGAGCTTCAACGATTCTGTATCCGGGCAAATCACAAGCCCGCGCGATACTGGACACAGCCCAAGGGAATCGGCCGACGCTGTTCTTTTCGGTGCCGACGCTTTACGCCGCGATGCTACAGGAGGCGGAACAAAATACGGCGTACGACTTGCGCTCGATCCGTCTGGCCATCTCGGCCGCCGAGCCGCTTCCCGCGGATATTTTTCGCCGCTGGAAGAACCGTTTTGCCATCGAGATTCTGGATGGAATCGGTTCCACCGAAGTCTTGCACATCTATCTTTCGGCTCGAGCCGGACACGTTCGGCCCGGGAGCACCGGCCAACCCGTCCCAGGTTATCAACTTGCCTTAGTTGATCACGCGGGAGCTCCGGTGGCCGCCGGGACGATCGGCGACCTCATGGTGGCTGGGCCAAGCATCGCTTCCTGTTACTGGAATCGCCGGGCCCTAAGCCAGGAGCGAATGCGCGGGCGCTGGTTCGTTACCGGCGACAAATACCGCGTCGATGAAGATGGCTACTATTGGTATGCCGGCAGATCGGATGACATGTTTCGGGTGTCTGGTCAATGGGTCTCACCGATCGAAGTAGAATGCACGCTGATTGAGCATCCCTGCGTTTTGGAAGCTGCGGTAATTGCGTACGAAGAAGACACAGGGCTCCACACCCCGAAGGCCTTTGTCGTACTCCGCCAAGGCCATGCGGGCAATCGGGAACTTGTCGGGGAACTCCAGGACTTCGTGAAACGGCGAATCGCACCTCACCAATACCCGAGGCGGATCGAATTTGTCGCCGAACTGCCGAAGACGGCTGCCGGAAAGGTGCTGCGGTACAAGCTGCGCGAGCTAAGTCGTGGCACTGTGGGGTCTCAATCACAGCGCTCGTGATCTCGATTCAATCCGCCGATAAAAAGCCGCCCAGAATTCAACGCCCAGCTCGGGCTATTGCGATTTCGGTCACGTAGTCCTCGACGAACCGCTGATCCGGCGGTACACAGAAGCTACGGAGCAATGTCCCGGCCCTCGTCGACTTTCTCCGACGGGCGAAGTGCCTCGGCCGCCTGGGGAGAGAGCTGTATTTCTTCGAACGGGTAGGCATTCGACACTCGGATCAGACCGGCGGCTGTTAAAACGCTGAGCAACGCATAAAACTCTCCTACGTCAAGACCGCACGCCTCCAGAATCTCGGGGGGCGTAGCGGTGCCCTCGGGCTTTGGGTGGAGCGGGCCTTGATACGCCTGACGTACGATTACGTCGAAGAGCTTTCGTGCGGAGGCAGAGACCGTTTGCAGTCGGTCGTGGACGAACGAAGCGGGATTGTCGGAGACGTGCAAGGTCAACCTCAGGCAAAGCGGACATATTCGAATTCGATGGGCAAGTTGTTGATGCCCCTTGCCGGAGGAGCGATCCAGTTGGCGAATTTTCCCGGCTCGACGACTCGCCCCATTAGCGAACTGACGAACTCGTGGTCATTGTTCGAAGGAAGCCAGTGTGGCGAGCGGGCCTCCCAATCTTCCTTGGAAACGGATTTTCCGTCAGGACTTATGTAATGGCCGGCAAAAGCTCCGATCTTGCGATGAAATCCCACGTGCGGCAACGTGAAGCGAAACGGAATTCCGAATCTTTCCGGAATCCGATTCCATCGATCGAGCCCAGCTTGAATCTCGCCCGTATAGTCGTCGCGCAAGCGCGCATTGAGAGCCGTCAGCGCCGGAACTGACCGGTGTACGACAGCACCATTTACAATCTCTTGGACGGTGTACGAGTCCCTGCCGAGGGAATGGTCGTCACCTATTTTCGCTTCCTCATACCGGCCTTTGAGACCACCCGTGTAGTAGCTCGCCGCGTTCGAGGAGATCTCGGAGCCGAACAAGTCCAGTGTGACGCTGTAGTGAAAATTCACAAACTTTTGCAAAGTCTCAAGATCGATGACTCCCTGGGCGCGGACCTCCGAAGGCAGGGTCAAGTTGTGCTCACGCATCACTTCGCATGTCCGTTGCAGGACGCGCGCGACACCAGATTCCCCGACAAACATGTGATGCGCCTCTTCGGTCAGCATGAACTTTGTCGTTCTTGCCAGAGGGTCAAAACCGGACTCGCATAAAGCAGCCAGCTGGAATTTGCCGTCGCGATCGGTGAAAAAGGTAAACATGTAAAACGCCAGCCAATGATCGGTCTTTTCGTTGAAGGCCGTGAGGATGCGCGGGTTGTTGGGGTCCCCGGACCGCCTCGCCAAAAGAGCCTCCGCCTCCTCCCTTCCGTCGCGCCCGAAATAGCGATGCAGGAGGTACACCATCGCCCACAAATGCCGTCCCTCCTCGACATTGACCTGAAACAGATTCCGGAGGTCGTACAGCGAGGGGCAGGTGGCCCCTAGAAGTTTCTGTTGCTCGACCGAAGCTGGCTCGGTATCGCCCTGGGTCACGATAATCCGCCGCAGCGTCGACCGATATTCTCCAGGGACTTCCTGCCACGCCGGCTGATTCCGGTGATCTCCAAAATTAACCTTTCGATTCTCATCTCGCGGGGTCAGGAAGATGCCCCACCGATATTCCGGCATGCGCACGTATCCGAAGTTCGCCCATCCGTCGCGATCCACGCTTACGGCGGTTCTCAGGTAGACCTGCAGCCTGACACTATTGGCCGGTCCCGTTTCGCTCCACCAGTTCAGAAACGCCGGCTGCCAACGTTCGAGCGCCCGCTGCAAAGTTCGATCATTGGAAAGATCGACATTGTTGGGAATGTGCTGAGAGTAATCGATCGCCTGCTGAGTTGCTTCTGTTTGTTCGGCCATTTGCGTTATACCCGCTCCCAGTCAAACTTGGCGCGATTGCCCGTGCCATACACCTTCAGCGTTCCCGTAGGTCCAACCGCATTGGGGCGCAGGAAGATCCAATTCTGCCATGCGGAAAGCCGCCCGAAGATGCGCGCGTTCATGTTCTCAGGGTTACCAAAACGGAGATTGGCTTCCAGACCGGTTATTGCGTCAGGCGAAAGAGCCAGGCGGGTTTCAATGGCGAGCCTTATCTCGTCGGTCCAATCCAATTCATCGGGCGTGAAAGTGACCAGGCCCAGCTCTACGGCTTCGCGGGGGCCGAGTGCCTGGCCAATTCGCTCGCGCGTTTTGGAGAAGCGAAACGCGTCACGATAGAATCTCGCCTCCAAACGAGAAAGACCGCTGACAGCTTCCAGCCCTGTAAAATTCATCTCCGAGAGTGCAACGGCACCTTGGGGGTCCTCCCGCATGTATGAGCGGTCTGCCGCCAATGCCAGCTCCAAGAGACTGCCGGCAAAGCACGAACCCGGCTCAATGAAGGCGTAAACCGATCTGGATGTAACGTCCACGCGGGCCAGTGTTCGGCGCATCATGCCGATAACTTCGCGGACGAACCAGTTGCCGCGATTCGAAAACAAAGTGGCATCCACATCAAGCACATTCCTCCAATCGCCTTCCGTTCTCACGATCCACAATCCGAGTTCGAGCTGGTTGGTTCGTAGTGACAAAATTGCGTCGTCTAGCTCCCGAGACATTTGCAAAGGCCACCACTCAGCTCCAGCACCGAGAATTTCGTCCATCGTTGCCGGCACCGGGGTCTTAGGCGCCCTGACCGTTAAGGCTGCCGTGCGGCGTTGCGCGTCAAAGGCTACGTCCACATATTCGTAGTGGTATCCGTGGTCGTCTACGGTCCGCGCCAGCGGCGAAAGGTCGACGCCCCGACCCTCCTTGGGGCGATCCGACAACTCAGCCAACGCCAGCGCCCGACCGTTCACGTATGCGTCGAAGTTTTGTGGCTTGACGGCGTGGTCGACGAGTCCCCATTCTTTTGCGCGTTGGCCCTGCACACCTTCCGGCGTGGTGCAAAATACATCTGCTACATCTCGCCGAACGCGCCTCTTGTCTGTAAGCCTGGTCAACCCGCCGGTGCCCGGAAGCACGCCGAGCAGAGGAACCTCCGGCAAACTAACCGCAGACGAGCGGTCATCGATCAGCACAATCTCATCGCATGCCAGGGCGAGCTCATAGCCGCCACCGGCGGTGGATCCATTGCAAGCCGCGATGAATTTCAGGCCTGAATTGGCGCTGGAGTCTTCCATTCCGTTTCGCGTCTCATTCGTGAATTTGCAGAAGTTCACCTTCCAAGCATGGCTTGATAGGCCCAGCATGTAGATGTTGGCACCGGAGCAGAAAACTCTCGGCTTGGCGCCGGTGAGAATGACACTCGCGACTCCGGGATGTTCAAACCGAATCCGCTGAAGCGCGTCGTGCAACTCGATATCCACGCCGAGATCGTAAGAATTCAATTTGAGCTTGTATCCGGGCCGTATGCCTCCGTCTTCTTGTACGTCCATCGCCAGCACCGCTACGCGACCCTCTACGGATAGCTTCCAATGGCGGTAGCGCGACGGTGCCGTCTGAAAATCTACAAAATCTGAAACCAACCAACTCGAACCACCCAGGGAGGCTTCCATACTCATCTCCTGGTTCTCGCACTTCCGCCAGCAGTGTCAATATATTGCACACCTATACCCACAGTCAATAATCGGACAAGTGCAACATTTGGCGGCCATCACGGGGCAGTGCAGATCGCTCTCGATCTTGTAGGCACGGGAAGGTGCCATGAAATGTACTATAATGCATGGACGTTGGATGCGGCTGCTGCCAGCTCCCAGGTGAGCGGCGGGCTTGCCTCGCCCTGGCGTTGCGCCGCTCAGAGGTAGGAAAATTTTCGGGCCGCCGATTCTGCAGGAGCCCAATTCAATGCGCAGGAGTGGCACCCAGATCCAAGTTAGCTCTTCGACCCCCCTAAGGTCACTCGGGGACCGCGTTAGGCAAGCGCGAGCCCGCAGGGGCATGACCAGAAAGCAGCTCGCTCGGGATTCCAGTGTTTCGGAGCGGTACCTTGCGCAAATCGAAAGCGGCAACGGAAACATTTCCATTCTAGTGCTGCGACGGCTGGCCAAGGCATTGGGCATGCCGGTTGACGCTTTGCTTTTTGAGGGCCCTGAACCGCCAGTAGAACTGACCCATACAGTCGAGTTCCTCCGGCGCCTCTCCGTAGATGACCTTCAGCGGGCCCGCCAGATGCTGCTTCATGAGTTTGGTGGAATGGATCAGGCGGCCCGTCACCAGAGGATTGCCCTAATAGGGCTGCGAGGCGCTGGAAAGTCTACCCTAGGGACCGCACTGGCGGACCGTCTGGAAATGCCCTTTTTCGAGCTTGATCGCCTGATCGAGCAAGAAAGCGGCCTCACTCTAAGTCTGATCTTCGAATTTCGCGGGCAGAGTGGCTTCCGCAAGCTCGAACGGCAGTGTTTGGAAGTTGTGATCGGACGACATCCCTGTTTTGTCCTGGCGACCGGAGGAAGCCTTGTATCGGAGGCGGGCACGTTCGAACGATTGCTATCGAGTTGTTTCACGATTTGGCTAAAGACTTCGCCAGAAGAGCACATGCAACGGGTGATCGCCCAAGGTGATATGCGTCCAATGTGCGATATCCGCGATGCGATGTCTGATCTCAAACGAATCCTCGCTGAGCGCGAGGCGCTGTACGCCAAGGCTGACATTCAGATCAACACAGCAGGGCGCACCGTCGAGGAGAATCTAAGGAGGCTGATCCAGGCTTTGAGGAAGACGCCGATTAGGGACTCATTGACGTCGACTGCCGTTCCTCGTTGACCAGTGATCGCTCCCATGAACGGCACTTCCATCGTCGCGAAGAGCTACTTGATCGACGGCAAGCGGCTCGAGGCGGTCCGAATCGAAGCCCGTCACCCACATCTTCCGACGATCGTAATGCTTCACGAAGGACTCGGCTCGATCGCTCATTGGAGGGACTTCCCTGTTCGCCTGGCCGAAGAAACGGGCGCCGCTGTGTTTGTTTATTCGCGGTACGGACACGGCCAGTCGGATCCCTTCACAGAGCCTCAACCCGTGTCCTACATGCATCACCAAGCGCAAACCGTGCTTCCGCAGATTCTCAAGAAGGCAGGCATCGAACGACCCGTACTTCTCGGGCATAGCGACGGAGCGTCGATTGCCATTCTCTACGCTGGCATGTTTCCCGATTCTCCTGCTGCGCTTGTCTTAGAGGCACCTCACGTATTCGTCGAACCCGTCACACTTTCCAGCATCGCCCAAGCCAAGGTACTCTACCAGGAAACGGACTTGCCAGAGCGGCTTGGGCGATATCACGCGAATGCCGACTCCCTTTTCTGGGGCTGGAATAACATCTGGCTCGATCCAAGCTTTCGGCTGTGGAACATCGAATCGTTCTTGGATCTGATCCGCTGCCCAGTCCTGGTGCTTCAAGGAGCGCAAGACGAGTATGGCACCACGGCACAGGTCGACACTATTCGGGCCAGAATCTCCTCGACCTCAGCCATCATCTTCGAGAATTGCCGCCATGCTCCCCATCGGGATCAACGCCCAGCGACCTTGTCTGCCATCAACCAGTTCCTACGCACCCTGACGACCGCCCAGCATTAGAAATCTGTCAAGCACCAGCGACGCGGAGCGTAGTCTTCCGGGCTGCCCCTCTAGAGGGTTATTGCGATTGTCGAAACCGCCCGAGCGAAGGCTCCTAATGGCCCGCGGCAGCTCGTGCTAGGCTCTCTCGGGAGAGCGAACAAATGGCCGATTGTCAATGTGGCATTCCAAATTGCCCAGGTCACCCTGTCGTCAAAGACAATGGAAGCGAATACCTCTACCTTACGCCGGAGCAATTTGAGCGAATCAAAGCTGCAAATGAAGCCGAGTTGAAAACAACGAAGGATTTGATCCAAACCCGATGACTTGCTACCGTTTCCGATTCTTTTCTTCGTCGGGGCGTCCCGTTTACAGTCCTGAAAATCTGATCGAAGATTTTCCAGCACGCACGTGACATTCAGGCCGGCCCAACCGTTGTAGGTCTAGTTCTCTCCGTCAGCAGAGCCAATCTCTGTTCGTGATTCATTGGCTCCCACGGGACAAGTTTCTCGGCAAGTACATCCATTCGGCGAAGGACAGTCAACTCGAAGAAGAGCTTCATAAAATCCAGGTCCCGGAAGACCAAAGAGCCGGACTCTCTCATCTTGTCGCGAATCCGCTCCATATGGGCGGGCATCTCTGTCCAGTGAAGGCCGGCCCGGTGGTGATGACAGAGGTGGTATCCTTCGTTCATAAAGTTCACCTCATCAAAGAGAGTCACGGTACTCGCAAAATAGTCTTCGGGACGTTCTGGGTCATAGAAAGCGTGCTGAACCCACGCGGTGACCGCTGTGATGAAGTTCATGCAGAGAAGAGGGACGAGCACAAACATGATCCCAATTCTCCAATCGTAGACAAAGACCGAGACGAAGTAAGCATAGTACCGCGTGATTCCCCATAGCATCTGTTTTCGATTTTTTTTATCCCCTCTTGCTTGAAAGTAGGCGTACGGAGCAATGCCTAAGACCGTCCAAGTGTTGTTCGAAAGATACCAGAGGAAATCCAGTCGACTAGTCCGATTGTAGGCTCTGGAGTAGGTTGTGTCGTCGGGTCCGCTGTTTTCTCTGTGGTGGATACGGACATGAACGGTCCGATCCAGTTCGGGAACGTTCCCATACAGATATCCGAGAAAAAATTCGATATAGCGGCCCAAGAATTTATCGTATTTCTCGGAGAAATAGCCCTGCCGCCGATGCGCCTCCACGTGCTTGGCGCTGAACATCCTCACAAACCGCCCGAAATTGAGACCGTAGAGTGAAAGATAGAAAGCGACCACGAGCAGGAGTCGAGGTTTTCCTAAAACCAGTTGGATCACGAAAATTGGCACAGCACTAAGGCTCAGCGACACCATGATCCGCAGCGCGGGAGTGTCTCGGGGATCCCGCAGAATCCGCTGGCCGAGCCGATCGATAAAACGGTCGTAGGCCCGGGAAAGAAGTTCATACGCGTTGCGTAAGGGGCGAACCCTGCCGAGAAGGATGGCCGCGCCATAGCATCCGACGGAAAGCGCGGCCACAAGCGATACCGCCGCCGTGCTTGCCACAGCCATCAGGACCGCCCACCATCGAAACAACAACTTAGGTTTGCCGACGTCTAGCTCGAGGTTTTCAACTTCCATGTATGCACCATGCACCGGGTTTGCCATGGAACCAGGACAGGTTCACAACGGCCATTGGCAGCACTAGGCCGCCTTAAGGTCGCACGTGCTCTGCCGACATCTGCCTCTTTCCGGGGGACACCGCCGCTTAGGTCGAGGCCACGATACACGGCATTGATCGGGAAGAGCGACGTGACGTTGTTTGCGAAGATCGCAGAGTCCGCCAGTAAAGGCGCTCCGCGGCGCAGCATGGCTTTCGTTTGGCGACGAATCCCAGCAGTTGTCACCACCCTACCAACGGGAATTCCCAATTTCGTCGAGAAGATATCCGCTTTAACCAGGCAAGTCAATGCACAGCTGCCGGACGCGTGCTGGATCCTGATATTGCCTTCCCGTCACGGTAACGGCCACTAACTGCCTGCGGGTCAACGGCGGAAGGATGCTGCATGATGGCTTCCCATTGCTCCGCCGACCCTTTTCACGCTGGCCTCATTTTGGCGACGGCTGGAAAAAACTTACTCGCCCGTTACTTCGCGAATCACTCGCAGATAATTCTCGCCCCAGATCTTCTTCAAGTCGCGTTCCGCGTAACCGCGTTTCAGCAGCTCTGCCGTCAGCGCCGGCATCTTCGAAACATCTTCCAGTCCGTTCGGCGGCCCCGTAATCCCGTCGAAGTCGCTCCCAATCCCAACGTGATCGATGCCCGCGGTCTTCACGGCGTGCTCGATGTGATCGGCCACGTCGCTTACGGTAGCTACGACCTTCACAGGCGTCCCGAACAACCTCCGTATATCCTTCGCTGCATAGTCGTCCAAAGGCCTACCGGTCAGTGACGGGCCGGTCGTCTCGGTTTGGATTGTTGATCGCAACCTCTCTGCGTCCCTGGGATTGATAAAACCCTCTCCGAAATTGATACCGATCACACCACCGTTCTTGGCGAGCGCCCGCAGCATTTCGTCCGTCACATTCCGCCGAACATCTGAAATCGCCCGCATCGACGAGTGCGAAACGATCACCGGTTTGGTTGTGACCGCCAGCGTGTCGTAAAAGGCTTTGTCGGAAACGTGCGAAACGTCGACCAACATCCCCAGTCGGTTCATCTCCCGCACCACTTCCTTTCCGAAATCCGTCAGTCCGTTGTGCGCCGGCTTGTCAGTCGATGCATCTGCCCAGTTGTTATTGCGGGAATGCGTCAGGGTCATCGAGCGCATCCCCAACTGGTAGTAAGCGCGCAGCACGCTGAGGTCGTCGTCGATCTGGTGTCCGCCCTCGATCGTTAGAAACGCAGCGATTCTGTGCGCCTTAACGATCCGTTCGATATCGGACGCTGTTGTCGCCAGCTCGATCTGATCCTTGTGTCGGTCTAGAACCGACTGCATCGCATCCCGCAAATCCAACGTTCTGCGCACGGCTTCGGCGCCCACGTAATACACGGGAACCCACAGCGCGAAAAACGGCGCGTGCATCCCGCCTTCATGTAGACGCGGAATGTCGACGTGACCCATGTCCGACCGTTTACCCAGATCCTGACCCATCATCAGCACGCGCTGAATCGTATCGATGTGGCTGTCGATGCCGATCGCCTCCTCCGCCAAGTCCCGCGCACGTGTCGCCATATCCAGTGCCATCATGTTCATTGCTCCCGTTGTTAGCCAGGTGTGAGGTGGCGTGACAGTTTTGCCAGACGAGACGTAGGTCGTTGCTTGAAGTCGTGGCCTTTGTTCCCATGGCGCGCAACGACGTCTGCTTACTCTAGATGCTTCCGCGACAGATGATCCGCAGAAAGAATGGCAAGCCGCCTGAAGAGTGCTTCCGCCTCAGCTTCCTTGCGATCAGGTAGCTGCTTCAGGAGCTGCTGGACGTCTGATTCCAATTGCTGCAGCTCCTCGGTTTGCGCGATCTCGGCCAACCGCGCAAACAGGATTTTGTGTGCTTGCTTGCGCTCCATCACTTCCAATCCATCCAGTATCTGGCGGTGCGAAGTCCCTTCCCAAATGGCGAGAATCATCGCTTCCCGCAGCCAGCGTTCTGCGTCATATTCGCCCAACACGCCCAGGCCCCCGTGAACCTCCATCGCCCATTTAGCCGTATCCACCGCGAGCTCCGCCGTCCAGTACTTGGCCAGATGGGCTACCAGCCGGAAGAAATGATAGCGCTCGGAGTACGGCGGCCGCTCCATCCTCACTTCATCGAGGAGCCGAACTGATTCCCACGCTAGGGCAAACGCAGATCGAAGCGATCTCAGACTGGCCTCAAACTGGTGCCGAAGCAGCGCATGATCGACAATGCGCTTGCCGAATGCCGTGCGGCACTTCGCGAAGGCGAGCGCATCCGCCAGGGCCCGTTGAGCCAACGCAACGCTCACTACGCTATTAGCCACGCGGGAAAGATTCAAAACTTCCAAAATCAGATAAATTCCCGAGTCCGGTAGGCCCAACAGGTAAGCCTCGCTGTCCCTTAGTTCGATTTCCCCAGTAGGCACCGAGCGAGTGCCAATCTTGTCTTTCAGTCGTCGGATGAAGCGGTTGAGGCTGCCATCTCGGCGATAGCGAGGTACCAGGAACAGCGCCAAGCCGCGCACGCCCGGCGGGGCTTTTTCGGGGCGGGCAGCCACAACCGCTAATTCAGCCGCTGCGTTGCTTGCAAAATATTTGTCGCCTGTCAGCAGCCAGCCATCCGCTGTAGGCCGGGCCATGGTCTTGACATTGGCACCCAAATCAGAGCCGCCGCCGAGCTCTGTCATCCACGTGGCTCCCTGCCACACGCCATTATCCTTCCGCAAGAGCGGGGGCAGGAACCGCGTCTGCGATTCCCTGCTCCCGTACTTGGCCAAAGAAACAGCCGTGCCGAGCGACACAGTGTAGGGGCAGCAGATCCCAGGATCGTAGAACGAAATCACATACATCAAGAGATAGGTCGTGAGGAGCGATTTTTCTTCGAGCGCGCGCCAAACTACGCCGGAGCGGTAGCCCTGCCACAGCATGGTCTGATATTCGGGAGGGTAAAGGATTTCATCGGTGCGCTTACCAGACCGATCGAACATGCGAAGCCATGGCGTTCCAGCACGATCGATTGCACCGGAGATCGCGACTCCATCCGCTTTCCACCATTCCTGCTCTGCCGCGAGCAGTTCGGCGTGCGGAATTACCGGAAGCATGCTTTGCAGAAACGCAAGCGGAGAACCGACGGCGTCGAGCAGGGCCATAACCGGAGGCTTTATCTTAACCCAAGGAAGGAGCGCTATGGCTGCCTTCGATCCGCATTGGGGAGCGCACTCAGCATCGAGTCTCAAACGGATAGTAAAGGAAGCTGACATCGAAGCGCTGTCGATGGAGCCAACGTCAACAAGTTAGTACAATCGCCTCATCGCAATTCCGAGCAGGTGTCTGTGGCATCGTAAGGTGGAGGTAGGTCGCTTGCTATGTTAGTCGCTCTGGATGTGTCGGCAAAGGTTGCCATATTTGTTTTTGTGGTCACCAGCATGCTCGGTGTGGGACTGGGACTGACCCTGTCGCAGATTTTGGAGCCATTTCGCTCAACCAGGCTAGTCCTGTCTGCCGTAGCGGCCAACTTCGTCCTAGTGCCATTGCTGGCCTACTTCATTACGCGAATACTCACCCTTGACGAACCTCTCGCCATTGGGATCCTGTTGCTGGGCAGTGGCGCCGGTGCGCCTTTCCTGCCCAAACTTGCGGAGTTCTCCCGAGCCAACACCGCCTTCGCGGTGGGGCTAATGGTGTTCTTGATGGCTTTGACGGTTATTTATATGCCGATCGTCCTCCCGCTGCTGGTGGCCGTCGATCACGTCAGCCCCTGGCTCGTGGCCAAGCCTCTGGTGACGGTCATGCTTTTGCCTTTGCTTCTTGGTCTGTTGGTAAGGGCGCGTAAGGCAGTTCTTGCCGGTTACTTACAGCCCTACCTCCGTCGAGCATCCACGATAGCCCTGGTACTCGTGATCGTCTTGGTGATGACTGCCAATTTCAGGAATCTTACCCGGACCATGAGCTTAAACGTAATTCTAGCTGGGAGTGCGTTACTACTCGGTTCAATCGGCTGTGGGTTCGCTTTGGGAGGACCATCTTCGGACAGCAGGAGAATCTTGGCGCTGGGGACAGCACAACGTGATTTTTCAGCCGCTCTGCTGGTTGCGGTGGACAATTTCCGCAACCCTGGTGTTGTAGCCATGCTCACCGTAGTCGCCCTGCTCGGACTTTGCCTTTTGGTGCCAATTGCCCTTGCCTTCGGAAGACGGGCCGTCCGACGGAACCCCGTCTGGGCAAATAGGCCCTCCTAGCACAGTGCGAGCGTCGCTGACTTCAATGACGAATGCACGCGTATTCGGGTAGTGTGCGCTGAACCAGAGTTGCGGCGCGAAGAATCTAAAGATCGAGAGGACAGAAGCAGATGGGCACATTGCTATTGCTAATGGCACAGCACGGGTACGGCATTCTCTTCCTGATTGTCTTTTTGGAAGCGATCGGGCTACCTGTTCCTGCTGCCCTGGCATTGGTTGCCGGCGGAGCGGCGACGGCATCCGGGATTCTACGCGTCCCAACGGCTCTGCTGTTGGCGGTCGTTGGAATGTTATTGGGTGACTCACTGCTCTACGTCCTCGGCAGGCACCTGGGATGGGGTCTGTTGGGTTACCTCTGCAAAGTCTCGGCCAACCCTGAAACTTGTATTCTGCGTTCGGCGGAATCCTTCTACAAGCGAGGCCGAACAACTCTGCTGCTTGCCAAGTTCGTTCCTGGCGTCAACACCATGGCCCCGCCGCTGGCCGGAAGTATGAAAATGCCGTTCCTCCAGTTTTTCGGGTTGGATCTAGTTGGGGCATCCCTCTATGCGCTGGCGTATGGCCTTATCGGATTCTTGTTCCGCGACTTTCTCGCCGTCATCGCGCGTGGTTTCCAAGCGGTGGGACATGCGGTTGAGATTGTGGTCATCGGGGCAGCGATCGCCTTCATTGCTCATCGTCTGTGGCGCTACCGGAAATACCGCGTTTATCGCGTTGTGCCGCGGGTCCAGGTGATCGAATTAGCCAAGAAGCTTCAGTCGGATGAATCGGGGAAGATCCTGCTGGTCGATGTGCGCAGCCACGGTTACTATGATCCCGGCGCCGCCCGCATCAGAGGCTCCATTCGCATCGAGCCCAACAACTTGTCCGAGGAAGTCACGAAGCTTCCCAAGAACAAGGACATCTACCTGTACTGTACTTGACAGCGCGAAGCCACCAGCGCCCGTGTGGCGCATCTATTGAGGGAGCAAGGATTCAACGCTTTTGTTATCGTGGGCGGCCTAGCGGCATGGCGGAAAGCCGGTCAACCGGTCGAGACTGTTCCAAACAGCGATCTCGTACATTTGCCCACCTTCAGTCGGTAGCAGGCGCGCGCGCTCGATCGTTCTCCAACCACCCCTGGGGCCTCTTGCCCGACCATGTTTTGGAGATGGAAAGTAACCGACGGTTTGACGATCTGCCGAGATCTACCGAAGTAAAAGGAAACTTGCTGAATCGAGGTGACCGGAATGTGGCGGATCGATCCTTGGCTGTCACTGGGAGTGCTTGTCTCAACGGCGGCAACAGATGCCGTATATGTCCTGTTCAACGCAGCGGTCTCGTCACGAAGACGCGTGCCGGCGGCCACTTGGAGCAGCGTGTGGTATCTATTGTCCGCGTTTGCGGTCATTAGTTACACGAAGAACTGGCAATATGTCGTGTTTGCTGCGGCAGGTTCTTGGGTCGGAGCCTTCCTGTCGATGACGCTTTTGCCTAGAGCCCCTGACCGGTCAGCACCTCGAACATCTCGAGAAAAATGAGCAAGCTCGATCGGCCGCTTATTCGTCCAAGCAAAGCCTCTGTGCAGGCCGACGCACCACTTATCCCCAACGCTGGTTAGGCTTATCGGCGGGCTCTGCCCCGTTGGCCCTTTTTGTCCCTTGGGTTATGAGTGTCCCGTCGTCAGACACCACGGCGGTCGTCTGAACGCTTTTCCTCACGAGGGCCCCTCGCTCGGCTTGCCCACTCCACGGGCGCGCTTCCGCTTCCAGACGTAGTCCTTGCGCAGTTTTTGCTGATGTTTTTTCAGCTGGTTCTCGAGCTCGGCAAAGGCTGCCTTTGCGCTGGCACGCGCGTCTGCCGCCGATGCCGTCGCATGAAGCGTTCCGGTCGGAAGGGCGAGATTCAGCGATAGACTGTATTCGGTCCTGCGGGGCAGCTTTTCTAGTGTGGTGTGAAGTTGGATCAAGTCGGGGGCGTACCGTTTCAGCCACCGGTTCAGTTTCTCAACGTGGCGTGCACACTCCTGCTCAATCGGTTGGCGGAACTTGGCTTCTATGTGACGGAACGTGACTCTCATCGAAACACCTTCCGCTCGAGAATCGACAGACTCATCGAGACGATTTCAGAGTAGCTCGGGAGCTGAACTGCGTGCAACGGACGCGAACGGTTCGTTCGCGCCGGGACGAATTGACAGGCTCTCGGCGCACATCATACGCTTCTGGTTATATGCTTAAGCACCCAACGAAGGATCCGCAGTCGGAGCCACGGCCCGTGCAAAGCGGTCGTGTGCTCATCGGCCCGGCCGGCTGGTCCTACCCCGATTGGAACGGCATCGTCTACCCGCCTCACCGTCCCCGCGGATTCCACGAAGCCAGCTATCTAGCCGAGTATTTCGACACGATCGAGATCAACACCTCATTCTACAGCCCACTGCACCCCAGCCACGCGGCACAGTGGATCGAGCGTGTCGCGGCCAATCCGCGCTTTCTTTTCACGGCCAAATTGTGGCAAAAATTGACGCACGAGGACGACGCCACGGCGGCGGATGAAGTCGCTGTTCGCGCTGGTTTCGATGTTCTTCGCAACGCCGGAAGGCTGGGCGCAGTGCTGCTGCAATTCCCCTTTTCGTTTCACAATACGCCCCCCAATCTCGCGCGCATGAAACAACTTCTCCATTTGTTTCGTGATTATCCGCTGGCTGTCGAAATTCGCCATTCCTCGTGGGCTCATCCTGAGTTCTACGAATTCCTCCACGAGCAGCGCGCCGGCATCTGCAACATCGACCAGCCGCTTATCGGCCGTGCGATGAAGCCCGATGAGAGCGCTACATCTCGGCTCGGTTACGTGCGGCTGCACGGCCGTCGTGCCGACGCATGGTTCAGCGATGATCCTGCGCTGGCCCGTCACGAGCGTTACAATTATCTGTATTCAGAACGCGAGCTCGAGCCCTGGGCGCGTCGGGTTCGCCTGATTTCGGAAAAGACCGAGACAACTTTCGTGATTGCAAACAATCACTTCGAAGGGAAGGGAGTGGTGAACGCGCTGCAACTGATCCATATCCTCGGCGGCCACAAAGTCAAGGTACCGGAGCCGCTGCGGCACCGCTATCCTCTGCTGGAATCGATCGCAGATGCTCCGTCCCAAGAGCCAACCTTGTTTCCCATTCCTCCGCCCTGAAACGCGCCCCGGGAGAACCCGGCGATCGAATTTTGGCTGGGACATCGTTCTGTGCAAACGGGGTTGCTAGGATGCCGTCGGAGCACGACTACTTCTTGAAGAGGTCTTCAAAAGCTCTGCGCGCGTCGCTAGGTCTTGAGGCGCTCGGCACCGCCGTAGCGTTTTTCGCATAGTTGACCGGGGATGTGTCTTTTTCGACCGTTACACGAAACTCGAAAAATCTGCAGCTGTTCTTTGCATCCTTCTTGGCGATGCGCTCGGCGATCGGTTGCGTGCACTCGAACTGCCGGCTGGTATCGAAATGAACGCACTGCTTGCAGCAGTGGAGTTCGAACTGGCATCGAGGGCATTGACCGTTCGGATCAAAACCTGGAGCCAGTACGGCGCCGCAATTCGAACAGCGCGCCCGCGTCACGGTTCCCACCATGCGAGGAGTACGCGGCCCGAGCAGGTCCTGCTTCGGTCGCGGCTCGGCCGGCCGTTCCGAGCGATCGGCACGCTCGCGCTTTTTCTCGTCGCCATCGCGGTCGCGATAGCCCCTCTGCTTATACTTCCGCTCCATGGGAAAAACCTCCGGGGGTTACCTCAATCATAACCCGGAATTCGCAAAATCCATCGCGAAGTTCTGGTGCTATGCGCAAACATGGTTGCCGCAGTTCAGCTCCTTGGGGCAGCGGAGCTGCGCCGTCGGACCCAGAAGCCCGATAGGCCTTCGACGGGCAAGTCTGGCTGCATCAACCTTCGCGGACGACCAAGAGCCCCCAGCGCCGCCTCGGCTGCCAGATATCCACTGCGAACCGCTCCTTCCATCGTCGATGGCCAGCCGGTGCGGGTCCAATCGCCGGCCAGAAACAGATTCTGCACGCCGAAGTTCTGAGCGGGACGGAATCGATCGACTCCCGGTTCGGGCGCAAATGTCGCCGCTACTTCTTTAATCACGGTGGCCTTTGTAAGGCGTGCCTCGCGGCTGGCTGGCAGGACATCAGCCAGTTCCGCGCGACACAGATCGATAATCTCCTGCCGCGAGAGCGCGACCAAGTCGTAAGAGGCGCTGATCACAAGCTGCAAGTATTGACCACCTCTGGCCGCTGCGTCCTCGTCGCAGTCGCCGCTTGTCTTCGCAACAGAGAGGAGCGACTTATTGAAAATCCATTGCGTCTTGTGTTCGAGCAACACCAAAAAAGGCTCGGTCATGACCCACCGGTCGAACCACATGTGAATGCCCGTAATTGGCGACGTTCGAATGTGTTGCAGCCCTTCAAAAAGACCTCCGGCTTCTCCGAGGTCTTTCGGAAGAAGCTCGAGCAGCGTGGTATGCGGCACCGCAGCGATGCAGGCATCGGCAGCCAGCTCCGAGCCGTCGTCCATGACCGCCGAAGCGAACCTGCCCCCGCACAGTCGAATACCCCGAACTCCCCGACGTAGCTGCACATTACCTCCTCGACCCACGATCGCCTCACGGCAGCCTTCATACAACGCAGCCAGAGGCACGGTGGGGATGCCCAGACGGTAACCGTCGCGGTTGGCAAGAAAACCCTTCCAGAAGACATCAATTCCGTACTGCGCTGCTGTCTGAGCGAGCTCCTCATCAAGTGCACTCACCAGTACGACGCGCCAGAACCTCTGGATCGCACCGGGGGGTTGTTGGACATGGTGCAGCCAATCGAGCATCGACATGGACTCGATGCCCCTCGGTTTGCCGCCCGATCGTGCGATGGCGAGCAAGGCCCTGGCGATGGCTCGCTTATCAGCGAAGCCCAGCGAGCCAAAGCCCAGAAAGGATGGCGCCATATGCAGTGGCGCCGGCAAAGCGGACGCCCAAATCACCGAGCGGCGGCCCGTGCGATCGGCAAAGTAGAGCCGATCGTAAAACCGAAGGCTTCGAGCGGCTCCGACCCTGCGATAGAAGTCCGCCAGATTGGTGCAACATCCCAGCGTGACATGCTGGCAATTGTCCACTTCACTGCCGTCAGGCAGCGTGTAAGAAGTGGCGCGGCCGCCCAGGTGCGGACGCTTTTCCAGCAGGCGCACCTGAAGGTCCGCTTCAGCCAGCGCGACGGCGGAGGCCAGACCCGCTAATCCGCCGCCGATCACCAGCACGCTTTCTGAGGGCATCCGTCTTCCGCCAGCCTGCGATTGCTGTAACCAGGTACTGAACCTTTTCCGTACCCGACAGTGAGATGCGCGAGGAAAAAACATCGTAGCCGCGCTCTTCAATCCGTTCAAGCAGCGTACTGTAGGTACGAACCAAAGCCCAAAGAGTGGCGCGGCTATCCGCATCCACTTGGTGAACGAGCGGCGCACCCTCCTCGTACAGACGCCAAGTGCGCGCCGATTCGAATGCCAATAGTCTCTCAAGCTGGGGAGTTCGAGGACCTTGAAGGTTCTCGGACCTGAGTCCAAACCGCTCTAGGTCCTCCTGCGGTATGTAGATCCGGCCCATTTCGAAGTCGGCACGCACGTCGCGGATGATGTTGGTGAGTTGGAATGCGAGGCCCAGCCGTTCGGCAAGATCCGGGGCGCGCCGATCGCGGAATCCGAAGACATGCAGGCACGTTAATCCGACCGTACCAGCCACACGATAACAATATTCAGAGAGGCGGTCGAACGTGGCGTAGGAAGCAACCGTAAGGTCCATTTCGGCGCCGAGAATTAAGTCGTGGAAATAGCGAGTGGGTATCTGGAAGCGGGCGATGGTGTCGGCCAAAGCCGGAAGAATCACATGACCACTTGTGTTTCCAGCATCTGCCTGGTCTAGCCTGGCTCGCCAGCCCGCCAGAGCTCGGCGCTTTGATTCGAGAGCACCCGGCTCGTCCGACACGTTGTCAATCAGCCGCATGAAGGCGTAGAGCGCGCAGAGGGCGTTTCGCTTGTTTTTAGGGAGACCGAAAAACGCGAGATAGAAGTTGCTGCGGGCGGCCCTCGCAATTTGATTGCACTCTCGGTACGACTGTTCGAGCCCAAGCAAGGGGGGGGGCAGAGCCACTTCCCTGGTGCGGGCCGTCCCATCCTTCGGACTGACCGAGGGGCCAATTCGCTGGTCGGAATCCCAACTTCCTGCCATCTTCGCGGCAATCGCTCGTGCCATCAAGCCGAACTTGGTCCATTTCGTGAGCACGGGACGATGCTGAAGCGTGTTGTAACCGGAAGCTTCCACAGCGTCCAAAATGGACATGCCGCCACGGCTGAACAGCTCCATATCGATGCGCAGGGAAGGGTCGACACGGCGGGCCAGCGGCAAGCCCGAGAGAAACAATTCCCGCGTGCGGCCGATTAGGTCTTTCATCAGCGCGACATAGCGGTAATCGAAACGCCGGGCGACGATGTCTTCCTCCGACAACGCGTGCGCTTCCAACACACTCAGAGGAATGTAGATGCGATCCATGTCGAGATCGCGCGAGACATCCTGCCAGAAATTCGCTAGCTGCAGAGCAGTGCAAGTGCAGTCGGAAAGGCTCTGCCGCTCTGGATCTCGATAGCCGCAAAGGTAAAGCACCAGGCGTCCCACGGGATTTGCCGAATAGACGCAGTAGTCGAGCAGCTTCTCCCAGGTAGCGTACCGGTGAACGGTTTGGTCTTGCCGGAAGGCCCTCAGCAGATCGGCAAACGGCTCGATTGGGATGTTGCGAGCCCGAATGGTTTCACGAAGCGCGATCAGAACGGGATGGGAAGGCTGGCCGCCCGGCTGATAGATCAGCCGCAGCTCGGCCTCCCATGCATCCAGCAGGCGGAGCGCTCGAGCGCGGTCGGCAATCTCGTCGCCTAGATCGTCCGACCAACGGCAGTAGGCGTAGACATTGTAGAAATGCTGGTGCAAGCGGCGCGGAAGAAGCCAGGAGACCAGATGGAAGTTTTCGTAGTGCTGCCTGGCGAGCCAGCGCGTGTAGCGCTTGGCTGAATTTTCGCTCGAACCCTCTGGTGGGAGGTTGCGCGCGATTTCGAGTTCCGGCGTCGGTAGCATCTTCGTCTAAAAGCAGACCTCGATTCGTTTACCGTGGACGAACTCGCCTAGGCTTGCCCTGCTGCCCGCGTGCCGGGCAGTTCTCTAATCCTTTTAGGGGACGCGCGGCAAAACCAAACAGTTTTTCGTCGAAACAACACGCGCTGTAATCGAAGCGCGATCAGGGGATCACGGCCGTTTTCAGCTCGCCATTGCTGCGATTCTTCATGTGCTGGAATACCTCGGGAAGCTCCGCGAGCGGCACCTCGCCGGTGATGAAATCGCGGGCGCGAATCTCGCCGCGGACAATCGTATCGAGCGCCTCGCGAATAAACTGCGGCGTATGGTGAAACGTGGACTTGATCGTGATCTCCGAATAGTGCAAGGCCGCCGGGTCGATCTTCACGTGTGCCCCTCGCGGGCAACCGCCAAACAAGTTCACCGTACCGCCCTTGCGAACCATTTGCAGAGCCCAGTGCCAGGTTTCCGCGCTACCGACAGCTTCGATCACAGAATCCGCACCCCTCCCGGCGTCGGTCAGCCGGCGGATCAGCGCGACAGGGTTGTCGATCTCAGAAACATCGAATGCCGCGGCGGCGCCCGATCGCTCGGCCGCGCGGATCTGGCTCGGGCGCTTGCCGACCGCAATCACATGCACCCGTCTCGCCGAAAGGATGCGGATAAACTTCAACCCAATGGGGCCGCAGCCAATAACCACGGTTGTGTCACCTGGTTGAACGTCCGTTTCGTGAACGCCCCGCAACACGCAAGCGAGCGGCTCGACCATGGCCGCGTCGACAAACGACACGGTCTTTGGTATCTCAAGCATGTTCTCGCGGACGATTCGGCCGGGGATGCGAATGAACTCGGCGTAGGCGCCGTTGTTAAACAGAAGATCTTCGCAGAGGTTTGGCTGACCCTTCCGGCAGTAGAAGCAGCGGTTGCAAGGGGCGGAATTCGACGGAACCACGCGCATGCCCTTATGCACGCCGCCGTTGACAGCTCGACCCTTCTCTTCGACGACTCCGGAAAGCTCGTGGCCGAAAAGTGCGGGTGGATGGATCATCCGCGGATGAAATCCCTGGCGCCAAACCTTGAGGTCGGTCCCACAGGTGAGCGCCACCTGGACCCGCACGAGCACATCGTCCTCGCCGAGAGGAGGAATGTCGACGCGCTCGATCTTGACGTCTTCGCAGCCATAAAGAACGGCTGCCCTCATGTGCCCGTTTCTCTGGGTTCGGTTCATTCGTGTGTGATGACTACCTTCAGGGTATCGTTTTTTGGGCGCGCCGCCAACTCCAACGCTTCGCCAATGCGCTGAAGCGGGAACCGGTGCGAGATCATCTCGCGAACAGGCAAGCGGCGACGAAACACCAGGTCAGCTGATTCTGCCTGCTCATCCACCGATGCGCTATAACTTCCGAGGATTTCCTTCTCATCGACACCCACCGCCGCAGCCGGAAATTCCAGTTTCAGCACGGGATCGTTGTGAGCGAACAGCAGCACGCGGCCGCCCGGGCGAGCGATAGTGAGCGCCTCGGGAACCAGCGCAGGATTCGGCGCAGCCAGCAGAACAGCATCGGCGCCCCGGCCATGGGTTCGTTTGCGAATCTCGGTGGCGAGGTCCGACAGACCCGGATCAAACGATTCGGCGGCACCGAACCGGGCGCTCGCCGCACGGCGGCCGGGCAGCGGGTCGCTCGTGTAGACCGTGGCACCCTCGATTCTGGCCAGCAGGGTTAGGAGCATTCCGATCGGGCCCTGCCCCACCACCAGGACCGTTTCTCCCGCCGACACGCGCGCCTTGCGCACCGCCTTGAGCGAGGTATTAACCGGCTCAACGAACGTCGCTTCTTCAAAGCTCACGTCCGCCGGCAGCGCCATCATTCCGCGGTCTACAATCCAGGGCATCGCACGAACGTACTCTGCAAACCCCCCGCCGTTGGGCTCAAAGCCAGCGGTTAACCCCGTTTTCTTGTAGCTGGCGCACTGCGAGAAAAGCCTTTTTTCACAGTAGAAGCAGGCACCGCAAGGAATGTGATGGAAGCTAACGACGCGGTCACCCGGCTTGAACTTACTGACGCCGCGTCCAACTCTGACCACCGTACCGGCCAATTCATGCCCGAGAATCTGGGGTGGAGCGATAAATCCGTGATGGATCTTCTTAATATCGGTTCCGCAGATGCCACAGGCGGCGACGCGGAAAAGCGCCTCCCCTTCACCGATTTTGGGAATCGGCACGTGTTCGACGACGACGCGGCCTTCACCGCGGTAGACGCCAGCGCGCATGTAGCCGCCCTGATTGAACGCCTCGTCGTGCCCGATTTGAATCGCCGTATTACTCATGCCCTGATGCCACGGTGACCTGAGTCTCGAGATTTCTCGCTCGCTCTGTCACCAGAGTCACATAGCGATCGAGAAAACTCGTCAACGACTCGGCGGCGCGCCGACTTCGTTGACCCAAATCGACCAGACCCGGCAACGACCCGGGATGGAGCACCACCTGACCCATAACCCGCGGAAGGCTGACATGGCCGCGGTCGTCAAAAATTCGATTCAGGTCCAGAGGCAACTCTTCGTCCGCTTCGTCGCTCACCGCCCGGATGGCCACCCCTGGAACTCCACGTTCCACGCACTTGCGTAGAATCTCAAAACTCTCCATGTCCACCGCGTCCGCCGCACGCCCTAGCCAGCGCTTCTCTTCCGCCCGTAAAACCACATGCTCGGCCGTAAAGAAACGGCCGACTGGAGTGGCACCGAGCTCAGCGGCGAACGAGATCAACGGGGCGCTGGTTTCGAGCACGCGCTCGGTGGCCGAGCACGGCAATCCCGCCGAGACGCTCCGGGCCGCCAGCACTTGACCGACCTTGTATCCGGGGCGCAAGGCGCCGGCAAGCCCCGACGAGATACAGAACTGCAGCGAGTCCTGCTCGGCGTCCAGCGCTCGCGAGCCGGCGAGCGCCGCCTGTTTTGATCCGACGCCGGTCAGCACCACGCCGATCTCTGCTCCGCCTATTTCGGCTGCGTAGACATCCCCTGCACTCCACCTGGCGCGGCGAAACTCGCGTATCTTCCGCCACGGGGTGAACTCGCCTTCGAGCGCAAATGTGACAAGAATTCTCACGACTTCTCGTTAGGCTGCCTTTGTTCCGGCGACGGCCTGGTCGTGACCTCGCCCGCGAACATAGCCGTGCTCCTCATACCAGCCGACGGCAGCCGCCAGAGCGGGTTCCACACCGCCGGGGTGGTAACCAAGTTCTCGCTCCGCTTTGTCGCTTGCGACAAACATCCGGTGGCGGGACATCCTCACGCCCTCCAGCGGGATCTGCGGTTCGCGGCCACCGATGCGCGCGAACCACTGATCGACGTAGCCGGCCGCAAGGGCGACAACATGCGGCAAGCGCACGCGGGGGGCCCGACGCCGCGCCATCACGGCGAGGACGTTCAAAATCTCTTTCAGCGTCATGTTGCGGGCGCCCAGGATGTAGCGTTCTCCAATGCGACCGTGTTCGGCGGCGAGCAGGTGCCCGGCCGCGACGTCTTCCACAGCGACAACGTTAAGTCCGGTATCCACATAGGCCGGCATGCGGCCGTTCAGAAAGTCGACGATGATGCGGCCTGTCGGGGTCGGCTTCCAGTCGCCGGGCCCAACCGGCGCCGTGGGATTCACGATGACGACCGGCACGCCAGCAGCGGCGGCCTTCCTGGCTTCCAGTTCGGCCAAGAATTTCGACCGCTTATAATGCCCGATCATCTGAGCCAGGCTTGTGCAGGCTTCCTCGTTGGGAAGTGCACGGCCGGGGCCGGGCACTGCGATCGTTGCGACGGTGCTGGTGTAGACGATACGCTCCACTCCGGACTGCGCCGCTACCTCCAGCAGGCGGCGTGTGCCTTCCACATTCGTTTCATACATTTCATCGGGAAGGCGCGTCCACAAACGATAGTCCGCGGCGACGTGAAAGACGCGCCGCACGTCGCGCATGGCGCCGCGCAGCGAAGCGACGTCACGCAGATCGCCTTCCACCGATTCGACCCCGAGTCCATCGAGCGCCCTCCGATCGCTCGACCGGCGGATCATGACACGCACACGATTCCCGGCCGCGAGAAGTTGGCGCGCCACGTGACTTCCGACAAAGCCGGTAGCGCCCGTAACGAGCGTGGTCATAAAATGCGGAAAGCCTCTTTATCCTGTTCTGCCTCGGGAGGAACAGCTACGGCGCGAGACGTCTGTTTGCCGTTTCCGTTCAGGTGGCCGTTGTCAGCGGATGGGGAAGGCCGATCCTTCAAAAGGCCTCCCATCTTGCCCGAAAGAGTCCAACTTAAGAGTTTCCAGGTATCCCCGAATTTCTTGTTGCCGCCCAAAACGGAAGACGCCTCATAGCCCACATGTACCATACAGTCGGCGCAGCGCGGGTCACGGCCGCGGCCGTAGTTCTCCCACGGCGTCTTTTCCATCAGATCGCTAAAATGTTGGTGGTGAGCATCGGTCATTAGGTAGCACGGGCCCTTCCAGCCGCGCGGGTTGTAGGTGGGGTTACCCCAGGCCGTGCACATCAGTTCGCGCTCCCCGCGCAGATATTCCATATAAACGGGTGTGGTCATGATGTTGTAGCGTTCAAGAAGCGAGCTGGCTTGTATGAACTTCTGCCGGATTTCTGCGCGCGACATAAAGATCTCTTTCGTATCCACCGCTGCGTAGGAATACGCGGGCGAGATCATATGGCCATCGACGCCGAGCGTTTGCAGATACTCGAGGAGCTGGTCAATTTCCTCGATGTCTGTTTCTTTGTAGATCGTCGTGTTCGAGGTAACGAGGAATCCCGCAGCTTTGGCTGCTTTGATTCCCTCCACTGCTTCGCGGAACACCCCATCCCGCTCGACGCAAATATCGTGTGTCTTTTCCAGGCCGTCAAGATGAACATTGAAGAAGAAGCGCGACGTCGGCTTGAAGTCTTTTAGCCGCTTGCGGATGAAAATACCGTTGGTGCAAAGGTAGATATGCTTGTTGCGCGCCAGAATCTCACTTGTCAGCCGGCCAATCTCGGGATACATCAGCGGTTCGCCGCCGCAGATCGAGACGATCGGCGCGCCGCACTCATCGACGGCGCGTAGGCACTGCTCGACGGTAAGCATCTCGCCGATGGTTGACTTGTATTCCCGAATGCGGCCACAGCCGGTACAGGTTAGATTGCAGGTGTGGAGCGGCTCGAGCATCATGGTGAGCGGGAACTTCTTCTCGCCACGGAGACTTTTGCGAACCAAGTAGCCCGTCATGGTTGTCATCAGGCTGACAGGAGTTCTCATCCACTATCCCCCATACCCGTTTGGATGCTCGATTTTGCTTGCAAGAACTTGCGTGCCGATAAACCTCCGGCGGCCGTGACGCAAATTATCGTAACGCGCCAGTGCATAGAGCGGGAAGGAATTTCGATACAGGTGATATTTTAAATAGAACACCTTCGGGAAACCGGTGCCCGTGAAGGTGTCTTCGTCCCAAGTGCCGTCCTCGTTTTGACGGGAAATCAGCCAATCAACAGCGCGCCCCACGGCCGGGTCGGCGGGGCTGACGGCGGCGAGAAGACCAATCAGACCCCAGGCCGTTTGCGACGCAGTGCTCTCCCCGTCGCTTTTGAGGGCCGGATCGTAATACGACAGGATCGTTTCGCCGAAACCGCCATCTGGATTCTGCACGCTACGGAGCCAGCTGGCCGCGCGTTCCGATTCGTTGGAAGATCGACAACCCACAGCTTCCAACGCGCGCAGGACCCCACTGGTGCCGTACACGTAATTCACTCCCCAACGGCCGAACCACGAGCCATCCTTCTCCTGTTCGTGCTTCAGATAGGCCGATGCGCGCGCCACGACAGGATGGGCCACCGGCCAGCCCATGTGGCCAAGGCACTCCAAGGCGCGAGCGGTCACGTCGGCTGTCGAAGGATCAAGCATGGCGTTATGGTCGGCGAACGGGATGTTGTTCAGGAAATCCAGATTGTTTTCATGATCGAACGCGCCCCAGCCACCATCGCGATTTTGCATGCTGACGAGCCACGCCAGCCCGCGCCGCATCGCCGCGTGCAACGGCCCTGGGTTGGGATCCGACACGCGGCTGAGGGCCATGAGAACGAACGCGGTGTCATCCACATCGGGATAGAAATCATTGCGGAATTCGAAGGCCCATCCACCCGGCTCCGCCTTTCTGTTTTTCACTTGCCAATCACCGAAGCCGAGGATTTGATTGCGGACCAGCCAGCGCGAAGCCGCCAACAGGGACGGGTGCGCGGGATCGAGTCCGGCCTCCTCGAGCGAAACCATCGCAATGGCCGTATCCCAAAGCGGCGAGATGCATGGCTGAACCCGTAGGAAACCCTTTTCCTCGATCTCATAGCGCTCGAGAAAACCGATTTCGCGCACGAGCAACGGGTCGGCGGTGTCGCCGCGTTCGGCTAGTAGCGCGAAAACCGAATTCATCATGGCGGGATAGATCGTTCCAAGGCCCTCGCTGCGCTCGAGGCGTTCGAGCATCCACGCGCGGGCACGAGCCAGCGCGATCCGACGGAACGGTTTCCAGGGCAGGCGGTCGTAGAACTTCACGCAGCGGTCTAGTCCGAGGAAGAAATTCTTCCAGCAAACCATCCGCTTGTCCCATTGGAGCGACGACGGCTGGGCGCCGGGCTGGCGAAAAAGTTCGTCGACACCGACACCGCCCGGAAGGCGCCAAACGGGCTTGCAGGCATAGACGATCGTGAGCGGCACAACAATGCCACGCGTCCACGATGACATCTCGTAGAGGTTGAGCGCGAACCAATTGGGCAACAGCATGATCTCCGGCGGAATCGCCGGCACCATCTTCCAGTCGATCAAGCCCACCATGGCGAGGTAGAAACGCACGTACGAATTTGTGGATTCCAGACCGCCAAGTTCGTGGATTTTCTTTCGAGCGCGCTCTAAATGCGGCTCAGACGCCGATTCACCGGCCAGACGCAGGGCCAGCCAAGCCTTCACCGTCGCGTTCAGTTCCGACGGGCCACCATGGAAGATATTCCAGCCACCGTCCGCCAGCTGGCGGTCGCGAATGTAGCTTGAAAGCTTCGCTACCTTCGGGGATGCACCTTGCCCGAGGACGTGAAGATACAGAATGTAATCGGATTCCAGCGTCGTGTCGGCTTCTAGTTCGCCCCACCAATATCCGTCGCGATGCTGTGCGGACAAAAACCATCCGACGGCCCGGGCGACCGCGTGCTCGACCGAAGTGTCGACATCGCGGAAGCGGCCGGTTGCTACAACGTGCTCCGAGCCGAGCCCCACCCGCAGAAGCCGCGCCTCCGGTGTCATCAACCCCTCAGACATAAATCGTCACAGTTGAGTCGCCGCGGCAACTCAGTTCGGTCTGTCGTCCCACCCCCGCGGAATGCGAACGCCCGAAACTCCTGGCACTGGATGTTTTTGGATCAGAAGTGCTCAATCCCTAGCCCTACAGATAGTTACGGGCCGAGACCCTCTGGTATTATCTTTGGTAAACTCGCCCGGGTCAACTGAAAACACAAGGGATTCCCCTCCTGACTTGGACACGCAGTTAGGATGACGAAAGGCGTCGGCTAGGCTGCCTTGGCTTGGCTATCGTTGCCGGATCGGCAGACGCTCGCTTTGGCCTGGTATGGCGTGTCTATCCTTCCTGCTCACTCTTCTCGAGGGTACGCACGCGCTGGGCTAGCGCAGGGAGCCGTGCGAACCATGCGTACTGTTGCTTGAATTTCTCAAGGGGTCGCGCGGGGGTTCCCCAGACTGTCTGGCCGTGGCGAATGGTCTTACGCGAAGGGATGCCGGCTTGGGCGCCGGCGACTGCGCCATCCTCCAATCTGCAATGGTCCGCGATGCCCACCTGGCCGCCCGTGATTACGCCCGTGCCCAGCGTGCTGCTGCCGGACACGCCCGTCTGGGCCGCGAGAATGGAATGCTCGCCGATTCGGACGTTGTGCGCGATCTGGACTAGGTTGTCGATCTTCACGCCCTTGTCGATTCGCGTGGTTTCAAGAGAGCCGCGGTCGATGGTCGTGTTGGCACCGATCTCGACATCATCGCCAATCTCAACGGTGCCAATTTGCGGAAATTTCCAATAGCGGCCATCGCCGAAGACATAACCGAAGCCATCACTTCCAATTACGGCTCCCGAGTGCACCTCGACACGCCTGCCAAGGCGCGCTCCGGCATACAGCGTCACGCGCGGGTGAAGGCAGCAGTTCTCCCCTACGGCGGCGCCACGGCCGAGAAAACAGAATGCTCCCAGCGATGTTCCCGGCCCGATCGCAACGCCGTCCTCGATGACGACATAGGGCCCGATGGTAACATCGGCGGCGAGGTTTGCGTCCGGCGCGATGATCGCGGTTGAGTGAATAGATACCGAGGTCGCGGGTCTCGCCACAAGCAGCGCTGCCGCCTTCACAAATGCCAACTTGGGGTTGGCGACTTCGAGGATGGTCTTTCCTGGGACGTGAAGATCGGGCGAAGCCACCATACACAGTGCGGCAGACGCCCCCGCGCGCCCGGCATGCCGAGCAGACGCCAGATAAATCAAGTCCGTTCTACGAGCACGCTCAGGGCTTGCAACGCCGGAGATTATCGTGCGCGCGTCACCACGAAGTTTCGCTCCCAGATATTGGGCCAGCTCGGCGGCGGTGTGGTTCATAGACACCTCGGTTAGGATTTCAGGATTCGGATCGATACAGCGGCCTCTCGCCCGGCGGACGCGTCTTCCACCGCTTGTGCACCCAGAGCCACTGGTCGGGATGCGCGCGAACGTATTGTTCGACCACCCGCGTGAAGCGCGCCGTATTCTCAACGATATCGGTTTCTTCGCGCCCCGAGCGCGTCAGTGCAATCGCCGGATCGAAACGGAGGCGATATTTCCGAAGCTCCCGGTCCCAGGAGAGAAAGCCGGGCACGACGGCGGCGTCGGTGCGCAGCGCAATCCGGGCAAGGCCCGAGGTCGTCGCGGCGGGGATGCCAAAGAAATCCACAAAGACACCTTCGGCCGATGTGTTGTGATCGGAAAGAACGCCAACCGTTCCGCCTTCGCCTAGCACTTTCAGGACCGAACGAGCGGACCTATTCTTCTCAATCGGCTGGTTGCCGCTCCGGCAGCGATAGCCATTGATGAGACGGTCGACCCGAGGGTTGGAAATCGGCCTGACCAGAAAGGAAAGAGGATATCCATAGAGGGCCTGCGCGAACGGAGCCAGTTCCCACGCGCTCATGTGCCCGGTCAGGAACAGGATGCCCTTTCCGCGGCGCCGCGCGGCATCGAAATTTTCGAACCCATCCAACAGGACGATGCCTTCAATATTTTCCCGCGTGTACTTGGGAAACTGCGAGAATTCGCCGGCCATCCAGCCCACCTGCTGAATCATGCCACGAATCACGTGCTGACGTTCGACCTCTGTCCAGCCTGGAAAAGCAAGCCTCAGGTTTTCCATGGCAGTACGGCCCAGCGAAGGCCGGAGCCTGTATGCAACGGCTGCGAAAATGGCGCCGACCCATCGGGCCACCGGCCGTGGCAAAAGTCCCAGAAGCTTAAGTCCCACCCACGCTCCGATGTACTCGAGACACTCCCGCATCGCCGGCCATTATACGGTTGGCAAGTTCAAATTGAGTCGAGGATGCTAGACTCAGTCACGCATTGAGTTCTGTCCCCACAAGCAAACGGCGACTTGCCACCTGGTTGGCTTCCGCCGTTGCCATTGCCGCTTGCCTATTTGGAAATCTAGGAGCCATCGGGTTCGTAGGACCCGATGAGCCGCGCTATGCATGGATCGCGCGCGCGATGGCGGAAAGTGGCGATTGGGTCACACCGCGCCTGTACGGTGAACCGTGGTTTGAAAAGCCGGTTCTCTACTACTGGGCGGCAGCCCTGGGCTTTCGCCTCGGCCTGCCGGCAGAATGGGCCGCGCGACTTCCGTCGGCGTTTGCTGCTCTGGCGGCGGCACTCGCCATTGGATGGCTAGGGCGGAAGCATTACCAGCGCGATGTGAGTTCGTTGTGGAGCCCCGCCTTGTTGGGGCCATTGCTGTTTTCAACCAGCGTAGCGGCGATTGGATTTTCGCGCGCTGCTTCACCCGACATGCTTTTCGGTGCGCTGTTGGTTCTGGCGATGGCCAGCGCGGCCTGTGTGTTGCAGCGGGCCGGAGCACTGCGCGAGGCCGATCAAGGGGCTGGCCGCGCCGACTGGGGACCGCTCGCCTGTTTTGGATTTTTTCTGGGGCTGGGCATGCTAGCGAAGGGACCAGTAGCGATAGTGCTGGGAGGCGGCGCCCTGGGGCTCTGGGCGGCGTTGACCGCGAAATGGCGCGTCGCTCTCCGACTGGCCCACCCGGTTGCTCTCACCGTGTTCTGCGTTGTGGCACTTCCCTGGTACGTGATTTGCGCGATGCGCAATCCAACCTTCCTTCACGTCTTCCTGGTTCAGCACAACCTCGAGCGTTATTTCACCCCGATGTTCGAGCATCACCAGCCGTTTTGGTTTTTCGGCCCCATCATTTTCCTGGCACTCCTGCCCTGGACGGTGCTTTTGTGGCCGGCGGCCCGAGAAGGAACACGGCTGTGGCGAGAAAAGTCCTGGGGAAACTCACCTGGCCTCTTTCTCGCTTGCTGGGCGGTGTTTCCTGTTCTTTTTTTTAGCTTTTCGCACTCGAAACTGCCGGGCTACGTGCTGCCTACGATTCCACCGCTGTCACTTCTGTCTGGCGTGGGGGCGATCCGGGCCTTGAACGAAAAGCGCTTTCACGCGCGATGGGTATTCGCCGGCATCGGATTGGCATGGTTTTTGCTTGCCATTGCCGCATGGCGTGGCCTAGGCCGTGTTTCGACCGACGCCATGGCGAACCTGCAGACACTCGGAGCTATCGCGGGGCTGCTGATCGGTGTTGGGCTCGTCGCCGTCAGTTTCTACCGACCACCAGAACAGGTGATTGCGCTCGCCGTGCTTTCCGTCGCGGTCGTGGTGGAAGCAGGAAGCTTGACCGCGCTCCCCAAACTCGCGCCCCTGCTTTCAGCGAGAAGCCACGCGGCGTTCATGGCGAACGACAAGCATCCAGAGCGAATCTTTATCTACCAGTTACGTCAAAGCTGGGACTACGGCCTAGCTTTCTATTTTCACCGAGAGCTTCCGGAATGGACGCCGGCCGATCCGGAGGCAGCCCTGGTGCTGACCACTCCGGGCGGTCTGGCCGAGATAGAGAAACTCGGGCGATTGCAGGGAGGGCTCGACGAGGACTATGTAGGGATCCTGTATGTCCCCGTCCGGCGGGAGCCGCGCTAGTGCGCGGCTGTGGGTGGGATACTCTGCAGGAAAAAACTTACGATCTGGCTCTCATAGTTTTTGCGATCATCATCGGACATGTCGCGATAGCTCTGCGGTTCGCGGAAAGTGGATTTCGGATCTGGGGCCTTGATGAAGAGGTCGAGAGTCTGGTTTGAGAGTGCCGGGTGATCATCAGACTGTATGAACAGCTTTGGCACGCCCGCTGTCCGCGCCAGGCGAGTCGAGACAGGCGGTTCATTGCGGAACGAATAGTTGACCATGCGGAATCCGAAATCGGATAGACGGTCGACAAAAGGCAACGCCGTGAGCCCCGATTTCTGTATCTCCAGGCGGGCCATGGTGCGGGGGTCATCGTAGGCGTCGTCCACGGCGAATGCGGCGACGCGAGCGTCGGTCGAAGCGACTTCCAATACCGTATAGCCTCCCATATCGACGCCCCACAGCCCGAAATGGCGCGCATCGACATCGTCCCGGGCCGAAAGCGCTCCGATGGCAGATCGGAGCTCTGTGGTCTCCCGATAACCGAGCGTGGTCGTTTCAGGACTCGTACCGTGCCCCCTAAAGTCGAACAGAAAAACGTTGAACTGATGATCCTGCAAAGCCGTTACCAACGTTAACACCTCGGCGCGCTGCGAGAGGTAGCCGTGGCAGACGACGATCGCCGGCGCACCGCGCAGCCCCGGAAAGAGCCAACCTTCGTGCGTCGAGCCACCCGGAACCTGGAAATCGAAAGTGGTCGGATGACCCATCATCATCTCGGGGTTCAGCGTGGTGGCATTCTTGATGGGATGCAGGACCTGATAAAGGAGGCAGCCACACACTGTCGCGACAGTCGCAAATCCAAAGAGGATTAGCGCCAAAAGGCCTGAGAAAACCTTGGCGAAACGCACTGTGGGAAAGCGTAGCTCTGAAAAGACGGCCATCCAATAAGTAAGAGCCGGCGCCAGATTCGCAACTCGGCGAAGCCGATGTTAGCACAGTTCCCCGACCGAACTCGGCCCTCCGACGCTTGAGGTGCTTGATTCGCACACTGTGTTCCCAACGCTGGCGAAGTTATAATGGTGGCAGGGCGTATTTAAACTTTCATGCAAATCGTAGACCTGCGGCAGCTACATTCACGATCACTCGAGGGCCTGTTCCAGGAGGAGGCGCGTCGCTGGCGCGAGGAGCTGTGCTGGGACTATCGGCCGTCGATCAATCTGGTGCGCAAATTCATCGATTCGCATGCCCTGGGAGGGTACGCTACGGTCGAAGAGGGGCGTTTGACCGGATATGGCTTCTACGTCATTGAGGAACACAAAGGTTTGATCGGCGGACTGTTTGTTTCCTCGCCGCGGGCCCAAGACGCGACGACCCAGAAGCTGCTGGCGGAGCTCCTCAACACTCTTAGAGCGACACCTCGCCTGGAGCGCATTGAGGCGCAACTGATGCCCTTTGGGAGCGAGCTCGATCCCGGGTTCCTCTCACAATACCTCCAGCTTCACGCCCGACAGTTTATGCTCCTGAAGCTGGGCGAAGCCAAGGTCAGCGGCAAGCCTCTTTCCCCCGGTCTTCGGATCGAGCCATGGACCGAGCGAGCCTTTGACGCGGCGGCTCGGCTGATCCAACTGGCCTATGCGGACCACGTGGACGGGGTCATCAACGACCAATATCGAACCGAGTCGGGCAGCCTTCGATTCCTGCGCAATATCGTGCTGTTGCCCGGCTGCGGACATTTCTTGCCGGAGGCTTCCTTTCTTGTGCGCCCTGTGACCGGCGACCGGCTGGTCGGGATGGTACTGACATCCACAGTGGCAGAGGGCGTCGGCCACACGACCCAGGTCTGTGTTATGCCAGGTTATCAAGGCGGCGGGGTCGGCCGCCATTTGATGGAGCACTCGATCCAAGCGCTGCGCCGGCGCAACTACGAATGCTTATCGTTGACGGTCACCTCGACCAATCGGCGGGCAGTGGAACTGTATGAGCGGATCGGTTTTCGTACGGTGAAGAGGTTTGCGGCGGGAGTGTGGCAGGCCTAAGTCACTTCCTCGAGCGGTCCTTTAGCAGACCCTTCAGCTCATCCATGAACTCCTTCACATCCTTGAAGTCAAGATAGACGGACGCAAAACGAACGTAGGCAACCTTATCGAGTTTTTTGAGTTGCGCCATAAGGAGCCCGCCAATTTCGGTGGTGGTGCGCTCGCGGTCAACGGCCTCGCTGACAAACGCCTCGGCCTGGTCGACGATCGCCTCGAGTTTGCCGACCGGGACAGGACGTTTCTCACAGGCCTTCAGCAGCCCTTGGAGAATTTTTTGGCGATCGAACTTTTCCCGACGACCGTCCTTCTTGATAACCATGTAGGGAATTTCGTCGATCCGTTCATAGGTGGTAAAGCGGCGGCTGCATTTCAAGCACTCGCGGCGGCGGCGAATCATGTCGCCGGTGCGAGCTTCTCGCGAGTCGATAACTTTGTCGTCCAGGTGCGTGCAGAATGGGCACTTCACTGCGGTTTCTCCTCGAGGGCTGCGGCACGCTCGGCGCCGGAAACAAGCTCGGCCTCCTCGGCCTTCGCCTCCGAGCGTGCCAGGCGTCTGATTTCGCGCATCGACCAACCCTCGCGAAGCAACAAGGGCAGTCCGACAAGACAGCAGCTGGCAAACGCCACCAGCCAACAGACAATCGACGCCACGGCTGCTGGCTCCTTTTCAATGCCGAAGATCAGCGTCAAAACCAGAAAACTCGCCGCCTGCGATCCGCCCCCCGCGACGGGAATCTGCGCCGCAGATCCCACGAGCGTAAAGGCGACGACCAGCACGATATCGCTCCAGCGTAATTCAGAAAGTACGCCCGGGAATGCGTGGATCGTCCAGACGTAGGCGAGCACAACCAACACCCAATGCGCGGCCGTATAGATCGACGCTCTGCCCAGGTCTTCCCGACTCCGAATACCCTCGAGGCCTTCACTGAATCCTTCGAGCAGCGCAACCACATGAGCGCGCCAGCCCTGGCGCCACTTCGGCCGAGTGAGCCTTGCCCGGAACCAGCGGGCGCCGTGATGGCGAAAATAGATCAGGAATGCGACCCCAGCCATGAGACCGGCCAGCAGTAGGATTCCCGCCGAGCGTGCCGAGGTCATGACGAGGTTGCTTGCCGAGCCTGCGGGCCCGCTCCGTTGAAACGATAACAATGCGAAGATGGCGAGCGCGGCAGCCGCCGCCATGTCAAAGATCCGCTCCAGCACGTAAACGCCGAACATCTGAGAAATCGACAGCGAGTCTTTCCGGGCGATGAGGACGGGGCGAATCGGCTCACCCGGCCTGCCGAGTAAGAACACACAGGCGAAGCCCATCAGCGTGGCCGCATACACGTGGTTGAAATGTGTCTGGCCGAGCGAACGGCAAAAGCCCATCCAACGCAGCGCACGCAGGGCATAACAAGCGTAGATGGCAGCGAGCGCCAACACGAGTAGCCGGAAGCGGGCGTGCACCAGGGAAGCGGCTACCGTAGTCCAGCGAAAGTCTTGGAGCCGAATTCCTTGGCGAAACTTGTAAATGCAATAGACAGCGGTCAGCAGGGCCAGGACGGGGAGTAAGTACTTTCGAAATCGGTGCAGCATCCGGCTTGAACCGTAGCAGCAAGGTTTTGATAGTGTCAAGGAGCGCGAGCGCTAGTGTGTTATTCTCAAACCGATCCAAGCGCAGATGGGCGCCCAACACGAGCACGCGCAGAGCCCGCTTCAAGTGCAACGCAGTCAAGCCGGTTTATGTGCCGATTGCACGCACGCGCGCCTGATTCAGTCTGATCGCGGCTCGACCTTTTACCTTTGCGGCCTATCGGCAAGCGATCCAGCATTTCCCAAATACCCACACCTTCCCGTGCTCAGCTGCGAGGGTTATCGACATCGCGGTTGAGTACCTGCGGTTTGACGTCGGCTTTTCCGAGATCAGTGCCCGGCGCCGGAACCCTGGGCCAGGTAGGTTCGATTCTGGGGACGGGCCTTTTCAAGCAGCTCCCAGGTCTGCTTAAACTCCGGCATGGTTTCGCGTCGGTGCGGCGAGCTTTTCAGCACATCGTTGATGTTGGCGAGAAGGACCGTATAGGCGAGCTTGGGATCCGAGCCAGGCGCCAGCACGTTACTAGCGCTGAGGCCGACAACCGATGACGTTCCATCGCTGTTTTTCATCCCCAGCCATAGGCCGCCGTTTTCGTCCATCGAGGGCGTGCCATGTTGGGTCATTTTCTTATAGACATGGCCCAGCGAACCACGGTCGGCAATGATTCCCTCCTGCACGGCGTCGTCCGCGATCGCGTCAAATTTCTCGCGATAGGCCTTCCATTCATCTGCGCTTCCCACCACGTCGGCTCGCTCCTGCGCCTCAGCTTCTTTCAGCTCGCTGGCGCGCACATCGTCAGCGGCTTCTGCGAGCTTCTCGTCCTCGCCGAGCTCGGTTTCGCGCTCGGTGGCGTGCCATTCAAACTCGCGCTGGGCGTTGAATCGGCCCGTCAATAGATACAAACCCGCGGCGGACAGAGGCAGTTGCGGATAGGAAAGAGCTGCCGCAGGAACCACGAGCTTCTTGGAACGATACAACTGTTCGGTGCCACTGCGGCACTCGCTGCTACGCTTGATCGTACCCGGCAACTGTGCAAAATGAAGAACGTGGTACTCGATTTCCGGGTTCCGGTGTGCGTAGTGAGCAAAGGTTCGGGCAACCGCTTTGGGGCTGGTCACTCCGAAATCGTTCAACACGTCGCGATGCGCCGCATGGGGGAAGTAGGTGTCGATAATGCCCTTGGTGAAATCGGCGCAGTTCCGCCTCGCGGCATTGAAATGGTTGACGTTGGGCATGGCATTGAACTTGGCGACGAGCTCTAGATCCTGTTCGACGGTAGTCGACGCAATCAGGATGTAAAGGGTCCGCTCGGCGGTGGCACCAACCATTTCGCGCCATTCGGCCTTTCCACTGGTTTCACAGAAATGCGTGACGCAGTAATCGTCCAGAACCTTCTTCCGGTAGTTTTCCTCGAGCAGGCGCTTCAGGGGCCAGGACGCGAACAGCAGACGGTTTCGCGGGTCGGTAACGCCGTAAAGGAACATGTTAAGCGAGACGATGTTCCATTCAAATGGCTGGTCTTCGCCGAGCGTGGTGTAATTGCTGATGACCGAACCCTCCTCCCCGGGTCGGCAGAGGCGAAGCTTGACGGGAGAAGCAGGACAGATCCGGGAAACATAGACGGCACTATGTCCCGATCCGGTGATTCGCGCCACACTGGTATCAAGCGAATCGTTGAGAACGACTCCCACATCCCCGGAGGCGCCTGAGCAGAAGGCGAGGGGCACCAGTAGCGCGAAACCAGCCCATACCGAACGTCGCAAGCCGTTGTCCTTCCTTATCGAAGTGGGCCCAGTCGATCGTCGATCGTCTCGGGCTGGATTCGTCCTACCAGCCTATCACACCGCCACGATACGGTGAGATGCTGCTTCGCGATAGGGGGTAACCCAGGCTTGTGTTCGCAATGGCAACTACTTAAGATGCACGGGGCGCGGAACTTTCTGGCCCACGATTGCGTTACAACTGATGAGGCCAAGAAGGATGAAGATTGCGAGGCGGAGCAGGCTTGGAACCCGACGCCCAATTGGTCCGACTTTGCATGCGGGGCGACGGGCCTTCCTGGGAGGAACTGGTGCGACGGCACACGCGGCGGGTCTATAGCCTCTGCTATCGGTTCACGGGGAGCTCGGCGGTAGCCGAAGACCTGAGCCAAGAGGTCTTCCTCCGCGTCTATCGAACTTTACCGAGTTACAACTCAAAGCAGGGGGCTTTCGCCACGTGGCTGACCAGCGTCACGCGAAACCTGCTCGTCGATCATTATCGGCGTACGCGCCGCGACCGTCTGACCGATTCCATCGACTCGATCCCGCAATTCGAGCAGCAAGCCTCGATCTCGCGCACGCCAGATAGTCTGGCACAGGCGACCGAGCTCAGTGCGCGGGTACAGCAGGGGTTGGCGAAACTTTCACCCGAGTTGCGCGAAGCGGTCATCCTTCGCGATTTGCAGGGATTGGATTACGCCGAGATCCGAGCGGTGCTCCAAGTACCGGAAGGCACCGTGAAATCGAGAATTAATCGAGGACGCATTGAGCTTGCGCGCATCCTCGAAGAAATGGGAGTGCGCCCGGCCTAGCGAAGCTATGAATTGGGATTGCACACTTACCGAGGAAAGATTGAGCGATGCGCTCTCGGGGACACTCCTGCCGGAGGAAAGCGCCGCCTTTCGGGCACACACCGCGAAATGCGAGAGATGCGGACAGCTCGTGGCACGGGTTGGCGGAATCGTTTCCCAACTCCAAGAGCTCCCGCCGATCCAGGAGCCTCCCTTCCTGGCGTCCAGGATTATTGCCCTTACGCGCGGGATGCCCCTAGGAAACAGCGCCACCCAGCGGTGGCCGGCCATCTGGCAGACGCGTTTCGTCATGGGGTTAGCGACCGTGGCCGCGACGGCCTTGATCGTCTTCCATGCGCTAAGCGCGGCCGCGCCGAGCAAACTCCAGTTCAGTCCGGCGAGTTTGTATCGCGGCGCCAACCGGCGGGCACACCTCACCTACGCTCGCGGGGTGAAGTTTGTGAATGATCTGCGCGTCGTATACGAGATTCAGTCGCGACTTTCTTTACAGCCGGAACCAGATTCGCGGCCCGCGCCCGAACACCGACGGCCGGACTCCGACGCTCTGCCCAGGCCGGAGATCGATCGCCCGCCAATCGGTGCGCCTCGGAGGTCTGCCGAGCTGGCGGTTCTGATGTTCTACGACCGGCCTCAGAGCGTGTTGAGCCGAACGTTGAGGAGCCTTCCATGAACTGTGCCGTTCACACCGACGTAGCAGCGACTGGCTATTGCCGACAATGCGGCAAGGCGCTGTGCCCGGAGTGCGTCCGCGACGTTGGCGGCGCGCTCTATTGCGCGAATTGCCTGACAGGCATCGTCTCGGCCACGTCGGCAACCCCAGGGCGCGAGGCTTCCAAAAACCACCCGGGTGTGGCGCTGGCCCTCGGTTTTATTCCCGGTCTGGGCGCCGTTTACAACGGCGAATACATCAAGGCATTGGTTCACGTGATGATCTTTGGTGGCATCATTGCACTGCTAAACACCAACCTTCCCGACGCCTATGATGCTTTCCTCGGGATCGCGCTCGCATGCTTCTACTGTTACATGCCGATTGAAGCGTATCGCGTAGCCAAGGCGCGCCAACTGGGAGAGCCCCAACCGCGGGACTTCGTATACTCTCGCGGAGGAAAACCGGTGGGCGCCGTCGTCTTGATCGTGCTGGGAGTGTTGTTTCTGCTTGCGAACTTTGGGCTCTTGCGGAGCGAGTGGCTCACGAAGGGCTGGCCGATCGGGTTGATTGCGATCGGTGTCTGGATTCTCGCCGATCGGCTGAAAGGATAACTGGCAAAGGGCGCCACGCCCCGACTCCATCCGACCGCGGTGTTCCTATGCTGATTACGCTCGGCGTGATCTTTCTGGCTGGGAACACCCGGCACGGTTTGGACGAGTTGTGGCCCGTGCTGCTAATCGTTGCGGGTCTATTGGCGGTTTGTCAATCGATGGCATCGCGCGCCGGACATACAGGAACCTGAAAAGATGAGGAATGGAGAGAGACGTCGAAGTTCGATTTTTACAGGCCTCCTGCTGATCGTTTTGGGAGTGATTTTCCTTATCGATCGCCTCGATCCCGCCTTCCGTCTTGGACACGTGATCGGAACCTACTGGCCAGTCCTTATCATTCTTTGGGGCATCGCCAAATTGGTGGAACATTTCGCCTTTCCGCACACTCCCGGATCGCGCGCGCCTTTGCTTTCGGGGGGCGAGGCGGCAGTGCTGATTCTGCTAGCACTCGTACTCAGTGGATTTGCCTTCCGCGACTGGGTTCACAGCCACTATCCCGACTTCGACGTCGAACTCCCACCCTTCCACCAGTCCTACACGCAAGAGCAGCAACTTCCCCCGCAAGCGATCCCCGAGGGGGCACACGTCGTTGTCGAGACCCAGCGAGGTAATCTATCGATTCACGCCGCCGCCGACAATCTTCTTCGCGTGCACGCGACCGAATCAGCTTGGGCGCCTACCAAACCTTCCGCCGATGAGCAATTGCGAAATCTGCACGTTGTAATCGAACAGGAGGGCAACACCTATCGCCTGCGCCCGACCCCTTCGTCAGACGGGCACATCGGCGTGGATCTCGATGTGGCGGTGCCCGCCACCGCCAGCGTGGAAGCCGACACCCGGCACGGCAACATTGAGACCTCCGGAATCATGGGCACTGTCGTCGCGCGTTCCGGCAGCGGCAACATCGACCTACAAGACGCCGGCTCGGATGTTGCCGTTCATCTAGAAAAAGGCGATGCGAAGATCGCTCAAATCGCCGGAAACGTCGAGCTGACGGGACGCGGCAACAACGTGGACCTCAGCAATGTATCGGGCGATGTAACGGTCGAAGGCGCATTTGTCGGAACGGTGCGGGCCAGCAACGTGGCCAAAACGATCCGCTGGGTCTCCCCGTGGGCCGACCTGACGATCGCACAGTTGTCCGGTCACCTGGAAGCCGATTCGGGGGGCGTTGAGATTTCTGGCGCCCGGGGTGCTGCCAAACTCATCACCCACAACAAGGATATCAACGTGACGAACGTTGCCGGTCGAATCGAGATCATCAACACACACGGAGACGTGAAGGTTAGCTATCTAACGCCGCCGCACGACGATCTTAACGTTAGCAACGATTCGGGCGATGCTGAGGTGACGCTACCGTCAAGTTCGAGCTTCCGGGTTTCGGCGATTTCCAAATCCGGCGAGGTGAAAAGTGACTTTGACTCGCCGTTGCTGAATACGTCCAACGAGGATGACCGGGGCCAGATCACGGGGCAAATCGGGACGGCTGGTCCGATGATTACGATCGTGACCAGCTATGGAACCATCGAGCTGAACAAGGCCGGCTAGCAAGGACCGCTTACGGCTTTTCGACTCCGCGCAGGCGCTCCAGCGTTGTGAAAAACTCGGGGAACGAAACCGCTACACAGTCGGCGTCGCGAATCACAGTCTCACCCTCGGCGCCCAGCGCCGCCACGGCCAGCGCCATGGCGATGCGGTGGTCGCCGTGAGGATCCACTTCGGCGCCGCGCAATTTCCCAGCCGAACAGCCCTCGACGCGCAGTCCATCGGGGAACTCTTCCACCCCGGCTCCCATGCGGCGCAGCCCTTCTGATAACGCGGCAATGCGATCGCTTTCTTTCACGCGCAATTCTTTCGCCTCATGAATCTCGATTCCCCTCTCGGTGAAAGGTCCAAGCGCCGCAAGCATCGGGAGTTCGTCGATCATCTCGGCCACCTGGGTACCGGAAATCGTGCCGCCCTCCAGCCGTGCATGGGTCACCGAAACCGAGCCGGCCAATTCGCCATCGCGCACCTGTAAAGAGGGTACGCGAATGGGCGCCCCGATCGAGACCAGAAAGTCGAGCACGCGGGATCGGGTGGGGTTCAGTCCGACCTTCTCGAGCATCAGAGACGACCTGGGCAGTAGCAGCGTCGCTCCGATCAAGAAGATCGCGGTCGAAAGATCACCCGGCACGACCAGCTTACGCGCAAGGAGTCGGGGCCGCGGGTGAATGCGCACCATGCCGCGGCTCGTCACAACCTCCGCGCCAAACTCACTTAGAGCGAGTTCGGTGTGGTCTCGGGTACCAACGGATTCGCGAACCGTCGTTTCGCCGTCTGCGTAGAGTCCGGCGAACAGAATCGCCGATTTCACCTGCGCGCTGGGCACCGGCGCGGTGTAGTCGATCGCATGCAGTCTTCCGCCTCGAATTTGAAGCGGTGCCCGATCCCCCGCGCTGCTCTGAATTTCCGCGCCCATCTGACGCAGCGGGTCCATGATGCGACGCATGGGTCGGCGACGAAGCGAGTCGTCGCCCGTGACGGTGGTTGTGAACTGCTGTCCCGCGAGAACACCGGCGAGCATGCGCATCGTCGAGCCCGAGTTTTGCGCATCCAGCTGGCGGCGGGGCTTCTCTAGACCATCCAGGCCCTTGCCCGAAATACGGATGAGGCCATCGTGTGATTCGACCGGGACGCCCAAGCGGCGAAGGCATTCCAGGGTGCTCTGGCAGTCGGCCGCCGAAGCGAAATTCGATATCTCGCTCGTGCCTTGAGACAGCGCGCTGAGGATGGCGTAGCGGTGCGAGATCGATTTGTCGCCCGGAAGTTCGACTTGTCCGCTGATCGATCCGCCAGGTGAAACCGTGCGCCTGCCCATTGCAGGCGATTCTAACACGCTCATCGAGAGCCATTGCCGAGGCCAGCCGTCTCGATCGAAGTGGAAAAGCCATGTCTTTCAGTCATTTGCATTGACGAAAGCAGCGAATCCTGCGAGAATCGGCGCTTGGTTGGTGGGGTGGTTCTCGCGTGTCTCGGCTCCCGTTCCGGGAGTT
>Ga0187783_10000202_pt1 | contig 45296 bp, 38 predicted proteins | sample 1015_SJ02_MP02_2_FD_132471 | JGI IMG/M metagenome (GOLD analysis project Ga0187783, IMG submission 132471) | Tropical peat soil microbial communities from peatlands in Department of Meta, Colombia - 1015_SJ02_MP02_20_MG | ecosystem: Environmental > Terrestrial > Soil > Wetlands > Peat | place... | reverse complement strand
ATGCCTCCACCCCCGTAAACCTGCCGGCCGCTATCGGTAAGTTTCACCTCCGGCTGCTTGGGCGGCTGCGGATTGTAATGGTAGTCGTAGAGCGTGACGTTCTTGTAGTCCCGCTGGATCAGCCGGCCGCTCGGCGTGTAATAGCGGGCCGTGGTGAGCAGCAGTGCCGTGTCCTCGCTCAGCGGATACTGCGTTTGCACCAGCCCTTTTCCGAAGGTTGTTTCGCCTACGATCAGGCCGCGATCGTGGTCCTGAACCGCGCCCGAGACGATTTCAGAGGCTGACGCCGTCTGCCCGTTGACCAAGATGATGAGCGGAACGTCGATTCCTTGGTTACCGCGCGTCGCGTAATAGGAGCGCTCGGGAGAAGAGCGGCCGCGATGCGACACGACGATTTGGTTCCGGTCAAGGAACATGTCGCCCATGCCCACCGCCTGGTTGAGCAGCCCGCCGCCGTTATTGCGCAGGTCGAGGATCAGACCGTTCAGCTTCGGGTAATCGAGCTGCTTGAGCGCGTCGGCGAGATCGCTGTCGGTCGTTTCATTAAACGATTGGACGTGGACATACCCGATGCCGTTCTTGAGCATCGTCGAGTACTCGACCCCGGGACGCGGAATTTCGTCCCGCACGACAGTGACTTCAAGCGGCTCCTGCCAGCCTTCGCGACCCAGAGTGATATGCACGGTGGTACCCTTGGGGCCCTTGAGCATGTCCGCGACTTCATTCGTCGTCAGATTCGTGCAGGATTTGCCGTCCACCTTCAGAATCACATCCCCGGGACGGATCCCCGCCTTGAAGGCCGGCGTGCCCACAAAGGGCGCGACGACTACGGTTTGGTTCTCGCGGGCCGCGACGGTCATGCCGACACCGTAGTACCTTCCTTCCTGCTCCTCGCGAAATTGCGAGTATTGCCGGGGATCGAAGAAATTCGAGTGGGGATCGAGGACGCGCAGCATGCCCGGAATCGCGCCGTCGTAAATGGCCTTGTCGACGTCCACGGGATCGGCGTAATTGTGCTCGACCACAGCAAGGACGGTCGTGAAGTTCTTTACCGAATTTTGTACGTCCCCCGCACCGGATGCGGTCGCGCGCACGGTTGGGCCATACAGGCCTCCGACTAATGCTGATGCCCCGAGCACCAGAGTGAACAGAACGACTCCCCGGTGCGATTTCTGCTTGGATTCCATTCGACCTCGCTTCTCTCTCACCCCAAAAAACCAGTATAACATACGGGCCAGAGAGCGCTGTTTGACACGCCTGTGACCCTCTTCTATGATGCAAAAACGAGACTTGAGGAACCACAGGAGTCGAGGGATTTGCCCGCCTGCGAGGGATAAGCCTCGAAGCTCGCAAAGACAAGCATGCTGAGCATCCCCCATCTGATCATCATCTTCGTCGTGGCCCTCATCGTTTTTGGACCCGAAAAGCTGCCGGAGCTTGCCCGAAACCTGGGCAAGGTGATGGCCGAGTTCAGGCGAGCCACCGGGGACCTGAGATCGACCTTCGAGGACCACCTGCGAGACCTTGAACGAGAGGCGGAGGAGCGCCGCATTGGGGGTGGTCGAGCCCGAGAGATTCCCGCCGCTCCTCCCCCGTCTACAGTGCCCGCCGCCGCGCCTCCGACCCTGCGGCCGAAGCCCGATTTGCCGCTCCAAGGTTCGGAGGGTTCCGGCCCGAGCGGTGAGGCCGAACCGAAGGTTGAAGATGCTACGGCTACCGACGGCCTGGAATCCGTGAAGGGGTCGACGGCGGGCTCAAATCCTTCCGCCCCTTCCGAGCCTCGGGCGGATAGTGTGCGCAGCGAAGATCACTCCGAGACCTTGACTGATGGCCACACGCCTGCCTGACCCCGCCCCGTCGCCCGTCGCCGAGGAAGAGGCGGGCGCCCGAATGTCGTTTTTCGAGCACCTGGTCGAGCTTCGCAAACGATTGATCAATTCGCTGGTCGCCATCGGCGTCGGAATGGTCCTCGGTCTGCTGGTCTCGAATCACGTCATCACCTTCATCGTTCAGCCGATGCTCGCGGCCCTTCGGGCACATCACCTGGAAGACCGCCTCTACTACCCGAGCCCTGCGACGCCGATCAGCCTGTACATCAACCTGGGGCTCTACATCGGGATCGTGATCGCCATGCCGTTCGTGCTCTACCAAATCTGGTTATTTGTGGCGCCGGGGCTCTACCGGCATGAACGGCGCGCGGTCGTGGGCTTCGTCGTTTCGTCCATGTTCCTTTTCCTGTGTGGGATGGTGTTTGGCTATTACATCATGCTGCCGCAGGTGCTGAGTTTCCTGATCAGCTTCGCGAACTACCTGCCCTTGAAGCCGCTGATCAGTGTCAACGAGTATTTCGATTTCATTCTGATCGTGCTGGTGGGCTTGGGGATCATTTTCGAACTGCCCGTACTGATCTTCATTCTGTCGCTCTTCGGCATCGTGACGCCGAAATTCCTGCTGAAGAATTTCCGCTACGCGATGCTGCTCATTACCGTCGTGGCGGCGGTGGTTACGCCGACGCCCGACGCCACAACCATGCTCATTTTCATGGCCCCGATGATTCTGCTTTATTTCATCGGCGTGCTGGTTTCCTACCTGGTGTTGCGACGCAAACGTGCGCGGGCTCTGGCCGCGGGCGAGGCGCATTAGACGATGGGAATACGAGAACACTGGTTCCCGCTGGTCGTTCTCTCCGCTCTGCTTGCCGCCGGGTGTGGGCACGCGAACGACACCTCGGGTCGAGAGGTCGCCTCGGGCCCACCCTCCTCGCCGGCCGCGTCGCAGGCCGCCGCGGCAGACCTCCAGGCGGCGATTCCGCCCCAGGATCAAGCGCCGCCTCGGTCAGAAACGGGCGGCTTTGACGGCCAGAGGGCCTACGAGTACACGGCGAAACTCGTGAGCTTCGGTCCCCGCCCGCCGGGTTCGGAGGCCATTCATCGCACGCAGGACTACCTGATCAGCGAGTTAAAGGGCTTCTGCCCGAGCGTCGATACCGATGATTTCCATGCGTCCACACCGATTGGCGAACTACCCATGAAAAACATCATCGCCAAGATCCCCGGCAGCGGGCCGGGAATCATTTTGCTGCTGACCCACTATGACACGCTGCGGCTCGACGATTTCGTCGGCGCGGACGACGGCGGTTCCTCCTCCGGCCTGCTGCTTGAAATGGCGCGCGTGCTGTGCGGGAGGAAATCGAAACCGGCGAACTCGATATGGCTGGCGTTCCTCGACGGGGAAGAGGCGCAGCAGGTTGTGGGCGGGGTCGCGCAGTGGACCGACACGGACAGTGTTTTCGGCAGCCGGGAACTGGCCGCACGCATGGCTGTTTCCGGTGATCTCAAGAGAATTCGCGCGTTGATTTTGGCCGACATGGTCGGACAAAAAGACCTCGAAATCCCGCGCGAGCGTAATTCGACGAAGTGGCTGGCCGATCTGGTCTGGAAGACAGCCGACCGCCTCGGTTACGGCAATGTGTTCGTGTCGCGCGAAACCACGCCCATTGACGACGATCACGGCCCTTTCCTCAAGCGCGGCGTACCCGCCGTGGACATCATCGATCTGGACGGCTATAAGTACTGGCACACGCCGCAAGACACGCTCGACAAGATCAGCCCGAAGAGCTTGGCCGTCGTGGGTCAAGTGATTCTCGAGAGCGTCGAAGAGCTCGAGCGCAAATTCGACTAAGATCGCAGCGAGCGGAAGGGTCAGCCCGTCTGAACGCGGCGTTCCGGCCCAAACAGGCCATCTGGCTGGTGCGCCTTCATCGAGCCATAGGCCAATCGCCCGAAGACCCGTGGTACATTCGTTGCCCATTGATGGCCACGATTTCGATTCAAAGCTCGGCGGGAACCTACGAGGTCGACTGTGCGCGCGGCGCACTCCGGCGGGCGCGACGGCGAATCTCGAGTCTGGGCGACTGGACGGGTGTGTACCTCATTTCCTCGCCGGGCGTTTGGCGGTCCTGCGGGCAGGCGCTCGGACGCGCACTCGAGGTCAGTTCAAAGCGGACGATTCTGTTCGATGATCGCGAATCGGCGAAGAGTTTGGCGACGGTCGAAGGAATCGCGCGCAAACTGACGCGCGCCGGCGCGGACCGCGGTAGTGTGCTGGTCGCCCTGGGCGGCGGGGTCGTCGGCGATGTGGCGGGATTTGTGGCCGCGACGTATTTGCGAGGGGTGCCGATCGTGCATGTGCCGACCACGCTTGTGGCCCAGGTGGACAGCGCGATCGGCGGGAAAACCGGTGTCGATCTGCCGGAGGGCAAGAATCTCGTGGGCTCCTTCTATCCTCCCGCGCTCGTGATTGTCGATCCGGATGCCCTCCGCACCCTGCCGGACCGCGAATACAGGTCGGGGCTCTATGAGGTGGTGAAGTACGGAATCATCGCTGACAGGAGGCTTTTCGCGTTCCTCGAACGACACATGGATGCTTTGATTCGGCGCGATCCGGGTGCTCTCGACTTCACGATTCCGCGCTGCATTCAGATCAAAGCGGGCGTGGTGACCCGTGACGAGCGCGAAGCAAACGTGCGCAAGATCTTGAATTTCGGGCACACCCTGGGGCATGCCCTTGAAGCGGCTACCGGTTACAGACGGTTTCGCCATGGTGAGGCAGTGGCCTGGGGAATGATGACTGCGGCGCGTCTGGGCCTGGCCACAGGACGCACACGAGAGTCCGACGCGCGGCGGATCATCCGTTTGGTCGCACGGGTCGGGCCGTTGCCCGCCGTGCGGGGAATCCGCACCGGGACCTTGCGGAGGATCGTGGCGAGCGATAAGAAGAACCGCGCAGGACGCACGGGGTGGGTTCTGGTGCGCCGGATCGGCCGCCCGGAATGGGATGTCGGGATCGGCTGGCCCGTGGCCGCCCGGGCGTTTGCCGAACTCCGCAGAGCGGCGCCGGTCGAAACAGCCTAGTCGAGGGAGATCGGGAAATTCGCGGCAAACACAAACCGCAACCCGTAGAAAAACTGGACGGCACGCGGCCGGAAGGGGCGCGGAGTGAGCGCGAAGCCGCAACCATGGTACAGGAGATGTTTGCGCGCCTGGCGCCCCACTACGACCTCCTGAATCACCTGATTTCGTTTTCGCTTGACCGCGTTTGGCGGCGGCGCACCGCGCGACGGTTCGCTCATATACTCGCGCGGCCGGGGGCGCGCGCCCTCGATCTATGCTGCGGGACGGGCGATCTCGCCTTTGCGCTCGTCCGCGCAAGAAACGGTTCAAACTGCGAAATCGTAGGCGTGGATTTTGTGGAGGCCATGCTCACCCGTGCGCGCGCGAAAGCCCTGAGCGGGTGGGCAGGGGTCACCTTCACCGGCGGCGATGCGCTCGCGCTGCCCTTTCCCGATGGCAGCTTCGATCTGGTGACCTGCGCGTTCGGATTTCGCAATTTGGCGAATTATGAAAGTGGATTGCGGGAGATGGCGCGTGTTTTGCAGCCGGGCGGCGAACTGGGAATACTGGATTTCTCTGATCCCGCTGGCGGAGTTCTGGGGGCGTTATTCCGGTTCTACTTCCGGAACATCCTCCCGCGCATCGGCGGCGCCATCTCCGGGCGCCGGGCTGATTACGCGTACTTGCCCGCGTCAGTCAGAAAGTTTCCCTCCCGGGAGGAGCTCGTTCGGCTGGTCGAGAGATGCGGTTTCGCCAGAGCGAAGTACGACGTCTTGCATTTCGGCGGCGTCGTCCTCTACCGCGCAAGCCGGCCGAGCTCAGTTTTCGAGTCCAAGTGAGCGGATCTTGTGCAGCAAGGTTTTATAGGAGACGCCGAGCTTGGCCGCCGCCCGCGTCTTGTTCCATTTGGCCTCGCGGAGGGCACTCTGAATCTTCAAACGCTCGACGTGTGCTGCGGCCCGTTGCGAGACTTCCTCGAGCGGCCCCTCCCATAGGAATTTCTCCTCGAGCATGCCCGGCGGCAGATCCCGAGCGGAGGGCCTGGCCGCGGGCAGTTGCAGCGCGGCCGAGTCGATGCCCGAGCTGCCCGCCAGGATGGCGGCGCGCTCGATGGCGTTCTGCAATTCGCGGACATTTCCCGGCCAGGAATAGCTGAGCAGCTCGTCGCGGGCGTCCTTGGTGAAGGCGAGTTTCGGCTTGTGAAATTCACGCCGGAAGCGTTCGAGGAAGTACTCGGATAAAAGCAGAACATCTTCGCCCCGGTCGCGCAGCGGCGGGATGGTGATGGGCACGGCGGAAATGCGGAAGTACAGATCCTCACGAAACGCTTTCTCGGCGACCGCCGAACGCAGGTCCTTGTTCGTCGCCGTGAGAATGCGCACGTTCACGTCGATTTGCTGTGTGCCGCCCACGCGCTCGAACCGTTTCTCCTCGAGCACGCGCAGGAGCTTGGTTTGGATGGCGGGTGAAAGCTCGCCGATTTCGTCGAGAAACAGCGTTCCGCGATGGGCGAGTTCGAGTTTGCCGATCTTGCGAGCGCCGGCGCCGGTGTAGGCCCCGCGCTCGTGGCCGAACAGTTCGTTTTCGACCAGGCCTTCGGGAATGGCGGCGCAATTCAGCGCGACAAAGGGCCCTTCGGCTCTCCGGCTGAGGTGATGGATGGCGCGCGCGAAGAGCTCCTTGCCGGTTCCGCTTTCCCCGAGCAGCAGGACGGTCGAATCGGCGGCGGCCACGCGCTGAGCCATCTCGCTGGCCTGTTTCATGGACTCGTGTTCGCCGACGATGCGCGGAAATCCATAGCGCGCCGAGTATTCCTCCCGCAGGAGCAGGTTCTCCCGCAGAAGTTCCTGCTGTCGGGATGCGCGCTCGAGAAGCAGCTTCAGATGATCGAGATCGACCGGCTTCTGGACAAAATCGAAGGCGCCCTCTTTCATTGCCGTGACCGCCTCTTCAACCGAACCGTAGGCGGTAACCAGGATGACGGGAAGAGTAGGCTCGGCGCGGCGCGCCTGGCGAAGCACGTCGATCCCCGAACTGCCGGGAAGCTTCAGATCGGTAAGAACCACCTGGTAGCGGCGGCGGAGGACTTTCTCGATCGCCGAATTTCCATCCGGGGCCTCGTCGACCGAATAGCCGCCCTTCTCGAGAGCCTTGCGCAACATAGCGCGCAGCTCAGCCTTGTCCTCAACGAGGAGAACCGGTTCCATTGCTATTGCGGATTGGCCCAGCCGGGATCGCCCCCGGCCTTGCGCAGGTCGTCCTCGGCGTCCGAGATGGCCTGCTTATCCGCCTCGATGTCCTTCTTCTTGGCTTCAATCGCCGTCGTCTTCTTGTTGACGTCGTCCCGGCTCAGCTGTTGCTGCATCGCCTTCACCGGGTCGTTGTAAAACTGCAGGTTCAGAACCCCGAGCTCGCGCTGCATGACATCGAGTTCGGCCTGGTCTTGCTGGAGTTTGCGGTGGAGCGTGGCAAACCGTTCGCGCCAGGTTTTCTCATCATCGGCCTTGCCCGTCGAGCTGGCCCCGGCGGGGCCAGCCTGTTCGGCCGTTTCTTCGCCGACGCTCGAGACGCCGCCGACGGTCGGAATGTTGTCGTTGGTGAAGACTTTCGTGGCCTTCGGCGCATCTTTCTTCTGCGCTCGAGCCTTGCGTGCTGCCTCGGCGAGCGAGTCCGGCTGTGTCGGGGATGCCGGGCCGGGGCTCTGGGTTTGCGGGGCCGAGGACTGCTGCCGGGCGGGTGCCGATTGGCTGGGCTGGTCCTGACGGCTCGGGGCCGCCGCCCCAAGCAGGAGCAGCGCCGCAGGAACGACCATGCTTCGACGCATAGGTAACCTCCCCAGGAAGTTTGCCGCCCTTAAGTTTAGATGTGAGCGGCTGGGGAGGGGAATAGACTTGGCGAGAGCTCCTGCCGCAAGGGTAACCACAGGAAGAATTCGGCGCCGGCCCCCGGGCGGTTGCGCGCTTCGATGCTGCCCCCATGTTGCAAAGCCACTTTTTGGACGACGGCAAGCCCGAGGCCGGTTCCGTTCGATTTCGTGGTGTAGAAGGGAAGAAAGATCTTGGGCAGCTCGTTTTCCGGAATTCCGGGGCCGTTATCGGCGACCGAGATGCGCTGCCATTTCTTTCCGGCCAATTCTTCGATGCTGCCGGAAATGCTGATGCGCGGAGCGATTCCGGAACCTTTGGCGGCTTCGGCCCCGTTTCGCGCCAGATTCAGGAGAGCCTGGCGCAGCAGGGCTTCGTCTCCGGGCAACTCTTCGAACCGACCGGCGCAGGTCACCTCGCATTCCGGAACCGCCTCGCGCAGATCGTCAGCGACCCGTTCGACAACGGCGGGCATGGCCACGGTTTCGTAGGAGAGCTCGAGCGGTTTGGCGAAACGCAGGAATTCGGTCACCACATGCGTCAGAGCGCGCGTCTGGTCGAGGATGCGTTCGGCCGAGTCGCGCACCTCACCGGGCTTGGATTCGCTGCGAATCATCTGCGCGTAGCCGGAGATTGTGGCCAGGGCGTTTTTGAACTCGTGCGCAATCCCGGCGGACATTTCGCCGAGGGCAGCAAGATTTTCCTTCCACTGCATCTGTTTCTGCAGCGCCGTCAGTTCCGTCAAATCGCTCATCAGGCAGAGGGCGCCTGTAACGGTGCGACTGGAGGCCGCCGGCGGGTCGGGGGCGGGCGCCCCCGCCGGCCGCGGAGGGCTGTTCGCCTGGCGACGGATCGGCGACATCGTCACGCCCAGTCGGCGGGCGTCGCCTTCCGGCGCCATGTGCTCGATTTCCACGCGATGGAATGTCTGTCCCCCGCGCAAACACGCTTCGAGCATGAGGGCCAGAGCCGAGTCGGCGCCGAGGACCTCCTTATACGAGCGATAGCGCAGGGAACGAATGCCCAGCGCCGATTCCGCGGCAGGATTGGCCGAGCTGATCGTGCCGGTTGCGCTCACGAGCAGCAGCCCGGTGGGCATGTTGCGCGTGACTTCTTCGGTGAGCCGCTCGGATTCCTGCGCGCGTTGCTGGGCGAGCAGATGGAGGCGCGCCAGTTCCTTCTCCTGCGCGCGGAGCTTTTCGATTACACCCTGCATCGAAGCGGTCACGAACGAAGAGGGGTTCTCGACGTTCGGCTTTTCCTCCGCCCAGTGCTGTTGCTCGTGGCCGGATTTGCCGCGCATCGATTTGCGAAGAAGCAGGACAAGCGCAAGCGCCGCGATCAGCAGGATGATGAGCAGGCCGGCGATATAACCGAGCTGCGCGGTCGAGACCTGGAGGGAGGGCGAATGAAGTATCGCGGCGAGGGCAGGGCCGATCATCTCAGCGCACCGCAAGCAGCGAAGAGTACCAGTTCACGACGGGCGTCCCGAAAAAGACAACCAGGAGCGCGGCCATGCCTAAGAAGCTGCCGAACGGCAACTCGTAATCCGATGACTTGCGCCGCGTCATAATGAAGGCAAGCCCCAGGATGCTGCCCAGAACCGATCCGGCGAAAATCGTGAGCAGAGCGCGCTTGGCACCCAGAAATGCGCCAGCCATGAGCATCATCTTCACGTCACCGAAGCCCATGCCTTCCCGCCCGCGCCACCTGAAGTACGCTTCGGAAACCAGCCAGAGTAATCCGCTGCCAAAGGCCGCGCCAAGCACGGCGTCGGCAAGCGACAACGCGGGCTCTGGCGGAGGATAGGCAAACAGGCGGCCCGAGAGCCATTGTGCGGTGCCGTCGGTCGGGTGCGTGAACAGGCTGATCCCAAGTCCGATCCCAAGTCCGGTGTAATTCACCACGTCCGGCAAGATCCTTTCGCGCAGGTCGGTGAACACCAGCACGATCATGAGCGCGGAGAAAGCAGCCCATTTGGCTGCTTCCGGCGTCGGCCCGAACTCGAGATAGCAGCCCCAAAAAAGCAGCGCGGTAAGAAGCTCGACGGCCGGGTATAAGGGCGAGATTCGCCCTTTACACTTCCGGCATCTGCCCCGAAGGAATAGATAACTGAGAACCGGAATGTTGTCGTACGGCCGAATCGACGCGCCGCATTTCGGGCAGGCGGAGGGGGAAAGAACAACCGATTTGCGCTCGGGAATGCGTACAATGCACACGTTCAGAAAACTGCCGATGACGAGACCGAGAAGGAAAGCGAATGGGCCGGTCAGCGCTTCTCTATGCACGGATTGAATCTCTCATATCGCCGATGAGCTCTCAAGCCGGGCCCGGACGATCGTGTCCGACATCTAACCGAACCGCCCCCCTCGGCTCGCCGGGACAAGCGCCCGAGTGACCGGGGTAGAATCGACGGCAGCAACCAAGGCCAGCTGGAGAAGCGATGAAGCGCGCAGGAATCGGAATACGAGCGCATTCGGGGTGGGCGGCAGTCGTGGCCGTTGCCGGAGACCTAGCGAGCCCGGTAATCCTCGATCGCCGTCGAATGGCGGTGGTCGATCCGGGCGCGCAAGGAACCGCTCAGCCCTATCACTTCGCGCGAGAGCTTCCGCTCGAGGGCGCGCAGAGCCACCTCGCCTCGTGCGCGAAGAGGTCGCGCGAGCTGGCCGCGGGCGGCTTGGCGGATCTGGTCGAGCGCCTTCGCGGCAGCGGCTACCAGGTCGCCGGTTGTGCCATCCTGACCTCCTCGGGGAGGCCGTTGCCGGGCTTGGCGGAAACCCTGGCTTCCCACGCGATGATTCATACGGCCGAGGGCGAGTTTTTCCGCACTGCTTTTGCGGACGCCTGCAGCCAACTCGGTATTCCGGTTGCGCGAGAGCGCGAGCGCGACATGCTCGGTTGCGCGACGCGGGAATTCGGCTCGGGCCTCGCCGGGATCAAGAAGCGCCTGGCGGCTATCGGAGGCGATTTCGGCCCGCCCTGGGCCGAGGACCAGAAGAAGGCCGCCCTGGCTGGTTGGCTGTTGCTCAGCCGTTCGAGCAAGGCGGGTCGGCGCGCAGGGAATCGGAAGTGACGCCTCATTTTCGCTGTTGACCGGAAACGGTCAATTGTAAACTTTCCCCCTATGCAGTGGCTCGAACAACGAATCCGTCGCTATGAGCACATGCGCTGGGCCCAGGAGAGGAATCGTCGCGTGCTTCCGTTTCGATGGGGGCTCGACCACATCGGGGGTGACGCCCAGGATCGGGGCCCTCGCCTGTTCCTCGATCGCTTTGTGCAGGGCACGCTCGAGCACAGCGACGATTGGTTCGCCGTCCAGCCTGCTCCGGATTACGAACTGCGCGACAACCTGCTCGAGTTTACGAGCCAGATCCGTTCGCCGTGGGCGGAAAACAATCGCGTGTACGGCCAGATCTTCGCTCGACGCCCGAGCGGCCCCGCGGTTGTGGTGCTTGCTCAGTGGAACGCGCGATGGGAAGAGCAGCAGGAGACTTGCCGCTGGCTGAATCGTCTAGGCATGACGGCCATCAAGATGAGCCTGCCGTATCACGATCGCCGCGCGATTCCAGGCCATCCGCGCGGTGATCACCTGGTGGGCCCAAATATCGGGTTGACCCTGCAGGCCAACCGCCAAGCCGTTCTCGACGTGCGGCGGACATTGCTTTGGCTGGAGCGGGCCGGTTATGGGCCGCTCGGGATTGTGGGCACGAGCGTCGGTTCGTCGATCGCCTTTGTGACCATGTGTCACGAGCCGCTGCTGCGCGCCGGCGCGTTCCTGCATGTCTCGAGTCAATTCGGCGACGTCGTGGCAAATGGACTTACCACCACGAATGTCTGGGAATCACTCGCCCAGAATGTCTCTGCCCGGGAGCTCGAGCGATTCTGGTCGCCGATTAGCCCTTCTCCCTATGTCGCGAAGCTCGAGGGAAGTCGGAAGAGGATCCTCACCATTAGCGGCCGTTACGACCCGACGTTTTGGCCGGAGTTCACGGCGGCCTTTCTCGGCGAGCTGGGCCGCGACGGGTTACAGGCCGAATCGCTCGAGCTTCCCTGCGGACACTATTCCTTGGGTGCCGCGCCCTTCAAATACGCGGTCGGTTTCAGGTTCGGGACGTTCCTTCTCAAATCACTCGCTTGACCCCTCGCTTGGCATTTCCGAGAGCCACCTCGAGCCGGTCCCCAGCCGAATTCTATTGGGGAGTGCCGGAGAGAATGTCGCTGAAGGTGCCCAGGGCAATCGTTTCGGCGACCGCTTCGATGTCGGGTGCCAGAGAGCGGTCCCGGTCCATTCGTTTCGAAAGGGAACGGACCCGATCGTATGCCTTCTGTGCCTCGATTCCCGTTCGGAGTGGGGCGAGGAAATCGATGCCCTGGCAGGCCGCCAACAGTTCGATGGCCAGAATGTTCCGCAGGTTCCCGAGCATGCGCTCAAGCCGCCGCGCGCCGGCCATACCCATCGAGACGTAATCCTCCTGATTCGCCGAGGTCGGAATCGAGTCGACCGAATGAGGAACCGCAAGCGTCTTGAGTTCACTCACGAGCGCCGCCGCGGCGATCTGCAGGATCATGAACCCGGAATTGACGCCAGCCTCACGCGCCAGAAATGCAGGAAGCTGGCTCGATTGCGGGTTCGTCATCTGCTCAACGCGCCGCTCGGCAATGCCGCCCAGCGTGGCGAGCGCGACGGCCAGCTGATCGGCGGCCATGGCCAGCGGCTGGCCATGAAAGTTTCCGCCACTGATCACCTCGCCTGAATCGACGAAGACAAGGGGATTGTCGGTGGCGCTGTTCAGTTCGATCTCGACCGTCGAGCGGATTTGCGCGAGCGCATCCCGTACGGCGCCGTGCACCTGTGGGATGCAGCGGAGGCTGTAGGGATCCTGCACGCGCGGGTCTCCGTCCGGAGAACGGTGAGATTCACGGATTTGACTTCCGCGATTGAGCCGCTCGAGATTTGCGGCGCTGACGGCGTGACCTCGAAAGGGACGCACGCTCGCGATGCGCTGATCGAACGCCGCAGGGCTTCCGCGGAGGGCGTCGAGCGAAAGGGCCGCAGCCACATCCGCGGTGTCCACGGCGATCTGCGCCTCGCGCAGCGCGAGGGCGAGCAGGGCTAGCATCCCCTGCGTGCCGTTGAGCAGGGCCAGCCCTTCTTTCGCTTCGAGCTCGAGCGGCGAGATGCCCGCCTCCCGCATGGCATGGGCACCCGGGACCCGCTGCCCCCCCTGGCTGGCCTGGCCTTCACCGATGGCAACTTGCGCCAAATGTGCGAGCGGCGCCAAGTCCCCGGAGGCGCCCACGGATCCCTGCGAGGGGATGAGGGGATGCACGCCGCGATTCAGCATGGCGCAGAGCGTGTCGGCCACGACGGGCCGCACCCCGGAAAAGCCTTTGGCGATGGCGTTGGCCCGCAGCAAGAGCATGGCACGCGTTTCAGCCTCGCTGAGCGGTGCGCCGACTCCGCAGGCATGGCTGCGCACCAGATTCACTTGCAATTGACGGATCTCCTCGCGGGAGATGCGCACGGAGGCGAGTTTGCCGAATCCCGTATTGACGCCATAGATGGCCGCGCCCGCCTCGACCAGGCGATCCACCGCGGCGCGGGAAGCCACCATTCGCTCGCGCGCCGAAGCGGCAAGCTCCACCTCCGCGCGCGCAAGCGAGACGCGGTACAGCTGGTCGAGCGTCAGATGTTCTCCGTCGATTGGAATGCTCATCATGCCTGTGTCTCGCCTTGAGGCTGCTGAGTCGGCGCGCCCTGAGGGGCAAGATCGAAATACTTGCGATATTTTCCCGGCAAAGATTTGGGACGGCCCGCTCGATCGCAGACGACGTGCAGGGTTTCGCCGGTGGCAATCAGCTGGCCGGCATCGTCGAAAATCTCGTACCCGAATCGTACCGTCCGGCGCTGTGTTCCGGTAACCCGTGTGCGGATGGTCAGCAGGTCGTCGAATCGCGCGGGCCTTTTGTATCGGCACGACGCCTCGGCGACCACGATGAAGCTGTCGTCTTCCTTTTCCATTCGCTTGTATTCGAAACCGAGTTGTCGGCAAAGCTCGACGCGGCCAACTTCAAACCAGGCGAAGTAGTTCGCGTAATAGACGACGCCCATCTGATCGGTTTCCGCGTAGCGCACGCGCACGGTCGTGTCAGCGTATGTCTTCACCGCTTGCCCCTAACGTCCCGTCCATTTGGGCGCGCGTTTCTCGAGAAACGAACTGAGGCCCTCACGAAAATCCGCGGTGGATCGAATCGCGGCGTTCTCCTGGATGGCAGTCTCGATATCAGCCAGGAGGGCTGCTTGCTCGCTGTGGAGCATCAGCCGCTTGGTGCGAAGAATGCTCGTGGGACTCGAGGCCATCAGGGTCCCGGCAAGCTCCCGCGCGCGCCCCAGAAGCCGGTCGGCGGAAACGACCTCCGTGACAAGTCCCAGCCGCAGGGCCTCCGGCGCCTCGACAATCCGGCCGCTCAGGAGCAAGTCGCGCGCAATCTTTTCGCCGACTTGCCGTCGCAAGAATACCGAGACCAGCGCGGGAAGAAAGCCGATCTTCACTTCCGTGTAGCCCAGCCGTGCTTCAGGTGCGGCCAGAGTGAAATCCGCCAGAGTGGCGATGCCGCAGCCGCCGGCAATGGCCGGGCCGTTGACCGCGGCGATCAGGGGTTTAGGAAAGCTGTAGACGCGGTAGAACATCTCTGCCATGCGACGCGAGTCCTCGATGTTCTGCTGGGGCGACTGCGTGGCCATCGAGCGCAGACCGTCGAGATCCATTCCGGCGCAGAACGCCCGTCCCGCGCCGGTAATGATGCCGACGCGGGTCGGCCCCGCCTCGATTTCCTCGAGCCCCGCCAGCAACTCGACGACCATGCGAGGTGAGATCGCGTTGCGCTTTTCGGGCCGGTCGAGCGTGACCGTCGCGACAAGGTCGGTTGTCTCGATTCTCAGCGTATCGTAATTCATGGGCGCGTTCACTGCCGGGACGGCCAGCCGGCTCGACGTTACGGGCAGCGGGCGACAGTGCCGGTCGCCTCCCTTATGCTCCTCTAGTTCGGCTTTGCCGCGTCGGCGGCGTGCGCGTAAAGGCCGCGCAATTCGTGGGTCATCGCGCAGGCCACGGCCAGCGATTTCGTGTCGATTCCGGTCCTGACGCCGCGCGAGGCAAGTGCTGTGAGCAGGGTTTCCGTCGGAAGATTGCCGACGAGGGCATCTCCCGCAAACGGACAGCCCCCCAGCCCGGTCAACGCGCCATCGAATCGCCGGCAGCCGGCCCCGTAGGCAGCGAGCACCTTCTCGGCCGCGCCCTCCGGACGGCTGTGCAGATGCACGCCGATCTCAACTCCCGCCACGCTGTCCTTCACCGCCCGGTAGAGCTCGGCGACAGAGGTGGGTGAGGCCGTTCCGACTGTGTCGGCCAGGGAAACGGTTCCGACGCCGGTGTCCTTCAGCCAGACGAGCGTGTCCTCGACGATTTCCGGTCCCCATGGCTCATCGTAGGGATTACCAAAGGCCATGGAAATGTACACGACCAGCTTGCGTCCGGCAGCCTTGGTCTCTCGTCCGAGCCTCTCGACCAATTGGCGCGATTCAGCCCGCGACATATTCGCATTGGCCCGCCGAAAATAGGCGGAAATGGAATAGGGATAGCCGACGGTCGAGAGGCCCGGAGCTCTGAGCGCGCGCTCAAGCCCCTGCGCGTTCACCACGATGCCAATGATTTCCGGGGATGCGCCCGAAGGGAGTTTTGCGTCGCTCAATTCCTTCATCACCTGTTCGCTGTCCGCCATCTGCGGCACATGCTTTGGCGACACAAAGCTGACCGCGTCGATGTGGCTGAAGCCAAGCGAAACGAGCGAGCGAAGATATCTGACCTTCTCCTCCGCGGGGATAATTCGCCCGAGTCCCTGCCAGGCGTCGCGCGGACACTCAACGATGGTTACGCCTTCGCTCATCCTCGTCTTCGCTGAGGGGCGGCCGGCAACCAGCCGGGCGGCTCGCTCGGGCACCCTTCTGCCCGATCCCCGTCATGTTTGCAGTACGCCGGTTTTGAACTCCCGCACCTCGGGGTTCAGCGCCGCCGATTCCAGAGCCTCGATTAGGGCCTCGCGTGTGCGCGCCGGGTCAATGATCGCATCCACCCACAGCCTGGCAGCCGCATAACGCGGGTCGGTCTGATGTTCGTAGGTCGCGCGGATCGATTCGTAAAGTTCCTGCTTCTCCCGATCGCTGAGCTTCCGTCCTTCGCGCTCAAGCTGCTTGATCTTTATCTCAACCAGCGTGCCCGCAGCCGAGTCACCGCTCATCACCGCATATCGCGCCGTAGGCCAGGCAAAGATAAACCGCGGGTCATAGGCCTTGCCGCACATCGCGTAATGGCCTGCGCCGAAGCTGCCCCCGCAAATCACCGCAATCTTCGGCACGACGCTGTTCGCCACCGCGTTGACCATCTTTGCGCCCGCGCGAATGATCCCGCTCCATTCGGCCTCCTTGCCCACCATGAAACCGTTCACGTCATGCAGAAAAACGAGCGGGACGAGATTCTGATTGCAATCGAGGATGAAGCGGGCGGCTTTGTCCGCCGATTCCGTATAGATGACTCCGCCAAATTCCAGTCTGCGCTCGCCCGTTCCCGGCGCGGAAACCGTCACGTGCTGGCGCTGATTGGCCACCATCCCAACCGCCCAGCCGCCGATGCGCGCGTATCCGCAGACGAGCGTCTCCCCATATTCGGTGCGATACTCCTCGAACTCGCTCCCGTCGACGATACGGGCGATGACTTCGCGAATGTCATACTGCTTTGAGGCATCGCCCGAGAAAATTCCGTAGATCTCCTCCCGAGCGTGCGCGGGAGGCCGGGCGGGTTTGTGGTCGAACGGCGCCGAGGGCATATGGCCCATCTTATCGACGAGCGAGCGGATCCGTTCCAGGCACGCCGAATCGTCCGGTTCGCGAAAATCGACCGTGCCGCTGATCTGCGCGTGCATTCGGGCGCCCCCCAGCTCTTCGGCGGAGGTTTTTTGCCCGATCGCCGCCTGCACCAGCGCCGGGCCGGCCAGGAACAGTCCGCTGCCGTCGGTCATCAGGATGTGATCGCACATTACCGGCAGATACGCGCCGCCTGCGACACACATTCCCATAATCGCCGTGAGCTGGGGGATGCCGAGCGCGCTCATGACGGCGTTGTTGCGGAACACGCGGCCGAAATCGTCGGTATCCGGGAACACATCCTCCTGCAGTGGCAGGAAGACGCCAGCTGAATCCACGAGATAAATGGTAGGGATGTGATTTTCGATCGAGATGTTTTGGGCGCGAATGACTTTCTTGGCGGTCATTGGGAAAAAGGCCCCGGCCTTTACCGTGGCATCATTCGCGATGATCATTACGCGCCGCCCACAAACCTGGGCGAGTCCGGTAATCGTGCCGGCCGCGGGTGCGCCGCCCCATTCCTCGTACATTTCATATGCGGCGTAGAGGCCGAGCTCGAAAAAGCCGCTCTTCGGATCAACGAGCTTCGCAATTCGTTCGCGCGCGGTCAGGCGCCCCTTTTTGTGCTGCGATTCGATGGCCCTCGCCCCGCCCCCTTGACGAATCTGCTCTTCCTCGTTTTTGATTTCCGTTAGCCGGTCAATCATGCGCCGGCTGTTTCGCTCAAACGCCGGGGAGGTAGGGTCGGCGGGACTACCGATGACCGTGCCGCGAGACCCTTCGGCCCCTCGCGCCGGAGTCCGGGATTTCTTGCCGTCTTGAGTGTTTGCGCGCAAACGCCGATTGTATCATCCGAAATTCGTTTTGAGTCGTGCTCCCCTGTCGCGTATACTCGGGGCCATCCCGTCCCGAGGAGGCGCCTATGCGTGGCAAGTCACACTGGAAGAGCGAGTCCGCCTCCATGCCTCAGCTGTAAACCGCTTGCTTGGAGTCCCGATACCTCTCGCTCTCGGTCTCTCATCGACCCGTGGATAAGGGCTGCTGCGGTAGAACGGCGCGCCCCATACTCTATCCGGCGCTCGCACGGGCGCCGCACCAGGAGAAAAACGACATGAAACACATGGATTTGGCGCTTGCTCGGCGCCTGGAACGGGCGTCAGCGATGTCGGGCAAGGCTTGTGCGGAGGGCGCCCAGCGGCTCGCTCCGGAACTCGGCGCCGCCGCTGAAGAGATTGCCGGGGGCATCGCCGTTTATGCCGGTGCCGACTCGCCGGTAACCCAGGCCCTGGGCGTCGGCCTGGACGGCGCGGTGGATTCAGCAGAGCTCGATCGGCTCGAGGGCTTCTTTCGCACGCGAGGTGCGCCGGTGGCCATTGAGCTATGCCCCTTGGCAGGACTTCCTCTCTATGAGGCTCTCGCCAGCCGGGCGTATCGTTTGGTCGAGGTTTCGAACGTTCTCGTGCGCGAGCTGAGCGCAAGCGATCGGTTCGCTCAGCCGGCAAGCGGCGTGGTCGTGCGAGAGGCCTTGCCCGAGGATGAGCAGCTGTTTACGCGGACGGTCGCGCAAGGTTTCGCCGAGCAAGCCCCCGTTACCCAGCCGCTTCTCGACGTGATGGCGGGATTCTTTCACAGCCGGAACACCCGCTCGTTTTTTGCCTTGGTCGACGGCGTTGCGGCCGGAGGAGCTTCTGCGTTCGCCTTTGACGGCGTTGCCGGAATGTTCGGTGCGAGCACTCTCCCGGAGTTTCGCGGCCGCGGCGTGCAAACCGCCTTGCTTGCCGCGCGTCTCGACTGGGCTGCAAAACAGGGCTGCGATCTCGCCAAGGGTATTACGTTGCCCGGGAGCGTCTCGCAGCGCAATCATGAACGCTTCGAGTTTCGCGTCGCATACACGCGCACCAAACTCGTGCAGAGCTGAAACTTGACGGTTGGCCAGGCCCCGAGTGTCCCGTCAGAGCTACGACCTAAGTGTCCGGCGCTCGACCCCTGCCCGGGCCAAGGGCATGAGATCTCTCCCCTCGACAAGGGCGTCAACCAGGCCCCAGCTCGAAGCTTCTGCGCTCGAGAGCCTCCGCCCTGTGGTGAGCATTTCGAGGGCGCGCGCGCGGCCGATGAGCCGGGCCAGGCGTTGCGTTCCGCCCCACCCAGTGAGAATGCCGAGCGAGCCGCCCGGGTGCGAAAAGAGCGCATCGTGCGAGGCGATGCGAGCCTGACAGGCGAGCGCGAGGTCGAGCCCGCCACCCACACAGTAGCCTCGAATCGCAGCGACGACGGGCACAGTCGATCGTTCGATGACCAGGCACGTGCGCTGGCCCTCGAGGGAGAACTCCTGCGCCTCGGCCGGGGTGAGCTCGGAAATCTCTCCGATGTTTGCGCCGACAGCAAAGGCGCGCTCGGTTCCCGTGATAACGCAGCCCTTGAGGCGCCGTTCATGGGCCAGGCGAGAAAGCTCGGCTTCGATCTCAGCGAGCATGCGCCGGTCGATCCGGGGCAGACCGTCATCGCGGTCAAGGGTGAGCACAAGAACGCCGTCTTCGACCGCGGATACGAGGCTTGTGGTCACCGCGTTTACGCCCCGCGCGGTGCCCCAGAAACCCGCTCGCGGATGAAATCGATGATCGCTTGGGTGGGAGTGCCGGGGAGGAAGACCTCGGCGATGCCGCCCTTCTTCAGGGCGGGGATGTCGGCGTCCGGAATGATTCCTCCGATGATTACCGTCACGTCGTCCATGCCCTTTTCGCGCAGCAGCTCCATCAGGCGTGGGCACAGCGTATTGTGGGCGCCCGACAAAATGGAAAGCCCGATGACGTCGACGTCCTCTTGGGCCGCCGCAGAAGCGATCATCTCCGGGGTCTGGCGTAACCCGGTATAGATCACTTCCATTCCGGCATCGCGCAGGGCGCGCGCGATTACCTTGGCGCCGCGGTCGTGGCCGTCAAGCCCCGGCTTTGCGATCAACACTCGTATCTTTTTGTCTGCCATTGCGTTCTCTGCGCCTGCTTCGATACTTTACGCCTATTCGAGCGAGTCAAGAAAACTGCCGAGCGCCGTATTGAACTCGTCGGGATCATCGACGAACAGGGCATGCCCGGCGCCCTCAAAGACTTCAAGTCTTGAGCCGGGGATCTGCTTCTGCATGGCCCGGATACGATCAAAATAGGGGGTCTTCGAGGCCGCGCAGACCAGAGTCGGCCGATCAACCTTGGGCAGCAGGGCGTTGTAGTCTGCGGCATAGCGGCCCACGAGCAGCGCGACAGCTGAATTGGTGGGCACGCTCAGGGAAGAGGCGATCAGGCGCCGAATGTACTCCTCAGGCTGCGGTTTGTGGAACTGGATTTTGCGCACGAAGAAGTCGGCAGTCCCCTTTCGATCTTCGAGGACTCCCTTCATCAGCCCGATGTCCTCGGCCGCTTCGCCGGGCCCGAGTCCGCCAGCAATATCGTCGACGAGCACCAAGCCAGCTAAATCGTGCGTGCCAAATTGATCGACATAGGCCATCGTCTCCACCACGGCCATGGACCAGCCAACCAGCACCACCCGGGCAAGGCGCAGCTCGTCGATCACAGACTTGATGTCGCGGGCCATCTGCGCGGGGTAGAGGCCGTCGGCAATGCGCGAGGATTCCCCTTGGCAGCGCGGGTCCATGGCCACGACGCGAAATCGAGACGAGAAATACTCGATTTGTCTCTGCCAGATCCACGCCGGCATGGTCCAACCGGGAACGAACAGAATCGATGGCCCTCGGCGAAGATTCGAGAGCGAAACCTTGCCTTTCGCGATTGCGCCGGGGGCAGGCTGGCCACCCGCCTGAAAGCCTCCGACTGCTCCGGGCTGCCCTGCCTCAATGTAATGGATCTTGGCGCCGTCCGAGGCCGTGACGAATCCGCTCTTTTCGCCCTGCGCGGCCTTGGTCTCGGCGGCTTGAGCACCGACGCACATTAGGATTCCGATCACGGAGCTGAGAACGGCGAGTTTCATAGCAGATCCTGGCCCCCCTGTGCCGTGGCTCCGGAAAAACGGGCCGCAAGGCGTTCATTCGCTAGGCGCAGCGTACGCCGGGAGACGCCGGTCTGCAATCGAAGGGATTTCAAGTGAGCTCGGTCGGTATGCGAGCGGAAGAGACTAGGTGATAGCGACTTCTTCGTAGACGCCGAAAACCGAGCGCAGTGCATCGCAAATCTCACCGAGAGTCGCGTAGGCTTTGACGGCGTCGTAGAGATAGGGCATGAGGTTTTCACTGCCCGTGGCCGCGCGAGCGAGTGCCGCCAGCCGGCGCTCGACTTCCTGATTCGACCGCTCGGCCCGCAACTTGCCGAGCCGTTCGGCCTGGCGGTGCGCCGCACTCTCATCGATCTGCAGGATATCGATGGGTTTTGCCTCGCCCACATACTCATTGACTCCGACGATGATCTTCTCCTTGCGATCAACAGCCATTTGGTATCGATAGGACGCCTCGGCGATTTCGCGCTGCGGGTAGGCGCGCTCGATCGCCGCCACCATCCCGCCGAGTCGATCGATTCTGTCAATGTAATCCACGGCGCCGCGCTCGACCTCATTCGTGAGGGCCTCGACGAAATACGACCCGCCCAGCGGATCCGCCGTATTCGTCACGCCGCTTTCGTAGGCGATGATTTGCTGCGTGCGCAGCGCGAGAGTGGCGGCAAATTCGGTGGGCAGCGCCCAAGCCTCGTCGAGCGAATTGGTGTGCAGGGACTGTGTGCCGCCCAGGACCGCGGCCAGTGCCTGCACGGCCGTGCGAACCACGTTGTTATACGGCTGTTGGGCGGCGAGCGAACACCCGGCGGTCTGCGTGTGGAAGCGCAGCGCCCAGGACCGCGGATTCTTCGCGCCAAAACGCTCGCGCATGGTCTTCTGCCAGATGCGCCGCGCCGCGCGGTATTTCGCAATCTCCTCGAAGAAATCATTGTGCGCGTTGAAGAAGAACGATAGCCGCGGCGCAAAATCGTCCACATCGAGTCCCCGCCGCAGGCCCCATTCGACGTACTCAATCCCATCGCGCAGGGTGAAGGCGAGTTCCTGAATCGCCGTCGACCCCGCTTCGCGAATGTGGTAGCCGCTGATCGAGATGGAATTGAATTTCGGCGTGTGCTGGGCGCCAAACTCGAACGTGTCGATGACGAGCCGCATGGACGGCTCCGGGGGATAAATGTATTCCTTCTGCGCGATGTATTCCTTGAGGATGTCGTTCTGAATGGTGCCGGAAATCTTCCGCCAATCGGCGCCCTGCTTCTCCGCGACGGCCAGATACATGGCCCAAATGGGCGCGGCCGGCGAATTGATGGTCATCGACGTGGTCACGTCGGCGAGCGGGATACCGCTAAAGAGCACCTCCATGTCGGCGAGTGAACTGATGGCCACTCCGCATTTGCCGACTTCTCCCTCCGAGAGGGGATGATCGGAGTCGTATCCCATCAGGGTGGGCAAATCAAAGGCTACAGAAAGCCCGTTTTGCCCCTCGGAAAGCAGATAACGAAAACGCCGGTTCGTGTCTTCGGCAGTCCCGAATCCGGCGAATTGCCGCATGGTCCACAGACGCCCGCGGTACATGGTCGGGTGGATTCCGCGCGTGTAGGGAGGCTGGCCGGGATAGCCGAGGTCGCGCTCCGCGTTCCAATCGGCGAGGTCGGCTTCTGTGTAGAGGCGGCGGATCGGGTAGCCTGAAACGGTCGTGAATTCGCGCGCACGCTCCGGCGATTTCTCAAGGGTCGGGCGCAGGGTTTTCTCCTCCCAGGCGCGCTCCGCCACGGAAGGTTTTCGCTCGCCGATCGATTCCGGCGTGGCCTGAGTCTTCGGTTCTTTCACGGTTTCTTGGCTCATGGCGAGAACTCCTAAAGCCGGTTCGCGCTCACTATGCCTTGATTCTATGGCAAGCCGACGGGGCCAGCAAGAAGGGCAAATGCGTAAAGTGAATAAGGCATTCCCCAGGAGGGATACCGGAAATACTCAGCGGGCGAGCGTGATCCCGCGCCCAAGGACGCCCACAAAGGGAATGCCTAGGACGAGCGCAGTCGAGATCCACACATAGCTCCGCGTGAGCGGATCCGGAGGCCGCTCGGGAGTCGTCCGCTTCGGAATGTAGTATTGCCAATAGAGAAGCCCGGAGTCCCCTCCGGCGCTTGCAGGCAGGGCGGACTCAAGCAGCAGTCCGATTCCGTGAGGGTTGCCGAGGGCTGCGAGGGCGGCAAGCACGACCGCCGTCCCATAGGCGAGCCAGCTCAGCTTCACCCTGCGCCTGCCGGGCCTCAAGGGAACCCCGACATACCGGACAAAACTCGTCCCCACGATCCGGAGGGCACCGTAGTAAGCGCCGATACCGACCAGCACGAGCAGTGTTCGCCATAGCCCATGCCACTCGGTCCCGGCGATCGCTTCTGCCCAGTCACCGAAATTCGATAGGCCTGAGAAGAGAAAATAACCGCTCCCGGCGAACAAATTGAAGGCACAAGCGAGCAGCAGAAACAGGCGCAGGTGTATTTCGGCAGACTTCGCGTTGCGCAGGGCAAGGCAAAAGGCTGCTCCGGCCAGGAGGTTGACGACTGTCCCGCCCGCCGCATCCAGCCGCGAATCAAACGCGCTCGACCAGGCGACCGTCGACAAAACGCCCGAGTGCGCTCCGCTCAGTAAGGCCACCGCTCCGTCGCCAAGACCCTCATGGAGTACGTCGCCCACGATCGCGGCAACCGCTGCAATAGAGCACACGGTAAGCCCGTCGTCCGCCACCAGGTCGCTCGGGAGCTCGGCCGCCGCAAGGGCACTGGCGGTCATTGGTCGGGGCTTCGCGCCGCTTGATTGGGTAGACAAAAGCCAGAGTCCGTCCGGTGCACGGAAACGCGCTAGAACTCTACTCCGCCGCGGTAAAGCCTGTCCCGATCGAGTTTCGACGCGCTATTTCTTTCCCGCTGCCCAGGGATCGTGAGGTGCCGGCGGCGGGTCGTCCGCGTCGAGCGCGCCCGGAATATTGGGCGTGCGGTAGACTTTGCCCCGAACGGCGTCGGCCACTGTGATGTTGTTGGCCTCGAGCGTACGTCCCATGGCCTGATTGAAGGCGACCTCGGCTTCGACCAAATTCACGCGCGCGCGTAGCTCGTTATTTTCCGCCAGGGTCAAGTCTCTCTCCCGCTGGACGACTGTATAGCTGTTCGACGTGCCGAGCTGGTATTTCTTTTGCTCGCCCTGATAGGTTTGCTCGGCTAGTTTCGTTGCCTCTGCGGTCGCCGCCACTTGCGCGCGGTACTGTTGGAGCTGGATCTGTGCCTGCCTCACGTTGACGAAGATCGTGTTTTGCAGCACCTTGTAGACCACTTCGTCGTGACGCTCGGTAAGCTGGGCCCGCGCGCTGTCCGCCTGCGCCGACCGGTTTCGGATGGGCATGGACAGGTTGATTCCTCCCACGTAGGTGGGACTCGAGAAATTAACCATGTTGTTCAGCGCTGTGCCTAGGCCGGTAACCACGGGGCCCGAGGGCGTTGTTGCGTAGGGAATGGGAAGCGAAGGGAATGCCTGCGGTGCGGCGTTGGGCAGGGGAGCCGAGGGAAGCGCCTCGAGAGCGAGCAATCTGTCCTCGGCTTGAGAGCTGACTACATCTCCGGCCGGAACACCAGTTTCCGCGGTGGTATTGATGCCGGCAAGGCCGGTTCCTTGATATTCGGCGAAGATCGACAGGGAGGGCAACAGGGAGTTCCGCGTAACCTTCACCTCGATCTTGTCGTTCTCGAGCGTCAGGCGGTCAACCGTCATTTCCGGACGCTTCTGCCACGCCTCGTTCAGCAGGTCGTTCAGTGCCGCGTTTTCTACAGCTTCCGGCGTAAAGACCGGGGTCGTGGGCACGATCTCAACGTTCACCAGAGAAGCGTCCAAGGGGTTCTTGGTGATGTCGTTCAGCAACTTCGCCTGCTGCAGCAGTTGCGTAGTTCGCGCGGCGACCAGTTGCTGCTGGTCGTTCGCGAGCTGTGATTCGGCGGTAATCACGTCAAGGGGCGCCACCGTGCCGATGTCCAGTTCCTTTTTGTTGTCCTCGTACAGCTTCTGCGAAGCGGCTACGGCCTGCTCTGCGATGTGCACAAACCCCCGGTCGTATACAAGCTCCCAGTAATCATCGGCGGTTGTGGCTATATCCGCCATAACGGCTTGGTTGAACTGGGCGAGAGAGGATTTTAGGCTGTAATTGGCTTCGAGGATGAACCGCGTGCCCGGCAGCTTGCAGCAGCCCTGCAGCAGCGGCTGGCTGATGCTGAACGTCAGGGTTGATTGCACGAACGGATTGAAAATGTACCCGGGCGAATTGGTTGATCCGCGGTTATTCTGCCACTGCAGCTGGATCGCCGTTCCCGTATGAAAGCCTTGCGTGTAGCTGAAATTGTAGTTGTCCGAATAGAAGATAAACTCGGGTGCCGCTGCCGCAAATCCTGTCGTAAAGATGTTGTTGACGGGCACCGCGGAGCGAGACCCGTTGGCCGCCACCTGGAGTTGAGGGTCGAAGGACACGGAGGGAGGAAGGCCCAAAACAACCGATTGCGCGCTGGTCGATTGCGGTATCTGGCCAGCCTGGGCCTTTAGGATCTGCGTCTCCTGGATCCAAGGAATGTAGCGCTGCACGCGAATGTCGAGATTATTTTCAAGCGCGAGCGCAATGGCGTCGTCAAGGCTCAGCATCATTTTGCCGTCTTCGATCAGCTGCTGGACCTTCGGCGTATTCGTGAGCGACGGCGGCTCGACCGCTCGCGGGGAGTAGGGTCCGAAGAGATCAGGAAACATCGGCCTCGCGTGCGAGTAGTTCGGCCCGAGGCTGAGGTGTTTTAGGCTGATCGCTTCTCGCGACCCCGTCTGCGAACTCGCCGACGGAGTAGCGGCGGAACTGGAAGGGCTCTGTGTTTGGGCTGGACTCTGGCTTTGCTGTTGGGCCTGCCCGTACAACGGCGAGACAACCAGCGAGCCGGCTATCCACGCTACCAGAGCCGCCCGCCATAAGCTTTGCTTCATCGTCTTGTTTCCCCCCAGAAAGGTCGCGCTTATGCGCGCCATTGCCTATGTGAACGAAACGTCTTTTTCGCGTGCGGAACGATCGGCGAGAAGGCCCCAATCCCCCCACGCTCCGGCCCGACCCCCATGTTGTAGAAACGCGCAGAGGTGCCGATTTGTTTCAGTAAAGCTTATATTTCAGCAAAACGGAGGCCACCGTATGTTGCTCAATTCAGAAGAGTAAATTGGAATTGGCAGACTCGAACTGTTCGTTCCCGGACACTTCCGTGCGCACGCGAACACGGCTTAGCGCGCGCGAGTGTAGCATCCACCTGGCGCGGGTTACAAATCTCCCGTGAGATCGGCCAACTCGATTCGGCACAGAAGGCATGCCGCGGGCCGCGGGCTTGAGCCCCCGAGACGCCCTACGGCTTGCGTGCGTCGGCAAACGAGCGCAGGATGAGTGTTCACGATTGGCCTGGGCGACTCCGTTCATCTCCGTCGGAGCTGGCCGAATGAGTTTTGGTGCCGTCGGGAGACCGCGTGCAGCTCGGCTTGCTGGCCGGGGCGTTAGACCTCGAAAGGAGGGCTTCATGCTGGCCCGTGTGCGAGGATTTGCTTCGCTCGTCTTCCTGCTTTCCTCGGCGTTGCCGTCCGTCGCCGCAGCGCAAGATACCGCGCAGCTTAAGACGCAAGGCTGGGTCAGCGATTTCGCAGGGGTGCTCAGTCCGTCGGCCCGGGATCAGCTGGCCGCGCTGTGCGCCGAAGTCGACCAGAAGGCCCACGCCCAGATCGCCGTCGTAACGGTCCGCTCGCTCGGCGGGCGGCCGATCGAGGACTACTCGCTTGATCTCGCCTCGCGCTGGGGAGTGGGCGGAAAAAAGAACGACACGGGCGTGATGATCCTGGTCGCCACCGATGATCACAAGTATCGGTTCGAGGTTGGCTACGGCCTGGAAGGAATCTTGCCCGACGGCAAGGTGGGGGGCTTCGGGCGGGAAGCGGTTCCGTTCCTTCGCGAAAACAATTACGATGCCGCTCTGTTGCTGATGACTGAGCGCGTCGCCGAGGTGATCGCCCGGGATCGTGGGGTCACCTTGGCGAAAACGCCCGCAATCAGCTCGAGTGAGGGCTCGCATCAGGAGGCTCCGAATGCGCCCGTCGCGCTGATCGCACTGATCGTCATTCTCTTCCTGCTTTTTCGTTTCGTGCGAACGCTTACCTTCGGCCCGCCGCGGCGGCGATACCGTGGGAGCGGCGGGTGGATCGGCCCCATGATGGGCGGCTGGGGCGGCGGCGGATTTGGTGGCTCCGGTTGGGGAGGTGGGCTGGGAGGCGGCGGGGGTGGAGGAGGATTCGGGGGGTTCGGCGGAGGCTCGTTTGGGGGCGGTGGAGCGAGCGGAAGCTGGTAATGTTTCTCGGGCCCGAAACGAGAGGGTTTTCTAGGGCGGCTTCGATCCGCCCCGTCTGCAGATGGAAGAAAAACTCACGGAATTCGTGACACGTCTCAAGTCCGCGTTAGGCGAAGACTTGAAAGCCGTGGTGCTGTACGGCTCCGCCGTGACCGGCGAGTTCGTTTCGAGGCATTCCGACCTGAACACGCTGTGCATCGTCACCCACGCCGGATCTGCCCAGCTTGAGGCGCTTCATCCGGCCGCCGAGTGGTGGATGCGCCAGGGACACCCGGCGCCGCTCGTCTTCACTCTCGACGAGCTCGAGCGCGCTGCCGACGTCTACGCCATCGAGCTTGTCGATATCAAGCTGCATCACCGCATGCTTCTTGGTGAAGACTTCTTCGACCGTCTGGAGGTCCCGCTTCGGCTTCACGCCTTACAGCTCGAGCGCGAACTGCGCAGCCATTGCCTTCGTCTTCGCGAAGCGATTTTGGCCGCGCCCCGCAAGAAGAAGGCGCAACTCGCGATCATGCTCGGCTCTTTCGCTGGTTTCTGCACGTTGTTTCGCCACGCGCTTTGGGCGCTCACCAGCCAAATGCCCGGCAACAAACGCGAGGCCATCGATGGCGTTGCCTCGCTGACCGGCGGCAACCCGGCCGCGTTCCGCGCGATCCTTGAGTTGCGGGAAGGGAAGCGCAAGCCGCGCCAGATTGATATTGAGGAGACGCTTCACGCGTACCTGGAACTAGTGGAACTCGTGGCGAACGAAGTCGATCGCCGCCTCGACGCACCCTGAGCGCGGGCGGACGGTACGCGCGTTCCGCTCTGCGGGCTCTCCGAGAATCGGGTGGTCCAGCGAGGGTAAGGACGTCGATACGGAAGGTGGAGGAATTCGATGAAAGCTCTAGCCGGAGTGTTGGCGGCCATTGTGATCTTCCTGGTGCTGGGGGCCGTGATGCTGGGCGGCATGTACTTCAGTCATCGCAATCAAATGGTCGCGCTCAATGAACAAGTGAAATCGAGCTGGTCGGAGGTCGACGTCAACCTCCAGCGCCGAGCTGACTTGATTCCAAACCTGGTTGAGACCGTGAAGGGCTATGCCGCGCAGGAGCAAACAGTTTTCGGTGACATCGCGAAGGCTCGCGCCTCCCTGCTGAGCGCGCCGACTCCACAGGCGAAAATCGCTGCCAACAATCAGCTCGACGGGGCGCTCGGCCGCCTGCTTCTCATTGTGGAGAATTACCCGCAGCTGAAATCGAACGAGAACTTCCTGCGTCTTCAGGACGAACTGGCTGGAACGGAGAATCGCATTGCCGTCGCGCGCAAGCGCTACAACGACTCGCTGCAAACCTACAACACCTACATCGGGCAGTTTCCGAACAGCGTGTTTGCGCGCTGGGCAGGCTTTGAGCGCAACAACGCCTACTTCGAAGCCAGTGAAGCTTCGCGCGAAGTGCCCAAGGTCGCCTTTCCCGCGGCGAAACCCTGAGGGCAGGGTTCCGTCGAGGCTTGCGAAACAAGCGCAGATATCATATTTGCCGGGTCACTTGCCGCGGGGCGGTCCGCGTGTACATCGGCGCCCGGAGCCATCGGATCATCCCGCGCAGGAGGCCGGCGCGCTCGGGCGAAGGTTCGATGACAGCCTCGCTCTCATCGAGAGGCGCCTGAGGGAGCGGCGAAAGCATGCGTCCAACGCCGCCGTGTCCCGGGGCCTGTGACTCGGTGGCGGGACCAGACGCATGGCGCCGTTTTGCCTCTCGTATGCTCACCGGGGCCTGAAGCCAGTCGATCAGCCCACGCAGCGGACCTCCGCGACTCTGACTTACGGGGCTGCTCGGGTACGCCGCAAGTTGAGGCCCTCGGGACTCGAGGCCAGTGAAGGCCTCGTCTTCGGCCAGCTCGGAATCCATTGGCGTTGGGAAGGCGACAGCCACCGCCGGCCTGGCCGCTCGCCGAGCCTCTGGCTCAGATCGCGCCGCCATACGAAGCCTCGCCCGCGCGTACCAAGTGAGGACGGCCAAAATCGAAAATTGTGCGGTCAAGCTCGCCAGCTCAAACCAATAGTTCTGGATGAAGTCGATGATGTCATTCATCGGGCACTCCTCTCGCCAAGCGTAGGGTCATCGGTGCCCGAATAAAACTGCCTGAAAGACCAAGAACGGTACAGGTACAACACGGGATGGACGGCCCTGTCCTCGAGCCGCTCGAAAATTCAAATGCCCTCTATTCTGAGTCGCTTACGGGGTTTCGAGAGGCGTAGGGGGAAGGGTCCCCGGGGAGGGGGTGGGGTGCGAGATGAGGTCCAGGTGCCGGGGCGGCAGTTGACCCTCCAAGCCGTCCAGAACCGCTGTTACTCTTCGGTGAATTCTGAGCCGCCCAACTTGACCGTCCCCGCCCTGCGCGCTAGGCTACCCGAAGGAGCTTGGACCGGCGTGCCGCAATCCCGGCCGCCACGACTGAATGAGACAAACGGTTCGAATCGTTGGGGGCGTGAGCGAGTTTTTTGGCACGCTTGACGAGAATCTGAAACTCTTCGAATCCTCCCTCGAGGTCACTACGCACCTCAAAGATCGCGACGACTTGGAAATCGAAGGCGAAGCTGCCCAGGTCGAGCGAGCGGCAAAAATCGTTAGCGAATTCAACCAGCGCGTTCGCGAAGGGCGTGTCCCCAGCAGTCAAGAGGTGAAGGCCCTGCTCCGTGTCGCGGCCGACGAGCCTGCGGGGAAACTGCACGGCGCATTTTCCTCGACGCGTTCGCGTCATGTCGGTCGTAAGAGCATTACCCCGCGCAGCTCGAACCAGCGCGCCTATATCGAAGCCATCGAAGCGCACGACATGGTCTTCGCCATCGGTCCCGGGGGCACGGGCAAGACCTATCTTGCCGTGGCCATGGCCGTCGCCTCCCTTCTCACCAAGCAGGTCAACCGGATCATTCTTGCGCGGCCGGCCGTCGAAGCGGGCGAGCGGCTCGGTTTTCTTCCCGGCACGCTGCAGGAAAAAGTCGATCCCTACATGCGGCCGCTGTATGACGCGCTGCACGACCTGCTCGAGGCCGACAAGCTCGAAAGCTTTCTCGAGAAGGACATCATCGAGGTCGCGCCGCTCGCGTTCATGCGCGGCCGCACGCTCAACGACTCCTTCGTGATCCTCGACGAAGCACAGAACACCACGAGCGAGCAGATGAAGATGTTTCTGACGCGCCTGGGGTTCAATTCCAAGGCCGTGATCACCGGCGACATCACCCAAATCGACCTGCCGAACGATCGTCGCTCGGGCTTGATCGAGGCGATCGACGTGGTCGGCAAGATCGAAGGCATCGACTTCATTTACTTTGACGAGAGGGACGTCGTGCGCCACAGCCTGGTGCAGCAGATTATCAAGGCTTACGACGAGCGGGCGCCGCAAGCCGCCAATGGTGCACGTTCCTCCGCGCCTCGCGCAGAGGGGGCCCCTGCGCGCGATTCCGTGGCGAGCCCGGCCGCGCCGGAGCGCTTGCGCCGCGATTGATTCGCTCCCGACTCATGGTGCTCAATCGCCAGCGCGCCGTTCGCCTGTCCATTCGCGATTTGAATGGCTTTCTTTCGCGCGCGCAGCGCAAGCTCAGGATTCCCCGCGGCGCGCTTACCGTTTGTCTGGTCAGCAACTCCCAAATCGCGCGCTGGAACCGGGACTTCCGTGGTAAAAAGGGACCCACGGATGTACTGTCGTTTCCGATCGAAGGCGAGAAACACGAGCCGCGATTCAAGCGCGGACGAAATCGCCCAAGGAAGTTCCGGTTCCGTACTTTCCCTGTCTGCTATCTGGGAGACATTGCCATCGCGCCGGCGGTCGCCCGCAAGAATGCCCTTCGCGCCGGCGGCCGCCTCGATCACGAGTTGCGCGTGCTCATTCTTCACGGCATCCTTCATCTCGTGGGTTACGACCACGAAACCGACACGGGCCAAATGGAGCGCCGTGAAAAGCGCCTGCGAAGCGAGCTGGGATTGAGCTGAGCCATGACCTGGAAGATGGTGGTCTACACGCTGGCCGTTCTTCTCCTGACGCTCGGTCTGCCCCTCTTCGCTTACCTCGACCGTGTCTATCGGGAGCTTCCCACCATACCGACCGGGCGCGTTCACGACCACCTCGAGACGTTCGAGGCCGAAATTGAGCCGCGGTTCAAGACCAACCGGCGACGCCTGGCGCTCTCCTTTAACCTCTTAGCCAGACTCTGGCTGGTCGTCGTGGCCGCCTTTACGGCGCGGGGCGTGATCTTTTTCGCGCCTACCACCTGGCAGGCGGCAGCCGAGATGGTTCTGTTCCTGGGTGCGGAAGTCGTGATTCTGATGCAGTTTCTTCCCGCGCTGCTTCTGGCTGGCGTGCCCGGGGATTGGGTGTCTCCGTTCGTTCCCCTTCTGCGCGGGTGCTTGTGGGCCATTTATCCCGTCGAAGCGGTGCTCGAAGGTTTGGTGTCCGTCCTGCATCTCTCGGAAGAGGAGCCCGCGGCACCGGGCGAGGAGCAATCGATCGAGGCTCTGGTGGACGCCGCGACGGAAGAGGGGATCATCGAGCAGGACGAGGCCCGGCTGATCGAGCAGGTCGTTGAATTCGGGGAAAAGCGCGTGCGGGATGTGATGACCCCGCGCCCGGATGTCGTGGCCATCCAGTCGAGCGCCAGCTTGGAGGATTTGCGCAAGCTCATCGTCGAAACGAAATTCTCGCGTGTTCCCGTTTACGAAAAATCGCTCGATGACATCTGCGGTATCGTATTCGCCCGCGACATGCTCGAAGTTCCCGACCGCGACCGCCCGCACCGCCAGGTCCACGAGCTGATGCGGCCCGCCCTGTTCGTTCCGGAAACGAAGTTTGGCTCCGCTTTGCTCAAAGAAATGCAACGCAAAAGCCAACAGATGGCCATCGTGATCGATGAATACGGATTAATGGCTGGGCTGGTCACGGTCGAGGATCTGGTCGAAGAAATTGTCGGGGAAATCGGGGAGGAGGACCGCCCTCCAGTCCCCGATGTGGTGCGCGAAGCGAACGGCGCCATGATTTTGCGGGGCAGCGTCCCGGTCGACAAGATCAGCGAACTTTTCGGCGTCTCTCTGGGATCGGCGGCTGAGCAGGCGAACGCCGCGACGGTGGCCGGCCTGCTGAATCGTCTGGCCGGCCACGTGCCACGGACGGGCGAGATTATCGAGTCCGACGGCCTGCGCTACGAAGTCCTCGAAGCCAATCAACGCAAGGTTCTGCGCGTTCGTGCGCGCCACGTGGCGGCCAGTGCGGCCTCCTCCCGTACGCTGTGACGCCCGCCCTGCTCCCATCGGTCTTCCTGATTTGTCCTGCCCTCGGCTATGATGGACCGGGAGCGAAGAAATAGCGAATGCCCCCCAGCAACCCCCTAACCGCTCTCGTCACGGGCGCCAGCCGCGGAGTCGGCAAGGGTGTCGCGACGGCTCTGGCGGAGGGCGGATTTAGAGTCTTTGCTACCGGGCGTTCGATCGCGAGCGCGAATCTGCCCGGAGGAATCCGCCGAATTCCATGCGACCACACGCGCGAGGAGGAGACCGCGGGCGTTTTTGCCGAGGTTGCGAAGGAGGGCGCCGGGCTCGAGTTGGTCGTCAACGCGGCCTGGGGGGGCTACGAGAGAATGACGGAGAAGGGTGTATTCACCTGGACGTTGCCGTTTTGGGAGCAGCCGGCCCATCGCTGGCAAAGCATGATGGACGGCGGAGTGCGCACGGCATTCATGTGCGCCTCCCATGCGGCGCGCATGATGGTGCCGCGACGCCGGGGCCTCATCGTAAACCTCAGCTACTGGGCCGCGCAAAAACACCTCGGAAACGCGATTTATGGCATGGCCAAAGCGGCCACGGACAAAATGACCCGGGACATGGCGCACGAGCTTCGTCCCCATCACGTCGCTGTCGTTTCGCTCTATCCGGGCCTCGTGCGGACCGAAGCCGTCCTGCGCGCTGCCGACGCCGGCTTGCTCGATCTCTCAAACAGCGAGAGCCCCGAATTCAGCGGCCGCGTGATCCTAGCGCTCAGCCGTGACCCTCAGGTCATCGGCCGCTCGGGCCAGGTTCTCATCGCGGCCGAACTAGCCCTTGAGTTCGGCGTCACCGACGTTGACGGCCGCCGCCCGCGCCCTCTCACGCTGGCTAGCGCGTAGCCCGCAGAATTGACCGCCGGTCCGCCTCGGTTGCTTGCGGACGCTCGACCCTCCGAGTGCGCTGTGCTGCTTGCATATTTTATCCGATGCACTATAGTTGCCACTTTCATCGCCGGGGGAACCTTTCGTCGGGAGGGAGGGCCAAACGCCATGAGGAATAACTCGTCGAAGCTGGTTCTGTTTTTGTTGACCATCGTCCTGTGGGCCGCGCCCGGATCTGCGCAGCGGCGGTTCGGCGGGCCTGAGCAGAACGCCATGCATTTTCGCTTTGTCGGGCCTGTCAATGGCAACCGCGTCTCAGCGATCGCCGGAATCGCTGGTGATCCGTCAACGTACTACGCGGGAGCCGCGTCGGGTGGGGTATGGAAATCGACCGACGGCGGCAATCGCTGGCTCCCGATCTTCGACAAGGAGCCAGTGCAGGCGATCGGGGCCTTGGCTGTGGCGCCTTCAGATGCGACCGTCGTCTGGGCGGGTACGGGCGAGGCTTGGGCCATTCGCGACAGCGACGTGATGGGCGACGGTGTGTACAAGTCGACCAACGCGGGCCAGACGTGGACACACATGGGGCTCGATCAAACCGGCAGAATCGGCCGCATTGTGGTGGACCAGCAGAATGAGGATACCGTGTTCGTCTGTGCGCTGGGTCGGCTCACCGGTCCGCAGCAGGAGCGCGGCGTCTACCGCACGACGGACGGAGGTGCGCACTGGGATCGCGTGCTGTTTGTGGACGAGAAGACGGGATGTTCGGGTCTGGCCATGGACCCGCGCAATCCGCGAACCCTCTTCGCCGGAATGTGGCAGGCGGAAATGCACACCTACGCGGAGTTGAGCGGCGGGCCGGGAAGCGGCGTGTACGTGTCGCACGACGGCGGGACAAAATGGACGCGCATCGAAGGTCACGGGATGCCCAAGTCGCCCGTCGGCAAGATCGATGTTGCCATTGCACCCAGGAATGCAAGCCGCGTCTACGCGCTGATTCAGACGGCGGACCAAGGGTCCCTGTGGCGTTCCGAGGACGGCGGCGAAAACTGGTCGGCGGTGAACTACGACCGCACGCTCATCGGCCGCGCCGGATATTACATTCGGCTGGCCGTTTCACCCGCGAGCGAGAACGAGGTGTACATCTCGAACAGCTCGTTCTTCGAGTCCCTCGACGGCGGCGAGACGTTTCACGAGGTGCCCTGGGGAGGTGACAATCACGACATCTGGATCGATCCGACCAATCCCGATCGTTTCGTGGTTACCGACGACGGGGGCTTGAATATCACGACCGTGCACGGACGCGGATTCAACCGCGTCTCCCTCCCCATCGGTCAGATGTATCACGTCGCCGTCGACAATCAGGTCCCCTACTACTTCTATACGAACATGCAGGACGACGGGAACATGCGCGGGCCGAGCACGTCGTTTGCAGGGTTTGGATTCGGGCGCTTCGCGGAGATTGGATGGGACCATGCGATGGGAGGGTGCGAGTCAGGTTTCACGCTTCCGGACTTGACCAATCCCGACGTCGTTTGGGCGACCTGCTATGGCGACGAAGTCACGCGTTGGGACGCCAAGGCTAAGAGCGCACGCTCGATCAGTCCTTGGTCGCACACGCTCGACTCGCCGCCGGACAAGATCAAATACCGCTGCCACTGGACGCCGCCACTGGCCATTGATCCGTTCGATCACAACACCGTCTATTACGGCTGCCAGGTGATCTTCCGGACCTCGGACGGAGGGCAGAGCTGGAGCGTGATCAGTCCTGATCTTTCGACCAAGGACCCGAGCCGGATTATTTCATCCGGCGGACTGGTGGGCGACAACCTAGGCCAGTTTTATGGGGAAGTGGTTTTCGCCATTGCGCCGTCGGAGATCGAGAAGGGTTTGATTTGGGCGGGAACCAATGACGGCCAAATCTGGTACACACGGGACGGCGGCGGGAACTGGACCAACGTCACGAAGAATGTGGCGGGCATGCCGGCCTGGGGAGCCATAACCAAGATTGAGCCGTCGCACTTTGACGCGGGAACCGCCTACGTCGCAGTGGATTTGCATCTGATGGACAATCGCGATCCCTACCTCTACAGGACGACGGACTTTGGCAAGAGCTGGAAATTGATCAGCGGCGGTTTGCCCAAGGGAGAGCTGGGCTACGTTCGCACGGTTGCCGAGGACCCCAACTCGAAAGGCTTGCTCTTTGCCGGGACCGGCAACGACCTGTACTACTCGCTCGACGAGGGCGGTCATTGGACCGCGTTCGACGAGGGCCTGCCGCACACCGTGGTTTCCTGGGCCGTGGTGCAGAAGGAGTTCCATGATCTGGTGGTCTCAACCTACGGCCGAGGGATTTACATCCTGGACGACATTTCGCCGCTCGAGCAGATGGCCCAGGAGAGGACAGAGGCGAATGCACGGCTCTTTGCGCCTCGCACGAGCTACAGGTTCCTGCGCGGCGGCGTGTTCGTCACCTATTCGCTCAAATCGGCGGCGAAGGACAAGGAGGTCGAGATCGATATTCTGGACGGGCAGGGAACTCTGGTGCGGAAGCTACACGGGCCGGCCAAGGAGGGGTTGAGCCGCGTGGAGTGGGATCTTCATTACGATCCGCCGACGTGGGTTGCATTGCGCACGCCGGCTCCGCAGAATCCGCACATCTGGGAAGAGAGTCGCTTCCGCGGCGCCGAATCGCGTCCCATCACGCATTGGGGAATTGAAGAAGCGGAGACCGGACCCTTCGCTGCGCCGGGCAAATACACGGTCAAGCTGACCGTCGACGGCCAAAGCTACACGCAGCCGGTCACCCTTCTGAAGGACCCACACGCGCCGGGCTCGGATGCCGATCTCGAGGCGACGTTTAAAACGCAGCTGCGCATCCGCGACGACATCAACCAAGCGTCCGGGATGGTGAACCAGATCGAATGGATGCGCAAGCAACTCGCCGTGGTCGAGGACATGCTGAAATCGGAGGAGGCGCAGAACAAGGAGAACAGCAAGGGCGACAAGGGAAATCAGGCCGAGCTGCTGAAGTCGGTCGGCGACATGAAAGGCAAACTGCAGTCGGTCGAATATCAGCTCGTGGCCCAGTCCGATCTGAACAGCGACGACAAGTATTACGTCGAGCCCTATAAGGTCTATCTTAATCTGATCTGGCTGAACGGCGAGATCGGGACGGGCGCCGGCGACGTGGCCGGCGGGGCGGATTGGCGTCCGACCGATGCGGATTTGACGGTGCTGGCCTCGATCGAAAAGGATCTCGATACGGCCAGAGCGGATTACAACCAGGTCCTCGAGAAAGATCTAACTGCCTTCAATCGCTCGCTAGCCGAGCGTGGTGTGACGCCCATCGTGGCCGCAGAAACAGGGCAGACGCGGCGAACCGAGAGTGAAAAGTGAGGCCGTCCGGTCGCCCTCGTGAGCTGATAGAGCCGGGCGATCAGCAAACTAACACGCGCCCCAGATGTCGGCCACGGTGAAACCCTCCGGGAAGGGGTCGCTTGGGTCGAGCACGTACTGGCTGAAGCTGGTAATCCAGGCGCGGCCGCTCAGGGTGGGCACCACGGCGTTTCGCGAGCCGACGCGCGTTTCGCGCACGAGCCGGCCCGTGAACCGGGTACCGAGAATTCCTTCGTGCACAAAATCCTCGCTGAGCGGCAGTCGGCCCTTGGCGTGTAGCGCCGCCATTTTTGCGCAGGTTCCCGTGCCGCAAGGCGAGCGGTCGAGTGCGCCGGTCCATGAGGAGGGGCGGTTCCAGTCGAGCTGTCCGGTTGATACGATCACCGCGTTGCGGCGATGGACCCCCGCGGTTGTCGAGGGCGCGGAGAGTTGCGCGATGGTGATCCCGGAAATGGCTGGATTCTCGGGATGCGTGACAGGGAGCTGTTCCCGCGCGGCAGCTTTGATCATTTCCCCGATGCGAACGATGTCGCGCCCTTCGTCGGGCGAAAGCCTCAGGCCGAGCGGCTCGGCGTCGGCAATGACGTAGAACATCCCTCCCCAGGCAACGTCAACGGCGACTGTGCCGAGATGGCGCACCTCGATGGGCGTGTCGAGATGGGTGGCAAACGCCGGCACGTTCTCGAAGGTGACGCGGATGACTTTTCCATCTTCGATTTCGGCTTCGACTTCAACCAGCCCCGCGGGGGTATCGAGCTTCAGTTGCGTGGTGCGGCCGCGAATCGGGACCATGCCTGTTTCGAGCAGAACGGTCACCACGCAAATCGTGTTCGTGCCTGACATGGGCGGGTACTCAACCTGCTCCATAATGACGAAACCGGCGTCGGCTTCCGGGCGGGTCGGGGGCAGGATCAAATTGCAGTTCGCCGCGGGATAGCCGCGCGGCTCGCGCAGCATGAGCTTGCGAAGGCTGTCGGCGCGCGTTTCCAGATACGTTTTCTTTTCGAACATGGTACTGCCCGGCACGTCGAGCACGCCGCCAACGATGACGCGACCCGGCTCGCCCGAAGCGTGGGCGTCAACCGCGGTAATCATCCGGGAAAATTGCACTCTGCTGTCCTTAGGCAGGCGGCCTGTTCGGCGGAAGCCGCCAAAAGAAACCCTGCTGCCAAGTGTTTGGCTGCCGGACGCCTTACCTCAGCAACGCCCGCAAGGTATGTCATCCTGAGTGCTTTTGCAGTCCTTCGGAACGGGAGCCTAGTCACTCGGCCGGTTCTTCTTCGGAAAATTCGCGCTCCAAGGCGCGGTCGCGGGCTGGGCCGCGGAGCAAAACCAAATACACGGGAATTCCGATGGCCACGATGACCAGGCCGGGCCAGGTGGTTTCCCGGCGGTACATGAAGAGCATGACCATAATCACTGCGGCGCCGGCCATGTAGAGAATGGGCAGCCAGGGGTAGCCAAAGGCGCGGTAGGGGCGAGGCGCGTCCGGTTTTTTGATGCGCAAGCGGAACACGCCGGCAATGGTCAGAATATAAAAAATCAATTCGGCGGAGATGATGTAGTCGAGCAGATTGCTGTAGACATTGCCGTAGGTCTTGGTGGCGGGATCATAGGTGCGCGGCAAGACCAGAAACGCCGCCCACAATCCTTGAATGAGCAGGGAACGCGCCGGAACGCGGGCCCGATTGAGCCGGCCGGCGGCCGGAAAGAACAAGCCGTCGCGGGACATGGCGTAGAAGCTGCGCGCGCCGGCCAGGGTCAACGCGTTCACGCATCCCACGGTCGAAATCATAATGGCAATGGCCATCATCGGTGCGCCGAGCGTCGGAAAGATTCGCTCGAGCGTAGCGGTGGCGACCCGGTCGGCGGGGGCATGCTGGATGGCGGAAAGAGGCAGCGTTACGACGTAAGCGAGGTTGGCCAGCAGGTACAGCGTGATGACCAGGCTCGTACCAATGGCCAGCGAGAGCGGCAAATTGCGGCGGGGATTCCTGACTTCGCCGGCAGTGAAGGTAATGTCGTGCCAGGCGTCGGCGGCAAAGAGCGACCCGGTTTGGGCCACGCAGAGCGCGGCGAAGAGGCCGAACAGGGTGGTCGCCGTGAGGCCAGGGACAAGTGGGGTGACGCCGCGCGCGGTCCAGGCGTGCGCGAAATTGTCGTGGACCGCCGATCGATTCCATCCCAAGGTCAGCCCCAGCACGATCAGACCGACGAGCCCGGCCACTTTCGCCACGGTGAAAGTGTTCTGCACGATTCTCCCGTACTCGAGGCCGCGGCTGTTGGTCCAGGCGAGCACGGCGATCAAGACGATGCCCACGAGCTGAGCCGTCGAAAGGGAAAACGCGTAGCTGGACGAGACGTGGAACGGCGCGATCAAGTAATGGTCTTCCGAGATCCAGGGAAAGAGGATTCCCGAAAATCGCGCGAAGGCGATGGCCACGGCAGCAATGGTCCCGGTCTGAATCACGGTGCAGAGCGTCCAGCCGTACAAGAATCCCCAGAGCGGCGAGAACGCTTCGCGCAGATAAATGTACATGCCTCCGGCGTGCGGCATCATCGCGGCGAGCTCGCCGTAGGAAAGCGCCGCCGCGATCGTCAACACGCCGGCGATTCCCCAGGCCACCAGCAGCCAGCCGGCGCTGCCGATCGCGCGCGTCATGTCCGCGGAAACGATGAAGATTCCCGAGCCGATCATCACGCCGACCACGACCATCACGGAGTCAAACAGGCCAAGGCCCCGGGCAAAGGTGGTCGCCTTTGCGGCGGGGGAGGTTTCGCGCGTGGCGGCTTGCGTCTGCGGGTTCATGCGGCGAGTAAATGTAACTTATCTGCGGCCGATTGGCCAACTGTTCGCTCGGCCCACGGTTTCGAATCGGGCTATGCGCCCTTTGCCGTTTCGAAAAAGGCGACGCCGGTTTGAAAAAGCCGCTGGTGTGGAAAACGTTTGCTGATAGAATGCGCGCGAATGATTTGCTGCCCGGGGTTCCCTCGGGCGCGGTTTGAGCGGGGGGAACGCACGGGGGGATGCGTACGCGAAACGCCTAAACCATAGATGCTCACCACTCTAGCCTTCGTCGCGGCGCCCCGTATTGTGCGGCTGGCGCCTGTCGATCTTGCCATCGTTGCCTTCTACTTCGCCCTGGTCCTGATCATCGGTTTTTATCTGAAACGGTTCGCCAATACGGGCGAAGATTTTTTCCTGGCCGGCCGGGAAATGACCGCCTGGGTTGCGGGACTGGCTTTCGTTTCCGCCAACCTTGGATCTCTCGAGCTGATGGGGTGGGCCGGAGCCGCCTATCAATACGGGATTTTGGCCGCCCACTGGTATTGGGTGGGCGCCATCCCGGCCATGGTGTTTCTCGGCTTGGTCATGATGCCGTTCTATTACATTTCCAAAACGCACTCGGTGCCCGGGTATCTGCAGTTGCGTTACGGCCCGGAGGCAAGCGGTCTGAGCGGCATCACGTTCGCGGTGATGACGATTTTGATGTCGGGCGTGAACATGTACGCCATGGCCGTGGTGATGAAGGTGGTGCTTGGCTGGAACATCAACTTCAGCATCTGGGTTTCCTCGCTTACCGTGGGCGTGTACGTTGCCGCCGGCGGGCTGTTCTCCGCAATCTTTAACGAAGTTTTGCAGTTCTTCCTGATCTGGTTCGGCGCGCTGCTGATCCCCATCCTGGGCATGGTCGAGACAGGCGGATGGAGCGGTATGGTCGGGCGCATTCAGCAGAATTTTCCAGGCCAGGATTTCACCCACCTGTGGAGTCCGCTCGGCTCGTTTTCCGCCAATCCCATGGGCATTAATTGGGTGGGCATTGTGTTCGGGCTCGGAGCAGTGCAGTCGATGGGCTATTGGACGACGGATTTTCTGGTTGTACAGCGCGTGCTTTCCGCCAAGGACATTCGCTCCGCAAAAATGGCGCCCATCATCGGCTCGTTCTTCAAGATGGCCGTGCCGCTGATCGTCATCTTGCCGGGCCTGCTCGGGCTGGCCGTGCTCCCCATGCATCTGGTTCCCGCCAGCCAGGCGGGAGCCGGACAGCACAGCTATAACGAGGTGCTGCCGCTGATGCTGGCGCGTTACTGCGGTCCGGGCTTGCTCGGCCTCGGAATCACCGCGCTGGTCGCGGGATTCATGGCCGGGATGGCCGGCAACGTCAGCGCATTTGCGACGGTCTGGACCTACGATATCTATCGGCCCTTCGTGCGCAAGAACGCGCCGGATCAGCACTACGTTTCCATGGGGCGCTGGTGCACGCTCATCGGTTTGATCGTGAGCATCGGAACGGCCTACCTGGTGATGAGCTTTGCGAGCATCATGGATTACGTGCAGGCTCTGTTCGGATTCTTCATAGCGCCGCTGTTCGGCACTGTGTTGCTCGGAATGCTGTGGAAGCGGGTCACGCGCGCGGCGGGATTTTTGGGGCTGCTGGCCGGAACGCTCTCCTCGGTCGGAATGTTCGCCTTGATGAAACTCGATCCCGGGCAGTGGGTGCGCGTATTCGCCATGTCCCCCCTGGCCAAGCCGCTCGCCCAGGATATGTATCAGGCGCTATGGTCGTGCGTGACCTGCACGGTGGTGACGATCCTGGTCACCATGGTGACCAAGCCGCGGCCGGACGAGGAATTGCGGGGGCTGGTTTACAGTTTGACCGAGGTCCCGCGTGAGCAGCACACGAGCTGGCTCGGTCGTCCGCTGGTCTGGGGAATCGTGGCCATGGCCTTACTCGTGGCCCTGCAGATCGTCTTCTGGTGATCGGTGAGCGAGAAACATCACATCGTTCAAGTCTGGTTCTTCGTGGGACTGATGTTCCTGGTCTACGGGTGCCTGATCCTGGCCAGCGGTCTCGCGGAATGGTCGAGCCCGCCGGCCACGGTGTTGGCCGATCTGCATGCGCCCGTGTGGTGGGGCGCATTGCTGCTTGTCCTGGGCGCGATTTATTGCTACCGGTTTCGCCCGTGGCGAAACTAAGCGGCAAACGCGCCTCGAGCGGTTGACAAGGTGACTCGGCGTCTTCACAATTTGCGCGAGAGCAAGCGGTTTGCTCCCTTCGAACCGGCCGCCAAGGCTCTGCGCGATCCCCAGAGGAAGCGGCCGGTCGGTGCACCTATGAGCATTCATGAAGTGGCCAAGCGCGCCAAGGTTTCCATCGCCACGGTATCCCGCACCATCAACGGCGTTCCCACCGTGGATCCGCATCTCTCGCGGCGCGTGTGGAAGGTGATTGCAGAACTCGGCTATTATCCGAATACGCAGGCGCGAGCGCTGGTTTCCGGCCGCAGCCGAATCTTCGGCTTGATCGTCTCGGAAATCACGAACCCATTTTTCCCCGAAATCGTGCAGGGGTTTGAGGACATGGCCGTGCAGCACAATTACGAGGTCCTGCTCACCTCCACCGTGCACGACTCCAAGCGCATGGCGCACTCGGTGCGGCGCATGATCGAGCGGCAAGTGGAAGGGGTCGCTGTGGTCACCTTCGGAATGGAAGAGGCACTGTTCGAGGACCTGAAAGCGCGCAACGTGCCGCTGGTTTTCATCGACGTGGGACCGCCTCTGCCGAGAATCAGCAATATTCGGATTGATTATCTCCATGGCATTCGGCAGGCTGTGCAACATCTGGCCGCTTTCGGCCATGAACGGATCGCCTTCATTTCCGGTCCGCTGGCGCTGAAATCTGCGGCGGCGCGCCAGCATGCCTTCTTGCGATCGATTGAGGAGCTGGGACTCAGCGTTGATCGACGGTGCCTGATCGAAGGCAATCACACCATGGACGGCGGGATCGCGGCCATGAAGACGCTGTTGGCCCTGCCGAAACGTCCGACCGCGGTGATCTGCTCGAATGATATGACCGCCATCGGAGCCATGCGGGAAAGCTACGAACAGGGCGTGCGCATCCCTCGGGATCTATCCGTCATCGGCTTCGATGATATTCGCCTGGCCCAGTTCGTGACACCGCCCTTGACGACGGTGAGAATGTCGCAGACAGAAATTGCGCGGCTCGCCTTCCATGCCCTGCTGGCAGAAGTTCAGCGCAAGGCGCCGGTCCCGACGGGCACCGAGTACACCCTCAGTACCTCGCTCGTGTTGCGCGACTCAACGGCCATCGCCCCGCACGCGGCCGGCCGGGAGAAGGGCAGCAGCGCGCCAGAAGAGGGTTCCGAGCGGCGCCGGGCACGGGATTTTGATTGACGCTGGGGCGCCGCGGCAGTATCGTCGAAGGTTCAAGTAAACGTTTGCTGAAAAAGGCACACCGACGGAGCCAGGGTCTGCCATGTTGCTTGCGCAACTGCGCGAAGAGGTCATCGAAGCCAATCTTGAACTTGTCCGTAAGGGCCTTGTTCTCTATACCTTCGGCAACGCTAGCGGCATTGCGCGCGACCAGGGGCTGGTGGCCATCAAGCCGAGCGGCGTCGCTTATGATCGGCTTAGGCCCGGCGATATCGTGATTGCCGATCTCGATGGCACGATCGTCGACGGCGATCTTCGCCCGTCCTCCGATCTTCCGACACATCTCCTGCTGTACAAACAGTTTCCCTCCCTGGGCGGCGTGGCCCACACGCACTCGGAGTTTGCGACTTCCTGGGCCCAAGCCGGGCGCCCGATTCCGTGTCTCGGCACGACGCACGCGGACTATTTTCATGGGCCGGTTCCCGTCACCGAGCATCTGAGCGAGGGAGAAATCCGGACCGACTACGAGAAGAACACCGGCGTGGCGATTCGCCGCGCCTTGCGTGATACGGACCCGGAAACGGTTCCCGCCGTGCTAGTGCGCGGGCACGGGCCGTTCTGCTGGGGCGCGGACGCCCGAGCGGCCGCCCACCACGCGGTGGTCCTTGAATCGGTGGCCCGCATGGCGTACTTCACAATGGTTTTGGCCCGAGACGCCGCTCCGCTACCGCGCGCCCTCGAGGAGAAGCATTTCTTGCGCAAGCACGGGAGCACGGCCTACTACGGGCAGGCGTTGGGCAAGAAATGAGATTCGCCGATGACGAGTTGATCAGCGCACTCTGGCGCTCCGGGGACTCTGTATGAACAACAGTCATGAAAAGATGAGCATGGGCCTGATCGTCGGCAACCGCGGGTTCTTTCCGGGCCATTTGGCCGAGAGCGGCCGCGAGGAAATGATCCAGGCCCTCGAAACGGCGGGAATGAGCGCGGTGGCTCTGGGGACCTCCGAGACCCGCTACGGCGCGGTCGAGACCTACGAAGAAGCCAAGCGCTGCGCCGAGCTGTTTCGTCGCCAGAGCGAGCGGATCGACGGGATCATCGTCACGCTGCCGAATTTCGGCGATGAGCGCGCGATTGCCGACACGATCCGGCTCTCCGGCCTCCGCGTCCCTGTGCTGGTTCAGGCTACGCCCGACACGCCGTCGAGGATGAGCGTGTCGCACCGACGCGATAGCTTTTGCGGCAAGATGTCGGCCTGCAACAATCTTCGGCAGTACGGTATTCCCTATTCGCTCACGACGCTGCACACGGTCAGCCCCTCAGCGCCGGAGTTCGCGCAAGACCTGTCCTGGTTTGGCGCAACCTGCCGGGTGGTAAAGGGGCTCAAGAATCTCCGCATCGGGAGTATCGGTGCGCGCCCGGCGGCGTTCAACACCGTGCGATACAGCGAGAAACTGCTCGAGTCGCAAGGCATTTCCGTTGAGACTCTCGATCTTTCTGAGGTGCTCGGCCGCATCGAGCGGATGAAGGATAGCGACGAGCTGGTACAGGCGAAGCTCGCAGCGATCGGCAGGTACGTTTCAACGAGTGATGTGCCGAAACCAGCGCTCCTGAAGATGGCCAAGCTTGGAGCCGTAATTGACCAGTGGATGAAGAGCACCAGCGTTTCGATCAGCGCGGTGCAATGCTGGACGTCGATCGAGGAGAATCTGGGGGTTGTTCCCTGCACGGTAATGAGCATGATGAGCGAGGAGCTGATGTCGAGCGCTTGTGAAGTGGACATCTGCGGCGTGCTGGCCATGCATGTGCTGCGCCTGGCCTCGGGAACTCCCAGCGCGCTGCTCGATTGGAACAACAATTACGGCCAGGATCCGGACAAAGCTGTGTGCTTCCATTGCAGCAATCTGCCCAAGCATTTCTTCAAGAACGTGAGGATGAACTATCAGGCGATCATCGCGGGCAGCGTCGGACGAGAGAACACCTTCGGAACGTGTGAAGGGCTGGTCAGGCCCGGTGCCATGACCTTCGCCCGCTTTTCGACCGACGACACGGCGGGCCGCATGCGGGGCTACGTCGGCACCGGGCGGTTTACCGACGACCCGCTCGAAACCTTCGGGGGCGTCGGAGTGGTCGAGATTCCGCGTATGCAGCAGCTGCTGCGCTACATCTGCGAGAACGGATTCGAGCATCACGTCGCAGCGAACTTCTCAACCGTGGCCGGCGGGGTTCACGAGGCGGCCAGCCGCTATCTCGGCTGGCAGATGTACGCGCATGACCGCCAGCAAGGGTGTTAAGCGTTCGCCTGCGATTTCGCGTTCCTTGACCCGGCGGGAGGAGAGAGGAGAGTTATGGGCGTCGTAGCCGGAGTCGATTTCGGGACGCTGAGTGTGCGCGTGTCGATAGTGGACAGCGCAAAGGGCATGCTGGGCTCGGCAGTCGGCGACTATCCGCTCCACCGCCGGCGCGACGATCCCGAATACGCCACGCAGTCGCATGAAGATCACCTGCGCGCCCTGGGGGCTGCGATGCGCGACGCT
>Ga0187783_10000201_pt1 | contig 45545 bp, 52 predicted proteins | sample 1015_SJ02_MP02_2_FD_132471 | JGI IMG/M metagenome (GOLD analysis project Ga0187783, IMG submission 132471) | Tropical peat soil microbial communities from peatlands in Department of Meta, Colombia - 1015_SJ02_MP02_20_MG | ecosystem: Environmental > Terrestrial > Soil > Wetlands > Peat | place... | reverse complement strand
AGAAGCAACAGAAATACTATGAAGACGCAAGCGAACCAGCCACGTATCATGTGCGCTCACATTCTGCTGGCGGTGCCAAAAGGCTAGGCCAAACGTATTTTGTGGAGTGGACACGCTGAAAGCGTGTTGTTCTTGCGGGGTGATCTTACCTCAATTGCTGCGCTTCGAAAACCAGCTGGCCTTTCCATTCCTGCCCGGTCGACAGATCCACGGGCCAGATGGCGATGATCTCCGATCCTTGATAGATTCGCTCGAAACCATCCTCGGACTCCGAAACAGTTTCAATCGGCGAGATCCAGAAATTTCGCGAGCCGGGCGCGTCAAGTCTCACCGCCGCCCTTTGCCATTCGTCGATGACGCGAACCTCGCCGCCAGCCAAAGAGGCGGTCCATCGCAGTGGCAATCGCTTTCCGTCGGATTCAAAGTAGCGGTCGGGAGACGATGGCGCGAGAAAATTCACGACCGTTTCGATACCTACGTTAATGCTTGCAGTTCCCTCCGCGTTTCGCTGCAGTGAAACATCACACACGACTCCGAATCCGCTGGGAGTCGCGTAAAACGACAGTGTTTTGCTCGCGCTCCAATGGCAATCCTCCACAGAGAGCGAGACTCGATTGTTCGAAATATCGGTCACTCGATATTGCCCGCCGGCCAGCGCTGCATTTTCGTTCAATTGCACAGGGGCGATGTGATCGTGCGTTTTTTCGCGCCCGCAAACAATTAGTCGAAAGGAGTTGCGCGACCAGCGATCGTAATTTAGCCAGCGCTCCAGGTTTTCCTCTTTTCCTCGGGTCTGTTCGTGAATTGTCACTGCGCTTTCAGGTTGCGCCGTCGATAAGTTCGTGAGCTTCGCGTGATACGACTCGACGCGCCGTCGCAGCGAATTGATTAGTGGCACGTTCGCTTCCCGAAAATCGAGTGCCGCAATCGTGCCGCCATCCGACGGCGAAACCAATGCCGCGTAAGCTTGCGAGGTGAGGTAAATCTCTTCGCGGCCATCTGCGTCAAAATCGAACTTGCAAGCCTTCGCATACTCGCGCTTTCCTTGCTCGATCCGGTCGGCAATCGCCTCCGCCTCGGCGAGCGCGGACCAAACGGCAGCCCTCAGATGCGGGGCGTACAGTCCACCGAAGATTCCATGCCAGTACGCGTCATTGCATTGTCCCTGTAACAGAAGGGTTCTGGCTCGGCGTTGCACCTCATCGCAAGCGCGATTTCCGTCCACTTGCGCGAGTCGCCGGACCTTCTCGGAAACGCGCAGCATTTTCTTGTGCAGCAAATTCGATTCCGCATACTTGCTCAAGAACCCGCGCCACGTGCCGCCGCGCAGAAACGGCAGCGCATCCTCACGGGATGAAAATTCCTGGATCAGTTCGTGGTACCGATTTCGTGCCGTCGTCGGCAGGCACCATTCCATCATTTCCGTGTACGAAGCCGTTGGCAAGTTCGCGATGCCAAGAGAAGAGCGCGAGGCAACCGCTTCGGCCGGCAGAGCCAGCGAAATCCACTCTGAATTCTCTTCGAGCGCCGAAAAAAATTGTTCGAGCCAGCCTTCCTCATAGCAAAGACGGCTCGTTCCGGGCCAAACGCCGAATTTCTCGATGTCGTCTCCCATCGCCGCGAAACCATTCGGATGCTTCGTGGTTGCATCCTTGAGGAATGTGATCGCTTCCGAAACGGGATGAAACGGCGTCAAGTAACGCAGCATCCTCAGGCTGGGAATGATTGTGACTGCCTGCCCCAAGTCCTCCGCCACGTAATGACCATGAAGCTGATCGAGTTCAAATCCCGCTCCAAGAAAATGGTTGTCGTCGACGACCACATATTCGACGCCCGCGGGCGCGAGTGACGATGGTAGCTGTGGCTCCCAGACTCGCTCTGCCAGCCACGCACCCGTGGGCCGCTGCCCGAAATGCTTCTCCAGGTAATCAGCGAGCCGCACCAGTTGTTCGTGGCGATCCGCTGGCGGAATTGCAATCAGAATCGGCTCGTAAAATCCGCCGCCCACCATTTCAATTTGCCCGCGGCTCTCAAGGTCCCGAATTCGATCGAAGTATTCCGGGTGATTGCGCTCGATCCACTCGAGCAGAGGTCCGCTGTAATGCAGCGCGATCCGAATCGAGGGATGCCTGGAAACGGCCTCTACGAACGGCAGGTAGCAGTTGGCGTAGGCGCGTTCGAAGACCTCGTCAAAATTCCCAACCGGCTGATGAGCATGAATCAGGAGGATAAGCTGGAAGTTGGACACCTGAGGACCTCACTGCAGGGAAACTAGCGACGGTACAGGATAACCGATCAGCGAGAATTTCTCAGCCCCAGATCTTGGTGATTTTTGCCGCAAATGTTCTAACGGCAAATGGCGATTCGGGCTGCCGTTGCGCCTGTAAATTGCGCCAGCCGCTCGCCAAACCGCCGGAGAGCCGCTTCGATTGCCGTGTCGGGTGCGCTGGCCGGCGCGTAGATCACTGCGAGGACGTCCCGCGCGTTTTCCGTGATCATGGTGCGAGTCGAGTCGCTGATGGGACTCCCAAACGGACCCTCGGCGTCGGCGAGCACCGGCCTGCCTTCGAGATGCCAGACACGCTTGCCGATGCCCTCCTAGTTCTCGCCAACCGCCCCCAGGCGCAGCGTGATCGGCGGTCTGATTTCAGCGCGGTCGTAGCAACCGTACGGCCAGCCCGTCTCAACCGAGCCCAGGTTTCCGACGTCCACGAGATTCGAGACGCGATAAAGTCCCTTTCCCTGCGCGACTCGCCTGAGCAACGCCTCAGACGACGGCCGATATTTCGACGGATCGATTCCCCAGGAGCGAAACATCCCGCGCACTGCCCGAATCGGCTCGGCTTCGGGCAAGCTCTCGACGGTGAACTCGCGGCGCTTGCGCTCGCAGACCTCATCCATCAGCCGTGCCAGATTCCCGTCCGCTTGGGTGACCGAGACACCATCGGCTTCGATCACCCCCAGCTTCACGTCATCAAGTTGGATTCTGATTTCCATTTTTCGGGGCTCCCGGAGCCCCACAAGCCCCTCGAAATCCGGCTGAAAACCAACTACAGTTCTACGCACTTTGGCGTCAATCTGCACGCAGCTTTGGCTGCCAAAATGGCCTCAGCATCCGGGTTTGGACACCATTTTGCGATCTGGAGCCGGGAAGCCACCCAAGCGCCGGTTCTATTCGCGGAACCATAGTAACGATTGGACGGCAGGAGCGATCGCAAACGCTGATAGCGTATTGGTACACGAGTGAAAAAGAAAGAGGAGCAATTCGCGCGCGGCTTCGCACTTTTCAACGCCGGAAAATTCTTTGAGGCCCACGAGGCCTGGGAAGAAGTTTGGCTCGCTGAGGAGGAGCCAGAAAAAACCTTCTTGCAAGGCCTGATTCAGGTAGCAGCAGCTTTCCATCACGCCCAGCGCGGCAACGCCCGCGGCAAGGAATCGCTGCTGAAGGCAGGACTCGCGAAGCTCAGCCAATTTCCAGCCAACCACAGTGGGATCGCTGTCGCGGAGCTGTGTGAAGGTTGCCGCCAATGGACCGCGCTTGCCGGGTCAAACAAAGGAGTTGGCGCGAAGCGGTTCCCGGAAATCAGCTGCGCAGTCAAGAATCTGGAAACAAACTCCCCTGGGGCCGCGAAACGGAATTGGGTGCCGCGATCCAAAAGCAGGACGCGCACGAAATAAGACGAGCCACTCTGGGTCAACCGAAGGAAAGCTCGCGAAAATCAGGCCGCGCGAAGCGGTTTGTGTCAGGCTTTCTTGTAGTAGTCGGCGTTGATCTTCGTGTAGCCAGACCACTTCTCAGGAAGATCCTCAAGGGCAAAAATCGCGGTAACCGGGCAAACCGGCACGCAGGCGCCGCAGTCGATGCATTCGTCAGGATTGATGTATAGCTGCTTGGAGGGCCCAAAATCGGCCTCGTCTTTTCGTGGGTGAATGCAGTCGACGGGGCAGACATCCACGCAGGCAGTGTCCTTGGTTCCGATGCAAGGCTCGGCAATTACATATGCCATTTAGTTCATTCTCCTCGAAAAAGGGCTGGCTTCAGGACTAGCGCGGAAATTTGATCGCGCGCAATTGAAGATTTTTTATACCACCAAACCTAGGCGCGTACAAGCAAGGCTCTTCGCCAGGGCAACTACTTGTGGATGCGGCTGTGGTGGTCGCTCCAGAGAATAAAGCAGGCGACCGCAAACGAGACGAGCATGATCCAGAAGGCGGCGCTTTTCACTCCTGAAAGCGCGTGTACGTGGGAGGTGTGCGGGGAAATAATTGCCACGCCGAGCAGGATCGCGACACCCAATAAGAAAAAAGCGATGAGCAGGTTCTGCCAATTGTCAGGCTGGGGCATCGCAACCTCGGCAGGTCGCCAGTCGGGGATTCTTAGGCGGGGACGGGAGTATATGCGCATAAAATCCGTAAGCAAATAGGGAGTTCACCTGATTTCGGAAGTACCAGCCCTGTCATAGGCTTGTGGTGTGTTCATCGGGCAAAGGCTTCGCCAAATGCGCGAGGCCAAGAAGCTCAGCCAGGGCGATATCGAACGGCGCACGGGCCTATTTCGCAGCTACACATCCCGCGTCGAAAACGGGCACAACATTCCGACGGTACAGACCCTGGAGAAATATGCCCAGGCGTTCGGCGTGCCGGTGTACGAGCTGCTGTATGGCGGCAAGGGACCAATGAAGAAGCTGCTCCCTCCGAAGCAACGCACGGGCGGGGGTGCGTGGGGCGCACGGGGCAAGGAACAGCGAGAATTGAGGTTGTTCGCGCACGCACTAGCACGAATGAGCACGCGAAATAGAAAGCTACTGCTCGTCGCCGCACAATGGCTGGCAAGCCGCAACGATCGATCTCGAGCCAAGGCCTCCCGCCGATAGGTCTTTCACGAGTTGCCCGTTTTGCGCTTCAATTTCTTGGAGGAATTATGACGATTGTCGCAACCTTGATGGCAGGAGTGGTCGACATGGGATACTACTGCATGGACGAGCGCGGCGACGTCTATCGCTTCGATCCCAGAGGACAAAAGGCGATAGGGCTGCCCATGTCAGAAAGGGTCGCGCGGAGGGTGCGAAAGGCGATTGCAGCGCGCACGGCGATGACCAGCCAGAACAGCCCGGTCGCAACAGAGAACATTGCCGCCGAACCATAACTCTAGTCGACAAACACCTTCTCAATTCGAAGATTGCGGTACGGCTGGCATAGGCGCCTCTTCTTTCTTACCGCGTGAGGGGCCCACTTCACTGCTCCGTGTTGTCGGGGCTGGCTGGATACGGGAACTTCTGATCGTACGTGAATATCATCAACAGCATTTCCGCGACATCCCGCTCGCTTCTCACCTTGCTTTCAAAGTTGGAATTAAGCCGTGGAATGCTTACGACGAGATGGTGGGCCCTAGTATAAACGCGAATCAGTTGTTGCCCGTTTACAACTTGTTCCTCGCGCCATAGCACGTGACTCTTGGAAATTGACTCGGTTGCTTCGCCAGAATTCCCACCCAGGTCAAAGCCGATCCTCATGCCACCGTCTTTCCAAATTACCCCGCCACCGCTGTCGATGTCAGAAACCAATCTTATTTTGTAGCCAGGGAGCAAACGGACTGGTGATCGGTTCGGTGCTCGGCCGGTCCGGCCCCTGAGCATGAGCCACCGGAAAGGTACACAACGCCACCGTCATCAGAAGAGTTGCGAATTTCATAGTCATATCGGCCTCATTCGGGCTGCCACCGCAGATTCCGTGGAGAGCAGCGGCGATTTGCTCGGCGCTCAAGGACGTGCGCATTGTAGCAAACTGATTCTTGCGCTCAATTTTCGTTTCGTTCGGCTCGGGTTGCCACGGAAAGCCACCCTCTGATACTGTGACTGGGTAAACGACCGAAACATAGCGTCGCGCTGCGCAAGTTTCAATCCGCTAAACGCAATCGGAAGGAGCCGGCATGGCAGTTGCGAAGGAGCTACTGGACATTCTGGTCTGTCCAGTTTGTAAGACACCGGTGAAATTAACCGACAAGCAGGATGGGTTGAAATGCGCGACCTGCCAGCGCGTCTACCCGATTCGCGACGACATTCCTGTGATGCTCGTCGATGAAGCCCGAGTCGAAGGCGGATAAGAAGCAAGCGAGTCCGAATTCAACGAAACGGTGCGGAGCTCCCCTTAATACGGCGGAAAACTGAGGGACTGGTCCTTGAAGTCCACCCAGACATGAACCTGCTTCGTACGGTTCTGACCCGCGATATCGCTGTCTGAGGGGAATGGCCTGTCGGGGCTCACGTCGATGCTGATGTCAGTGGCAGACCCGTTCTTGACGTGCTCGGGACGGCCGATGCGATAGGTCTTGACCGGCCCGTAATATCCATTCGGTCCCCAATCATCCTGAAAATCTTTGTAAGAATATGAGGGCGCGGGCTTCCAATCCTGATAGGCCTGCTGAAGATTCCCTGCGGCCACTTCGTCCAAGAAGTGGCGGATGGTTTTGACCTCGCGATAATAGACGAGCGGATACCAGAGATAAGCTGGGAAGGCAGCCATAAACACGGCGATCGTGATGATCACTCCGAGGACGGTGAAAAAATAGCGGCGGGCCCTAGACGAAGGACGCTCTTCCTGCGAATCGAACAGCAAGCAAACTCCTCGACATTACAGCTGGCGCTTGAACAGGGCGATGCTGCTAACAATCATCACGAGCGAGAAGCTCGATAAAAGTATCACGTCCATGTAAATCCCTTCAATGCCGGTATTCTTGATCGTCAGATTGCGCAGTGCGTGAACGGTGTAGGTGAACGGATCGACAACGGAGATCCAGCGGAGCCACTTCGGAAACCCTTCAATCGGCGAGATTGCGCCGGACGGGAAGAACAGCATTGTATTCAGCACGCCGAAAATGGCGCGCGGAACGAGCGGGTCGTCAACCCGAACCATGGCTAGAAACATGAAACTGATCATAGCAACGGAAGCCACGAGCACAACGCCCGCGATGTAAAGCAGCCTAACGGGGTCCCAGAGGCGCGGGATACCGACAATCAAGCCGCCTATAATTGTGAGAGCCAAGCCAGCCATAAGTCCCTTGATCGCCCCGGCACCGATCAGACCCATCACCAACTCGCCCTTGTGGATCGGAGTCAGCAAATAGCCCTCGTGGAGGCCGCGCGATTTGTCGTCGATGAACGTGATGCCGCCCCCGATCATGGCAACGATGAAAATGGCCATGGCCGTCGAGCCAGCCAGCAAGTATTTAGCGTAGTCGACGTAGGGATACACTTCCACCGTATCGAGCTCGACCTGCGTATTCATGCGAGGCTCAACGTCGGGGCCGTTCAAATTGTCGACCATGGACTGGATCTCCGCGAGCAGCGCGCTGGCCATGACCTGGTCGGTGTTGTCCTCGCTGAATGCAATGCGCGGGCGGTCCTTTTGGTAAAAGCGGCGAGAAAAATCGTGCGGTACCTGAATGACGCCGCGGACGAACCCGTTGCGGAGGTCGTCGACCGCGCTTGAAAGGCTCGGATAGTCGACAACCTGGAAAGTGCGCGGCCCCGCGGCAACCGCATTGAACATTTCTTTTACATGGCGCGATTCGACTGAATGATCTTCGTCGACGAAGGCGACGGTGGCGCCTTTGATCTTGCCGCCGAAGGCGTAACCCAAGACGATGAGCTGAACCAACGGAAACATCATGGTGCTCATCATGAGCGCGGGACTGCGGAAAAACTTCCTCATGTCCCGTTCGATCAGCGCATAGATGCGAAAAAATTTCATTGCCAGCTGTACCCCAATTTAACGGTAGAACGCGCTGACGTCGTAGGTCGCGCGATGCGTCGAGTCGCGCAGATCGCTGCCCGTGTAGTGCAGGAAGACATCGTCGAGCGTGGTGCTCTGCACGGAGACTTTGCGGACGGTGACGCGGCGGGCGCGAGCCAGATCCATCAGCGCGGCGACGGTAGCCGGACCGTCGTGCGACGCGATGTGCACCAAGCCATCGTGCTGGGTAACTCCCGCGGCCTGCGAAATTCGATTCAACTGATCGATCCAATCAGGCGGGGCGCCGTCGAATTCGGCCTCGACGGCATCGGTGCCAGGGACGCTGTCCTTCAGACGCGTCGGAGTATCGAGGGCGACAAGTTTTCCGTGATCAACGATGGCGATGCGCTCACATAGCTTATCGGCTTCGTCCATATAGTGCGTCGTCAGCAGAATCGTGAGTTCGGATTTGTCGCGCAACATGCGAATCATTTCCCAGACCTTCGTGCGCGAGACGGGATCGAGGCCGGTCGTTGGCTCGTCGAGAAAGAGAATTCGTGGCGAATGGACGAGACCACGCGCAATTTCAAGCCGACGGCGCATGCCGCCAGAAAACGTGCGAACGAGCGCGTCGCGAAATTTCGTCAATTCGACGGATTCAAGCAAGTCGTCGATAAGCCTTTCGCGCTTTTCGGCGGGCACGCCGTAAAGTTTGGCGTGGATCAGCATGTTTTCTTTCGCAGTGAGCTCCGGATCGGACGTAAATGCCTGCGGAATCACGCCCAACGCGTGACGCACACCATCGGCATCGGTGCGAATGTCGTGACCATCGATTAACGCCGTGCCGGAGGTTGGAGGCGTGAGCGTCGTCATCATGCGAATCAGCGTGGTTTTGCCCGCGCCATTGGGACCGAGCAAGCCGAAGATTTCGCGCGCCGCGACGGAAAAGCTGATGTCGTTGACGGCGACGAGATCGCCGAATTGTTTCACGAGATGGTCGACTTCAATCGCGTTCATGGCTTCGTTCATCGATATTCACAGCCGCGCAAACCAGTTTTCGGTCTTGGGCGGAGGCAGCAGCACGGTCGCGGTCATTCCGGTGAAGAGCCGGCGGTCCTGATTGGGAACGGCGACCTTGATTTCGAAGGTCTTGATGTCTCGCTTGGTGCGGCTGACATCGCGCTGCGTGGCGAAATCGTTTTCGACTCCTTTGAAGAAAACTTGTCCCTTGAGAATCGTGCCGGAAGGAAGCCGAACGCGCAGCGTCTGGCCGAATTGAACGGAATCGATGTAGCTTTCCTCGACATCGGCCTGAACCCAGAGGCGATCGACGTCGACGATGACGACGATCGGCGAGCCCTGCATGACCACTTCGCCCTGCTTGGCGACACGCACGGAGACGATGCCGTCGATGGGTGAGTAAATTTTTGTGTAGCCGAGCTGCGTCGCTGTCTCCGCCTCGGATGCGCGAGCCTGCTCGAGCTGCGCGATGGTGGTCGCAATCTCGCTCTGGCGGACGTTGACTTGCTGCAGATTGGCTTTGGCGAGATCGAGCGCGGCCGCCTGCGCACCCACCGATTCATCGAGAGCTTGCACATTGGCTTTCGAGGCGTCGAGTTGCGCGCGCGCGTGGTCGCGATCCTGAGCCGATTCGACGCCGGCATCGAAAAGCTTCTGCATGCGATCGTAGTCAGTCTGGTCGCGCCAGAGGTTTGCTTTCGCCTGATCGAGCTGCGCGCGTGTGGAAGTAAGCGTGGCGCCGGCCTGCTTCAGCGAGGCGTTCATTTGGTCGTGCGTGAGTGAATAGTTGTTGTTCGCTTCCTTCACTTGCGATTCGAGGCTTGCGACATTCGCTTTCGCGGCCGCGAGAGTCGCTTCGAGCTCTTTCGCATCGAGTTCCGCGATCAGATCCCCCTTCTTGAGTTGGGAGCCTTCATCAACGGTCAGCGTGACCATGCGGCCAGTGATTTGCGGACTGACGATTACTTCGTTACCGTCCACAATTCCGGTGAGAGGAATTTCGCGGCCATGCGGTACAGTGAAGACGTAGATACCGACCGCGATTAGGAATACGACGGTGAGGAAGACCACGAACTTGCGGCCGCTCATCAGGAGTTCGCTCCCTCCGGCGCCAGCGCATGATCCAGAAAATCGAGCACGGCGCGCTTGCGAGCGGCGACAGCTTGAGGGGCAAGCAGGTCACGGGCAACGACCTGGCTAAGGATTTCGACGGCCGCGAAGTAGGAAACGGCCATTCCGAGGCTGATCTGCGCAACTTGATCGACGTCCACCTCACGAAATTCGCCGACCGCGATTCCCTTTTCAATAGCCTGGGCCAGTAACCGATGCAGCGGCCGAAGATGCTCGCGCACGATCCAATCGAAATTGCGGCTGGCGCCCATCGCTTCGCGCTGCACGATCCGCGGATAGTTCGGATGCGTGGCGAGAAAATCGAAATAGTTACTGACGTGGGCAAAAAACTTTTCGCGGGGCGAAAGACTCGGGTTCGGCGGCGCGAGGACGCGGGCGCGGAACTGACGGAAAAGATTCGCGAGCACGGCGCGATGGAGGCGGTGCTTGCTTCCGAAATAGTAATACAGCATGGCCTTGTTGGCGTGAGCGGCCGTGGCGATCTCCTCTGTGCGCGCACCCGCGAGCCCCTGCGCGGCAAATTGATTTTCGGCGGCGGTGAGGATTCTGCGCGCCGTCGCCGGATCCTCAACTTTTCTACGTCCGCGAGCCATTTTTGTTTCAGACTCCGAGACGGTTCATGTATTCCTCGGGATAACGAGCCCCAACCGCGACGCCGCGGGGCAAGACTTCGTCGATCTTCCGCAAATCGGCGGGCGTGAGTGTGATGTCGAGCGCTCCGAGGTTCTGGTCGAGATAGGTGCGCCGCTTGGTGCCCGGGATGGGGACGATATCGGGCCCCTGCGCCAGGACCCAAGCGAGCGCGAGTTGCGCGGGCGTGCAGTGTTTTTCGGCAGCAAGCTTTTCGACACGATCGACGAGCTGGAGGTTTTTCTGGAAGTTCTCGCCCTGGAAGCGTGGCGAAATGCGGCGAAAATCCTTGGGACCAAAATCAGCGCTCTTCACCTGGCCGGTGAGAATACCGCGGCCGAGCGGGCTATACGGTACGAATCCGATTCCGAGTTCGCGGCAAGCAGTGAGAATTTCTCCCTCGGGATCGCGCGTCCACAGCGAGTATTCACTTTGCAATGCGGTGATGGGGTAGGTCGCATGCGCGCGACGAATCGTTTTTGCGCCCGCTTCGGAGAGACCGAGATACCGGACTTTCCCCTGCTCGATTAGGCCCGCCATGGCGCCAACGGTGTCCTCGATGGGCACGTTCGTGTCGACTCGATGCAGGTAGAAAAGATCGATCGTAGGAATGTTCAGGCGCTTGAGACTCGCTTCGCAGGCCTCCTGGACGTACTCAGGGCGGCCGTTCACACCGAGGAAGCGGCCATCGGGCTGGCGCATGTTGCCGAACTTGGTCGCGATGACGACTTCGTTGCGACGCTTGGCGACGGCGCGGCCGACGAGCTCTTCGTTAGTACCGCCGCCGTACATGTCGGCTGTGTCGAGCAGCGTAATACCACGGTCGATGGCGTGGTGGATGGTGGCGGTGGATTCCTGGTCGTCGGGAGTGCCGTAGGACTGCGACATGCCCATGCAGCCGAGTCCCAGGGCGGAGACAACCAGCGAGCTTTTTCCCAGACGGCGATATTGCATTGGGGCCTCCTCAGTTGGGCAAGTTATTTGTCAACTAAACGGTTAGTTTAATCGCTGCATACCGATGTGTCAAGCATAGGTTCTTGCTTCCGACGCAACCGGCCAGTTTCCCGCTCCAGAATCCCTTTTTGTTGGCCATCTTAGTTTGCGAATTTGCGAAAAACGTTGAGCTAAATTGCCGGGCTTTACCGCTTTAGTAGGTGAAGGCCGACCGGGACCGCGGCGGCGCGGCAACAATAGAGAGGCCTTCCCAGGAGGAACACATGAAAGCGGGCACAACAGGGGCAAAATCCAGGCTAATGGCGCTGTTGGGCGTCGTGCTGGCCGCTTGCTTTCTCGCGGCGACGGCGCAGGGTGACACGCTCTACAGGGGCAAATTCACCCTGGCGAATCAGGTCCAGTGGGGCAAGGCGACCTTGCCCGCGGGCAACTACGTTCTGACGATTGACAGCGCGGGCCAGCTCATGACCATCCAAAACGCCGACAACGGCGCGACGCTAGTGCGCGAGTTTGCGCGCATTGGCGACGCCGATCCGAATGGGGACGGCAAATTGCGCGTGGCCGTTCGGGGACATCAGCGTACGGTGTACTCGGTCGAGCTGGCCGGCATGGGAGAAGTGTTCCATACCAAAGGCGGTTTGACGCGAGCCGAGAAGGAAGCTGCGGGTAGCGAGAATCTGCAGGCGATTCCGATTACGGTCGCGGAGAAGTCCGACAAGTAGGGCAAGTGCGCCGGAGGTATCCTCTGGGGCGAGGGGGCCGGAATGGCAGTGCAGCAAAAGATTCCGGCCCTCAAGCTGTCGGTGATTCTAGGATTCGAGAGCCCCAGCGGCGCCGGCGGGGAGTTCGATCGAGTATTTCGTACGAGCTTTTTCACGGTGGAGCTCGAGAGCCAGCTCAATTAGGCGATCGACAAGTTTGGTGTATGGCAGGCCGGAAGCTTCCCACATTTTGGGGTACATGCTGATCGAGGTGAAGCCGGGGATCGTGTTCAGTTCGTTGATGAAAATCTTACCGGTGCGGCGCTCAAGGAAGAAATCGCAGCGGGCCATGCCAGAGCCGTCAATCGCGCGAAAAGCGCGGACGGCGTAGTCCTGAATGATCGCGACTTGTTTTTTCGTCAACGGCGCGGGTATCAAAAGGCGAGTACCCTGCTCGAGGTACTTCGCGGTGTAATCATAGAATTCACGATGCGGCACGATCTCGCCGGGTATCGACGCGCGTATTTCATCATTGCCTAGGACGGAGACTTCGATTTCGCGCGCAGTCACACAGCGCTCGACCATGATTTTCAGCGCGAATTCGGCGGCGAGATCGATCGCGGCGGGCAGTTCCCTGGGCGTGTTGACGCGGGTCATGCCAACGGAAGAACCGAGCGTCGCCGGTTTGACGAACACTGGAAAGCGGAACTGTTTCTTGATCCCACGTAGGACTTTCGCGCGATCCTTTTCCCATTCCCAGCGCTGAACCGCGAGGAACGGAACGATGGGTAAGCCTGCTTGTTCGAAAAGGCGCTTTTGGACGTCTTTGTCCATTCCCACCGCGGACGCGAGAACGCCAGCGCCGACGTAGGGAAGCCCCGCCAGCTCTAGCAGCCCCTGAATGGTGCCATCTTCGCCGAAGGTGCCGTGCATCACAGGGAAAACAACATCAACGGGAAAGCTGCGCTCATGCGAATTGTGGGTGAGCGGGACGAGGGCGGCGGCTGTAGGATCGGCCGGCAGCGAAACTCGCTCGCCCGATTTCAAAACTTCGGGCAGCATTTTGTGCGCACCCGTGCCGACGAGCCAGCGGCCTTCTTTCGTGATGCCGATAGGGACAGCTTCATACTTTTCAGGATCAAGCGCGCGAATCACGCTCGCCGCCGAAGCCAGCGAAACTTCGTGCTCGCCCGAACGTCCACCGAAGACCACGCCGACACGCATTTTTTTTCCCGAATTCATCTCAAGGTCACCCAAGCCGCTGTTTGATGTACGCACGGCTCATAGAATTTTCTTCCCCAAACCCGAAAGAACCAGCTCCACGCCCAGCAGCGCCGTCGTGTTATGCAAATCGATCACGGGATTTATCTCAACCAGCTCGAGCGAAGCCATTGAGCGACTGTCGGCGATCATTTCCATCGCGAGATGCGCTTCGCGGTATGTGACGCCGCCGCGCACGGGAGTGCCGACCCCGGGCGCGTCCGAAGGATCGACAAAGTCCATGTCGAGGCTGACGGCGATACCAGCAGTTTCATCGCCGGCGAATCGCAACGCCTCGGACATCACATCGCGCATGCCGCGCTCGTCGATATCGCGCATGGTAAAGACATGCACGCCAGATTCTTTTACGAGGCGGCGCTCTTTCGAGTCGAGGTCGCGAACACCAACGATTGCGACGCTTCGAGGCTCAACCATGGGCTTCACGCTATCTAAGCCCGTCAATTCCGGCGGTCCATAACCCATGATGGAAGCAAGCGGCATGCCGTGCACATTGCCCGAAGGCGAGGTTTCGGGTGTATTCATGTCTCCGTGTGCGTCGAGCCAGATCATGCCAACACGCTTCGATTGCTTCTGAAAATGGCACGCGACCCCCGCGAGTGTGCCCACAGCGATTGAGTGGTCGCCGCCAAGTACGAGGGGGAAGAAATCCTCGTCGAGCGTCTTACAGACGGTTTCCGCCAAGCCTTTGCAGGTTTCGCGAATCTCCTCGAGGTATTTGGCGTTTTTCTCACCGTAGTGCTGCTCTTCGGGCTGGCGAACGGGGATGTTACCGATATCCTCGACCTGACGGCCCAATTGTTTCAGACGGGCCTGCAGGCCTGCGACACGCAGCGCAGACGGCCCCATATCGACGCCACGGCGGCTGGCGCCCAGGTCCATGGGCACGCCGATAATGCGAATCTTTTCAGGCATGCTGCGTTCGTGTGGCTCCGAACTAGCGGAGGATTACACTCAAGGATAGACGCGGTAGAGCATGCGTGGGAAGGGGATCACTTCGCGGATGTGCTCGGTTCCGCAAATCCAGGCGACCGTGCGTTCGAGGCCGAGCCCGAATCCGGCGTGCGGCACACTGCCGTAGCGCCGCAGATCCAGATACCACTTGAATGCTTCCTCGGGGAGCTTCGCTTCATGGATGCGGCGAATCAGAGTGTCGTAACTCGATTCTCGTTCGCCGCCGCCGATAATCTCGCCGTAGCTTTCGGGCGCGATCATGTCGAAATTTAGAGCGAGTTCAGGGCGAGCCGGATCGGCCGCCATGTAGAAGGCCTTCATCGCGGAGGGATAGCGATGAATCATGACCGGTTTCTCGAATTGCTTTGAAAGAAGCGTCTCCTCGTCACCGCCGAAATCGTCACCCCACTTCACGGGACTGCCCGCTTTCTGGAGAATTTCGATGGCTTCTTCGTAGGTGATGCGGGGAAAGGGTGTGGCGATTTTTTCCAACTTCGGAACCTCGCGGCCGAGCGTTTCAAGCTCTCGTCGACGATTCTTAACCACGGACTGCACGATCGCCGCGACGAGCCCTTCCCCAAGGGCCATCATGTCATCTAAGTGGGCGTAAGCAGCCTCGGGCTCAAGCATCCAGAACTCGGTAAGATGGCGGCGCGTCTTCGACTTTTCGGCACGGAAAGTGGGACCAAACGTGTAGACCTTGCCAAGCGCCGCGGCAGTCGCTTCGACGTAGAGTTGCCCGGACTGCGTGAGGTAGGCCTTCTGGTCGTCGATGTAATTTACTTCAAACAGCGTGGTGGTGCCTTCGCAGGCAGCGGGGGTGAAGATAGGCGCGTCAGTGAGGATGTAACCCTGATCGTCCATGAAATTGCGCGCGGCGCGAATCGCATCAGCGCGGATGCGGAGAATCGACGCCTGGCGCGGCGTGCGCATCCAAAGGTGCCGCTGATCCAAGAGAAAATCGACGCCGTGCTCCTTCAACTGAATCGGGTAAGGCTCCGATTCCGGCACGCGCTGAATAATCTCGACCTCGCTCACATGCACCTCGTACCCTCCGGGTGCACGCGGTTCGCATTGGATCTTGCCGGTGACAATAAGGCTAGATTCCTGTGTAAGTCCCTTCAGTGTAGCGAATGCGTCACGGTGCTCTTTCTGCGATACGACACCTTGGATTACACCTGTCCCATCACGAAAGATCGGAAACAGCAGCTTTCCGGACTCGCGCAGGTTGTAGAGCCAACCGCGCACCGTTACAACCTGCCCAGCATGGTCGCCAGCACGCTCGATGCTGATTACCGGCGCGGCGCCTCGCCCCTGGGTTTCAGGGTCTGATTGGGTTTCCGATGACACAGGTTTGTTTGTGGAAGCCATCAGACTTGCGTGGTGCTGACACCTTTTTCGTCGAGGTGCTTTTCAAGCTTATCAAACACGGCGCGAATTTGATCGAGCGAGGGCATGCCCGGCGACTGTTCTTTCAATTCGAAGACAAGAGGCAGAGCGGTGGATGTGCGAGAGAAGTCGGTGAGAGCAGCATCCCAGTCAATCGTGCCCTCATAGGGCAGCAAGTGCTCGTCTCTCTCTCCGTGATTGTCGTGAATGTGTGTTGTGACCACCCGGTCGCGCATCAACTCGAAGCTGGCCGCCACATCGGAATCGATATGCGCGTGACCGATGTCGAAGCAATAGCGCAGATCGAGGCGCGTTTCTTTCACGAATTGATGTAAGGACGCCGGCGAGCCAAGTTCATTCGCCGAATTTTGCAGCGCGATCGTCACGCCGCGTTGCTTGGCGAATAAGATCAAGTGCTCAAGCGAACTAAAAGCTGCCTCGAACCGGCGAGGATCCGCCTCCTGGCGGCCCGTGGCAAGATGCTGGCAGAAATATCGAAAAGGGAGAATCTCGGCCACGTCGAGCGCCCGTTTCACTTCATCGACTGCATCGATGCGGCGGATCCGCTCAGGATCGGCAATCGACATCGGTATGCCACTTTCGCGACCCGCTACGAAATTGCGCTCCGTTGGCGCATGCAGGCCGTGCAGTTGAAGATCGTGCTCTTCTAGCATGCCGGAGAGATCGCGGATCGCCTCGGGGACGCGGTAACCAAAGTGCGGTGTGCCACAGAAAACTTCCACGCTGTCAATTCCCGCGTGCTTGATCGCGGCGAGCAACGACGACGTGAGCGGTTGGTTGCGATAAATATAGGTCGAAAAGATACGCCGCATTCGGGCCTCGGTGCATTTTCACTCGAAAAGGAGTTTGGGTCGATGGAATTCGTGCGGCGGAGTTACTTTGATTTGGCCGAGCCGAAAGTAACCTCACTCGGAGAGGCGGCTTCACGAGCCGATTCAAGTCAAACGATGCGCTAGGCAGCTTCGGAGAGAAATTCGACCTTGAATGAAGACGGGACCATACCTACGGCGGCACCCCGCGCCAGCAATTCGCGCACTGCCCGGCGGCCCTGCTCGCCGTAATCGAGCGTCCACTTGTTGACGTACATTCCCACGAATTTGTCCGCGAGCAACGGATCCATGTCGCGGGCAAACTGCAGAGCATAGTCGAGGGCGGCATCGCGATGCTCAAGCGCGTAGCTGACACTGTCCCTTATCACGCGCGCCACCTGCAATCCCATCTCAGGGCCGAGACTCCGGCGGATCGCATTCGCGCCGAGCGGTAGCGGCAGGGCAGTCGTCTCGTGCCACCACTGGCCGAGATCGACCACGCGGTGCAGGCCGATCTGCGAAAAGAGTAGCTGCCCTTCATGGATCAGCAAGCCCGCTTCAACTTCCTTGCTTCGAACGGCATCCAGGATTTTGTCGAACGGAATCGTCACGGTTTCGACATCAGGTTCAAATAGTTTTAGCGCAAGATACGACGTAGTCAATTTGCCGGGAACAGCGATTCTGCGGCCGGCCAGCTCAGTTTTTTTGATCGGGTGCGACGCCACAACAATCGGGCCATAGCCTTCGCCAAAACTGGCGCCGCAATCGAGCAGCACGTACTTGTCGGCGACGAATGCATAACCGTAGAAGCTCAATGCGGTGACATCGTACTTTTCTTCGCGCGCGGCGTTGTTCAGTGTTTCGATGTCGCACAAAATGTGGGTGAATTTCACGTCGGGCAGGCGCACTTTGCCGGTCGCCAAGGCGTAGAACATGAAAGCGTCATCGCTATCCGGGGAGTGCGCCAGGCGCAGAGTCGCTGTCTTCGATGTCGCAGCTGGGGTCGACATTGTCTGGATCACCCTGATGATTGAAAGACGCGCACAGCACGACCGCAGGTCAGGGACACGTCGCGAGAAAGCTGTCGCAAACGTGTCGGAGAAATTCAGAGCGAAACCTGCGTTCGGTGTGCGTGCCTTCCTGCGTGAAGCTCTGAAAAGCGGCCCAAGAATACCACAAGGATTGTTGGGCCCACAATAGAAGTGCAGCACACAACGGAACTGCGCTTTTATTTCTAGCCACAGATTGGCTAGCTCATAAAGTGAGCCATGCCCGTCGAGAGGTCATATATCGCCCCGACGATTTTGATTGTTCCCTTTTTTTCGAGGCCCTCAAGGATCGTGCTTCGGCGATGGATGTTTTCAATAGCGACGAGGACGTTTGTGCGAGCCACGGCGTCGACATAAGCGTAATTCTTGCTCGACTTCTCCCCATCGAACTTCGTCCTTGTGATGGCGGGTTTGATTCTCGCGAGCAGAGCCGTTAGATTGCCCATCTCGACATCGTCGATCGCACCTTTAATCGCACCGCATGCCGTGTGCCCGAGAACCAGAACGACCTTTGCGCCGGATACGGCACAGGCGAATTCCATGCTGCCGAGAATGTCATCATTCACGATATTGCCGGCGATTCTTGCATTGAATGTGTCGCCGATGCCCACGTCGAAAACGATTTCAGCCGGGACTCGCGAGTCGATGCAGCCGAGCACGACGGCAGCCGGATACTGGCCCGAAGCAGTCGCGCGCTGTTGGGACACATAATCTCGCGCCGTCATCTTTCCCGAGCGAAAGCGCTCATTGCCCTTCTTGATCTCCTCGATGATCCGGTCTGGGGTCATGCGGTCGCGCTGCTCCTTGGTAAGGGTTGCTTCGAGTTGTATGGGCAAGGACATGAAAGGAGTGACTGCAGAGGCACCAAGAGCGGACTTCAGGAAATTGCGGCGGGCCGTCATGCCGCGCGAGTTCAAGCCGTCTGGAAAATCCATGTCCATTCCTCTCTTTCCCATCGATTCCTGAACTGAAGGGCCTTCGTTGGCGGTGCAGTCTACATCATTCGAGCGCGTTGTAGTGCTAAATTAGCCACAAAGTTGGGGTTGCGGCCGTTCACGGCGAATCCGCTGTTGGCGTCGCGCGGCGCACGTCCGGTAGAATACCGCGGGAGAAAACCAATGGCTTCCTTTCCGGGTGTCGACTTCCTCGAATTCGATGGTTTGCTGAGCGACGAGGAAAAGCTCGCGCGACAAACTGCACGGCAATTCGTCGATGAGCAGGTGCTCCCGATCATCGCGCAGTACGAGCGCGAGGGGAAATTCCCTATGCAGTTGGTATCGCAGATGGCCGAGCTTGGATTCTTTGGCGCCACGCTGACAGGATACGGATGCGCAGGAATGTCGAGCGTCGAAAACGGCCTCGTAATGCAGGAACTCGAGCGCGGCGATTCAGCGCTTCGCAGCTTCGTCTCCGTTCAATCGTCACTGGTGATGTATCCAATTTTCACTTACGGTTCGGATGCGCAGAAGGAAAAATGGCTACCGCGACTGCAGCAAGGAACGGCGATCGGTTGTTTTGGGCTGACCGAACCGCAGTTCGGCTCGAATCCGGGCGGCATGCTGACGCGAGCCCTCAGAACAAATGGCGAATACGTGCTCAATGGCGAAAAGATGTGGATCACAAACGGCTCGGTCGCGGATGTTGCGCTGGTGTGGGCAAAAACCGAGGACGATCAGATTCGCGGATTCCTGATCGAAAAAGGTAGTCCCGGATTCAAAGCTTGGGATATCCACGGCAAACATTCGCTGCGCGCTTCGGTCACGTCCGGGCTCTCGATGCGCGACTGCAAGATTCCTGAGGGCAATCTCTTGCCAGGCGTGCAGGGTTTGCGCGGCCCGCTCTCCTGCCTGAATCAGGCGCGATATGGGATCGGCTGGGGAGGAATCGGCGCGGCCACGGCTTGCTACGACACCGCGCTTAGATATGCGAAGCAGCGGAAGCAATTTGATAATCAGCCGATCGCGTCACACCAACTCGTGCAGGAAAAACTTGTCTGGATGATCACGGAAATCACAAAGGCACAATTCCTGGCGCTGCAGGTCGGGCGGCTAAAGGACCAGGGCCGGGCTCACCCGTCGCAAATTTCAATGCTCAAGATGAACAGCGTCTGGATGGCGCGTGAAACAGCGCGCACGGCACGGGAGGTTCTCGGCGCGAACGGGATCGTGGACGATTATTGCGTGATGCGCCACATGAATAACCTCGAGTCTGTCTATACTTATGAGGGAACGCACGACATTCACAAGCTGATCATCGGGGAGCGCATCACGGGAATCTCTGCCTTCACCTGATCGGGAAGTCCGCGTTGAAAATCGCGCCAGCCACTCGGCGATTGGATTATGATATCGCGCCGAATGGCAGGCCCCGCCATGAAGGCAATCTCATAAAATGGAGTCGCCATGGAACATGAATTGAGCCTGGAATTCTTGCGCGTCGTGGAGCAGGCGGCGATCGCTTCGGCGCGAACGATGGGCCTCGGCGACGGGCATAAGTCCGACCAAGCGGCGGTGGAAGCGATGCGCGGCGAGATGGATACCGTGGGAATGGACGGAACCATCGTGATCGGCGAGGGTGAACGCGACGAGGCGCCGATGCTTTTCATCGGCGAAAAGGTTGGGGCGGCGGCGCGCGACAAGATCCGTTCGTATCCGGCAGTAGATATAGCGGTCGATCCGCTGGAGGGCACGAATCTATGCGCCACGGGTGCGTCTAACTCGATTACGGTCCTTGCGGCTAGCGATCATGGCGGGCTACTTCACGCGCCCGACCTGTACATGGAAAAGATCATCGTCGGACCGGATTGCAAAGGGGTGGTTGAACTCGACGCTCCCGTGCAACACAACCTGCGTGGCATTGCCAAGCGGCTCGACCGAGATGTCGAAGATCTTGTGGTGATCGTGCTTGATCGGCCGCGGCACGAACAACTCATACAGGACATACGAAAGACCGGCGCGCGGATTCGCTTGATCACCGACGGCGATCTTTCGGCCGGAATCAGCGCGGCGGTCTTGAATACGGGCGTTCATGCTGTGATGGGAACCGGAGGCGCACCCGAAGGTGTGTTAACTGCTGCAGCGCTGCGGTGTTTGAACGGCGAAATTCTCGGCCGGCTTGTAGTCTCAAAGCCCGAGCACGAGAAGCGGCTTGCCGATATGGGTATTAAGGATCCTAAACGCATTTACGAGACGCGTGATCTCGCCCCCGGAAAGAACATCATCTTCGCGTGCACCGGCGTGACTCAAGGCAATCTGCTTCGAGGCGTGAGGTTCTTCGGTGAAGGGGTGCGAACGCAGTCCCTCATCATGACCCTCGCACAGGGACAAGTCCGGTTCATCGATTCAGTGCACTTGGACAAAGGCCCGCATGTGCGAGTGAGATTCTACTAAGCCCGACTTACCTCAACCCACTTGGCGCCGCGCCGCGGATCGGAACACCGCGGATGCGCTGCCGTGGACTAAGTGATCGTGATTGAGGATGTCGGATTGTGGTTGGACGCCGCGAAGTTTTAGCGGTGGAAAGCGGTTGCGGAATGGCCGGGCTGATGTTGCTGATGCTGTTGCCGGCGAGGCAGGTTTGGCATTCGTTCGCTGGTCGTAGGGGGCAGCGGACGCATGTGATGGTTCGTGCTGACATGATCGCTGATCGCCTGCAACCTCTTCAGGATGCCCTGCCACTGAGTCCAATCCAGTTGCCGCAAGAACGGTCGAAGTCCTTGAATGAACGGGTCCTCAAGAACCGTTTCTCCGTTCGTCTCGGGAACGAAAAAGCGATTGAGGCCGACACCAAGCGCTTCGGCAATTTTCTCGAGGGTGCCCAGACTGGGCGTCATCTGGCCGCTTTCGATGCGGGACAAATACGAACGAGATACCCGTGAGCGTGCCTGCAGTTGGCTCTGCGTCATACCACGCGATTCGCGCAACTGGCGAATGCGCTGGCCGATATTCTCGACTGTTTCGCGATTGGGCCAATTCTCGAACAGTTGGCGGTCGTCCCCCGGCAAATCCTGAGCTGACGGCGTCGGAATGACGAACGTCACCTTCGGGGGCAGCAGCCGCAGGCACCGACGGCAATTGCCGGTGCGGGTGCGGTACTGTACGAGCCCGCATACCTGACAACGGATGACTTCACGATCGAGTTCCATACCGGCTACAGCACTGTCTTTTTCCGCCACCGGATCTCCTCACAGACTATTCCGGCGCTGCGAAGGGGAGGAATGTCACTACAGGGGAAGGCAGAAAGCTGGCGCGCGACTCATTCTCCATAGTGTGCCAATTCTTGTCAAGTCTTTTCTGTAGCTTGGCCCCGAAAATATTGTAGCGCGTCGATGAATCTCACTCCAAACAAAAGCGTTGCACGCGTGTATCGCGAATGAGTTCATCCGATCGAGATCACCTGACGGGGTTCGTCTATGGCGTCATGAAACTCATCGACAGATTTTGCGTCTGATTGAATGTGTTAGGATAGCGCGAAAAATTTTGCGCTTACCGAGGTAATCTTGCTATTTCGACGCTTCGTCATAGTTATCGCTGTTTCGATTTGGGCTGTTTCCGTCTCTCCTGCCGGGGCCGCCGCCCAGAACCACATCCGCTGGACTCTCGACACGGTGCTGCAACATTTGAACGTCAGTGCGAAGGAGTTCCGGAGCCTGAGCGCTGAAGTCGAGCGAACGAAAGTTACAGTTGTCGTCAATGATCGTTCAACGGAAGCAGGTACGATCCTCGTGCGCGGCGACAAAATGTTGCTCGATCTAAAAGTTCCCGACCCACGCACGATCCTGCGTAACGGCGATACGCTTTATGTCTACACACCCGGACTCAGACGCGTCGAAGAGTATGACCTCGGCAAGAACCGCGATCTAGTGGACCAACTTCTACTGTTAGGATTCGGCACGACCGGAAAGGAACTCCGCAATGCCTACGCCATTGCAGTCGGGACCGAAACCAAGCTCGGCGACAACATCACCGTCGAGCTTGATCTGATTCCGAAATCCGCCTCGTTCGGCAGACAGATTTCAAAGATCCAAATTTGGCTCGATACGTCAACGTGGCTTCCGGTCCAGCAGGAATTTTATGAGGCTGGATCAGGCGACTACTCGATTGTGCGCTACTCGAAAATGCAGGTCAACGCGGCGGTTCCGGAGTCGGCGTTCAAACCTCATTGGCCCAAAGGCACCCAAAAGGTAAAACCGCAGATCTGAGAGTTTGACTAGTCCTCGGATTTTCCGCGTCTAGCTCGGCCTGCCGCGCTTTCCGCGTCCAACAAATTGCGCTTGCGGCCAACGCCCCAGCGATAACCAGCCAGATCGCCGTCTTGACGGACCACGCGATGGCAAGGAACCACCACCGAAACCGGATTCGTCGCGCACGCGCGGGCAACCGCCCTAACCGCGGCAGGCTTTCCGATGGATCGGGCGACCTGCGTATACGTTCGCGTTGTCCCGTATGGAATTTTTCGCAGCTCCTCCCAGACGCGACGCTGAAACGCGGTTGCTTGCACATCCGTCGGCAGGTCGAGGTGCGGCGCATGGCCATCCAGGTGCGATAGAATCTGGCCTACCCATTTGCCGAGATTTTTGCTTTTCACAGTACCGCTCTCATCTTTCAAGATGTCCGCCTGCGGATATTCCTTCCGTAGTTCGCCGAGGAGTTTCGCGTCTGACTCACCCAAGTAAACAGCGCTGATGCCTCGTTCAGTCGCTCCCACAAGCACGCGGCCTAACCGCGAATCCGCGATCGTGTAGTTAATCTGCATTCCCGCGCCTCCGCGACCGTATGCCGCCGGGGTCATTCCCAGCTGCGAAGGCGCGCGTTCGTAAAGACGGCTCGATGATCCGAAACCAGCATCGTAAAGAGCAGTTGTCACGTCATCCCCCTTTTTCAATTGTGACTTAAGCCGGCGCATTCGCTGCGCATCGGCGTATTGACGAGGTGTGATTCCCATTATGCTTCGAAATGCACGTTCGAGTTGATGCCTGCTGACGCCAACCGGAGTGCTCAGCGAAGAGAGAGTAATGCGAGCCTCCCCCTCTCGTTCCGCGTCCGCACCAATCTCGGCGATTCGAGCATCGATTTCGCGGCACACGGCCGCGACAATCTCGACTCTCGGATCGGACGAGGTAACGCCTCGTGGAAAGCACCGCTGGCACGGGCGAAAGCCGCTCTCCTCAGCTGCATCGGCTGCGGCAAAGAATAAAACCTGTTCCCGCCGCGGCTTGCGCGCTGCGCACGACGGCCGACAGTAGATGCCGGTCGACCGCACTGCGTAGACAAAGGCCCCGTCAGCCGCACGGTCGCGATTCTGGACCGCCCGCCAGCGGCTTTCGCCCTCACGGAATGCCGTCGGTTGCAGTTCGATGTTTTTTCGATTTAGCATCTCTTCGGCATTATCTCGCCTGGACACAAGCGTAACGAAACCCAACACCTGTCGCTATCCGATTCTCGCGGACAAAATCGCCCCGGCGCTTGCGGGACAGTTATGCGGTAAGCGCCGCACGTTCAGTGCGATACGACGGTTACATCATAAGGCAAACAAACACGTTCGACATTGACCCGGCACGATTCCGACCGGATAATTAGCTATCCAGCCTTAGGCATTCGTATTGGAATCTTAGGCGTCTGGGGGCGATGCCATGGCAGGTGGCGGTAGCAGGCGACTGGCCATCGTACGGTCAGTGTGCCCACAGGAAAACCAGACTGAACCCACCGCGGCGGTTTCGAACAAGCCGGGACCGCGGCGGTTTGCGCGCGTTCCCACTCACGCTGTCGGGGTAGCGGATGACCGGCGCAGCTCTCCCCGGGCTTCTCTTTCGCTGCCGCTTCGCTTGTTGCGAATTGGCGGAATCGCGGAGCCCATGCCGATCACTCTCGTCACCCGAGATATCAGCGCCAGCGGCGTCTACTTCCTTGCCCCACGTGACATTGAACCGGGGACAGCCGTTGAACTCGAGGTCGTGCTCGTCGAGCGTCCGCTCGGTCTCGGCAGCGTGCAGATGTCGACCTCCGCTCACATTGTTCGCCGCGAACAAACCGACATGCCGGGCTGGCGCGGCTACGGCGCTAAGTTCGATGATTTTTCGCTGCAGCGCGACGACGGCATTCCGAAAACGGCCTCCAGGCACTACACGCTTTAGAACTTCCCTTCCAAGCGGGCTCTCGGCTCTTCTGCTACGATTCTCAACCGTGAACCGCATCGTTTTCCATACTCGCGTTGTGCTCTTTGACTGGGACGGCACGCTCTTGAATTCTTTTGCTGCGGATACGCGAGCTTACATGGCGATGTTTCGCGCCCTCCAGATTGAATGGGGACTCAACCAGCTCAAATCGCACTATTCTCCGAACTGGTACCACGTCTATCGCGCCGCTCGCGTCCCACGAATCGAGTGGCGGCGCGCCGATCGCCTTTGGCGTACAGCGTACGCAGCGGAAAAACCGCCTCTACTGCCGGGTGCACGCAAGATCGTGCGGATCTTGGGGCGAAAATTCGTTCTCGGGTTAGTCACCAGTGGGAGCCGCTCGCGCGTGCGGCGACAGCTGCGGGAATTCGGCCTTGCGAAGTATTTCTCGGCATGCGTGTACAGTGAAGACGCAACCAGGAAAAAGCCGCATCCAGCGGCGCTCAATTGGGCGATGAAGTGCCTCGATGCAGGCTCGGAGGATTGCGTGTACGTTGGCGACTCTGCCGAGGACATCGAGATGGCGCGGCGAGCACGGGTTCGCCCGATCGGCGTACTTGGCCCGTTCCCTACTGCAGCCCGCATACGCGCAGCGCGACCGGATTTGCTACTCCGCTCGATTAGCGAACTGCCCCATTACCTCCGTCCGGCGGAATCGAAATCGTAGTGCGATTCATTTCGCTGGCGGTTGCGAATTCAGGCTGGGCTGAGCACCAGATGTCGATATATCTTCCGAGTGCAGCTTGAAGTCTGCCGAGTGGACGACGAGCCGCAGGTGCAGCTCGTCCTCATTCGCCGGCTTGATATAGTCGTCCGAGCTTACGTAGGTCGGCAGCCAATACTTTCCTTGAAAATCTTCGCGGTAGGTTTCGAACATTGAAAATGGCAATTTCGTGCCTTCCGCATCGGCCAGCTCGCTGACAAATTTGCCGTAGCTTTCGACGATCGCGAGATCATGATCGTCCACATAGATAACGCCCTGAAAGAATTTCCGCGAACGGCTGAGCATTTTGGGCTTCACCTGAAAGACATACGTGGTGAGTTCATCCAGTTTGTCTTCCCCGACATAAAGGAAATCGTAATAGCCGCTTTCATCGGTCGTCAGAAACAGCTGTGGAAATTGCACGATGGTGCGAACGTCCTCGAGGGTGTAGGTGGTGAACTTCAGATTCGATACGGGCGGATTCACGATGCGCAAGTACCGCTGTCCATCGGGCTTGGTGTACACGGTGCCACTGACGGTAAATTTCCCGCCGCCGTCCGTGAGTTCCTCGACGCGAATCGTCTGCGTGAAATCGTATTGGTCGTACATTTTCTTGGCGGCGTCTTCGTTCGCAGTGAACTTCTGAATGATCTCCTGCTCCGGAATGGGAGGTGGACCCGGATGCGGGACGGATGGAATGCGATTCACCTTGTACGTGGGCGGAGGCGGCATGGGCCCCGCGTCTTGCGCCGACGTCCGCGCTTCAAACATCAATAGCGCTATGACGAAAACCAGAACCAGTCGACCTCTTTGCATCGTGAAGTTTAGATGCGCCGCCGCGCGATTGCGTACAATCCCCTGTTTTCTGGCCAGCCTGGCGGAAGATGTTAAGCAAAGTCCTCAATACTGCAAAGCGTTTCCGCGAAGGTCTGATAGAATCGCCGCTTTGCAGCAGTGAGCGGCAGCGGCTGTGCGTGAAGAAAAAGTAGCGAGGCGTTACTACGTCAGCGGAATGGTGCAAGGCGTCGGATTTCGCTTTTTCGCACAAGGCGCCGCCGAACGGCTGGGCGTGAACGGCTTCACGCGGAACCTGAGCGACGGACGCGTGGAGGTATACGCGATCGGCTCAAATAAGTCAGTTGAGGCACTGCGGGAGGAACTCGAACGCGGGCCGCGCGCCTCGCATGTCTCGAAAGTCACCGAGCATGAGGCCGAGATCGACCCGAGGTATGCGCACAGCTTCTCGATCGAATACGACGCATGATTGCAGTGATTTTTGCGTGATTTAGAAGCAAGGTTGACTAGAAGCTCCAGAGGAAACGATGGACGAGCTGAAGAAATTGATTCGCGAAATCCCCGATCACCCCAAGCCTGGAATTCTGTTTTACGACCTGACGACCCTGCTTCAGGACAAGCGCGGCTTTCACAAGCTCGTCGACTCGCTCTGCGATCATTACAATGGCAAGCAGATCGACGTGGTCGCCGGCATCGAAGCGCGCGGTTTCATTTTCGCGCCGGCGCTCGCCTATCGACTAGGCGCGGGATTCGTTCCAGTGCGCAAGCCGAAGAAGCTGCCATGGAAAACGGCGGTCGAAACATATCAGCTCGAATACGGCACCGACCAGCTCGAAATTCACGAAGACGCCGTAAAGCCGGGCGAGCGCGTGCTGCTCTTTGATGACCTCCTCGCCACAGGCGGCACCGCGCGAGCAGCCATCAACCTGATTCGCAGGCTCGACGGACAAGTTATGGGCGCAGCGTTTGCCGTCGAGCTGAAATTCCTTCATGGACGCGAGAAGCTGCCCGGCATCGACGTCTTTTCGCTGATCCAGTACGACAAGTAGCGATTCGCGGCGAATTCGCACGTCGGCGCTCTGGCGCGCCCCGATCCGGGCAGATACTACGGCTTCGGCGCCGATGACCCTGTTCGCGGCTGAGCTATTCGCGGCGGGAGATCGTCGAAAATCTCACGCTTGAAAAAACGCCAGTGCCCATCTTCCCGCTTCAGCACGTCTTCGTAATGCCCCGCGCCGCCCACGACAGACTTACAATCTCGCGTGACGATCGTCTCCCAATATGCCTGGTCTGTGGCCATATCGCCGTCGATCTGAACCGTCAGATTCGTTACCACATGCATGAATCTGTGTCCGCCAGGAGTAGCCGGGCACTGGGATGATGCGTCCGAATTGGACGATCCGGGCAAACGCAGATTGCTGAAGTACGCTTGGATTTCAGCTGGACCGGTCTTTTTGACGCTCCCGCCGTTCATGATCAGCGTGCCGTCCTTTGTAAATAGCGCGGCGTAAGCGGCCCAGTTCGCCGCATCGAGCGCCCTCGGATAATCGCCCATCAAAAGCTGCTCGATCGCCTGGCGATCCTCAACCTTTCGGAGGCGCGTCTGCACCGAGTCCGCTGTAGCCGACTGACCGAACGCGCTAAGAGTTGCAGCGAATCCGAGGAACGCGATTGCTGCAAGCTTGCCGGTCCGTTTGCGAGCCCACCGAGCGTTCATCACACGTCTCCTTTTGCTCTGAACTTGGGTTTGAGTTCGTGGGGACGACTTCCACCCAACACACCGTGCGAACGCACACACGATATTTCCAGAAGGATCATTCTGCAAATGAAATTCTTTGCAGTCGAAGGCCGCAGTGAACGGGAGTCTACGACATGCTTCGGCGCTGACGCGCCACTTCAAAGAGCATGATTCCAGCCGCGACAGAAACGTTGAGTGACCGAACCGGGCCCGCTGTTGGGATCGAGACAAGAAAATCGCAGCGCTTGCGGGTCAGCTCGTGCAGACCCTCGCCTTCCCTTCCCAGTACAATTCCAATCGATCCTTTGAGGTCCACCTCGGTGTAAGATTTTTTTGCGCGTTCATCGAGGCCTACAAGCCAGTGCCCTGCCTCCTTTATCTGTTCCATCGCGCGAACCAGATTCTTGACGCGTGCAATAGGCAGGTGCGCGAGCGCACCCGCTGACGCGCGTTCGACCGTATCACTCAAGCCGGCGGCGCGCCGCTCCGGAATCACGACTCCTTGCGCGCTTGCGGCGAGGGCGGACCTTACGATCGCGCCGAGGTTGTGCGGGTCCTCAATACCATCGAGCAGAACTAGCAGGCCATTCGTGTTGCCCTTGTTCGAAACCAGCAAATCCTCGAGCTCGACCACGGGCTTTGCCGCAGCCAATGCGGCAATGCCCTGATGCTCCCGCGTACCGGCAAGCCGGTCGAGTTGGTGCCGATCCTCGAAACGCACCGGCACACCGCGCGATTTCGCGAGCCGCACGACTTCGGCGACCCGTTCTCCGTGCCGCCCGCGCGCCACGACAATCCGATCGAGCGGACGCCCGGCCGCCAGCGCCTCTTCCACGGCGTGAAATCCGGTCATCCAATTCATTGAGGTAGTTTCAATCGAGTGTGGCGCAAAATTCTAGCATGCGCTGGCGCACGCACTTCACCGGGACCGCAAAATCAAGCCGAGCGGCGGGATCGAGCAAGAGAATCACGCGATCGAGTTCCCCGCCGCCAGCGCGGCCCGTCAGGGCAAGGCGAATCGGATGAAAGATGTCGCGGCTGCGGTACGACACGGCCAATTTGATCGCGTCCACAATTTCTTTGAAACGATCGGAATCCAAGTCGCCACCGTCGAGCACAAGGTTGGCTAGTTCTCGAATTACCTCGCGAGCACCGGAGCGCGCCAGCACGTCTTGGTTTTCCGTGCACTGCAACGCTCGCGCTGCCTCATAGTTGAAAACGAGCCCAAGCAATCCAGCTAGTGACTTGCGGTCCTTCACACGCGGGCCGAGCAGATCGCTGACCCGTGCAAACCACGCATGCATCGCCTCGGATGGGGTTCCGTCCGTTGCGTCTACCGAGCCCTGCTCGCGCAAGATGCCAGCAACATCGCTCGCAGTACAAGAGAATGACGGAGCTGCCGCTTCAGTTGAGCTCCCGAAATGCATAGCCAATGATTCTAGCGCGGGAAGACCTTTCAAGGCAGAGACAGCGGGCTAGTCCTGCTCCACCGTCGCGATGGCATGCACGGCAATCGCTTCGCCGCGCCCGATTGCATCGACGCCTTCGTTCGTTTTCGCCTTCAGATTGATCTCGCTGATGGCGATGCGTAAGGCTGTCGCGAGCGCCGCGCGGATCGCAAGAAAATGCGGATTCAGTTTGGGCCGTTCGCAGATCACGATCGCGTCGATGTGCCGGATGCGGAGGCCGCGCTGATCGAGCAGCTTGCGCACGTTTTCGAGAAACATTGGCCCCGGAACGTCCTTCCACTTCGGATCAGTATCAGGAAAATGCGCGCCAATATCACCCAGACCAGCCGCGCCGAGCAACGCGTCGCAAATCGCGTGACTCAACGCATCGCCATCCGAATGGCCCACAGGCCCCTTGAAAAAAGGCACCTCAACGCCGGCGAGCATGAGCTTTCTGCCCGCTTCCAAGCGATGCAAATCATAGCCAATGCCGGAGAAAATCATTTCTGGTTGCGTTCCTGCTCGAGGTAGAAGCGCGCAAGCTCCATGTCGGCTGGTCGCGTGATCTTGATATTGCGCTCCGAACCCAGCACAACGTAAACGTCGTGTCCGAAGCGTTCCACCAGCGCCGCCTCGTCAGAGGCCGTGACCCCATCTTGTTGCGCCTTTCGGAATGCATCTCGCAGTAGCGGATAAGCAAATGCCTGTGGTGTTTGCGCCAGCACGATCCGTTCGCGCGGAATCGTCGCGGAAATTAGTGCGACGTCCTCCGGAAGGCTCGCGCGCTTCACTTCCTTCACCGTGTCGATTGCAGGTACTCCTAGAATCGCGGCACCACGAGCTCGCGCCTCGGCAATCATTCTCTCCACCTGCTCTCGCGTGACAAAGGGGCGCACCGCGTCGTGGACGAGCACAATCTCGGTAGAAGGATCCACTTGCGCCAGTGCGTTGGCCACCGATTGTTGCCGCGTGTCGCCGCCGTGAACCACTCGCGCAGGGCGTCCGAGGCACGCCTTTGCGACCATGTTCTGCAGTGAGACCACATCCTCGACGCGCGTCGCGATCAGAAAATCGGTGATCGCGCTGCACGCGGCCAGCCGCCGCAGCGTGAAAATAATCAACGGCACGCCATCCAACTCGAGAAACTGCTTCGGCAATTCGGCGCCCATGCGCGTGCCGAGGCCAGCTGCCGGCAGAATTGCAGCGATTCGGTTCATAGCGGGGCCAGGAGTTTAGCTCAATCGAGGCCATTGAGCGAGACTCGATGGTTGGGTATTCGTTTAGCGGCCGGAGTCAGGATAAAGCGGTCGCGGACGTTCGCTTCCGCCACTCGCCCCTGCCGCTTCCGCTCGGGTGTTCACGCCGGTATCCGGAGGCGGTATCGGAATCGAGCGGCTGCTCTGCTCCGTGCGCTCATCGTAACGGCCGAAGATCATCTTACCCGCGGTGGTTTGATGGACGGAAGTGACATTGATGTCGATGGTTTTGTTGATCATCTTGCGCGCGCCATCCACCACTACCATCGTGCCGTCGTCGAGATACGCCACGCCCTGGTTGTACTCTTTTCCTTCGCGCAAAATGAACACGCGCATGCTCTCGCCGGGCAGCACTACGGGCTTAAGCGCGTTCGCCAGCTGATTCACATTCATGATCTCGATTCCCTGCAGGGTCGCCACCTTATTCAGATTGAAGTCGTTGGTAACCACCTTAGCGTCGTAACGCTTCGCAAGCTCGAGCAGCTTCATGTCCACATCGGCGACATTGGGAAAATCGTCCTCCGCGATTTGCACATCCAAACTCTGCATCTTCTGAATGCGCTGGAGGACCTCAAGACCTCGCCGCCCCCGCTGCCGTTTGAGTGGATCCGCCGAGTCGGCCACCAGCTGCAATTCACGCAACACGAACTGCGGGATGATCACCGCCCCATCCAAAAACAGTGCTTCCGCAATATCGGCCACACGCCCATCGATGATCACGCTCGTATCCAGCACCTTTACCGAATGCTTGGTCGCCCGCTCGCTCCCGAAAATCCCGCCAAAGGCCTGCAAGTTGAGGACGTCTCCCTTATTGGCACCCAAGACGAGCCCGATATAGGTCATCACCAGGAAGAGAGCCAAGCTGAAGAACGATCGCGTGCTGACGGGCATCGTTGTATGCGTCAGAATCAGCGACGAAAGATACGCGCCTAAGATCCCCAGAATCGATCCGACGGCGGCGCCGATCAAGCGCCGCATGCTGGCACGCCGCAGTCGCACTTCAAACGCAATCACGGCTAGCGCAAAAAGAAAGCCAGCAGCCGCACCTGTGTATTTGGTGAGGTTGAACGGGCGAAAATGAAAACCGATCACGATGCACAACGCCGTGAAAATGGCGCGAAACACAAACATATCCCAAAAAGTTCCCACACGGTCCTGAGTCAACCGCGCCAGAACAATCGGCTTTGAAGGGGATGTTTCCTGCGGGGTAGATCCTGCCGGAGCGCGCCCGGCAGTGTTAGAAGTCCTTGCCATCATTGCACCTTAAAACGTCGTATGAGAATTATGAAAAATGTGTTCGATATTGGGCCGCTAACTGTTCTGCCTCAGTATTCCTCTCCGCTAGCCAGCACTCGACGCTGGCGCTCGTACGAACGGATACAACGATATGTAAATCCGGGCGGCAGTATAGCACCGGGAACGAATGCGGAGTCAATCACGCAGGCGTGGGCGGCTAGACGTAAAAGCGAGGAATGCGGCGGCCGAGCGCACAAAGCAAGTCTGAAGTGACAGTTCCGATCTCGCGAGCTACATCGGAGACTCGAATCTCTGCCTTTCCATCCTCGCCGTAAATCGTGATCACGTCTCCGAGCTGCGCATCGGGAATATCGGTCACATCGAGAGTCGTCAAATCCATCGAGATCGTTCCCACCAGGGGAACATGCCGCCCGCGCAACAGCGCGCAACCGTGATTGGTGCGCTGCCGCAGGATGCCATCGGCATACCCGGCGTTGATCACGGCGATCCGCGAGGGCCGTTGAGTGACGAACCGCGCTCCGTACCCTACTGGCTGTCCCCCGGGAAGCTCGCGCAATGAAATGATTCGCGCGCGCAAGGAAAGGCAGGGCTCGACCGGCAGCTTGCGACGAATCTCCTGTCCCTTCTCCGGCGGATCGAACGATTGAAAGTAGCCATAGAGAATCGCGCCCGGGCGAATCATGTCCGCCCAAGTGCTCGGCCGCGCGCAGATCGCGCCGCTATTCGCCATGTGAATGATACCGGGAGAAACGCGCAACTCTCGCAAGTGGTCGAGGCACTCACGAAAACGTTGCTCCTGATCGTCCGTCTGGCGGGCACTGAAATCCTCGGCAGAAGCAAAATGGGTGAACGTGCCCTCAAGCTTCAGGTGCGGTGAATTCGCCAATGCCCTCGTGAACGAATCGAGCTCGCACGGAAACAGCCCGAGGCGATTCATGCCTGTGTTGATTTTCAAATGGAAGGGAAGCGGTTTTGTAAGTCCGTGCGCCGATTTTGCGGCGCGCTCGAGGTGCGCCACGTCTTCCAGGCGGGTCACGACTGGGGTCAGGCCATTCGCAATGAAGCGCCTCTCTTCGCCCGGCCAAAATCCGGTGAGGACAAGAATCGGCCTGCGGATTCCCGCTTCGCGAAGCTCGATTCCTTCATTGGCGCAGGTCACTCCAAAGCGATCCGCCCCCGCTTTCTGCAGCGCCTTCGAAATGGGAACGGCGCCGAGCCCATAAGCGTCCGACTTAACCACCGCCAGAATCTCAGGCTTTGGTCCGATATGCCGGCGAACGACTCTCAGGTTATTCGCGATCGCCTGAAGTGAAACCTCCGCCCAAACTGGACGTCCTTCGAATTTTAGTTCCTTCACCACTGACATTTAGGATGCCAGACCGCGAATCGCCGCCGCGATCAAAATCAGGCGCTGGTGCTCTTCGCGCCACGCTCTATCATCATGCGTGCCAAATCGGCGCAATCCAACAGCCCTTTCGATTGCACGGAAGACCAGAATCTGAACTGGCGCAAGTCCAATAATCGTCGGAACTTACGCGTCGTACGTTCGTCTTGCAAGTATGGGGAATGAATTACCACTGCGGAATCTGATACACGCCGTGTGCGCGCGGCTACTATTCCTCCGACGTGACATCCCACGTATCCGGAGCGGCTTCCTCGAATCGCGTATGGCGGCTCAAGAAGACAAAATTCAGCACGCCCGTCGGGCCGTTACGTTGCTTCGCAATGATCAACTCGGCCTTCGCTCGATCCTCATCCGGCATGTCCGTTCGATAGAAATTCGGCCGGTTGATGAAAAGCACCACGTCTGCGTCCTGTTCGATTGCGCCCGATTCGCGCAGATCGGCCAATTGAGGCTTGCGTTCTTCGCGCTCCGGTGCTCGGGTCAGCTGGCTCAACACCACTACCGGTACTTTCAACTCTTTCGCGAGCCCCTTCAGCGCACGCGAAATGCCCGACACTTCCTCCTGTCGATTGCTGGTGCGTCGATTCGTGGTTGGCACAACAAGCTGGATGTAATCGACAATCATCAGCGAAAGCCCTCGATCACGCTTCAGCCGGCGTGCCTTTGCGCCCATTTCGAGCACGGTCGAGGCAGCCGAATCATCGATCCAGATCGGGGCTTCGCCGAGCTCCGCGAGCGAGCGCGTCACCTTGCCCCAATCTTCCCGGTTCATGTGCCCCGTGCGGAACTTGTGCGCGTCGACGCGCGCGTGAGAAGCCAGCAAGCGCAACAGCAGCGACTCCTTCGACATTTCAAGGCTGAAAATCGCCACCGGCTCGCGTTGGCGCAGCGCAATGTTCTCCGCTATGTTTAATGCGAGAGCAGTCTTCCCCATCGAAGGCCGTGCGGCCACAATCACAAGCTCCGAAGACTGCAATCCCGCGGTTTCGTTGTCGAGCCCCGCGTACCCCGTAGCAAGACCGGTGATCCGTCGGCCTTCGCTGAAGATTTTTTCGAGCCGTTCGAACCCTTCCTTCACCAGATCCTTAACGCCGATCAGTCCGGCCTTCACGCGATCTTCGGCGAGCTGAAAGATCACGGACTCGGCGCGGTCAAGGATGACATCCGCGTCGTCCCCCGCTGCGAGCGCCTGCTCTTGAATTGCCGCTGCCGAGTGAATCAGATTCCGCAGAACCGCTTTTTCCTTGACGATCCGCGCATAGTGCTCGACGTTGGTCACCCGCGGCAATCCGTCGGCCAGCTGCGAGAGGTATGCGACTCCTCCCGCCGATTCGAGGTCCCCACTGCGGACCATATCCTCCATCAATGTAATCGTATCGATAGCTTGCGATTTTTCACCGAGCTGCACCATGCGCTCGAAAATCACGCGGTGTTGAGAAAGGAAGAAGTCGTCGGGACGCAGCCGCTCAACGGCGGCGTTCAGGGCGTGATTGTCTAGCAAGACGGCGCCCAGGATGCTCCGCTCCGCTTCGGCATTGTGCGGCAAAGGGCGCTCGATCGAGGTATCCGTAGCCATCCTTATTTCGCTTTAGTTTCGCCCAAGTCAGTTCCGGGCGCAAGAGGGCAGTTTCTTGCTCATCGGAGCGCTTGCGAAGGAATTCTTTTTCTTGAAAAAGCGGAAAGCATTCTCGCCGCGCAAATCGACACGGTCAAGAACCTAGTGCATGCGAAGAATTGTGGAAATCACAACTCGTGTGGATTTTTGACGATCAAAACATCGCAGAAAAAACTCGCGCAAAATAACCGAAGCTGTGAATGTTACGGCCCCTATTCTTCCTTCTTTACGACCGCTTTTACGTTGGCGCTGATCTCGCGATGCAACTTTAGCGGAATTTCGTATTCGCCAACCACTTTGATCGGGTCCGTCAGCGCTACTTTGCGTTTTTCCACGTTGTAACCTTTCGCCGCGAGTGCATCGGCGATATCACCTGACGTGACGGAACCGAACAGCTGATCGTTCTCGCCAGCTCGGCGAGCGAATTCGAGCGTCAGGCCACCCAGCAACTCCGCCAGCTTTTGCGCCGATTCCCTTTCCGTCGCTTCTTTTTTCGCGAAGACAGTGCGCATCTTCTCGAGCCGCTTCATATTCAAGGCGCTCGCCTCTAGCGCGAGCTTCCGCGGCAGTAAGAAATTCCGCGCGTAACCTTCGGCAACCTCAACAACCTGCCCCCGCGTTCCCAGCTTCTCGACATCTTCTTGCAAAATGATCTGCATGTCCTACCTCTGTCTACGAAATTCTTGCTGCGCGCCAGTAGCGCCGAAAAATAGTCAGTGCGCGCTTGTACCTACAGCTCCGCGGCGAAAGGCAGCAAGGCGATGTTCTGGGCCCGCTTGATCGCCACCGTCAGCCACCGCTGATGCCGCGCGCAAGTCCCTGTCATGCGGCGCGGAAGAATCTTTCCGCGCTCCTGGACGAAAGGCGCGAGAATCTCGGCTCGTTTGTAATCGATGAAATCGGACTTATCGACGCAAAACCGGCAAACCTTTTTCTTGCGCACAAAGCTTCGCTTACCGCGCTTCGCTGGCCCCCCTGGCCGGCCCTGCGGCCGAGGTCCGCCCGGCCCGGCTGAATGCCCGGGACCGCCGGGATGGCCCGAGGGCCCGGAATGCGCCGGCGCTCCTGAATGAGACTGTGGCGCTGCAGGTGTTGCCGGTGGATGTGATACGGGTTCGTCTGGCATTTTCGTTCTCCTTCCTATACCGCCGCCGCAGACTGTTCACCACCCGGTGTGGGTGCCGCTGTCGCGGGCTTCCGTGGTCGTCGCGCTGCGCGACGCTCGCGGCGCCTTTTGAGTTTTTCCTGCCGCTTCAATTCCTCGTCGAGCCGGACTGTCAGATACTTGATAACGGGATCGGCCACCTTCAACCGGCGCTCGAGTTCCTTCACCACTTCTCCGTGGCTCGATCGAATGACCATGTAGACGTAGAATCCCTCGTGCAGTCGCTTCACTCTGTAGGCCATTCGCTTCCGGCCCCACTTCTCGGTCTTTTCGATTTTGCCGCCCTTTTCCACCGCGGCGTGTTCAATTGTCGCGATTACCTTGTCGATTTCTGGCTCCGGCGTGTCGGGCCGCAGAATAAAAATCAAATCGTACTGACGCTCTTCCATGTGCCCCCTCGATGTCTTTTCACTTAACACCACGCTGCGAACAGCTACTGCCCTGAGTCTAGCTCCGCATCCTCGTCCGCTTGATCTGCGGCCTTGCGCCGATTGAATCGCTGCATGGCTTTTTCGACGCCGTCCGCGAGAACCATTTCGACCGCTTCGGCCGCTTCCGCGGTCATCTGCGAGGCCCTCTCGCGCTCGGCTCGATCCATTTTGCCAAGCACGTAGTCTTTCAAATCGCCCCAAACCCTCTCAGGGCCGATTCCAAGACGGATCCGAGTGAACTCATTCGTACCGGTCTCGCGAATAACAGACTTCATTCCGTTGTGCGTGCCGCCGCTGCCCCTCGGGCGAATCCTCAACATGCCCCAGGGCAGATCCACTTCATCAAACAGCACGATCATCTGGGCTGGATCGCCCTTATACTTCTCGAGAAGCATTCTCACCGCGACGCCGCTCAAGTTCATCGCCGTTTGCGGCTTCGCCAGCACGACTGCTTGTCCGGCGATTTCCCCGCGCCCCACGTACGACTTCGCTTCCGGGCGCGTTACGCGAATTCCAGCCCGCTCAGCCAGGGCATCGATAGCCAAGAATCCTAAGTTGTGCCGCGTCCACTCGTAATCTGGGCCAGGATTCCCAAGTCCGACAATCAATCTCGTGGGCGGGGCATCGGGACCGACGCGCTTGCCCGCGCTTTTCCGCCCCAGCATTCGCGAGAGCAGAGTCGTTTACTTCTCCTTGCCCTTCTTCTCGGTTTTTTCGGCCTTGGGAGCGGCTTCGGCCGCGACTTCGCCTTCGCCCTCTTCTTCCTTCTTGCCCTTCTTGATCACCTCAGGCTCGGCCGGCGCAGTCTCGGTTGCCACAGCTGCTTCCGGAGTTGGCTCCTCTTCCTTCTTCAGCGTCACAACGTGCGCAAGTACGCGTTGAGGATCGGTTACCAGCTTGACCTTCTGCTGGTCGAGCGGCAAATCGGACGCACGCAGCTGCTTCCCGATCGTGAGGTCGCTCACGTCGACTTTGAATTCCTCAGGAATATCGCCCGGCAAGCACTCGATCTCCACTTCGCGGGTCACCATTTCGAAAATGCCGCCCTGCAACTTCACACCTTGCGGCTCGCCAAACGTGTGCACAGGCACGCGCACACGCATGCGTACGTCCATCGCCACACGCAACAGATCGACATGCAGCAAGCCGCCGCTCACTGGATCGACCTGCCAGTCCTTTAGCATCGCCTTCTCTTCTTTGCCGCCCGCGACCTGTACGCCAAAAATCGTGTTATGACCAGACTCCGAGCCCAGAATCCGCGCGACTTGTTTCCCGTTCACAGACAGCGAGATCGATTCCTTCTTGCCGCCATATAGCACGGCGGGAACCATTCCTGTCTGCCGGGTGCGCCGTGCCGCGTTCTTCCCGCGCGTCTCGCGAACCTGCCCTTCCACTGTAAACGTTTCCATGTCTCATTCCTCTCGCTTTGTCGGCCTCGCGTCCGACCAAAATCAAAAAAATTAAATGAACAGTTCGCTGATTGATGTCTCCTCGTGAATCGATTGGATTCCGCGCGCCAACAGCGGCGCGACGCTGAGCACCTTGATCTTCGGCACAGTGCTCGCCCCGTCGTTTAGTGGCACCGAATCGGTAACGACCACTTCCTCGATGGGCGATTGCGTCAGCCGTTCTACGGCTGGTCCGGAGAGCACCGGATGCGTGCACGCGGCGTACACCTTCGTCGCGCCGTTTTCCAGTAGCGCCTCGGCCGTTTTCACCAGTGTTCCTGCCGTATCGATAATGTCGTCGATCACCAGTGCCGGCCGCCCAGCCACGTCGCCGATCAAGTGCATCACTTCGCTCACGTTCACATCAATTCGCCGCTTATCGACGATCGCCAGCGGCGCGTCGATTCTCTTCGCGAACAACCGAGCGCGCTCCACTCCGCCCGCATCTGGCGAAACCACCGTCATCGGCCCAATCTTCTTCTTCTGGAAGTATTCCACCAGCACCGGCGCTGCGTACAAATGGTCCACCGGGATGTTGAAATAGCCCTGGATCTGCGGAGCGTGCAGATCCAGTGACAGCACGCGGCTCGATCCTGCCGTCTCCAGCAAATCCGCCACCAGCTTCGCGGAGATCGCCACGCGCGGCCGGTCCTTCCGGTCTTGTCGCGCATACGGGTAATACGGGATCACCGGCGTGATCCGCCACGCGGAAGCCCGCTTGAACGCATCAATCATCAACAACAGCTGCATCAGGTGATGGTCCACCGGACTGCAGCATGGCTGAACGACAAAAACATCGGCGCCACGAACGTTCTCGCGAATCTGATACCGGGTCTCGCCGTCCGAAAACTGTCCATGTTCAGCCTTGCCGCTCGGCACGCCCAAATAGCAGCAAATCGCTTCTGCGAGCGCTGGATTCGCAGTTCCACAAAAAATCTTGAACTTGTCGTCGCCCAAGATTCTCCCCTAGCCGGAGACACGCCAATTCAGTGCCCGGCCATACTTTTTCCTCGAAAGGGTTTCCGTTATGAAAACCGAATCTTCCGGGAACTTCCGAGCGGCTCGGCGCGCCTGCGCTGGGTTTCGGAAAACTCCAAACACCGCCGACCCGCTACCCGCCAGCGCGGCTTCTGCGGCTCCTCGCTTGAGCAGAGCGTCGCGAATTTCTCGCAGACGCGGATGGCGGCTGAAAACAGACCCCTCAAAATCATTCGAGAGCGCTTCCTGCCGGCTCCAGCACAGAGCGCAGAACCCCCAGATTCTATGGGGTTTCGCAAGCCTTGTCAATTCGGACCCAACCCACTCATACGCATCCTTCGTGCTCACCGAAATTTCTCGCGGCGAAACCACAAGAATCGCTCGCGGCGGCAGCTCCCCTAGCGGATAGATTTCGTCGCCGCGATTGACCGCGAGCGCACGCCCACCAAAAAGAAAAAACGGAACGTCCGCGCCTAGTCCCGCCGCGATCTCCATCAACCGCGCGAGCGGCAGCTTTGTGTTCGTCAAGCGGAGCATTCCGATCAGCGCCGCAGCGGCGTCACTTGATCCGCCGCCCAGTCCGCGCGCCACCGGAATATTTTTTTCCAAGTACGCGGACACGCAGCCGTCAAAACCAATCTCGCGCGCAATCGCCTCAATCGCGCGCACCACGAGATTCTCGGGGCCCAAGGGAAGTTCCAAACTGGTCGTCTGCAAGAAAACCCCCGTACCCCCTCCTCGTTGCGGCGTGACGGAAAGTTTCAAAGTGTCGTGCAGCGAGATTGTCTGAAAGATTGTGCGCAGCTCGTGATAACCGTCGGCTCGTTTCCCGAGAATGTCCAGGCGCAAGTTCACTTTCGCGAACGCCGGCAGGCGCACGGATGCTTCTTGCGCTCTACTTTTTCTGGGAGGCATACGGCGGAAGCTTACTGCGGTTTGGCCCCGTCGGGGGCCGCTTTCTGTGCGAGGCGGCGCTTCAACGTCTTCAGTTGCGCCTCGACTTCATTCACCTTCTCTGGCTCATAATCGGCGGGCAGCGCCTGTTGCCACTGCGCCAATGACTTCTCGTAGAAGTCTGCGGCTCGTTCGGTCTGGCCGAGCTTCAAGTAGACCGCCGCCAAGTGACTCAGAATCGTTGGATCATCGCCTTCGCGTACGATCGCTCGCCGCAAATACTCTTCGGCCTCTGGGAGCTTGTTCTGTCTGTAATACGCCCAGCCTAAGCTGTCGAGATAAGCGCCGTTGTTAGGCTCCTCTTTCACAGCGCGCTCAATGAGCGACGTTGCCTCGTCGATCCGCACCCCTCGATCGGCCAGCATATATCCATAGTAATTCAGCACCTGGTCGTTATTCGGGTCCTGGTCCAGCACCTTGCGAAATTGCTCTTCCGCCAATTCATACTTTTTCTGTCGCTCGTAAATCGAGCCAAGCATGAACCACGCCGTATGCTTGTCCTCAGCTTGTTGCGCCAACTCGTCGGCCTTTTGCGCGTATTGTTCCGCGTCTCCGTATTGGTGCGCGCTTTCCTGCACTTGGGCCATGCTGATGTACACTTCCTGGTCCGAATTGTTTCCCTGCAGCATGCCCTGCAAAAGCTTCATTCCCGCGGAGGGATCAGCTTTTTCGCCGTACAGCAAAGCAAGCGTCCGCGTCAAAACGGGATCATTAGGTGATTCCTGCAGCCCCTGCTTAGCCGCGGCAATCGCCGGATCGATTTGATGGTTGCTTCGATAGGCCTCGATCAACAACAGGCGCGCCCGGCTTTCAGCCTCGGGGCCGAGCTTCCCCATATCTTGATACGTTTCGATCGCGCCCGGGTAATTGTGCCCCTGCATGTAGGCATCCCCGAGCTGCTCATACAGCGCGGCAAGAGCATTCGAATTGGCGGCGTTCCCCTGGCCCTTAATTCGCGCGATCGCATCCGAATAAAGCTTGATCGCCTCGCCGAATCGATCCTGGTCCTCATACAAGAGCGCTTGGTTGTAAAGAACCTCCAGGCTGTCCGGCGCGAGTTGCTTTGCCTTCGTTATGCTTGACTGCGCCTGATCCATCTGCCCCAGCCGTCGCTGCAGCTCCGCCATTCGCAGGTAATTGTCGGCGGACTCTGGCTCGAGCTCTGACAACTTTTTGAACTGTTCGAGCGCCTCCGCATATTTACGCTGCTCCATCAGCGCCTCTGCAAGCCCATGTCGATGCCCCGTGTCATCGGGATCTCCGTCGACGGCCTGCTGATACGCCTCTTGTGCATGCGGGTAATCCTTCATTTGCGCGTACGCGTCGCCCAGTAAGCCGTAGACGTCGGGTGATGCAGAATCCCCCGCGGCTCGCGTCAATAGCGTGATCGCTTCCTGCGACCGCCCTTCGTCAACCAGAATTTGGCTCAATTGTTCCAGCGCCGGACCATTATCCGGCTCCTGCTGCAGCACGCCGCGCAGTACCTGTTCCGCTTCGGCGTGTTGGTTCTCGAACCTGTAGAGTCGCGCCAGCCACAAGGCCGAGTACGTGTCGTTCGGCTTGATCTTCAGAATCGCCTGTAGCTGCTCGACGGCCTTCGTCAGATTTTCCTGCTGCACCTGGCCGGCATTCACGTCGCCGAGTGTGCGCACATAGATCCGCGCCAGGATGCGGTGCGCGTCCACGTTGTCCGGATCGATCTTCAGGGCCTGCTGCGCCTGCGTCACCGCGTCTCGAATATGCTGCGAATCCGCGTTCACCTCCGCCAGACGCACCAGAATTACGGCCGAGTCAGGCTCCAGCTCGAGCGCCTTCTTATAGGACTCGATCGCCTGCGTCGCCATGTCAGGATTGTTGTTCAGCTCGAACTGATCCTCCTGCAGATGGCCGAGGGTGAAGTAGTAATACGCGTCTGAGCGCGTTGCTTCTGTTGAAGATGCAGAATTCGAGCCGGCTGAAGGCCCTGCCGACCCCCCGGGAGTTGTCGTTTGCGCCGAAACCAACGTCGCGCTGGCAAGAATTCCTAAGATCAAGCTAGAGAGGGTAATTTTCATTTCGGATGGTCGATTTCATTATCGTATAACCCGATGGGAGCGTCAAAGTTTTAACCCGCTGGCCGTTCCGCGCAACCGCACACTTATGCGACGCCCGGTAACCCATTTAGGATGCACTCGTTCAGGGAATTTGCGATAGTGTCTCTTCAGACCAGGAGCCTCTAGCAAACAGTATGACATTCAGGGAGATGGCGCCACTCGTGTTGAGTTTATTGTTCCTCTGCGCCGCGCAGCCCAATCGCGTGCCTCAACAAGCTACCGACGCAAGAGCGACTTCACCGTCGCAGACAACTCGATCGAGTGCGAACCCGGATCCTGCTGTAAAGCCTAACCTCGGTGATTTCGCCTGGCTCGCGGGCCGCTGGCAAGGCTCATGGGGGCCCAGAACGGCTCAGCAGATTTGGCTGCCGCCGAAGGGCGACGCAATCGTGGGCGTATTTCAGGCTAGTGAAAATGGTCGTACGCTGGTGATCGAACTTTACTCACTCGTTCAGGCGCCGGATGGAATCGAGCTTCATCTCAGGCATTTCACCACTTCGCTCGTTCCCTGGGAGAAATCTGGGGATATCGTTCTCCACCTATCCAGCCTCGATCCACGATCGGCCGTATTCGAGAACGCCGTAGGTGCGCAGCCGCAGCGCCAGACTCTGACTCGCGTCGACCAGGACACTTACGTTTCTGGATCTGAAATCGCGTCCGGCGGCAGCGATCCCCAAATCGTATCGATCACCTATCATCGCCAACGCGACCTCGTGGCCTCTCACCGGCGCTAAGCAGCCAGCATTCGTTCTAATCGCCTCCCCGAGCAGTTTCCTTGGGGTAACCGGCCCACAACGACTGCTTCGCCGTTACCCTTTTTTGACAAAAGTGGCGTTGATTTCCATCGCTCGCCACAGTACTCTCTTCCCACTTTTCTTTGGGGCAAGGGCTAGCAAAAATTCGGGGGTACTCGCATGCCACAGTCCCTAGGCACGCTTGAAGTCAGATCGAGCTGCTCTCAGATCCTGTCCAAGATCCTTTTGACAGGCGCTTGCTTAGCAATATCGTTCGCGGCTTCGGCCACGTCGATCGCGCAAGACGTTCCCTCGCTCCATGAAAACTCGGTTCTGGCCTATCGCGCTGACCAGGAAATTCGCGTCACGGCAAGCATTCAGCAAATCGTCACCAAGAGAATCGAGAACAGTCCTGCCGGGCTCCATCTCATGCTCGCCAGCCCCCAAGGCGCTTACGACGCCAGCCTTGGGCCCAACATTTCGAGCGAGGTGAAGCGCAGCTTGACGGCCGGCAAGTCAATCGAGGTTACGGGCGCCATCGAAACGGTTCGCGGCCAAAGCTATCTCCTGGTGCGAGAACTCATGCTCGACGGGAAACTGATCGTAGTACGCAACGAAAAGGGATTCTTACTCAACGCGCGCAACGGCCCTCGAAACTACGAATCTGCCGCCAAGGAAGGCGCGCGATGAAAACTTGCCGCGGGCTCTGGCTATTGGCCGCCATGGCAACGCTGGCAGTATCAATCGCCGGGTGTGGCGGCGGAGGCACTCCGGTTCCCATCACCGTAGGCTTCAGCCCACAGCCGCCGGGCTCCGTGGTCGCTGGCTCGGTCACCAGCATCACAGCTGTGGTCAACAACGACCCCAACAATCGCGGCGTAAATTGGTCGGTCACCTGTGGCAGCTCTCAATGTGGCAGCTTCAGCGCTACCTCGACTGCCAGCGGAGTGGCGACCTCCTTTACAGCGCCCTCAACGGTGCCTTCAGGCAATACCGTCACAATTACCGCGACGTCACAATCAGCGTCTTCCGCGACAGTATCGGCGACGATCACGATCACCACCTCGGCACCCACCGTGCTCGGTAACGGTACCTACATCTATAACGCTACGGGCGACGACTCGAATGGCCGCTATTTCGTCGTAGGCGCCTTCACCGTGTTGAATGGCGCGATCACCGGCGGCGAGCAGGATTTCAGCGACAATGTGGCTGGCATCGCCAGTACGTTAGTCGCTTCCGGCTCGACTCTTTCCCTTGCTAGCGACGGAAACATCCAGATCGCCCTCGACACGGGTAATACCAGCCTCGGCGAAAACGGCGTCGAAACTTTCCGTGGTACAGTTGTCTCGAGTTCCCGTGTATTGATCTCTGAATTCGATTCTTCCGCGGCGGCTAGCGGCTCTGTCGATTTGCAGACGGGCGCAGCGGCGCCTTCCTCCGGATACGCATTCGCAGTCAATGGCTTCGACCGAAATGGTTATGTATTGGCCCTTGGCGGAATCCTCGACATCAGCGGGACGAGCTTGGTGGTAGCCAACAGCGTGTTCGACTTCAACCACGCCGGCACCGCGGGATTGGGAGAGTCCTTCGCCTCCGGCAGTGTTGGCGCGCCCGACAACTTCGGCAGAGTGACATTTACGCTGGTGCCTAGCGCTGCTTCCACTGTTCCACAGTTCGTGCTCACCGGCTACATCATCGGGACGAATCGCATCTGGCTCGTCGAAAGCCAGTCGGATTCTCTCGACGGCAATCTTGGTGGCACGGCGCTCGGGCAGGGTTCCAATACGGGCGGATTCACCGCCGGCAACGTCAGCGCCGGTTATTCCAGTGGAACTTTTGGACAGGACGGCAACGGGCCGATTCAAATCGTCGGCGCTTTTACACTGAATTCCAATAGCAGTGTTACAGGCACTGTAGCGCTAAATGACTTCGTCAATTTCGGCACCTCTTCCGTTTCGAACGCCAGTTGGACGCTGGACACACGTGGTCGCGTAACGATATCGAACGTGGAGACGAGTTTTAGTGGAACAGCCTTCGCCTTCCAGCTTTATTTGGACGGCAACGGAAATGCCCTTCAAATCAGCACCGACTCTCAAGAAGTAACGGAAGGATTAGGCTACAAGCAGACTAGCACTACCGGCCTGAACGTTCCGGCGGCGGGCAGCTACGCAATGCTCGGCCAAGGCTTTGGAAATGAGAACAACACGCCCGCGTGGAGCGGCGTCGGTCTCGTCACCGTTACCTCGAGCGCCATTTCCGGCTTCACCGACTACACAATCCTGAATACGCAGCCATTTGCGAACAACTCTGTCACAGGCACCCTAAACAATGCGCAGGCTCAGCTCAGCATAACGGGTCTCAACGTCGTCAGCTCCAACACCTCCAACACTTACGCCAGCTTCCCAATCGACAACAACAGAACCTGGGCCATTGAAATTGATGGCGGCTCGAACGCGCAGCTCGGCCTGCTGATCTTCGAAGCCGCCCCATCGCCATGAAACGCTCTCGGTCCAACTTTCGACTCCGTCCCGCAAATCATATAATCTCGTGAAGACAGCTCCGGCGGGGCTGTAGCTCAGATGGATAGAGCAGCAGTTTCCTAAACTGCGTGTCGGGAGTTCGACTCTCCCCAGCCCCACCAGTGTTCACCCAGGCGCCTCCCACGGAATCCGGCCACGCAGCTCGTT
>Ga0187783_10000200_pt1 | contig 45706 bp, 41 predicted proteins | sample 1015_SJ02_MP02_2_FD_132471 | JGI IMG/M metagenome (GOLD analysis project Ga0187783, IMG submission 132471) | Tropical peat soil microbial communities from peatlands in Department of Meta, Colombia - 1015_SJ02_MP02_20_MG | ecosystem: Environmental > Terrestrial > Soil > Wetlands > Peat | place... | reverse complement strand
GGAGGAGCTGGGGCGGGCGGGGCTTGGTCCGGGTCAACGCGCTAGGGGCAAATTTGAGGTTCAGGCGTTTTGCGAGCGGGCGGGCGATCAGCTCGGCCTGGTTGCAGCCACGCTCGCGCCTGCGGTGGATGTGCAGGGGTACAGGGACAACGAGGTCGACCGGCCAGTCCCCCGATGCTTCGAGCACGATTTCGGCGAGGCGGGCGGCGAACCAGTCGCCAAGGCGAGTGATCTCGTCGTATTTGAGGAGCACGATGGCCTCGGAGAGAGCCTCGTCATAGACGCCGAAGCTGCGGGCGCGATCGAAACCGTAGAACGGAAGGCGGCAGAGACGGCAAAGCGGCGGCGATGCCTGGCCGTTCGGGGCTGGCGCGAAGGGGCGGCCACAACAAAGGCAGAACGGCGGCAGAATGCGCTTGAACCTGTGCAAGCAAGCGGCACATACGGGAATGAGGCTGGCGGTGGTGAGGGGCTGCTCGCACAGGCGGCAGCCGGCCGGAAAGAGGACGGAGGAGAGTGCGTCGAGAGCGCTGCGAAGAATCACAAGGCCGCAAGACGAAAATAGGGAATTTTCTGGCCGGGAAAGCTAGTTCAAGGACGAGCGGTGGGAAAGAGTACGAATGACCTCATGCGGGCACACGATGCTTGTCTGATTCAGGCCAGTGGAAGCTTTCTGCGGGATGGGTACGAGGGGCGAATGGGCCAGCTTAGAGCTGGCCCTGTTCGACCTTTTCCTGACAGCTGATGCAGTAGCGCGTCCAGGGGACGGCCTCAAGCCGCTTCTGCTGAAGTTCCTGATGGCAGGAGACGCATTCGCCGAAAGATTCGTCGCGAATGCGGGCCAGCGCGTCGTCAACGAGCTGCAGGAGCGCGCGTTCGTTGTGGGTCTGGCCGAACAAAAATTCCTTGGTGTAGGAATTGGCTGCCTTATCGGCCAGATCGACCGTGGGGTCTTCGTCCGCCTCGCGGCCTTCCTGCTGAGTGCGAGCGATGCCACGCGCGAGCTCGTCGCGGCGGGTCTGAAGTTTCTTTTTGTAGTAATCGAGACGCTTCTTGTCCATGTGCGATTCCAATGGGGAGGAAAAAATGTCCACCCAAAACCTCGGATTCTAGCGGCAACACTACAGGTTGTCAAACACGGCAATTTCAGTGTTGCCGCAGTGGGAAATAGATGCGATGTGGACGAAAAAGGATTCAGGCCGAAGCCGGAGCGGCGGCGTAAGGGTTTGCGGGGAAGATAAAGTGGACGCCAAGGGCGGCGAGGGCGAGCACGACGAACACGAAAACGCTGCCTTCGGGACCAACCGAGCCACCAGTGAGCCAGACAGGGCCATGAAACGAGGAGTTCATCAGGTGTCCTGTGGCGAGCACGCCGCTATCAGGGACGGAGTAAAAGAATGTCTCGCCCCAGTCCCAGGCGCAATGCGCGCCGATTGCGAACCAAATGCTGCCGGTGCGACGAAGCGTGAAGACCATAAACAAGCCGAAACCGGCGGCCGCGAGCCCGCCCAATCTGGCTTCGCCGGGATTATTCAGGTGCAACGCGCCAAAGAGAATGGCAAGAAGAAGGGCGGCGGGCCAGAAACCGATCCCGGACGCGAGAGTCGCCTGTAGATAGCCACGAAAAGAAAATTCTTCGAAGAAACCGACGAGCATGAAACCGATGAAGTAGAGCAGTCCATAACGGAGAGCAAGAAGACCCGCGAGGGCGAATCCGTTGAGCGAAAAACCGTGGAGAGCCACCAGCAGGCCCATCATCAGGGTGACCATGAGGAAACCGTAGAGGAGGCCTTGCCAGTAGCGTCTGCCGAAAGCCTGATGGCCGGGAAGACCGTAATCCGCAAACGAACGCTTTTCGATCTGCGTCATTACGAGAGCAGCAAGCAGCGCTGCGGCAAGCGGGATTCCTTCGAGGACGAAAAGCATGGCAGGCGTGAAGACTATGGGCCCGCCACGCCTGGGCAAGAGGGCACGCACCGCAGGGATTCGGACGAGCACGAGCGCGAGGACGGTCGCGAACACGAGAAAGAGGACGACGGCGATGAGCACGCGCCAGCCAGCCCGGATGCCGTTGGGGCCGAGCCAGACATTCTGCATCCGGCTGTCAAAAGATGGAGCGGGCTGCTCCGTTGGCTCGGGCGAATGCGAATCAGGAAGTGGGTCGGGCGACAATGGCAGCCTCCAAAGTTCCTCTTGGGGAGGTCAAAGGTATCGCGGGCGGGCGCGGCGTGGAAAGGAATTTTTGTCGCGCCGGAGACAGCGACTGGGCGGAACGAGTGCAGCGATTTGTTCGGCAGCAATGAGATTTTCGCAAGCTAGGATTTGCGAACCGCAGCAAGCGGGCGCGGTTGCGAGGCCCGAGCGCGACTGCTAGAATCGCAGTTCTGCGCGCCTGGTAGACCGCAAACTATCACCCTTCCGTGCAGACAAGGGCACCCGGCGGGAACCTGAATCCTGAGGGAGGATTGGCTTGGCCAAATACGATCTTGTGATCATAGGGAGCGGTCCGGGCGGATACGTGGCGGCGATTCGCGCGGGGCAGTGGGGACTGAAGACGGCGGTCGTCGAGAAGGACCCGTTCCTGGGCGGGACGTGCCTGCATGTGGGCTGCATTCCTACCAAAGTTTTCCTGCATCATGCCGACATTTACGATTATTTCGAGCGCGCCGAGGAATTCGGATTTGAAGTGAAAGACGTGAAGATCAACTGGCCAGCGATGCTGGCGCGCAAAGATAAGATCGTGAAGAAACACGCGAACGGGATTGCGAGCCTATTTCGAAAACACAAAGTGGAGTCGATTCAGGGATGGGGGCGGATCGCAGGAGCGGGTCGCGTCTCGGTGGAGAAAGACGGGAAGATCACCGAACTGGAAACAACGTACACGATGATCGCGACGGGATCGGAGGCGCGGTCGCTGCCGGGACTCGAGATCGATGGCGAGGTGCTGTTGACGAATCGCGAGATCCTGAACTTGAAAGCGATTCCGAAGTCGATGGTGGTGGTCGGGTGCGGGGCGGTGGGAGTGGAATTCGCGTCGATTTTCAAGACTTTCGGCGCGGAGACGACCTTGCTGGAAGCGCTGCCACGGATCGTGCCGCTCGAGGATCAAGAGGTTTCGGCTGAGCTGGAGAAGACGTTCAGGAAAAAGGGGATTCGAGTCGAGACGCAGGCGAAAGTCGAGTCGGTGACGAAGGATGCAAACGGGGCGACCGTCACTTATAAGGATAAGGAGGGCAAGACGCAGACGGTTGCGGCGGAGAAGGTGCTGATCGCGATCGGACGGCGGCCGTTGACGGAAAATATCGGGCTTGAGAAGACGAAGGCGAAGGTGGAGCGCGGGTTCGTGCACACAAATATGTTTATGGAGACGAACGAGCCGCGACTCTACGCGATCGGGGATATTGTGGCAGGGCTGCCGCAACTGGCGCACGCTGCGTCGATGGAGGGCATTATCGCGGTCGGCAAGATGGCGGGCAAGGAAGTGCAGCCTTTCGATCGGAAGCGCTGTCCAAATGCGACTTACTGCGAGCCGCAGATCGGTTCGATCGGGCTGACGGAGCAGCAGGCGCGCGACGCCGGTTTCGACGTGAAAACAGGAAAGTTTCCATTTGTCGCGAACAGCAAGGCGACGATTCTCGGCAACCACGAAGGCTTCATTAAGGTAGTGGCGGAAGCGAAGTACGGCGAGATTCTAGGAGTGCACGCAATCGGGCCCCTGGCGACGGAAATCCTCGCTGAACCGACAACGGCGCTGGGGCTCGAAGCGACGCTTGATGACATGGCCGCCACGATCCACGCGCACCCGACCGTTTGGGAAGCGATGGGCGACGCATTCAACGCTGTGCGCGGGCTGGCGATCAACTTCTGACCTCACTAGACTAAAATGGAGTTGCAAGAGGCTCGGGTGGAAGGGGCTCTGTGACGCAACCTGCCAAGAGTTGCTGGGTGGTAGATGCAGGGATGATCGCGTACGGGCCTGCCTGGGAACTACAGCGCGAATTGGTGGAGGCGCGCAAGGCTGGAGCAATTCCCGATGTGCTGGTTTTCTGCGAGCATCCGCACGTGATCACGCTTGGGCGCAACGGACGGCGCGAACATCTGCGCGCGGGTGAGCGAGTGCTGGCCCAGATGAATGTGGAATTCAGCGCGACGGATCGCGGCGGCGACATCACCTATCACGGCCCGGGACAAATCGTCGGCTATCCCATACTCGATCTCACGGAACATCGTCGCGATATTCGCTGGTACGTAGAGCAGCTCGAGGAAGTGATGATCCGGGCGTCGGCCGATTTTGGAATTGCGGCGAAGCGGCTGGAAGGGGCGCACGGAATCTGGGTGGAGGGCCCGTCGGGCGAAGAGAAGCTTGGCGCGCTGGGCGTGCATCTGAGCCGATGGGTCACGTCGCACGGTTTGGCGTACAACGTCTCGACCGACCTGCGGTATTTCGATCTGATCGTTCCCTGCGGCATTACAGGCAAGCGCGCAACATCTCTCGAGCGAGTGCTGGGCCGCACAGTGTCGCTGCAGGAAGCGCGCGAACGAGTGCAGGCGCGTTTTGCGGAAGTATTCGCGTTCGAGTTTGAAAAGGTTTCGTGCGACGACTTGGCGGCGATCCATTCGAGGCAAGTGCAATGAGCGCGAAGCTCACGCCCGAACAGCATCTCGATCTCTACTACTACATGCAGCTCGACCGGCAGCTCGAAGAGCGAATGGTGCGGCTCTTCCGGCAGAACAAGATCGTCGGCGGGCTCTATTCAAGTCTGGGACAAGAGGCGATCTCGATCGGGACGGCGTACGCGCTAGAAAAGCGCGATTGGATGGCGCCGATGATTCGCAATATCGGGTCGCTGCTGGTAAAGGGAGTGAAACCGCGCGAAGTGTTCACGCAACACATGGCGAAGTATACGTCGCCCACACACGGCAAGGACGGCACGAGCCACTTCGGCGATCTGAAGGTACGACATATTATTTCGCCAATCTCGATGCTGGGCGATTTGATTCCGGTGATGACGGGCGTGGCGATGGCTGGCCGGTATCTGGGGCAGAACATCGTCACGATGACTTGGATCGGCGATGGTGGGACTTCGACTGGCGCATTTCACGAAGGGCTGAATTTGGCTGCGACGCAGCGGGCGGCGCTCGTGCTCGTTGTCGAGAACAATCAATGGGCGTATTCCACGCCGGTTTCACAGCAGGTGCCGATCAAGAATCTGGCAGATCGCGCGCGGGCCTACGGCGTCGCCAGCAAGATCGTTGATGGCAACGACGTCGTCGGCGTTTACGGGGCGTCGAAGGAAGCCGTGGATGAATGCAGGGCCGGTCGCGGCCCCGTGCTGATCGAGGCGAAGACGATGCGCATGAAGGGGCACGCGCAACACGATCCGGCCGAGTACGTGCCAAAGGATATGTTCGAGCATTGGAAGAAGCGCGACCCGATCGCCCGGTACGAAGCGTATTTGACGGAAAACAAGCTGTGGGATGAGAAGAAGAAAGCCGAGATCGACGCGCGCATCGAGCGAGAGCTGGATGAGGACCAGAAATTCGCGGAAGAGTCGCCGCTGCCGCCTCCGGAAATTGCGGAACAGGGAGTTTATTGCGAGGGGTGCCATACGATCCAGGCGGACTGGCGAAGGCCGAAGCAGGAGGTGATGCCGCCCGCTTCGAGCATTGAAGTTGCGTGGAAGGTGGCCGACTTCGGCGGCGCTCCTGAAGGGATTGCCGAGGCTGCGGCAGAGATGAAACAGGCGAAGCCCGCGGCCGGCGGGAATGGCACGAAACTTCAGCAACCCGCCGCGACGGCTGCCAAGTCTGCGCAGAAGCCGCCGTTCAAGCCGGCACTGAAACAGCAACAGCCGACGCAGCCACAATCCGGCAACGATGCGCCGAAGGAGCCGGCGGTTCGAGTTCCATTCGGGCGAGGGCCGGCAAAAGGTAAGGCGTTTGAGCCGAAGCCGTACGACAAGCGAGGGAGACGCTGACCATGCCCGAGGTCACTTTCCTCGAAGCGATCCGCTCGGCGCTCTTCGAAGAAATGGAGCGCGATCCGGCGGTGGTAGCGCTGGGCGAGGACGTCGGCGTATACGGCGGCGCTTTTAAGGTGACCGAGGGATTGCTCGCGAAATTCGGGCGTGAACGGGTGATCGATACGCCGATCAGCGAAACCGCGATTGTCGGGGCGGCGTGCGGAATGAGCTATCTGGGACTGCGGCCCGTGGCGGAGATGCAGTTCATCGATTTCATCGCGTGCTGCTTCAATCAGGTGACCAACTTCGTGGCGAAGTCGCATTACAGGTGGGACGCGCCGGTGCCTATGGTTCTACGCGGGCCCTCTGGAGGCGGCGTTCACGGCGGGCCGTTTCATTCGGCAAATCCAGAAATGTATTTCGTGCACACGCCGGGGCTGAAGGTGGTCTATCCGTCGACTGCGTACGACGCAAAGGGTCTGCTCAAGGCGGCGATCCGCGACAATAATCCCGTGTTGTTCTTCGAGCATAAGTTTCTTTATCGACGAATCAAAGAAGACGTTCCGAAGACCGACTACACGGTACCGATCGGGAAAGCAATCCTGCGACGAGAGGGGCGCGATCTGACGATCGTCAGCTATGCAGCGATGGCGCACGTTTCACTTGAGGCTGCAGCCCTGCTGGCGAAAGAGGGCATCGAGGCCGAGGTGATCGATTTACGGACACTGCTACCTCTCGATCGTGAGACGATTCTCGCGTCCGTGAAGAAGACGAACAAGCTGCTTATCCTGCATGAAGACACGCGGACCGGCGGAATTGCGGGAGAGATTGCGGCGGTTGTTTGCGAGGGCGCGTTCGAGGATCTCGATGGGCCGATAACACGTGTGACGGGCCTGGACACGCCGGTTCCCTACTCGCCCCCATTGGAAGAAAAGTTTCTGCCCAATGCGGAAAAGGTTGCCGCTGCCGCTCGTGAATTGGCAGAATACTAAGGAAAGAGGTCAAAAGAGAGGTTTCGCGCCGTGGGAAAAACGAAAGGGCTGAACGTCGCTGAGTTCGAGGTGGGGTCCCAAGTGCGTATTGCCGACCGCGGATTTCTCGAGAGCTTTCTTGAGGCCGGCCAGTATCACAATGAGCTCGAGCCGGAGCAGCTCGACTATGCGGACCGCGTGGCCAAAGTGAGAGAAGTCACATTTTTCCACGGCGGAGACGAGATTTATTCGCTCGATGGAATACCGGGTGTGTGGCACGAGGAGTGTTTGCGTGGCGCTTGAAGGCGGGGACTGAGGAGATAACCATGGCAGTGGATGTCATCATGCCCCAGATGGGGGAAAGCATTTTTGAAGGCACGATCACGAAATGGCTGAAAAAGCCCGGCGACAAGATCGAGCGTGACGAGCCGCTCTTCGAAATTTCGACGGACAAGGTAGATGCGGAAATTCCTTCGCCGACCGCAGGAGTGCTGAAAGAAATCAAGGTGAACGAAGGCCAGACGGTGCCGATCCAGACCGTTGTGGCGACGATTGATGCTGCGGGTGCAGGGGCGGCAACGTCGGCTGCTGCTCCGAGTGCACCTGCAAAGACGGAAGTGCCGAAGGCTGCAGCTCCGCCTCCCGCGCCACCGTCTCCAGCAGCCGTTTCGCAGCGGCCCATGGCCGCAGCGCCGGAAGCGTCTCCTGAACCGGCCGAACCCACTGGTCCGGCACAGCGACCTGGGGGCAATGGTGACAAGATTCGGAGTTCACCGCTGGTGCGCAGGATTGCACGCGAGCACAACGTGGACTTGTCGCAGGTGCCTGGAACGGGTGCAGGAGGTCGAGTTAGCAAACGGGATATTCTCGCGGCGGTTGAAAGCGGAACAGGTGCACCCGTGTCTTCTCCCAGCGCCCCAGCGCCTCCCGCTCCAGCCTCGGTCGCAACGATTCCGACGCCGCAGGCGCCCCCGCCGGCCAGTGGCACGCCGGCTTCAGCAGCGCTGCAAACGGCTGTTCCGCGCGAGCGGCTTTACTTCGGGCACTACGACGTGCAGCCCATGTCGACGATGCGGCAGAAGATCGCGGAGCATATGGTGCTTTCGAAGCACGTGTCGCCGCACGTGTATTCCGTGGAGGAAGTGAACGTCAACCAGATCGTCGCGCTGCGGACGAAGACCAAAGAGAAATTCGAGCGCGAGACGGGAACGAAACTGACGTACATGCCCTTCTTCATTCGTGCGGCGGTGGAAGCGCTGCATGCGTTCCCAACCGTCAACGCGTCCATCGACGGCACGAACATGATCCTGCATAAAGAGGTCAACATCGGCATCGCGGTGGCGCTCGATTGGGGATTGATCGTGCCGGTGATCAAGAACGCGGACGAGAAGAATTTTCTCGGACTGGCCCGCGCGGTGAACGATTTGGCTGAGCGCGCGCGATCGAAGAAGCTCAAGCCGGAAGAAGTGGCGGAAAGCACATTTTCGATCACGAATCCGGGCGTGTTCGGCGGACTTTTCGGCTTGCCCGTAATCAATCAGCCGAACGTCGCCATTCTTGGACTGGGAACGATCGAGAAGCGTCCCGTCGTAGTGGATGATGCGATCGCGATTCGGTCGATGACATACCTTACGCTGTCGTACGACCACCGGGTGGTCGATGGCGCCATCGCGCACCAGTTCATGGGCAAAGTGAAACACACGCTCGAGGAATGGACTGAGCCGATTCTGTAGTTTGTTTCGCAGACGCTTCCGACTTTGGTTTCGCCGCTGACCTGAAAAACGTTCCGGGTCAACTCGCCATGAGCCACCCTGCCGAAGCTCCTCATCATTGGGGTATCGCGCCCTGGAAAATTGAATTCAAACCTCCGAAGCAGCCGGTCCCTGCGTCCGCGGATTTCGCGGTCATCGGTGCTGGGTTCACGGGTCTGGCAGCAGCCGCGTGGCTAAAAGTGTTAGAGCCAGCGAAGTCGGTTGTTGTCTTGGAAGCAGAACAAATTGGCTCGGGCGCCAGCGGGCGAACTGGCGGGCTTGTTCTCGACAAGACTGCCGCGGACGACCTGCCGGGTCTTGGAGACGTGCTCGCGGGTTTGAAAGGAATCGTCGCAAAACTGAATATCAAATGCGATCTCATGCTTCCCGGCGTTTGGGAAGTCGCCCGCGGGCGCATCGGGATGGATGCCTCGAAGCTTCCACCGCCGCGTCCAGATTCGCCTATCGAGTGGAACGATTCGGGGGAACTGCGCGTGGTGAATGAAGTGCCTGGCGGGTCGCTCGATCCAGGCAAGATGGTTTCGGAACTGGCACGGGTAGGACACGAGCTCGGAGTCACGATTGTGGAGAATCGCCCGGCTGAGAAAGTCACATGGGACGAAGGGGCCACAATTCAGTTCTCAGGCGGACGGTTGCGGGCGGGAAAAGTGCTGTTTGCGAACAACGCGCAGTCACTGGAACTTTCCGGTTTGAGGGAGCGCGCCACGCCAAAGCTGACACTCGCGGCGCGAACCGCTCCACTCAGCGAGGAACAGATCGCGGCAATCGGGCTCGCGGAGAGGAAGCCGTTTTACACGGTTGACCTGCCATATCTGTGGGGACGTCTGTGTGGCGACCGTTCGATTGTGTGGGGCGCGGGCCTGGTTGATGCGCCGAAATCGGGAGATGTGGGCGAAATTGACGTGCGGTCGGACAAGCCCATGCACATGTTTCAGGGATTCCAAAAACGGGTGCGGAACTTTCATCCGGCGCTGCGAAACGCGGAGTTCACACATCTGTGGGGCGGCCCGATCCTGTTTCGCGAGAATTGGGAACCGGTATTCGGCCGACATCCTGACAACGAGAATGGCATCGTGCTTGGCGCGTATGCGGGCCACGGAGTCGCACTCTCAACTTATCTTGGAGCTTGGGCCGCGGAGGCGTTACTTGGCAGACGCGAACTGCCCGAATGGGGCCGAATTGATCTGGATTGACGCGGCTTATTTTCTTGGTGCTGAGGGAATCGATGTGAGCGGACCTGAAGCGGAGCCGGCCTGAAGTTGGTAGCGCTAACGGGAATCGAACCCGTATTTCGGCCTTGAAAGGGCCGCGTGCTAACCGTTGCACCATAGCGCCTGAGAGCGAATTGAACGCGAAGAAATTCGATTATCCGGGAAAGCGGAACGGTTGACAAGCTGCCGAGCTGTGAAGGCTTCTGGCTTACGTGGGAAGTCGAACTCACACAGCAGGAGCGATGCAGTTCCGATTCCCTTCTCACCGTCGCCCGGCGTGTCTGAGTGATACACAGGATTGGGCTTAGGTATTACAGAACTATTACAGAAACCCGAGCGGTTCCTTGCTAGGCTTCCTGAGCAGCCGAGCAAACCAGTCGATTCTACAGTTACGAGCCAACCGAACAAATGACACTCAACGATCTCGAGAAGAAAGCTGCGGGCGAAGACAGCATCAACTGGGTTACAGCGATTTTCATGATGTTGTTTCACGTTGGCGCTTTAGCGGCATTGTTCTTTTTCAGCTGGAAGGCTTTTTTTGTTGCGCTTGTACTCCACTGGATGGCGGGCAGTTGGGGAATTGGCATGGGTTATCACCGGCTGCTGACACACCGGGGATACAAGACGCCGAAATGGGTGGAATACTTCCTGACGCTCTGCGCAACGCTTGCCCTGGAAGGCGGGCCCATCTTCTGGGTAGCGACGCACCGGATTCATCACCAGCATTCGGACAAAGACGGCGACCCGCATTCCCCGATCGACGGCAAATGGTGGGCGCACATGGGATGGATCCTGGTCGGCAAGTCGATGCATCACGACACGACAACGCTGGCCCACTACGTTCCGGACCTGGCGAAAGACAAATTTCACGTCTGGATTACCAAGTACCACTATGTGCCGATGATCGGATTGGGCGGCTTGCTTCTGGCGATCGGCGGGATTCCCCTGATGCTGTGGGGAGTTTGTCTGCGAACCGTGGTGGGCTTGCATTCGACCTGGCTGGTGAACTCAGCGACCCATTCGTGGGGGACCCGGCGTTTTTCGACGCGCGATCTTTCGACGAACAGCTGGTGGGTTGCGCTGCTTTCATGGGGCGAAGGCTGGCACAACAATCACCATGCGCATCCGACTTCGGCGCGGCACGGCCTCGCATGGTATGAAATTGACATGAATTGGTATGGAATCGGGGTTCTAAGGAAATTGGGCCTCGCCCGAGATGTGTACCAGGCGAAGCTGCCGACGAAAGCCAGTATCGCTGCGGAAGCAAAAGCGCAGCACGCTGCGACCTCCGCGCCAGCCATGGTGACGGCAGAAACGCAGAGCGATCTGGTTTCGGCTTAGTCGCACACGATCCTTCTCAGTCGCGTTCAAATCGCACTAAACGCCCCAGAGCCCTTCTGGTCTAGTTTCCTCGTTGAGTTGTCTAGCAAGCGCCAGCGCAGTCCTCGCCCACTCTATACGGTACAATCCCAGTAAGCTCTATGCGATTTACAAGCCGCAGGAAGACGATTGCGTTTTTCGTGGTGCTGAGTGTCTGCCTTGTCGCCGCGGCGCTCGCGCTAAATATCAGCTGGATCATTCTTCACTGGCGGCAAGGCGTTCTACTTCTGTTCGGAGTCATAGTTTTTGCCGCGATTATCCTGGGGATGATTCTCAATACAGGGTTCTTGGTGCGCGAGATCCGGCGGAACGAACACCACGACAGTTTCATCAACGCAGTGACGCACGAGCTGAAAACCCCCATCGCTTCGATTCGCCTATACCTCGAAACCCTGCAAAGGAGGGAAGTCGATGAGGCGCAGCGCAAGCAATTCTACCGGCTGATGCTGGATGATACAGACCGATTGCTCGGAACCGTGGAGCAGGTGCTAAAGGCGGGCGAACTTGGCTACAAGCGCCCGCGGAATTTGACCGAAGTAGATTTTGGGCATCTGGTCGATGAATGCATGGAGTTGGCGCGGACGCGGCATCATTTGCAGGCTTCCCAGCTGCATTGGCTGGAGCCGATGAACGGGAACCAAGTGAAATTAGAAGGGGACGGGAGCGAGCTGAGAACCGCTGTCTCGAACATTCTGGACAATGCGATCAAGTACTCCGCCGACAAGGTGGACGTATCAGTGCAAATCCAAACGCGGGGCGATCACATTGCGCTGAGCGTTCGCGACCAAGGAATCGGGATCGCCGAGAACGACCTAAAGCGCATTTTCAAACGGTTCTATCGAGTTTCAAGCCGATCCGTCTCGCAGGTGAAGGGTACGGGACTGGGATTGTTCATCGTTCGTGCGGTGGCGCGAGCACATGCTGGCAGAGTATTCGCGGAAAGCGGCGGAGAAAACCGGGGCACGACCGTCACCCTGGAACTGCCAAGGAAGGCTTCGTGAATCGTGTGCTCGTAGTCGAAGACGAAATCCATCTAGCCGAGGGGCTGAGATTCAATCTGGAGGCGGAGGGATATTCCGTTGACGTCGTCGGAGATGGCGAGTCCGGTGTGGACCGCCTGCTTGCGAAGAAGGAGAAGTTTGACGCGGTTATTTTGGATGTGATGCTGCCCGGAATGGACGGATTTGCGGTGATTTCCGCGCTGCGGAAAGCACAAAACTACGTTCCAGTGCTAATTCTGACTGCTCGAGGAAGGCCCGAAGACGTACTGGAGGGATTTTCGACTGGAGCCGACGATTATCTTGCCAAGCCCTTTGAACTGAGAATATTCCTGGCCCGGCTGCAAGGGCTGCTGCGTCGAACCGCTTGGGCGGCAGGGGAGCGCAGTTCAGGCAAGAATTCCAACCATGCTGAGAGAAACGGGGTGGAAGAAACGGCTGAGCCCGAGGTCTTCTCGTTTGACGGCAAAACGATTGACTTCGCGGCGCTGGAACTCCGGTCAGCTGATGGAGCGATTCAGCTCACGTTAATGGAAGCAAAACTTCTGCGGCACTTAATTAACAATGCCGGGCGAACGGTATCCCGCAAATCGATACTCGAGGACGTGTGGGATCTGCGCGAAGATACGGACACGCGCGCGATTGACAACTTCATCGTAAGACTACGCAGATACGTCGAAGAAAACCCAGCGAAGCCGAAGCATCTATTGACCGTGAGAGGAGTGGGATACCGGTTCGTTGTATGAAGCCATCTTTTGAATCCGGGAACGGCGACTTTCGCGGAAGATCAGAGCCTGGCGTTTCCGGTGCGTCAGAGCCCTGCGGCCGCAGAACGGGCCTCTCTGGGTGCCTGTTGCGGCGAAGCTTTCACAGACCAGATATCGAGGCGATCACCCACCTGAGTGCCGGAACGATAGATCGTGTGCGGTGGAAGTTCCAAGACGCTGCTTGATTTCAGCGAGAACTTGGAGATGCGGAAAGGCCGCACGTGTTCGTCCACGTGAACGACCTCCTTGTCCTTGCTCAGAAAGATCACGTCGATAGGGAATAGCATACCGATCGTGTGCACTCCACGCGATGGCACGATCCACAGGCCGGTGCCCAGCCGGGTCCAGCGCTTTGTTTTGCCGAGCAAGCCGACCAGGCGCCGGAGATAGCTGTCCGCAACGACCACATCAGTGGCCACGAACGTCTCGCGGGTCTTGTTGTAAACGTATACGGCCCGATTATGATTCCCGTTTTTCATTTCATCCGGAATTCGCAAATCTGGGTTCGGTTGAGATTTGCTATTCGCTTGCTTTGCCGCGCCGGCGCCAAATGATGATCAACAGAACGGCAACTGCAAGAATGCCGGCGCCGATGCGAATCATGGTTACGTTCATCTTTTCTGCTCCTTTACGGCTACTACCAATCGCTATCTACACCTTCCGTGGTTACTTCAATGCCGGCAGCAACTGCCGCATCAAGCTAATCAACGCGGGCCCCAAAATCACGACAAGCAATGCCGGAAAAATGAATGCCACGAGGGCAGGAACCATTTTCACAGTGGTTTTGGCGCTCATTTCTTCCGCACTCTGACGCCGTCGCGTGCGCAGTTCGTCTGAGTAGATGCGTAACGACTGACCGATACTCGTCCCAAAGCGTTCCGTCTGGATGAGCATGGCAACGAGCGACTTGACGTCTTCAAGGCCGGTGCGGCGTGCAAGTTCCCGAAGCGCTTCGAGGCGCGTCTTGCCGACACGCATCTCAAAATTCACCATCTGCAGCTCATCGCTTAGCTCCGGATGAACGATTCTCAATTCCTGGGAAACCCGGATCAGAGACTGGTCGAGTCCTAGACCTACCTCCACGCAAATCACAAGAAGATCCAAGGCATCGGGAAGAGCCAGGCGCAATAATCGTTGACGGACTTGAATCCGCCACAGCAGCCATATTTCCGGAAGGACGAAACCGAGAACGATCGCAAGCAAAATGATAAGAGCTGGGTTGTACTGATAGATTCCGCTGATGAGAGCGAAAATCGCGAGCGCGACCGGGAGAATTACTTTCATGCCGCGGATCGCGAGAAATGCATCGGCGCTGCGGTACCCAGCCCGGACCATCATGATCTGAGCGCGGTTCGCTCGCGTTTCGGCGGCTGCCGGCAGAAGCTTCCCAATCTTTGCTAGAACATTGCGGGCACGCTCTTGCTGCTTTTCCGAGAATCTCTCCCTAGGTCTTCGATTCGCCGAATTCATCAGCTGTTCGAGGCGAGTCCGCACGGTTGTTTCAGCCGGCGCGAATGCGTAGAACAGCGCCAGCACAAGGAGCGTCGTGGATAGGAACGTGATGGTTGTGACAGCAGAAAGCATTGTGATCCTCGTTCAAACCTCGATATGAACGATCTTCCAGAGAATCAGCGATCCCACGGCTTGTAGACCGGCGGCCGTAGCCAGAAGCTTTGGTCCCAAGGGGTCCTCGAATAGAACTCGCACGTAACTCGGGTTCACGATCCGCATGATGAGCAACATTGCGACCGGAAGCACGATCAGAATTGCAGCCGTCAACCTTCCTTGAGCAGTTTTTACCTGAACGTCACGACGTATACGAAATCGCTCTCGAATTACCCGAGCGAGTTCATCCAGAAGCTCGGCCAAGTTTCCGCCGGTTTCCTTCTGAACCAGCAGTGCGGTAACGAAGAAGCGCACGTCCACGAGGGGAACACGCTGAGCCAAATTCAAGAGAGCATCACGCAAGGGCAGACCGAAATTCTGCTCCTCAAAAGTAGTCCGGAACTCCCCCGCGACCGGCTCGGCAGTCTCATTGGCAACCATTTCGATACCGGTGGTGAATGCATGTCCGGCTCGGACGGCGCGCCCGAGCAAATCGAGAGCTTCAGGAAAGCGCTTTTCGAATTCCTGGAGTCTTTTCTGGCGGCGATGGAGCACAACCAAAATTGGAGCAGCTGCCGCAAGTAAGGCCAAAAGAATTGCGATTCCGAAGCTCCCGTATACAAGACCAATCAGCAGGTATATCGCAAGGCCTAGAACGGCACCGAACAAAAGGATCTGCCCCGGGCGCGTTCTCATGCCGGCCTGGGTAATCCAATCCTGCAATTGGCGCGACCATGCCAGCCGCAGCATCAAGCGATTCAGGACGGGCACACCGCTGAGGGATTCGTCGCGGATGAGTTGAAGGTGGGCAAGCGCCTCTTCCGCATTTCGCTCTGCGCTTTGGACCGCCTCCATCCTCCTGCGAACCAAAGCAGAGCTCGTCTCCGGGCCAAACAGGAGCCAGAGCATCCAAAAGACGGGCGCTGCCACGCAGAATGTGAGGAGCGCGATCAGGAGCGCCATTTCCAGCTCCTTAGCGCGAGAGTCAGCCGGGCAGGCTGATATTTGAGAGTTGAGATGAAAATTCGCAGCATAGTCAGTGTTTCCTCGAGCCTTCAAAAAGCGATGGGGACAACTGAATCCCCGTAATAGTCAGGCGCTCCATGAATTTCGGGCGAACGCCGGTTGCGACGAACTCGCCGATGACTTTGCCGTTCTCGCGAATGCCGCGCTTCTGAAACACGAAAATGTCCTGCATGGCGATGATGTCGCCTTCCATTCCGGTAATTTCAGAGATGTTGACGATTTTGCGGGCGCCATCACTGAGACGAGTCACCTGCACGACAACATTGATCGCGGAAGCGATTTGGCGCCGGCTCACGGTATCGGGGATGTTCAGGTTCGCCATCGCTACCATGGTTTCGAGGCGGCTCAGGGCATCGCGAGGCGAGTTGGCGTGAATCGTGGTGAGCGAGCCGTCGTGCCCCGTGTTCATCGCCTGAAGCATGTCGAGCGCTTCCTCACTGCGGACCTCACCAATGATGATTCGATCGGGACGCATACGGAGTGAGTTAACCAGCAGCTGGCGCTGCTGAATGGCGCCTTTGCCTTCGATATTCTGCGGCCGAGTTTCAAGCCGCACGACGTGTTCCTGGTTCAGCTGCAATTCCGCCGCGTCTTCAATGGTCACGATCCGTTCGCGATTGGAAATGTACGAGGATAGGACGTTCAAGAAAGTCGTCTTGCCGGCACCCGTGCCGCCCGATATCAAAACGTTCAGCCGAGCCTTCACGCATCCTTTCAGCAGCTCGAGCATCGGGTCCGTAAGCGTGTTGTTGGCGAGGAGCTCGTCTGCACCGAGAGGGTCGCGGCCAAACCGCCGAATTGAAAGGCATGGCCCGTCGACAGCGAGAGGAGGAATGATCGCGTTGACGCGCGATCCATCTGCTAAACGAGCATCGACCATCGGGGAAGATTCATCGACGCGCCGTCCGATTGCCGAGACGATGCGGTCGATGATCGTCATGAGGTGGGCGTCATCGCGGAATTGCACGTTGGTTTTTTCGAGCATGCCGTGACGCTCGATGTAGACATGCTTGTGAGTGTTGACGAGGATATCGGAAACGGTTGGATCGTTAAGAAGAGGCTGAATCGGGCCAAGTCCGAAAACCTCATCAAGAACTTCTTGCGCCAGCCGCTCCCGCTCCTGCAGATTCATGGGAGTGGCTTCGCCGACGACGAGCGCCTCGAGAATTTGGGCTACTTCCCGGCGGACGTCGTCGCGCCTGATCTCGTTGAGGCGATCCAGATTCAATTTCTGGATCAGCTTGCGGTGGATTGCTGTTTTTACCGCGCCGAAATCGCCTCGTGCCGGAGCAGGAGCTGGTGCCATATCCAATTACCTCTTCGTGGGAAACAGAAAATTGCCGAGGCCGCTGCGCTTCGGCGTGCTCGCGCTGACGGTCGCTTCGCCGGCCAACTGCTCTGCGAGGCGGCGATACTGATCGGCGAGACTGTTGTTGTGGTTTTCCATCAACGGCGAACCTTGATTGGATGCCGAGTTCGCCTTTCGGAAGTCATTCGGCACACACGCAAACACGGGGCGCCTCGTATCTTTTTCAATGCTCTTGAGAGCTTCCTCATCACCCTTGTGCCAGCGATTGACGATCACCCGGATGCGATCAGGATCGATTCCCGAGCCGGTCAACGCCAGCAGGCGGCGCTGGAACGTCCATAGTGAAGGAACATTTGCCTCCACGATAATCAGGACCATCCGCGCGGCCTTCAGCACCGGAATCAGATCCGAGGAGAAATGCGATCCCAGATCCGCGACGACTATCTCGAAACCTGCCTGGGCGACATTCACAACGCGATCGAGCGGAGCCGTCGAAATGTCCTGCCATTCCTCGGGTTGTAAGGCCCCACCAAGGACTTCCAATTTCGTCTTATGTCGATCAAGTAGGCCGCCGAAGAAGTGGCTGTCGAGCCGGTCCAGATTTTCGATTGCGTCGCGAATGCCGAAACGGGGATGCAAATCGAGAAGAAGATGAACGTTGCCCAACGGGCGGCCGAAATCGAGCAATACGGTGCGCTTGTTGGAGTGCGTGCAAAACTGAACAGCGAGATTCACTGCGACAGTTGTCGCACCAACACCGCCCTTCGATCCCATTACAGCAATCAGTTTTTCGGCTCCCCTGCCGTTGGCAGCGTGTCCCTCCTGCTTGAAGCGGTCGAGGATGTCCTTCAGCTCGGCGGGATTCACAGGTTTCGAGATGAAATCTTGTACGCCGCTGCGCATGGCGTCGAGAAGCAACTGCGGATTTGATGGCGCAGCTTCCGAGCAGGCGATCAGCCGCGTGGATGGGCGCAGGCGGCGCAGGTGCGCAGCGAAGGTAAAGAAGATCTCCGGCTCCTGCGCCAAGTCGAGCAGGACAATGTCAGGAATATTCTCTCCGCTTTCCGGGATCGCATCCGTCGGGAGAGACCATTTCCGCACCGAATTGACGAAGCCGGTCTGCTGGAGGCTCGCGACCAACTGAGCCGCGCTGGCCGCGTCGCTACTAACGATCGCTGCAGTCAACATGAACGTCACATTCCAGATCGCGAATTCTTGCCGAAGCGCAAAACACTCTGATTGCTCCTACTTCGTCTGCGGCGCCGTGGAGGGGGTCTTTTTCGACGGCCCCAAGAACGGAGCCGGGAATGCCGGACCCGCAGGCAACTCATTCGCAGATAGCGGGTGCACGATCCGCGGCGTCACAATCACCAAAAGCTCGTCGTTGCTTTTCGTGGTCGAGCGGCTCTGGAAAAGCTTGCCGAGGATGGGTACGTCGCCTATACCCGGGATTTTCGACAACTGGGTCTGGACTTGGTTGTCGATCAGCCCGGCAATCGCGAAACTCTGGCCATCGCGAAGGTCCATTTCGGATTCGACGCGGCGAGTGGACAAAGCCGGAATTGTGAATCCCTGGATCGTAAGGGCGTTTGTGAAATCGAGCGAGCTTACGGAAGGCTGGACCTTCAAGTGAATCAAGCCGTCTTCCATGATCGTCGGAGTGAAATCCAATTGGACCCCGTACTCTTTGAACTGAATCGTGATTCCCGCGTAGGTTCCGCCGCCGCCCGTGGATTGCAGCACCGGGTACGGGAATTCACCACCCGCCAGAAAGGATGCATCCTTGCCGGAAGCGGTCAGCAAATTCGGTTCAGCCAAAATTTGGAGAATGTTGTCCTGTTCGAGCGCTTGAATCGTGGCCGCAAGATTGATGTCCGGCCGCCAAATGAAAATGTTTAGAAGGCTGCTGAGCGTGAACCCGCCGTTGGCCGAATTTGTCGGAGAAACGGTACCGGAAAGACCCGGCGGGCCAAATTCCTGAGTACTGACCGATCCAATATTCTTCGCACCTGGCAAGCTGAGGATGTTCACGCCAAATTGATTCTCGAGCGAACGGTCGAGTTCGGCAAATTTGACTTCGAGAAGAATCTCGCCCGGTTGAACGGCCGGCGTGGTGATCAGGCTGGTAACTTTCGGGGTCGCATTTTTGACCACTTCAAGGATCTTGTCGGCCACGTTTTTGGAAGAAACGTGACCCGAAAGAATCACCGAATCCTTGGATGTCTCGATCTGCACGGGCTCGTTCGGAAAGACTTCGTGTATCTTCTGTGCCAGGCTGAGGATGTCGATGTCCACGGAAACTTCGAAAGCTTGGTTTTGGTCGGACTCGTCCCAAAGCAACAGCGACACTCCTCCGGGCGACTTTCCGTCAACAACGACCTGGTAAGGACTGACGACAATCGCGTCCGCTATCGTGGGGTCGGCGATCGAAACCCGCTTGATTCGAGTCGGTGAGCTAACCACGAGAGAACGGCCGACCATCAAATGCAACACCTGAGGTTCATCAGCTACTTGTGGCTGACTGTTTGGACTGCCAGCGATCGTAGGCGACGGCGCAACTGCCGCGCTTTGCTGGCCAGCGGGAGCTTGCTGAGCGCGAGCGAGAACTCGCGGCGCGCCAAAGCACAACGAACTAACCAGCACAGCGGCTGCTGCGAGGCTCGCCGACTTCGTCGCTCGACGATTAAAGAACATCAACTCTCCGATGGGCTGCTCACTGATTTGAATTCGCCTCTGTGTTGGCAAAACTCTTGTTTTCCCGCTTGTTTCCGTTGATAACCTCAACCAAGTAAGGGGCAGGAGTTGTCGCCGATTTTTTGGCGACAGTGTGGGTTATCGGGGCCGATCCTCCGCCGGATGTAAACAGAGCCGATTGAAGCACTGGCGTGGTATTCGCGACGCTGCTGTCGACGGCGTTCCGCAGGGCCAGCTGAATCTTCCCTTCCGTGCTGGCCATGGTGAGCCTGGCCGCATCCTGGGGCGAAACGAGCAACGTTATGACGGGAACTGTCTGCGGTCTCCCATCGCGGTCCTGCTGTATTCTCTGACCCGCAGCAAGAACCCGGACGTTTTCGAGTATCGTTCGCGTCACATTGGCTTGGTGCGTGTCGCCCGATCCTGCTGCGGTACCTGTCACGAGTACATCGACCATCGTTCCCGGCGTGACGAATCCTGCGACACCCACGACGTCATTGACGGCAACGGATATCGCCCTCATTCCATCGGGAATCGTGGCCGCCAAGCCAGCTCCAGCCTCGGGTGACGCCAATTTGCTGTCGAGAATCGGCTCGTTTTCGGCGACGGGAGTGATCAAGGCTCGGTTTGCGCAGTCAGGGACACGGGTGCAAACCCCCACGAGCGGCTGGGAAGCCGGCCACGGAATCGTTTTCAACATCGCTGATTCCAGCCGCGTCCCGATCGGAATGGATTGCGCCGCTACGACGATGCGGGTGGTGGGCGTCGGCGCCGCCGACGCGGACTGCAATTTAGCGAATTCATCGTACACAAAGGCACTCAGTACGGTGGCCGCTACTATCGCTACGAGCAGACCAACCAACAAGCGGTTCCGACTCATGAAACAGATCTCCTTCTGTCCGGCCTTACCCGATCCATTTTGCGGCGGCGAAGCAAGAGATCGTGCCGATCGCCACTGCGACTCCAAAAGGCAGCTTCAGCAGGCGCGGATTATCCAACGAGATTTCGGGGTAGGAGCGAAATCCGAGCGTGAGGAGACTGACAATCAGAAAGCCCAAATTGCGCAGCGTTTCGCGCACGCGCCGAGCGCGAACCACAAGGATGATAGCGATAACACCAGCTACGAGTATGCTACCAAGCAGCACCAGCCAAAGCAGCGTTGGCCCCAGGAACGCGCCAACCGCAGTCACCAACTTCAAGTCTCCGGCGCCGAGCGCACGCATATAAACCAGCGGCACTAGAATCAAGAAACCGAGTCCAGCTCCCTCGAGAGCCATCAGGGTGCCTCTAAGTCCTGCAACCGTGGAATTCAATGCAATGCCGGCCAGAAGACCCGACACGGTGAGCCAATTCGGGATTCGATGCGTCCATCCGTCGAACCAACCCGCAAAGAGAGTGAGCACGACCGTAATCGCCCAAATCATCTCGCTGGTGTTCGGATGGACCATTCTTCGTCCCTGTTTGCGTCCGGCGATTTCGAATCGGCCGACGCACCGTGCGGCTTCTCGACGGAAATCCCGACTGCCTCTAAGGCGATCAAGCCAAGCGAAAAAAGCGGGACCTGTTAGCCCCCGGCGGCGCTCGTCATGACATTCGCAGCGTTGCTAAAGATCTGAGACAGTTTTTGCCCGATCGTCGTAATAAACGTCACAGAGAGAAGCGCTACCAGGACCAGCAGAAGGCCATACTCAATAAGGTCCTGGCCTTCTTCTTCCGTCCACAGGCGTAAGAGAAAGTTCTTCATTTGACCATCCTCACTTGACTTAATCTGGTTGGCGAAAACACTCCTGCCCCTCGTCCGCCTAGCATCTGGCTCACCACTTCGGTGCACTCTCAGTCCGATAACTAAATCCTTGCCGGTTATCAAGTTAGAGCGCGAAGTCAGCTGCGAGAGCTGCTGTTAGTCTGATAATCGCGGATACGCGTCACCGCTTGGAGACGGCTTGATTGTCGGCTCTTATTGATTAAGTGACATCAAAAATGGACACACGACCCCGTGATCGTGCCGGGCGATTCTCCCATGTGTAGTTTGAAAACGCGGCAATTCTGGATGAGTGCGTCGGTGTCTCAGGGGAGGTTGTCCCCGAGGACATTGTCGTACGCGGGAAAGAGTATTGCCCTTGCGGACTGACAGGGGGGCCCATCAGGATGGTTGACGCAGGTAAGGGAATATATTCTGACACGCCCAAATCGGCTAACGAAGACGAGCGGGAGGCTCTCTTCCATTTGCTTCATCCGCATGCTTCCCTTGACGTAAGCATCCCCCCAACCGATGTCGTAGTCATCGTCTGAAACAATCCAGTAGTCAGCCCCGACAGTTCGCGAAACGTCCGCGAAGTGGTCAAGATCTCGCCGAAGGCGGGCTGGCTCGTAGTATTCCTCTGTGGTGAACGTGAACGGCCGAATAGTCGAGCGTCCGGTGTATAGGTATGCTGCAGCGTCCTCATAGGCGGTAAGCCGCGTGTCCGCAGTTGTGGAGCGAGATACCCAGCGGTACGCCTCGCGTTTCTCTACCAAAAGAGCAGCCCGTTCCTTACTTTTCGCCGCCGAGGCGCTCCTTATTCCGCCGGCGTAATTCATCGCGACCGCAGACACGAAGCTGGCTATGACGAGACAGAAAGCCATCGCAAGCACTCTCTGGAAGAGAGCCTTGTTGGCCGAAAGTGACGACCGAGCGAGATTTGCTACGTATTTGCCTTCGAGCCAGATTCCGGCTGCAAACAGCGGCAAGAATGGAATGAAAAAGCGATCGCTTTGCGGGTAGTTCCAGAACAGAACCAAAAGTGCGTAGAACGGCAGAGCCAAATGGATCGGTTTCCACGCGATATGGCGCGCCTCGCGTAAAATTCCTTTCATCGCGAATACCGTTATTACAGCGGTCAAAAGCGTTTCCGCCAACGTTTCCGCTCCCGGCCGGGGAGAGATCAAGTAACTGCCAGGCGTGCAAATCAGAACTGTAGCGTTGTTCTTCAGCATTGCGAGAAGCACCGCAAGAGTCGGGACAGCATCTTTCCAGGCGCCGATGTAGCTCGTGTAATACGTCCATGTGTGCGTCCAAGCGGGGCTCGATGAGGCCGCTCCAGATACTGGCGAAGCGGGCGCGGGGCCAAAGGTAGTTCGCCAGACGAGCACGCCGAGAAACGGCATCACGGAAGCTACGAAGACGGCCAGGGATCGCCATGACCGGCGCAAACAGAATGCGAGGGCGATCCCCGTCGCAATGGGCAAACCGAGGATACGCATCGACATGGCCAGTCCCGTAAGTAGACCGGCGCACACAACGACTGCATCGCTTGGTTTCCTCTCAAGCGCGATATCCGCCAGAAGGAGGGCGCCCATCGCGAACGCGGCGAATGGAATGTCGGAGAGTACGCTGCCACTATAGAAAAGCACCAACGGATGAAGCGCACAGAAAGCAGTCAACAGCAACGCTTCCCATTGGCCAATACCGCGAAGGCGACGCAGAAAGAAAAACGCTGTCGTTAGGAAGAGCGCTCCGAAAGCGACGCAGATAGCGATTGCGTAAGTGAGATTGGCCGGGAAAGCGGGAAGCGCACGCCAGACCCAAGATAGCATCCACGGGTACAAGACTGGATACTTGGTAGCGGCGGGCGCTCCGGGGAAACTGGCGAGGAGGTACCCCTTACCTGCTGCCAGAGCTTTCGCCGAACTGAAATAGATCGAATCGTCCTCTGTATATCCAAAGAAATTCGCCGGATGAAGCCGAATTACGGCAATGACAAACGAAACCAGGATCAATAGCAAGGCCAGCCATGGCAGATGGCGCCGCCAAATAGGAGCCGGAGATACGCAACTCAGTTCCATGGCTGGGTGCGGACAAATATGGCCGCGAGATTGTCGGTGTAGACGCGACGCCAGCCTGGAGATTTGGAGAGGGCCGTTGCGAGAGCTTCGTCGCGCTTTAGAAGGCAAGACTGAATTCCGTAACGCCGCAAGAGGTCAAAAGCATCCGGTTTCAGGCCGGCTATGCGGACATAATCAGCCAGCACTCCGCCACGCTCATAGACATCGCCCCGCCCGTCGATGAAAACTTTGTGCTCCGGCCCACGAGACCAGACCAGATAGCCACCGAAGTTATAGTTGTTGAACATCGGCTCGGGCACGACATGATCTTGCAGGTAGTCGACGGCGCGGACGGGAAATTTGCTTTCAACTCTGCCGGCCAAAGCAGAACGTGACGGGAAAAAGTAGATGATCGCCGCTATGGCGCACGCCATCAAAGCCGCGTTTAGCAGAGGCTTGTCTTTCGTGCGGTCGTATCGGGGCAGCCAACGCGAAAAAATCACCGCAAGAACAGGAACCGCAAACGGAACGAAAACCATGAGAAAACGAACGTGCAGGCACGCCATCGCCGTTCCCATTATGAAAAGAACGAGCTCTTCCAGACGCCAACTGAGACGCATCGTTATTTGAGTCAGGATCACAATCAGCAAGATCGCAAGGAACAGTTTGCCGCTGATGAGGTCGAAGGCCATCGGTTGCCATTCTTCGATGTATTTCACGTTGAGTGGCAGCGAGAACGCATATTCCAGTGGAGAAATGGCGATGCGCGGGCCATAGGGCGTGACGAAAATCGCCGCGAGAGATAACAGAAAACAAACGCCCAGGCCTTTGCGCTGGGAAGGCGTCCAGGGCGAGGCCGTGAGATTTCCAACCCTCAATTCTCGGATGCCGCTTATCCAATAGAAAAAGATCGCAATCAGCCCGACGATCCATGACCCGTGCGTGTTCACCCACAGGACCATAAGTGGCGGAAGCAGCCAAATTGTGCCCGGTTTGCCTTGGCGAAAACGCTCGAGGCAAATCAGCGCCAAAACCAGGAAAAGATATCCGAACATTTGCGGCCGCAATGAGAATGAGACTCCCGCGAGAAGGGACAGCAACACACACGCGATGAATCCTGCCTTCGAGTTTCCGCAGCGAATCGTGGCCAGCCAATACAGTCCGATTACGATCGCACTGCCAAGCGTGATCAACAGGACTTCCAGTCCGATGAGCCCTCCGATTCGGGAAATGGCCGCCAGCGCGAGGTCGCCAAGCCATTCGTACGCGAGCCATGGTTGCCCCGATACCGTGAACGAATACTGATCCGCGGTTGGCAAATGGTGGGTTGCAAGAATGGCGTTGCCGACTTTGATGTGCCACCAGAGATCGGGATCCACTCGAAAGACCCGCGCGCCGGCAAACACTGCACCCACAAGTGCCGCCGCCAATAGGGCCGGAAACGAGAACGCATACCTAAGCGCGCTAGGTATAGTCGATGCTAGTCGTCGAGGGATCTGTTCAATAGTCAGCGGGATCGGAAAATCCGTGGCGTGGTGACGGACCTCTGAAGTCGGGTTCGCTTGGACGGTGATATTCAGTTCGCCCATGGCTTGTTTCCAAGCGAGGATTCAAAACAAAAGCTTGTGACTAACGCGACCGGCGGTGCAAATTGCGAGCGATCCGTCACATTATGTGCTTCGAAGGAAGGCTCGCGACCATCACCGGTTCAGTCGATACGTCCTCGGGTTCTCTGATATCCAGCTGATTGATCAGCCGGTGCAAGTACCCCCGCGCAACGCCAAGGACGCGCGCGCTTTCAGCTTTGCGCCATCCACATTCCTGCAACGTTCGGAGCAAGAGCCTCCGCTTAAATTGCCGGACTTCCTCTTCGTACAGGCCGTTCAGAGGCAGTTGCTCAGAATTCTTGTTGGCCGCTGGCGGCAGATGCCAGACGTCCACAGTTTGTCCATCGGATAGCACGACGGCGCGCTGCACAGCGTTCTCGAGCTCGCGAACGTTACCGGGCCACGAATATTCCTCCAATGCCCGCAATGCCGATGGCGAAAACCGTCTCGCTTTCTTCCCGAATTGTTCGGAAGAAGCACGCAAGAAATGCTGGGCGAGGAGAGGAATGTCTTCGCGGCGCTCACGCAAGGGTGGAATATGCATTTGAACCACATTCAGTCGATAGTAGAGATCTTCGCGGAACGTTCCCTTTTGGACCATCTCAGCCAGATTGCGATTTGTCGCGCAAATTAGACGGATATTCAGATTGATGGGCGTGTTACTTCCAAGCCGCTCAAAGCTGCGCTGCTGGAGAACACGCAGCAATTTCGGCTGCAAGCTGAGTCCTAGATCGCCGATTTCATCGAGGAATAACGTTCCCTGATCCGCGCACTCCAGCCGGCCACGGCGGCCCATCAGGGCCCCCGTAAAGGCCCCCTTTTCGTGCCCGAACAGTTCGTCTTCAATTAGTGTGTCAGGCAAGTTGACGCAGGAGAAAGCAACGAGCGGGCAAGCACTTCTCCCACTCATCTGGTGAATGGCGCGTGCGAGCAGCTCCTTACCTGTTCCAGTCTCCCCTGTGATAAGCACGTTGACGTCGCACGGGGCAATCCTCTGCGCCAAGGCGAAAAGCTCCTGCATGGCTTGCGATGTACCGAGCAGGTCATGAAGTCGGCCGGAGCGTTGCACGCTCGCACGCAGTTGTTCGATTTCTTTTTCGGCAGAATAGGTCTTGTGAGCGCGTCTCAAAATGAGCCGCAGCTCCGCGATATTGGGCGGATTGTTAACGGCATCGTAGGCGCCGCGCTCCATGGCTCGCACTGAGACTTGCCTGTCCTCGCTCTCGCAAAGAACGACCACCGGTGAATGGGAGCGAAACTCGGCGAGGCGCTCCATCAGCTCCAGGCCCGGATCGAAGTCTCCTTGCGTGCTCGCAGCACGGAGGTCCAGAAACATCACATCGCACCAGTCCATCAAGGGGTCTAGTTCGTCGAGAGAAAAATCGTTGGTGGCGCGCGTAGCGAAGCCCGGCCCAAGAGTCCGTGCGATGGCCTCTGTCAGGCTGGAATCACGACTTATGAAACAGACGCGTACCGTGTCGTTGCTCAAGGTTGTGCTCCGTATCGACACTCATCCCGAGCCGCGCGGCAGTGTCATTGACAGCGTGGCCCCCAGAAAAGGCTGGAACTGGGTTGGCAAAACTCCCACGTCCGATGAGGGCATGGGTGATGACAAGGGTTCGCCGGGGTAATCGGCAAGGGTAGGGCCAAATTTGCCGGGAAAGGTCGCGCGGAGGCGAGTAGTACTAAAGTACTAGCTCTCAGTCAGTTGTAATCGCCTGTACTCGTGGTACTCGGCGTTATGGGTGACGCTCGCACCGGGAAAGTGGCAAGTTCGTGCGCATTTCGTGGAATTGCATTTCCCTTTCTGAAATCTGCGTGCCTCTGTCCAAGCCGAATGCTCGCACTCTATTCCCCAGGGGGATTAGAACCCGCACCTTCCACTGGTATCCCAACAAGAACCTGGACCGGAATTGCCTTGCCGTCACGCAAGGCCGGCTTGAATTTCCAACGCGCAAGCGCGAGCCGAGCGGCCTCGTCCATTTGCGGCTCGATGCCCTGATAAACCTGAATCTGGCTAACTGTGCCGTCCACATCGAGCGTGCCCTTCAGAACGATCTGCTTGTGAAGCATTGCAGGCGGCACTGGCACACGCTTGAAATCAAATTTTGCTTCCGCTTGAGGCGGCACTAGGCCCTGCCCAAGATGAACCACCGTTGCATAGGCCTGGGAAGGAGTTTTTGCGTCCACAGCAGGCACGAACTGCACGCAATACTGCATGGTCCAGCTCTTCATCGGCATGGACAAGAAGATTGTATATATCTTTCCGCAGTTAAGAGCGCCGTAGACGTCGAGACCGCCACCGCCAACAGGTCCCGTCGAAACAATCAGCTCGTTCTTGCGAAGTACAAACGAGGAAGGCACGGCATATACCATGGCCGATGCGAGGTTTGCACTAAGAGAGCCCGGGCTCGAATCTTTCCCGGTCCCACTAACACTGACCGACAGGTTCCACCCAGGCGAGCCGCCGCCGCCGGTGACGTTCACACCGACACCAATGCTCGTGTCGCCCCCCTTTCCTGAGTTTCCGTTACCTCCGGATTTGGTGGCAGTCTGTTCGCCGCCGGGAGAGCCGGGGTTGACATCTTGTGAGACTGCAAACTCACCCGAACGATTCCCCGGGGGAGGGGCTAGGTTTGTTCCCGGATCAACGCTTAGTGCCACAACCCCAGCAACACCCAAGGCAGGGTTGCCAGTAATCTGTGGCGCGTCCAGCTCCGTACTTGACCTTGACCTCGCTACCGGAGCTGCAGCGGCAGAGACCGGCATTTGCGGTTGAAAGGTCGCCGGCGTAAGCAGGCTTGCTACTTGTGCTGCCTGTTCAGGCGATGGCGCGGCGGTCGGTGCAACGGCTCGGTGGACCTCGATGGGTTTCGAATCGTTTGGGTTGAACTGCAAAGGCGCATGCAGCGCAGTGGTTTCGCCCGTTATCAGATTCGGCAGTTTTAGTTCGGTTCTAATCTGGATGTCTGGAGACTTCGGCTGGACGATTGTCTGCCGCACATTGTCGGGCTGAGCCGGCTTCGAAACGATCACGATCATTCTTCGCGCGTCAGTGCTTCCCTTAGCAGGGAGGTCAGCCGCTCGAGCACCGCTCATCGGTCTGCCCCCTGGGCCTGCTGGAGCAATGCGAGGAGCGGATCGAGTCTCGGGCGGGGGCGGCTGGTAGTAGATCGCCTCCGGAGTGGCGGGCGCGACGTTGAGTATCGAAGTATCTGGGAACTCTCTCGGCAGGTAGACGAGACAAAGTATGCCCAGGCAATGCAGCAAGAAAGATCCACTTAGAGGACGTCCGCCTAGACGCGATCGAGCGATTGTCGAACGACGGAGAGGATTATATGAGTGCGAACCCCGATTCGACAGCTTGATACGTTCTGCGAGAATCTTGACCGAGTCCCACCATCCGCTGACGCGTGGCTCGGGATGCACCAAGAAGAGTGGGACGTTTGTAGAAACATTGCGGAGAAGAGGTTCGCTCATCGACGCGCGCGATCCCACCCTCTCGATTGTGAAAACTGGTTTCGGGAAGCTTTGATTTTCGAAAACCACGAAGCCCCAGCCCCGCCTACGGAGCGTTGTGGCGCTCTCTTCCTCGGCTCGAGCGGGCGGGCTGAGCTCACACTTCGCCCTTCGCGAGGACTTCAGCGGCGGAGCACGTGTCGTTCCAATGAGGTTAGTCGAGTAGATGCAGAGCGGTCATGGTCGAACCTGTATCGGAACGCTGCGCTAACCGTCACCATTTGTGGACGACTCGATTGCCGCAAACCGAAATTGCAGCGGTCAGATGGGCAGACTGGAAGTTCGGCCGCACTGGCGCAAACAGCCCCGTTTTCATGCCGTATGCTAAGATGGGCAGCAAGCTAGGCCCGTAGCTCAGTTGGCTAGAGCGCCACCTTGACACGGTGGAGGTCTGCGGTTCGAGCCCGCACGGGCCTACCATTCAATCGACAAAGTCGCGCACGCCGCAGTAGGAAATACAGTTCGGTCCCAGTTGGGGCGCATCGTCCGTGGAACTCGTGCAACTGAAAGCACCGCCAAGTTTCTCCTTCTTCCCTGCGAATCCGTTGTTGATTATTCCAGTAAGTCTATTCTAGGATAGTCGGCATTCGGGGCAGGCAGAGTGGGTCTGCCGCTCGATAACCAGGGTTGGTGAAGCGTTTTTCACGGGAAAACGCTTTTTCTCGGACCGGCGAGAAGGGGACCAAGGGTGGGTCCTGCTTGCGATATTCAGCGGCGATAGGGCTGGGGTCCCGGTTTCCGCGAACTAACACTGGTGCAGTTTCCTACCGTCGCTAACGTCTAGCCATCGAGGTGTCCTATGAGATCTCAACATCGTTTTATCTACGGCGTTGCTTTCTTTTTGTTCTGCGTTGGAACGCTGGCTACCGCTCCGCTATCGCACGCGCAAACAGCCACCGTCACAGGCACCGCAGTGGACTCGACGGGAGCGGTGGTGGCGGGAGCAACAGTTACCGCTACGAACCGCGAAACGCAAACCAGCGCGACTACGCTGACGACGGCGAGCGGCACGTACACCCTGTCTAATTTGCTCCCATCGGTTTATACGATCACTTTCACAAGGGACGGCTTCAAGACCGTGCAATTCGGCTTCGTTACCCTGACGGTCGATCAAGTGCTGACGCTGAATTGCAAATTCGAGCTTGGCAGCCTTTCCCAAACGGTCGAGGTCAGCACAAACGCGGTCGCTCCCATCGACACCGAGGACGCAACTCTCAGCAATGTGGTCGAACAAACCCAGATGGTGGAACTGCCGCTGATCCTTAGGGACCCGTACCAACTCGTGCTGCTTGGGCCTGGGGTCACGCAGTCAGATAGCAGCCTGGGTGGCGTCTCAATCAACGGCGGCCGCGAACGCAACAACAATTTTTTGCTGGATGGGAGCGACAACAATGATGCGGATGTTCCGGGTGCGCTCGGCGGTTTGACTTCGCAGAATCCCGACTCAACACAAGAATTCCGCGTCCTGACCAATAATTTCGCCCCCGAGTTCGGCCGCAACAATGGGGCGATTATTGATGTTGTCACTCGAAGTGGAACCAACGACTTTCACGGAAACCTGTTCTATTTCGGCCGCTGGGACGCTCTCGGCGCGCGCGACTTTTTCAATCATCAGATCGACCCTGAAACCGGTGATGTTGCGCCAAAGAACCCCTACGTTCGCAACCTGTATGGCGGATCGTTAGGCGGGCCGATCGTGAAAGACAAGACATTTTTCTTTCTCAATTACCAGGGCGATCGGTTCATTACGTCGTTGACCAATACTGCGACTGTGCCCACGGCCGCCTTCAAAACGGGGATATTCGACTACACAAATCCAGCTACCGGAGCAACACAGCTGTTGAACGTGACGACGCCGGGCGCGGGCAACAATGCCACCGGAGTGGGTCTCGATCCCAGCGTTCAACAAATTTTCTCGCATTATCCGCTACCGAACATCGCAAATTCCGACGGAATTACCGGTCTTCTCTTCTTCCCGACGCAATCGAGAGAGAGAGACGAAGACGCGACGATGAGAATCGACCAAAGGCTCGGGAATCGCAATAATCTCTACGTTCGTTACGTCTATAACTGGTTTCGCGATCCCGATCCGTTTCATTCGGACACTCTACCGGGCGGAATCGGGGCGATTGCGGAGGCATCGCGCACGCAGTCGGTATCAATCGGCCTGATTTCGACCTTGGCGCCCACCCTTTCAAACGAACTGCGCTTCGGAGTGAATCGAGTCGGGGTTCTTTTCAACTGTAATGGCGCACTGGCTGACACCATCACAAACTCCAGCGGAAATTTCGTGGACTTGTATGGCCGCGGCGCCGATTTTAGCCTTCCCGGCTTCTTTGTTCCTGCCACTGCGGACTTCGGCTGCCTGTCGCTCGGTGATACGAATAGCCAGGAGAGTCATGCGGGAACCGATCAAATAACGGATAATGTCACGAAGGTCGTCGGATCCCACACGCTCAAGTGGGGCGGCGAATTTCGTGACGTCTATTCCAATAACAACACCAATTTCCTTTCGCGCCAAATCTTTACCTTCAACGCAAACTCCGGTTTCGGCGAGGTTGTCCTTCAGGGCCTGAATCCCGGAGTCGATAACCAAACGTTAGAAGATGAAGTGTCTGGACTCCTTGGCTTGGTTGCGTCCGCGACTCAAACGCAGTTCTTCGATCGCGCTGGAGTCCGCCATGCAATGGACGAATTGAATTTCGTGCAGCACGAGGGAGCCATATTCGGCCAGGATGTCTGGAAGATTAAACAAAACTTCTCGCTGACGTACGGGCTTCGCTGGGAATGGTACGGCGTTCCTACGGAAAGAAACGGGAACATTGCAAATCTATTCGAGGACCCAAGCGGATTTGCGCCCTTTACGTTTACACCTGTGGGTGGGGGCACGGGGCAGAGTCTCTATAAACCCTACTACCGCAACTTCGAACCTCGGCTGGGCTTCGCATGGGATCCGTTCAAGACCGGCAAGACCTCCATCCGCGGCGGAATCGGCGTCTTCAGCGACCGAGTTTATGGAAACCTGTTTGAGGACATGAGAGGTAACCCGCCCTTCCAGCCCAGCTACGTCAATCTTCCATTGCTCGCAACGGGTCTTGGCCCTGCTTCGCAGCTGACCAACCAGACTACGCCGCCGCAGCAGGTTCCTTCTCCTGTGGTCGTGCAAGGAACAGGCCTGTTCCCGGACATTTTCTCAGACAACAGCAAACCTCCGCTCGTTACGACTTGGAATTTTGGAGTCCAGCGCGAAGTTGCGACAAATGTGGTCTTCGAGGCCAATTACGTTGGCAACCACGGAACACGTATTCTTCGCGTGGTCGATGGCGCGCCGCCCCAACCGTCCTTAGTCTCGGCTCTGGAGGCGTTTTGCGTCCCGTCGAATCCGGCCAACACTTTTGGCTGCAGCGAGTCCACGCTGCAGTTCGGCACTCTTTTCTTTGGTGCGGAACAGGGTCTACTGCCATTCGATGCCGTGAACAACAATGCCTTTGAGGACGCGTTCGTCGACGAAACCAGCGGACATTCCTGGTACGACGGTTTGCAGGTTCAGTTGACCGCGCGCAACTTTCACGGCCTGCTGATTCAGGGATCCTATACGTGGGCACATGCGCTCGATGACTCCTCCGACCCGCTGGCGCCTACCCTGAATAATGGGAATTTCCCCGTCGATTCATTTGCTCTGCAACGTGAGAAGGGGAACTCTGGCTTTGACACGAGAAATCGCGGCGTTATCAATTTCGTCTATACCGTGAATGCTGGTCGCGGCAAGGCTCATCTCAGTAATGGATTTGTCGGGCGCGCCCTGGAAGGATGGGAGGTCAGTGGAATCGCGTCTTTTCAGACCGGCCTTCCCTACGACATCTTTGGAATCGCCGATACTCTTCACACGAATATCGCCGATCGCGCCACGGTGGTGGACTTCTCGGAATTAAAAGCTGTGCCTGCCACAGGCCGAGTAATTCCAAGCAGCGCGATTTTTACTGGCGAGAACCCGGCCGCCTTCAATCCTGACGACCCAGCGATCATGCCCATACCGTTCGACGTTCCTTCCAATGTCGGGCGCAATCACTGGTATGGACCGGGGATCAACAACTGGAATTTCAATCTGGCAAAAACGACGGCAATCACGGAACGGCTCAAATTCCAGCTTCGATTCGAATTCTACAACATGTTTAATCGACCGCAGTTTGGAAAACCCGAGAACATAATCGGTAATCCCCTTTTCGGCTACTCTACATCGCAAGTGGGTCAAAACGATGGCACGACAGGCGCCCGGCAGGTCCAGATCGGAGCAAAACTCAATTTCTGATTTTGACTCGACTACTAAAAGCAACCGCCAGTCAGGATATTAAACAAATTAGCCTGATTGCCGGGCAGACGCGACTATCGATGCAAGTAATTTGATGGCGCCCTCTGGCGTCATCGCCGCCTGAATCGGCATCGTGTGGGTTCGAGTCCTTATGAGCTTCCATCCGAGTAATAGAAGTCAGCCTTCCAGATTTTCTAGACGCTGTTCGATTCGGCCTCGTTTCTAAATCCCCTCGGCCTTCGAGAATACTATTACTTGACAGCCTTGGGCTTGTGTATGATTATACAGTTGGATGCATATTCACGCACGCCAGGAACATTGGCTATAGGAAGATGGGCGTCCAGAAGAGATTTCGACAAGGACAAATCTTAAAACTGCTCGCCGGTCGAGCGGTGGCGAGCCAAGATGAGTTGCGCCGCCAACTCGGCCATTTGGGCATGCGTGTCACCCAAGCGACATTGTCGCGAGATCTTCGTGAGTTGAGGCTCGTGAAGACCGCCGAAGGATACCGTCCGCTGTCAGCGGCCACGGAGCAGCATGCGGCGGTGCGAGCCATTGAACGAGCTCTGAAAGATTTTCTTCTTGACGTCCGCGCGGCGCAAAACATGCTTGTGCTCAAAACGCCTCCTGGGGGCGCACAGCCCCTTGCCGCTGCCGTCGATGCCGAGCGCTGGGAAGAGGTCGCCGGCACTCTCGCCGGCGATGACACCGTTCTGATCATCTGTTCATCGCGCAACGCGGCGAATGCGATCCAGAAGCGGTTGGAGGAGATGCTCCGTTGAGCGATCTGACCAGGGTCGCCGTTGTCGGAGTGACGGGCTACGCCGGATTCGAGCTGGCCAAGCTCCTTCTGCGGCATCCGCACATTGAAAAAACTACCTTCTTCATCCGCGAAGCGCACGGAAACGTCCGTTGTCTCACCGAACTGTTCCCGCAGCTGCGTGGGTGGGGCGACGCGCCTTGTCGCGTGCTTTCGGCAGAGGCTGTGGCAGAAAGCGGCGCGGACGTCGTGTTTCTGTCGACACCGCATGAAGCCTCACTCGAATTCGTCCCGCAGCTCGTTGCTGCAAACCCAAACCTGCGGATTATCGACCTAAGCGGCGCGCACCGTTTCCGTGAGGCAAACACCTTTTCGAACTGGTACAAGTTACCCGCACCCGATGCCGCGGTTCTCTCGGAAGTAGTCTACGGCCTACCCGAACTGTATGCGGATGCGTTGCCGCGAGCGCGCGTGGTGGGGAATCCAGGATGTTATCCGACGTCGGTGATTCTGGGGCTGCGTCCGCTGGTCGATGCAAACTGGATCGATGAGAGTCGCGGCATCATATGCGATTGCAAATCGGGAGTTACCGGCGCGGGGAAAGAAACAAAACGTGAGACTCAGTTTGTGGAAGTAAACGAGAATTTTCGGGCGTACGGGATTTTTTCGCACCGTCACACACCGGAGGTTTCGGAACACCTTGGCCTGGCATCAAAAGATTTTGTCTTTACAACGCACTTGCTCCCCGTCGATCGCGGAATCCTATCGACGCTGTACGTCTGGCTCGAACAGGCGCGCACCGCGGACGAGATCGAGGGCGTCTTCCGGAAATTCTATGCGGGGCGGCCACTGGTGCGAGTGCTCGAAGCCGGTCGGCTGCCGGAATTACAGCACGTCGTGCACACGAATTTCTGCGACATTGGGTTCGCGCTCGATGAATCGGGCAAGAGACTGGTCGTCGTCTGCTGTCTGGACAATCTCGGAAAGGGCGCGGCGGGACAAGCAGTACAAAACATGAACTGGATGCGCGGCTATCCAGAGACTGCGGGATTGCTATGAGAATGGTCGTCAAAGTTGCAGGGGCGCTGCTGGAGCGCGATGAAGATGTACAGAATATATCGCGACAAATCGCGGAGCTGGCTCGCGCCGGACACGAACTCCTTGTCGTGCATGGCGGCGGCAAGATTTTCACGGCCACCCTCGCGCGCATGGGAATTGCAAGTCATTTCGCGAACGGTCTGCGCATTACCGACCGGGAGACACGCGATGTAGCAGTGATGGTTTTCGCTGGCCTGCTCAACAAGAAGCTGGCAGGGGCCATTTCCTTGGCGGGCCAGCCCGCGGTCGGCGTTAGTGCAGCCGATGCAGCGTGCTTTCTGGCCGAGCCGTTGCAAGTAGATGAACGAGAAGGCGGACTCGGGTATGTCGGCTATCTGACAGAGGTCAATCTTGAGTTCGTAAAATCGCTTTGGCGAGCAGGGATCGTTCCGGTCGCTTCTTGCCTTGGTTTGGGTGCCGATGGAGAACTCTACAACATAAACGCGGACCATATGGCCGCGGCGGCCGCTGAATTCATCAGTGCCGATCGACTGATTTTCCTCACCGACGTTGCCGGGGTATTGGACGGCGAAAAAGTGATTTCCGTGCTTCGCGGGACCGACATTGAGGACCTGATTCGCCACAACAAGGTTTCTGGAGGGATGATTCTGAAACTCGAAGCAGCGAAGCGTGCTCTGTCCGGAGGTGTTTCCGAAGTACGGATCGTAGGTGGCACCCAGGCGCGCGCTCTCCTGGCAGCCGCGAACGGCGGACGTTGCCCCGGAACTCGCGTCCTGCCAGTGGTCCGTGCAAGCGCGAAGACAGCGCATGGGGCGGCGCGATGAGGAATCTAAGGAGAAAAAAAGCAACCGCCAAAAAGACTAGTTTGGCGGCGAGGATCTCTGCCGACGAATCGCAGTATCTGATGCGCACGTATCGACGGCCGCCGATTGTCTTTACTCATGGCCGGGGTTGCCGACTCTACGATTCTGAAGGGCACGAATATCTAGATTTCCTTGCGGGCATCGCGGTGAATGCGTTGGGGTATGCGCACCCACGAATCGTGCGCGTCATCCGGCGAGAGGCCGCACGGGCGACACACGTCTCGAATCTTTTTCACAATCCATATCAGGCGCCACTCGCGCGAAAGCTGGCGGAATGGTCAGGGTTGGAGCGCACTTTTTTCGCGAACAGCGGATCGGAAGCAATTGAGGGTGCGCTAAAGCTGGCGCGCGCCTACGCACATGCCAAGGCTGCGGCGGGCGGCGCCGCGCCGAAGACTCGTTTCCTCGCGCTCGAGAACTCTTTCCATGGACGAACGATGGGCGCGCTCTCGATTACGCATACGCCGAAATATCGGGAGCCATTTGCGCCACTCGTCCCCGGCGTGGAATTCGTGAGGTTCAACGACGTAGCCGACCTCGAATCCAAGTTTGACGATACCGTTTGTGCGATCGTGATCGAGCCGATCCAAGGCGAAGGGGGAATCTACCCCATCAGCTCGCATTTTTGGAATCAAGCACGCACTCTCACGGCTCAGCACGATGCGGCACTGATTGCGGATGAAATCCAGTGCGGAATAGGCCGCAGCGGACGTCACTTTGCATACCAGAAGTTTGAATCACTGCCGGATATCGTCACGATCGCCAAGCCGCTCGGCGGCGGCCTGCCGCTCGGCGCATTTCTGGCCAGCAATAAGTTCGCCTCGGCGTTTCAGCCTGGAATGCATGGGTCCACATTTGGCGGCGGACCGCTTGTCTGCGCGGCGGCGCTGGAATTCTTAACCGTCGTCGAGGAGGAAGGCCTGTTTTCCAATGTGCTTGCCAGGGGCAACGAGCTTCGCGCGGGCTTGGAGAAAATTGCGAGAAAATTTGACTTCATCCGCGAGATTCGAGGCGAGGGATTGATACTGGGAATCGATCTGTCGATCGATGGTGCGCCGTTTGTTCAGGAAGCCCTGAAGCAAGGTTTGCTGATCAATTGCACTCACGAACACATCCTGCGGCTGCTGCCACCTTTCATTATCCGGCAGAAAGATGTCGCCGAATTTTTGCGGAAGTTTGAATCCGTATTGACGCAAGCGGAAAAATCCGCTGTCAAAACGCCGGCCGGCGCCGCCAACGTGGAAAACGAGGCGCAGCTGGTAGCTGTAGCGAGGTGACCATGAGCGCGACCTTAGCTCCGATCAAATCCAAAGAAGATCTGCTGACAGGGATGGAGTGGAATTCCGGCCAGTTGCAGGACTTTTACCGCCTAGCGTCGGACGTGAAAGCGCATCCGGACAAATACCGTAAGTCGCTGGCGGGGAAAGTGCTCGTGTTGATCTTTGAAAAACCGTCGCTGCGGACGCGCGTGACCTTCGAAGTTGGTATCGCAAATCTGGGAGGAAGTTCGATTTTCCTCGACCATACGTTCTCTCGGCTGAATGCGCGGGAACCGATCCGCGATATCGCCAAAAATCTCGAGCGTTGGGTGCAGGGTATCGTGGCACGCGTTTTCGAACAGGAAGCACTCGACGAACTCGCCAGAAACGCACGTATCCCTGTGATTAACGCGCTCTCCGACCGTTTTCATCCCTGTCAGGTGCTCGCAGACTACTTCACTCTCGAGGAGCATTTCGGCGGCTTGCGCGGTCTCAAGCTTGCCTACGTTGGAGACGGCAATAACATGTGCCATTCGCTGCTTTCGATCGGCGCTCGCGTCGGTGCGCACGTTCGCGTCGCTACTCCTGCGGGTTACGAGCCAGACGAAATTGTCGTTGCTGAAGCGAGGCGCGTCGCTCGCGAAACGCACGGAAAAATCGAAATCCTCCGGTCGCCCGAAGAAGCTGTTGCTGGAGTGCAGGCCGTATACACGGATGTCTGGGCCAGCATGGGACAAGAAAATGAAGCGGCGGCGCGTGAAAAAGCCTTTACGGGCTATCAGGTGAACGAAAAACTCTTCGCTTTGGCAGCCCCCGATGCGGTCTTTCTGCATTGCCTCCCTGCACATCGCGGCCTCGAAGTAACCGAGAGCGTGATCGATTCACCTCGATCCATCATCTACGATCAGGCGGAGAATCGCCTGCACGTGCAGAAGGCTATCTTGCACGTCCTGCTTGCCTAAGGAGAATCCGTTGCCGAAAAAGGTTGTCCTTGCATATTCCGGGGGACTCGACACCTCCATCATCATTCCCTGGCTTAAAGAGAATTACGGCGGCTGTGAGGTGATCGCCATGATTGGCGATCTCGGCCAGCAAGAAGACCTGCAAGCCGCGCAAAAGAAGGCCCTCGCCACCGGCGCGAGCGCCGCTTATGTCGAAGATCTTAGGGAGGAGTTCGTTACCGATTTTATCTGGCCAACACTGCGGGCGGGAGCAGTCTACGAACACAAATATCTACTCGGTACGTCTTTTGCTCGGCCGCTACTTGCGAAACGCCAAGTGGAACTGGCGAAAAGAATCGGAGCAGACGCTCTGGCACACGGCTGCACTGGCAAAGGAAACGATCAGGTGCGATTCGAACTTGCAGCGAAGGCGCTGGCTCCGGAGCTTGCAATCATTGCACCCTGGCGTGAGTGGAATATCAGCTCGCGCGAGGAAGCGATTGCTTACGCTCGCGCGCGCAATGTGCCTGTCGAGCAGACGACGAAAAACATCTATAGCCGCGACCGAAACGTATGGCACTTGAGCCACGAAGGTGGTGTTCTTGAAGATCCCGCCAACTCACCGGAAGAATCGATGTGGCAATGGGTCGTATCGCCGGCTAAGGCTCCAGACAAGCCAATACTGGTGGAGATTGGATTCGAATCGGGAACGCCTGTTTCTGTGAACGGCAAGAAACTTCCGGCACTTGCGATCGTCGAGCGACTGAATGAAATCGCGGCCGCTAACGCCGTCGGCCGTATGGACATCGTGGAGAATCGGCTGGTTGGTATTAAGTCAAGGGGGGCTTACGAGACGCCCGGCGGCACATTGCTCGTTGCCGCACACCGCGAACTCGAGTCTATTTGCCTCGACCGTGAGACCGCGCATTACCAGCAGATTCTTTCATTGCGCTACGCCGAGATGGTGTACTACGGGATGTGGTTCACGCCATTGCGCGAGGGACTTGATGCCTTTTTCAACAGCACACAGAAGCGCGTTACAGGATCTGTCGAGCTTTCGCTCTTCAAAGGTAACGTAAACGTGGCTTCACGCCGTTCGCCGTATTCCCTCTATCGCACGAACCTCGCGAGCTTCAGCATGAAGGGTTACAACCCGAAAGATGCCGAAGGGTTCATCAATCTCTTTGCGCTTCCAATCACAGTGCCGCTCGAGGCTTCGGCAAGATGACGTCGCCTAAGCCCCAGAAAATGTGGGGCGGGCGCTTCGAGCGTCCGCCCGACGCTTCCTTTTACGAATTCGAGCGTTCCTGGCAATTCGACCGGCGACTTCTTCCGTACGAGCTTGCTCTCGATCGCGCCTGGGCTCAGGCCATTGTTGCCGCGGGAATTCTGACACAGGAGGAAGCGGACAAGCTGACAGTTGCGCTTGGTGAAATCGAAGTTCGTGCGAAAGCCGACCCTGCGTGGCTCGACAATTCTCAGGCCGAAGACGTCCATCATTTCGCCGAAACGGCCCTAATCGAGAAACTCGGTGCACTCGGCGCCAAGCTACACACCGGCCGCAGCCGCAACGAAATGGTTGCGACTGAGTTCCGGATGTACACGCGAGACGCCCTCCGGCGGGTTCGTGCCGCAGTGGTCGCACTCGGGCGTTCGATTGAACAGCAAGCATCGCAAAATCTCGCTGTGCCCATGCCGGGCGCCACTCATATGCAACATGCCCAGCCACTGTTACTGTCGCACTGGCTGCTCGCACACGGCGAGGCCTTTTTGCGCGACGCGGAGCGACTTACCTCCGCAACTGCCGCGGCCGACTATTGTCCTCTCGGCTCGGGGGCTTTGGCCGGCACAGCCTTTTCGATTGACCGAAATGCACTGGCCCGCGAACTCGGGTTTTCTCGGATCACCCAGAACAGTTTGGACGCTGTGAGCGATCGTGACTTCGCGCTTGAGGCTCTTTTTGCGTTTGCCACCTTGGCGATGCACCTCTCTCGCCTTGCGGAGGACATGGTTCTTTTCGCGACGCCAGAATTTGGGTTCATCGAACTTCCGGACGAATATTCCACTGGAAGCAGCTTAATGCCGCAAAAAAAGAACCCCGACGGATGGGAGTTGATTCGAGGAAAAACAGGACGTCTGTACGGCGCACTTTTCGCACTTTTCACGACGTGCAAGGCTTTGCCATCGAGCTATCAGCGCGATCTGCAAGAAGACAAGGAGCCACTCTTCGGCGCTCATGATCAGGTGCTTGCAATGACCCAAATAGCTGCCGCGACCTTGGCGGCGACTCGATTCCGCGAGGCACGCCTTCGTGAGGCCGCACAGGACCCGGCGCTCGTGGCTACCGAATTGGCGGATCACCTCGTCGCAGGGGGCGTTCCTTTCCGCGAGTCGCACGAGATCGTGGGAAAAGTTTTGCGAGCAGCGGACCAAGAAGGCATGTCGATTCGAGAAATGCCGTTAACTGCACTCAACAAGTTCTCTTCGGCATTCGGAGACAGGATTGAATCGGCACTCACAATTGAATCGGCGCTCTCGCGTCGCGCGGTGCCGGGGGGAACGGCTCTAGTTGCGGTTCAAACGGCATTGGCAAGCTTTAGGCAACGCCTCGTAGACATCGAGAAACATTCATGAGTGCGAGTTTGTTGAAATCGGCCGATTGCATCCGTCCGGTGCTTTTGGACGTGCGCGCGCCCGCCCACGGATCATGAATCCACCCCTCTCGCCTTCACAAATTCCGAAGGGCTTCACATTTGCCGCGGTTCACAGTGGCATAAAAAGATCGAGGCTTGATCTTGGAATCCTGATCAGTGAAGCACCTGCGTCCGCTGCCGCAGTTTTCACCACCAATCGAGTGGTCGCTGCGCCCGTGATTGCGTCGCGAGAACATCTGAAAGAATCGGCCGGCAAAATGCGTGGCTTGATCGTCAATTCGGGAAATGCAAATTGTTGCACGCGCGCCGACGGCTATCCAGCTTCGATTGCCACGACGCGTAGGCTCGCCTCCGAGATCGGTGGAGCGGATTCATCGCAGTTCTTGGTTTGCTCCACAGGGGTGATCGGCGCTCCGCTGCGTGTAGAGAAGATTCTTGACGCGATTCCGCAACTGGCCCGCACGCGCAGTTCGGAACCGGGGGCGTTCGAGGAATTCGCACGTTCCATTATGACGACGGATACTCGCCCGAAGTGGACCGCCGAGCGATGCCGAATAGCGGGCAGGCAGGTCCGCATCGTGGGCTGCGCAAAGGGCTCCGGTATGATCGAGCCGAATCTGGCGACAATGCTTGCTTTTTTCGCCACGGACGCGGCCATTTCTCCTGGTCTTCTTTCGGGCGCTCTTAGGGCTGCGGCTGCACCAACATTCAACTCGATTACAGTCGACGGCGACACCTCGACAAATGACACCGTTGCAGTGATCGCCAACGGACAATCTGGCGCAAGAAGGGTCGCAAACACCAAGAGCGCAGATTACAGAAGCTTTTCCGCAGCACTAACTAGGGCGTGCCAGTCGCTCGCGCTAGCGATTGTCGAGGACGGAGAGGGCGCTCAGCGCGTCATTGAAATCGAGGTGCGTGGAGCTTCCTCTGACCGTTCCGCCGATAGAATTGCACGGACCATAGCAAATTCACCACTCGTCAAAACCGCATTTGCTGGCGCCGATCCGAACTGGGGCCGAATCCTCGCGGCTGGCGGACGGGCCGGTGTACCTTTCGATCCACAACGCACAGCAATCACCATCGGTGGCATCGTGGTCTGCCGACGCGGGCGCGAGTATCCATTCAACGAGCGTGCCGCGCACAAGAAGATGCTGGCGAAATATGTCCCGATCGTTGTCGATTTACGATCTGGTCACGGCGTGGCGCGCATCTGGACGTGCGACCTTACCGGAGAATACGTCCACATCAACGCGAGCTACCGCACCTAGGCGTCTCTGTAGCTCCATGGTTGACTGCGAAGGACAGTTGCCGCAAGATGCTTCTGAGTTGCTGGGCCGCTCGCTTCAGCCCGTCGCAGCCGCTTTCCAGCTGCCCTCGGTCTCGATCCTGCCTCTTCCAGCCTCGCGCGCCCGCCGGAGGGACGCGGGCACTAGGAGAATGTCGTGAAAAAACTGTACGTGGGCAACCTTCCGTTCAAGGCCACGGAAGATGAGGTAGCGGCGCTGTTTGCGGAAGCAGGTGTGCAACCAGATAATCTTACTCTGCTTCGAGATCGTTTCACCGGCCAGCCCCGGGGATTTGGATTTGCAGAAATCAGGGACGACGGGGAGGCTGAAAAAGCGATTGCGGCCCTCAATGGCAGGGATTTCATGGGTCGCGCGCTCGTTGTAAACGAAGCGCGTCCGCAGCGTGAAGGTGGTGGTGGCGGAGGCGGCGGGCGTGGAGGTCACGGCGGTGGCGGTGGCGGCCGCGGCGGCCATGGTGGCGGCGGAGGCGGTCGCGGGGGCCGGGGCGGCTACGGTCGGGACCGGTAGTCCACACCAAAATCCCGTGCCGCAAGTGGAGGCTTAAGCCATCGCAGTTCGCTGTTTCTCCGTCGGAACGAGCGGTTTGGGAGCGCTGGATAAGACTCTTCCATCCTCGTACGTGAAGTTCTGAACACTAGCTTCGCGAAGACCCTGCGTAGTAAGCATCTCCACATCCAATTTCGTTTCAGCTTCGGCAAGTCGCTCCGGACTCGCACAAAGTTCTGGACTGCGTGGCAGGAATACCGGGCAACAGTCGTGGAACGGCTCGGATGAAATCTCAAAGGTTCCGATATTCCGGGCTTCCGCCAGGATTTCCATCTTATCCGTACCGATGAGTGGCCGGAAGATTAGCATCCTCGTGGCAGCATCGACGGCACCTAGATTGCGCAATGTCTGCGACGCAACTTGTCCGAGGCTGTCTCCTGTCACGAGGGCGAGCGCGCGATCCCGGTGCGCAAGTACTTCCGCAATGCGTAGCATCATACGGCGATACAACAACACCCGGACGGCTTCTGGTGCGCTGCGCACGATCTCGCGCTGAATTGATTCAAACGGCACTCGATACAATTTCGCACGAAATTGATACAGCACGAGTCTCCGTGCCAGCTCAGTTGCCACCTGCACGGACGATTCTCCGGGCCGCGCGCCAGTTCCATAAAAATGCGTAAAATTCAGGTGCGCTCCTCGCTTCATCATGCGATAGGCGGCGACAGCAGAATCGTAGCCCCCTGACAAAAGGCACATGATCCGCCCCGCCGTGTTAGGCGGCAATCCGCCTGGGCCGGGAATCTTGCGTGCGTAGACAAGCAGCGGTCCCGGAGTCACTTCGATATGGCAGGTTATTTCAGGATTTTTGAGCTGCACGCGCACATCACGCCCTTGCGCACGGAGCTCATCAAGTAGGTATCGCCCGACCGCGGACTCGATTTCCATCGTCGACTGGGGAAACGATTTGTCGCTACGTTTGACGCGAACGGCGAAAGTGGAGAAATCTAGCGGCTCGATCTCCTCCCAGGCGACCCTGCACAGGGTCGTGATATCTCGTTCTGCCGGGCGGGCGATAGCGTAGTAGGCAACGCCGAAAACCTGCTGCACCCGGCAAATTGCCTCATCGAGTGAAGCCGGATCGTTCAATCGAACCAGAAACCGATCGCCCGGCTGTTCGATTCGCTCGATGGGTATACCCTGCAGGCTCTGGCGGAGGGCGGTGAAAAGCTTGCCAAGGAAGAAATGTCGATTGCGGCCTTTCAGCCACAACTCATGATAGTGAACGACGATTACGGCTTTGCTCATGTGCCGTTTCCTACAGACTTTTATCCCGAATGACTAGGCCATCGCGGATGTCCGGCTCGGGAAAGTATAGCAGTGACTCTTCGTGGCGGCTTAACTCAGACTGATCCTGCAAACTAGTACTCGAAGCGGCGAAAAACGCTATAACTCAATCGAAACACAGGCGACCATCGAGCAACTTTCCACTACGTGCGGGGTTAGAATTTGCAATCCCTGACGGGAAGAATTCGAGCTAGCAGACTTCGTGCTACCCGCAGCAGCCCGGAGGCATCGAATTAGCTGACCGGTGATGGAGGAACTGAAATGTGGAGCCGGCGGGACTGGGACGAATTTTTTGAGATAGTGAATCGGAGGGGACAAATGCGGCGTCCGCCTCGCCCCCTGGATTTGTCGCGCCGGAACCGGCTTGTGCCCGTCGAGGGATATAGCCTTGCCGAACTCGATGATGCGGGCCTTAGCGTCGAACAGGCGGAACATTTGGGCCTTCCGGTGGACGCGGGCCGTGTGGGCTCATACGGTCCAAATGTGACCACCCTTCGAGATTACGTTCGCGCTACGCGATCACGCCTGTAACTTCCAGGCCTCATTCAGCCGTACCTAGCGCAGCTGCGTCCATGCAGCCCCGTTTTTCATTGCAGGCAAAGCATGAAGACCTTACTTTAGTGGGATTCCACTGAAGCGGGGATTCGACTGTGAGAAAGCGGATTCGGGTCGTGCAGTTTGGACTAGGCCCAATTGGGGCTTCGATCGTGCGGCTTATGAGACAGAAGGCGGGACTTGAGATCGTAGGAGGGATCGATCGCGATCCGAATAAGGCCGGGCGCGATTTAGGAGAGCTCATCCAGGCCCCTGACGCACCCTGGGGGATTCCGGTATCACCGAGCTCAGCGAAGGCACTTGACAGTTCTGTGGACCTGGTAATCCATTCCACTTCTTCGTACCTAGAAAGCGTGAAGGACGAATTGCTGAGCTGCATCTCTGCGGGTTGCTGCATTGTCTCGACCTGTGAGGAGCTGGCGTATCCCTTTCGCAAACATCCAGAACTGTCCGCAAGACTTGATCGCGCTGCGAAGGAGGAAGGTGTCGCGCTCGTTGGTACCGGCGTGAACCCCGGCTTCGTAATGGACAAGCTTCTTCTTGTCGCGTCCGCGGCCTGTCAGCATGTCGAGTTCGCGAGGGCGACGCGGATCGTCAATGCGTCGAAACGTCGCTTCCCGCTGCAGAAAAAGATCGGCGCCGGAATGACTCCCCAGGAATTTCGGAATCAGGTCGATGCCGGAGTGATCAAGCATCACGGGCTGCCCGAATCGATCGCGATGGTTGCGGATGGGCTCGGATTCCAGTTGGATGACATTGCTGAGACGATTGAGCCTGTGATCGCTCGCGAAGCAGTCAAGACGGAATACCTTGAAGTCAGCGAGGGTCAAGTTGCAGGAGTGCACCAGATAGCGCGTGGAATAGCCGGAGGTCGTGAAAAAGTCTTCATGGAGCTACAGATGTATGTTGGCGCCGACAAGCCTTCGGATACGGTCGAGTTGCGGGGCGAACCGAATGTCACGATGACAATTCCCGGCGGAGCACATGGTGACCTCGCCACGGCAGCTATTGCGGTGAACGCGATACCTGCCATTCTAGCCGCGCCCGCAGGTTTGAGAACGATGCGAGATCTTCCGATCGCGTTTTTCCCGCCTGACGGATCGTAGCTGTGCAAACGCGGCTATGCGTGCGAGGCCTTGGCCCAAAACCGGGCGATTGCCGAAAAATCCGGATCGTCTTTCGAGGCGTCTTTGACGGCTGTGTAAGTGCTATACGCGGCTTCGGCTGCCGGCAATTTGACGCCGTGCTCTCTAGCGAGCTCCAGCGCCAGCCTCAAATCCTTGTGCATCAGCCGCAATGGGAAACTCGCCGGGAACTGATTTTTCAAGATCAGGGGCGTTTTCACGTCGAGTAGCGGAGAACGGCCCATGCTCGATTGAAGGACTTCGATCAATCGCTCGGCTGGAAGAGCTGACGCCGTCACAACTGCGAGGGCTTCGACCAAGGCATCAACTTCAAGCGCGAGAAGCAAGTTCATTGCTAGCTTGACAGTTTGTCCGGCGCCGTTTGGGCCCAATAGGAAGTATTTCTTCCCCAT
>Ga0187783_10000199_pt1 | contig 45914 bp, 36 predicted proteins | sample 1015_SJ02_MP02_2_FD_132471 | JGI IMG/M metagenome (GOLD analysis project Ga0187783, IMG submission 132471) | Tropical peat soil microbial communities from peatlands in Department of Meta, Colombia - 1015_SJ02_MP02_20_MG | ecosystem: Environmental > Terrestrial > Soil > Wetlands > Peat | place... | reverse complement strand
GTTGAATTTGCGTTTGTTGCTCTTGTAACACCTTTGGATTCGATTAAAGGGGCTGCAAGTTCACACTTGCGGCCTTTTTTGTTTTACGGCTGGAGGCGGTCGAGAAGCACAAATAGCTTAAAAAAGCAAAGTGAGTAAATAGTTGAGAGAACAAGGAACAGTGAAGTGGTTCAATGCCAGCAAGGGGTTCGGGTTCATCCAGCGCCAGTCCGGTGAGGATGTATTTGTGCACTTTTCCGCGATTCAAGCGGATGGGTACAAGTCGCTGAACGAAGGGCAAGCGGTTGAGTTCGAAGTCACCCGGGGTCCGAAGGGCCTGCAGGCGGCGAACGTCACCAGCCTCTAGTCTTGGCAAAAGGGCGGACCGGCGATATGCCGGTCCGCTTTTTTTTGCGTACACGCGTTTGCCCGATTCGCTGCACCTTGCCCATCCTCTTTTCCTGGGATGTTGACGAATTGGAAGAGGAATGGCGCGTCCGCACCCCCTCGCCCGCCGCTTGCAGGTAGACTTTCTACTTGGCCCTGCTGTGAGGGAATGGATTGAGTTCATGAAAGGGAGCAAGCATGTCTGGGACTAAGGGACTGCCGACGACTGCACCTAGCGAAGCCCCGTCAGATCGCCGCCGTTCGCATCGCGTTCACATCGCAATGCCGGTGGTGGTGCGTGGAAAAAACGGAACGCAGCCCTTCGAGGAACAGACTTCCACAATGGCGGTTAGCGCGCACGGCTGCCTACTTCGAGTCTCGGCGCAACTGACCCGCGGCCAGCAGATTTCGTTGGTGAACCCCAAAACAGCCGAAGAATTGCCCTGTACGGTGATATTTCTGGGCACAAAAGAGGGCGGCAAGACGGAGGTCGGCGTGGAATTCGTCGAGCCGTCTCCGGTGTTCTGGCGCATCAGCTTTCCGCCGGAAGATTGGGATCCGTCGGAGCGAAAGCGTCCGACTACGGGTGTGCGCCCGCCCGCCACACCATCGCCCACTACCCGCAAGTAACAAATCTCTTCAGCCAAGGGCCGCCCTTGCTATGGGTTGAGCCCGATTCGCGGCGTGCTGGTTGCCAGCGAACTGGGCCGTGCTATGTTTGCGTTCGCCTTGACCCAGTCGAATCCAGCCGAATGTGATCCTGAAAACCGCCCCGTCCCTGTCGACAGCGGCGCCCCCCAATCCAGCGAAAGCTCGCCAAAGCACGAAAGAAATCGAGGGCTCGCGGAATCCGTTCGATTCGTCCATCAAAACTGGCTCCGATTGTTGGCCACGTCCATTTGCGTCCTCATTCCCTGCTTTTGGCAACGTGAGATTGCGTCCGACGATTTGGCCAGCCACGTTTACAACGCGTGGCTCGTACAGCTGATCCATCGGGGATACGCGCCAGGCTTGTGGATCGCACCGTTAAAGACGAATGTTCTTTTCGATTGGCTGCTGAGCGGGCTCGGGTCGTTTGTTCGATTGCGCGTTGCGGAGAAGCTCGCGGTTTCGCTGGCCGTGCTGATTTTTTTCTGGGGAGTCTTCGCGCTGGTGACCGCGACGACGCGGCGCGCGCCTTGGCTTCTGCTGCCCTGCATCGCGATGATTGCGTACGGCTGGACCTTCTACATCGGTTTCTTCAATTACTACCTCTCGCTGGGCTTGTCGTTCTTTGCGCTGGCAATCGTGTGGCGCGGGAAAGGATGGGAGCGGCTGATTGCGGCGCCGCTCGCGCTGGCTTCGTTGATCGCGCATCCACTTGGGTTTTTGTGGCTGCTTGGCGCGTCAATTTACCTTTTTTTCGCGGAAAGGCTCCGTGTGCGCTATCACATGGCGCTGCTCGCTGCGGGATCAGCGGTGCTTCTCGGCGTACACCGGTATTTGTCGCATCACTACACAGTCGATCCGGGAGCGAAACCATTTTGGGCCTACAACGGAGCGGACCAACTGGTTTTGTTCAGCGAGCGATATCACCTCCCCGAGCGCGCGATCCTGGTATTTCTGCTGGCCGCACTCGCCGTCGATGTCATTCGACGCTGGCGCACGCGCGATTCCGAGTTGCCTTACGCGATTCCGCTACAGTTGTACGTGCTGCTATGGGTTGCGGTGATCCTGCTGCCCGGCGCCATTCATTTTCCGCCACCCCGAGCGGCCATCGCGCTACTGACGGACCGCCTGACGTTGATTTTGGCTGTTCTCGCCTGCTGTCTGCTGGGGGCCATGCGGCCCGCGAAGTGGCACCTTGTTGCCTCGGGAGCGATCGCGGCTGTCTTCTTCGTGTTCTTATGGCAGGACACGCGCACCATCAATCGAATGGAGGCGCAAATCGAAAGGCTCGTGAGGACGCTGCCGTCAAACCAGCGGGTGTTGGCGACCGTTTTGCCGCTTCCAGGCTCCCGCATCCCGATCCAGCACATTGCGGATCGCGCTTGCATAGGGCACTGCTTCGCTTACGGTAACTACGAGCCCGGTTCCCGGGATTTTCGCGTGCGCGCCGAACCGGATAATCCGTACGTGCTGGACGATTACGAGCTCGCAGTCGATGTGGAAGAAGGCACATACGTGGTTCAGCCCGAGGATCTGCCGGTTTATCAGGTGTACCAGTGCAGTAACAGCGGCACGGAGCTTTGCAGCCGCTCACTCACGGCGGGCGAAGAAAACAACCGTGTGGGCGCTTACCACGATGATTAGCGTTTAGAAACCCTGCGTCCTGCTAACGCGAGCCTTCGCAAGGCGCGCCTGCGAATTATCCGCCGCCTGCCCCTTCGAGTGAACGCGCGGCCGGTGCGATCGGTGGAGTTTCGCCGACTGGTTCAACAGGCCAAAGACGACCACGGCATTCGGCGTGCCCACATATACTTTCCCGTTCGCGATCATTGGCGCAACGAACTTGTCGTTGGAATTGTCTGCGAATTGGTCTCGCGAGCCCGCCTGATTGCTGTTGTACAGCTCATTCGCGAGATTCGTCGCATCGTAGGCGTACAGCGTACCCGTGCTGCCGTTTTGAATCGCCCACACAATTCCGTTTGAGGTGCCATTGGCTGAAATGCTAAGCGTCGCTCCCGGGTAGCCGAACTGGCTCGGACTCTGACTGGATGGTTGCGTCGCCAGCTTGGCATTGGAAATCGGAAACGCCATCAAGTTGTTTCCATTAGGCCCATAGTAGACGACGCCGTTGAAATACGCGGGCACGGACCACACGCCGCCACCCAGGACGCCGTCGATCTCCTGATAGATGGCGTTGTCGTTGTTCGGATTGAATTTGCCCATGTTATTGCGATTGACGATGTACATGTTCGAATCTTTGCCGGCCCCAACGGCGAGCTGCCAGACGTTTCCGCTCGAGTCAGTCTGATTCGGCAAAAGAATCACTCCGCCGGAGCCGAGATCTTCGTCGCTGTTCGATTCGTTGACGGTTGTGGACATGTTGAAATAATCGGCCACGCTTAACGCACCGCCGCTGGCGGACAATTTGACGAACCCATTCCCATAGTCCCCATCGGAAGGAAAGCCACTCGCGTTCAGCGACGTGTCGAAATCACCGTTTGCATCCAGGAAGTAAATATTGCCGGAGCTATCCGCGGCCGGCCCGTCGCCGGCCATCCAGATCGCTCCTCCTCCGTTGGTGGGCGTCACATTCAGCACCGTCGTTTGCTGCAAGCTCGACTCGTTGTAGCCCATCATCCAGCCCTGGTAGGTGCCCGAGTCGCAATGCGAGGTCCAGCTCAGGTAGATCACGCCGTTCGAAAGCAGCAGCGCGGCGCGCTCTTCATATTGCTCGGGATTGAACGGCACTGCCGGCCCGCCCGAGCCAGGAATCGTATAGGTAGCCTGAATCTGAACGGGACTGCCACTTTGTTCCGCGCCTGTGGTGAGGTCAAGCGCGTGCAGGCGCTGATGATAGTTCCCGCCCGAGTCTTTCGACATGGCAACCAAGAAAATCGTGCCATGCGCGCCAGCCGTCAGATCGATCACCGGTGTGGAAGTAATCCCGATTTGCGGTGCGACCTGCCCGCAGCCGTCAACTTCATCGCTCGGGGTCTCGCTGCCGACGAGCAACGATGTGGTCCACAGCTGCGAAAATGTGTCGGCATCGAAGGCGTAGGCCTGGTCGCCTTCCGTTGCGACGAACACCACGTTGTGAGTGGCGCCGTTGATCGTGAGATTGCCGGCGTACAGCGGCTCCGCATCTACAAGTCCTGACACTGGCTGGAGTACGCCAATTTGGCCGAAGGTGGATGAGTTTACATTCGACGTCGTCAGAATCGTTTCATTCAGATTCTGACCCGTCCTGGAATTGTCGTTGTGGTACGTCAGCACGCTTACGCTGCTTCCTGATGGTGGCGGGCTCGGCGCAGAATCGACCGTGAGCGAAGCGGAATTGCTGGTCACCGTGCCGGCGCTGTTGCTGACGACTACCTGATAGCTGCCCGCATCGGAGGTAGTCGTCGACGAGATCGCGTAGCTCGATCCTGTCGCGCCGGCAATATTCGTAGAATTCTTCTGCCATTGATATGTGGGCGCCGGCGTGCCGGTTGCCGTGACGCTAAACATTGCGGATTGACCGGCCGTGACGGTCAGGGAAGAAGGCTGACTCGTGATCGTTGGCGCCACGGCACCGGAACCGCCGTTGCCGCCATTTCCTCCATTGCCGCCGCCGCTGCTGCCGGAGCCATTCTTGGAACTGGAGCCGCAGCCAGCGAGCACAAGCAAGACAGCAGTAGAAACGAGCAAGCGCGCCCTTCGTTTCATGTGCAACCCCCCAAAACGCATGAAAAGAAATCGCTGACTCAAAGACTGGTTCAGGAGGCGGGTTCCTGAAGCGCGAACATCAGGCGAAATCGCGCATTGGACAGCTTTTACTTATTTTAACGTCCGGAGAGAGAGCGCAAGGCGAAGAGTCAAATCAAGGTAACAAACCAAACACCGTTACTCCTGTTGGAGTTCCGACGAAGACTTTCCCATTCGCGACGACCGGAGCAATGAACTTGTTGTCCGTGAATTTGTCGCGCAGCCCGGCACGCTCGCTGTTGTAAAGCTCTTTGGCAAGGTCGCCCGCGTCATAGGCATGCAGCACACCCGATTTCGCGTTCTGTACGGCCCAGATGATACCGTTCGAATTTCCGTTGGCGGAAATCGTGGGCGTCGTGCCCGGATAATCAAAGACGTCAGCGGTCTTGGACGAAGGTGTAGCAGAAATTTCACCGTTCCGTATTGGAAACGCCTTGAGCTGCGCCATGAACGCCCCGTAATAGAGAGTGCCGTTGAAATATGCGGGCTTGGCAAACTCCCCGCCGCCGAGCGCGCCGTGGATTTCCTGATAAATCTTGTTTGTGTGGTGATCGAACTTGCCCATGGAATCGCGATCCACCACGTAGATGATCTGGTCCTTGCCCGCGCCCACCGCAAGGTGCCTCACTTTGCCGCTCGAATCCTTCACGTCCGGTAGCAAAAGGATTCCGCCCGAGCCGAGATCCTCGTCCTTATTCGATTCCGCCACGGTGTTGTGCATGGTGAAATAGTCCGTCACAACAAGCTGATCGCGGTTCCACGAGAGTTTGACGAACGCATTCCCGAAATCGCCGAGAAGAGGAAACCCCTTCTCATCGAGACGCGTATCGAATGTTCCGTTACCCGTCAGAAGGTGAATATTGCCTTGTTCATCCGCGGCGGGACCATCGCCCGTCATCCAGATCGCGCCCTCACTGCCATTGGGCGTTAAATTCAGCACCCCGGCGGGCTGCAACGTGTCCGCCTTGTAGGCGATCACCCAGCTCGTATAGGGATCGTGATCGCAGTGCGAGGCCCACGTCGTATACACGATGCCGTTGGAAAGCAGCAAAGCGGCCCTTTCCTCATATTGCCGAGGATTGAAAATCGCTCGGCCATTCCTGCTGCCCGCACCCGATCCGCGCGCCGATGCTTCGACCAACCGCGGAGCGCCATTCAGTTCTGCGCCCGTCGCGAGATCCAGAGCATGCAATCTGTGGAAATAATGACGGTGTTGGTCTTTCGACATCGCCACTACGTACACCGCGCCGTGCTGGCCTGCCTTCAAGTCGATCACCGGAGTGGCGGTGATTCCGATCTCCGGCATGATCTGCTCGCAGTCGAGCCTTCCGCTGGTGGTTTCGCCGGGCGGGAGTAATGAGACCTGCCAAATCGAGGCAAACGTATCAGCGTCGAACGCGTAGACCAGATCGTGTTCCGTGGCGACATAGAGAACGTTGCGCGGCTTTCCCCCAATTGAGAGATTCGAAACGTAAAGCGGCTGCGCATCCACCAGGCCCTGTACGGGCAGAAAAGTTAGTTTGCCGAACTTCGCCGGGTTCACGTTGGCGGGTGTGAGAATCGTTTCGTTCAGATTCTGGCCGGTGCGGGCGTTGTCGTTGTGATACGTGAGCACATTTACGGCGGGAGTCTTCAGCGGCGGGTCATCGTTGTTCCAGAGCTTTCCTTTGCAACCCGCAATAAGCATGCTCAAGAACATTGGGAGGCAGGCAAGACGTGCGCAGGATTTCTGTGATCTGGCCACTGAGCCCTTTGCGTATGACCTGAAGCAGCTAAGCCTTAAACACGCGATCCAGCCGAAAGTCGCGACCAAAAATGGTACGGTCGCTCGCAGCTTCGGTCAAGCTAGCGAATTCAAAGCCATTCAGGCCGCAAACGATTGGCTTTTTCGGAATTGGTGGATGCTCAAAACGGAAACTAGGCTGTCTCGACTCGGGCGGGCTGCTTGCGGGCGATCTCCGCGACCGCTTGCCGGCGCTTGCCAATGAGCCATGAGCCCACCCGCCACGCCAGCAACACAGCGACGAGAAAACCATAAAACAGTGGCGTGCGAACGTCTGATTTGACCAGCCAGTAGTAATGAATCACGCCGAGAACGGCGGTTACATAGATCAGGCGATGCAGCATTTGCCACTGCTTCCCGCCCAGTCGGCGAATCCATCCGGCGGTCGACGTCAGTGCCAGCGGGATCAACAGCACGAAACCAGTGAACCCGACGGTGATGTATCGCCGCTTGAGGACATCTTTCCACATCTCCGGCCAGTTGAAGAAATGGTCGAGACCGATCCAGATGGAAAAATGCAGACAGACATAGAAGAAGGCGAATAGGCCGAACATTCGGCGGAAGCGAATCAGTTGGGGCAAGTGCAGCAGCTTGCGCAGCGGAGTGATCGCGAGCGTGATCACGAGAAACCGCAGCGTCCAGTCCCCGGTTCTGTGCGTCAGGTAAGTGATCGGGTCGGCCGTCAGATCGTCATGAAACCCCTGCCAGACCAGAATTGCGAGCGGGACCAAGCACAGCAGAAAGACGACGACCTTCGTCCATTTGCTTGTGAGAATCCCGTTGATGACCTTCCCTGCTGACACACTAGCCTCCGGCGCAACTCCAGAGTGCGAGACGATTGAAAGTTTCGGCGGCTTGCACGGTCTAGAAATTCTTGCGCAGGTCCATACCCGTGTAGAGGCTCGCCACTTGATCGCCGTAGCCGTTGAAAATTTGTGTGGAAATCCGTGTGTTAAATAACCCGAGCCCCGGCCCTAGCCGCCGTTCCGTTGCTTGGCTCCAGCGGGGATGGTCCACATGAGGATTCACATTCGAGTAAAAGCCGTATTCGCTCGGCGCGGAAATATTCCACGTCGTCGGCGGCTCGTCCTTGACGAATCGTATTTTCACCAGTGACTTGATGCTCTTGAATCCATATTTCCAGGGGATCACCATGCGCAAGGGCGCGCCGTCTTGATTCGGCAGCGTCTCGCCGTACATTCCGACGCAGAGCAGCGTCAGAGGATGCATCGCTTCATCGAGTCGCAGGCCTTCCACGTATGGAAAATCGATGCCAGCCTGATACGAAGAGAGCATAACTCCCGGTTGATATGCGCTCTGAAAAGCGACGTACTTGGCCTTCGAGGTGGGCTCAACCAATTTCGCAATCACATTGAACGAATAGCCAATCCAGGGCACGACGATCGACCACGCTTCGACGCAACGATGACGGTAAATGCGCTCCTCAAGCGGCGCAAGCTTCAGAATTTCGTCCATTGTGAAGCTGCGAGGCTTCGCAACTTCTCCCTCCACCGAAACAGACCAAGGCGAGGTTCGCAGTTTCCTTGCCAGGTCGGCTGGATCGCCTTTGCCCGTGCCGAATTCGTAGAAATTGTTGTAGTGCGTAACCTTATCGATCGGTGTCACTGTCTCGGTTGTGCTGTAGGGCCACTTGCCGACGCCATTCAGCGGAACGGGCACCGAAGCAGCCGGTCCTGCCGCTGCCACGAGGTTTGGAAACTTCTTATAGGCAGCCACGGCGCCTGTCGTCGCCAGCAGCCCCAGCAGCAGATTACGCCGGCCCATGTAAATGCCCTTCGGGGTAATGTCTTTATAGGTCAAATCGGGCTTCGTCTTAGTCAACATGCCAGCCTTCCACTTCGCTCTTTCAACGATAGTACGCGGTCCCCTGTGTAGTTGGATGCAAGAATTCGACTGTGGGACGAAATAGAAATGAGGCTTACTTGCTGCGCAGTTCACCCAGCAAAGCCGCCGATAGCTGCTCTTGATGCTCCGGGGTGAGTTTCCCGCCATCTGACGTGACGTAGAAGACGTCGATGGCCGTCTGCCCTTCGGTTTCGATCAGCGCGATATCGATGTTACATTTCTGCCGCGAAAGCTGCGAGCTGATGCGGTAGAGCAATCCAGGCCGGTCCTGGGTGATCACTTCGATCAATGTACTGTGCGCGGAACAGATGTCGTCGATCTCAACTTTCGTCTCGACTTTCACCTTTGGCGCGGCATTTTTCTCTGAGCGCCATCGGTCGCGCAGCATGCGATTCAGGTCGGCCTTATCGAGCAGAACGTCGCGAATGCTCTGCTTGAACCGGTCCCATTCGCCCAGGTTCAGTTCAAGTGTGCGGAATCGATCCGTGAAGAAAAACTGGTCCACAACCACGCCGGCGCGATTGGAGAACGCGGCCGCCTTGACGATGTTCATGCCCCACGCCGAAAGCGTCCCTGCGATTTTCGAAAAAAGAAAGGGACGGTCCAATGTAACGAGCGTAAATTCGTACCAGTTGCGCCCCCGCGTGAGTGCGAGTTGCACCGGGTCCTCTTCGAGCCGCCCGGCCATTTCCATCTGACTGAGAACGTCACTCGCCGTCTGTGTCAGCAGATAGCGCCGCGGCAAACCCTCGAGAAAGCTGTCGAGCCGCTCGCCCGCCGCGGGAATCAGCGAGCGCAAATGAGTCATCACCTCTTCCTCATCATCGACGTGCAGCCGCTCGTCGACGCTGCGCATCATCAGGTTGGCGGTTCCGATGTATAGTTGCCAAATATTCTCCGCTTTCCACGGAGTCAAGGCCTCCGGATTCACGGCTTTTACGTCCGCATACGTGAGGAGACACAGCATTTTCAGCCGCTCCGGCGTTTCCATTTTTTCCGCAAACGCGCGGATTGCTTCCGGATCGAAAATGTCACGCCGTAAGGTGTTACTCATCTCGAGATGGCGGCTGATGAGAAACAGAACAGTCTCGCGGTCGGGCTCGTCCAGCTCCAGCCGCGCCAAGCAGCCCTGTGCGACTTCCACGCTCGCGGCGACATGATTCTCGGTCTTCGCACCTTTGCCCGTATCGTGAAGTAGCAGCGCCAGGTAGAGCAGATCGGGTTGCTCGATTTCGTCGAGAAGCTCCGCGTAGCCTTGATCCCATTTTGATTGCGATTTTCGCAGCAGATGAAGGTTCTCGATGGTGACGAAGGTATGCTCGTCTACCGTAAACCGGTGCGAATAGTCGCGAATCACCAGCGAATCGATGGCCTTGAATTCGGGCAGCAGCAGCGTGAGCAAGCCCAGCGAATGCATGATTCGCAGCGCTTCAGCGGCGTGCGGCGCGAGCAAAATCTCCTGCAGGTAGTGCCACAACTCGATGCCTTTCGGCGGCGCCGCCGCCAGTGCGGGTAACGTTTCTTCAATCTGGTGCTCAGTGGCAGAGCTGAGCCCCAATCCGTGCCGCGCCATGAACCGAAATAAACGCAGCGGCATCTCGCGGTCTTCCAGCGCCTCGGGTCGCTGCAGGAAAATCCGCCCATCAACGACCGCAAACTCCGAATTGGAAAGCCGGGATCGTAAACTCTGAAACTGCTTGTATAGCGAAGGCCGTGCTGCGGGAAATTCCTCAAGCAACTGCGCCGCAACCCGATGGACCAAACGTGCATGGCGAAAATAGATTCTCATCCATTCTGATGCCGTGAGCGATTCCCGATCGCGCACGCCAATACCTTGATTCGCCGCCGCGTCCTGCGCCTCCCAGGTAAGCGTGTTGTCGTCGCGCCCGTGACGAAAATGCAGAAAACAGCGCGTCGACATCAGAAAATCCAGCGCGGCGTCGAATTTGGGACGCAGCCAGCTTGGCAGCAGCGAATTTCCGTCAGGCCAGCTGCCCGTCTCTTCCATTGCCGCGATCAAGGCAAGCCAGCAGGCGAGGTTGTAGTCGCGCAGGCCGCCCGGGCCGTCCTTGACGTTGGGCTCGAGGTGAAAGACGGTGTTTCCGTACTTGTTGTAGCGCTCGCGGGTCAAATCTGTCAGCCGCTGCACAATCGACCGTGATTCCCGTGCGACCAGCTTTGGAAGCATCTGATCGTGGAGGCGCGCGAACAAGTTCTTGTCGCCGGCCAGGAAACGGCAATCGAGAAGTGAGATCGAAAACTCCACGTTGCTCGAATCGAACCTTTCGCACTCGCTCAGAGTCCGGGTCACCGGACTCAGCTTCAACCGCAGGTCCCACATCTCCTGCGAAAAATTGCGTATGCGGTCATTCAGGTCATGCGTCCCGCTGCCACCTTCGAGGAAGAGAATGTCGATATCCGAATAAGGGAAAAGCCAACCGCGCCCAAACCCGCCGAGCGCCACCAAGGCGAAATTACGGGCCGCTTCCGGATCAGAAGAAATGTGCTCGTTCCAAAGTTGGAGGGCGATTGATTCAACGAGTTTAGTTCGCGCCCGTACCGCGGCATGACCGCCGCCGTCCGACGAAAAGGCCCGTCGCAAACGCGCGGACTCGTCCGCATACACATCGCGCAACGTGCCGCCCGATCGGGGTTGGGTGGACATCGATTTAATGCAGTTTTAGCAGCGCGGCGGGCACCGCCCGGTTTCTCTCAGTTCCCGGCGCTTCCCAATAATAGCAATGTTGGCATCATTCCGGGGATAAGACTGAGAGATCGTAAAAGCGGGCGATAGCGAATTTCCTCTCACGCGAGAGGGACCGCGATTCAGGCAAACGGTGCACAGCTCAACTGCCAAGCGCTCTGGGAAGGTTCCAGTGGTTCCACACGCTGACCACTCGCAGAATGAAGCAAGCCAAGCCACCGAATGCCGCCGCCACGCTATCCTTCACTCGGGCCTTGATTGCCGCGACCATGCACACGGATCCCAGCAGAGCCGCCGTCGCGTATACCTCCGCTCGGAGCACGGTTGGTACCTGATTCAGCAGGACGTCTCGCATTGTGCCCCCGCCCACACCGGTGATCGCCCCGAGCAGCACTGCAACCAGCGGACTCATCCTGTAAAGCAGCGCCTTTTGCGTCCCTGCGACTGCGAACAGCGCCAATCCCGCCGCGTCAAACACCTGCAGCGTCAGCACCGGAATCGCCTTCATGTAGTGATGGAGAAAGAAGACGGCGGCTGCACCCGTGAACGCGATCGTGGGGTAACGCCAGTCCTTCAACGACGCCGGCGGCACAGCCCCGAGCAGCGTGTCGCGTATGATTCCGCCTCCGAGCGCAGTCGTGAACGCCAACACCATAATTCCGATCACATCGAGCTTTCCGTCGACGGCCGCCATCGCGCCCTCGATCGCGAACACAAGCGTGCCAATCAAGTCCGCAACGAGAAGCAAGCCTCCGCCAATTTGGGGATGCGGCTGCGCAGACTCGGCCACGAATCCTCCTGGGACCGAAGATTCTACTCGAAACGCTTAGGCCCTCTGGGAAAAGAAACCACGAGTGGTGGCGAGTCTCTACAGAGCCGCTATTTCTTTGAGTTCCGAGCCGGCTTGAACAAGGTCGTTCGGCTTTCCGAGGTCGCGCCAGTAATATTCGTCGGCGCGAAATGCGAGGATTTTTTCGCCGCCGGCTGCAAGCCGCAAATAGGTCGTAATGATGGAAAAGGCGCCTTCCTCCGTCATCATTCGAAGAAAGCGTGGCGAGATCACATGAATTCCAGAAAATGCGAAAGGATGGGCTTGGCGTGAAGATCGAACGAGTTGATCGCCTGGGTCGTCGCGAGAGCGGCGACCGCAAAGGCGCAGCTCTTCATCGAAGAGCAGATATCGCGAGGTGTCGCGGTCCTGCACAACAAGCGTCGCGAGAGCCTGATTCGAGACATGAAACTGTACAACGCGCGCGAAATCGATCGTGCTGACCACGTCCACATTGTGCAGAAGGAACGGTGTCTCCGAATCGGCCGGATTCTCGAAGAAAAAAGGGGCTGCTTTCTTCAGTCCGCCGCCCGTATCGAGCAAAACTTCCTCGCGGGAGATTTCGATTCGCATTCCAAAATCGTTCGCCCTTAGATAATCGACGATCTTGTCGGCAAAGTGATGCACGTTGATGATCACTTCGCGAATTCCAAAAGTCCGCAGGCGCGTGAGCGCGATTTCGAGCATCGGGCGCCCACCGACTTCCACCAGCGCCTTGGGCCGGTTGTTCGTCAGCGGCCGCAACCGCGTCCCCAGGCCCGCGGCGAGAATCATGGCCTTCATTTCTACATCTTCTCCAGCTCGAGATGGCGCACCAACACTTCCACCCCGCTCTTCTGCCGCAGTCGCGCCGCCAGTTGTTCAGCGAGGTATACCGACCGATGTTGGCCGCCGGTGCATCCGAATGAAACCGTCAGGCTGTCAAACCCGCGGCTTTTGTATGTTTCAACGCTCGCGTCGACCAAGGACATGACACTGGCCAGAAACTCGTGCGCGCTCTTCTGCTCGTTCAAGTATTCGATCACTGGTGCATCCTTGCCGGTGAGAGACTTGAATCTGTCTTCCCTTCCCGGATTCGGAATACTGCGCGCGTCGAAAACAAATCCACCGCCGTGGCCGGTCTCGTCCTTTGGGATGCCGCGGCGATACGAAAAACTGAAAATCCTTACGGTCAGCGTCTTTTTCTCAGTCACAGGCGGCTGCGAGGGCTCCAACGCCGCCAAATCGGAGGTCAACCTGCGCAATTTTTCAGATGAGACGAGATTCGCCAACGCGTTCATCAGCGCCGGCAGCTTTATGGGCAGCTCAACATTTTCGAGCAGCCAGCGCAGATTGTTGAGCGCGTAGGGAACGCTTTGCAGAAAATGCGTTTTGCGTTCGTAGAACCCGCGAAAACCGTAAGCGCCGAGCGCCTGCATGACGCGGACATACACGTACGCGTAGTAATGCCGCATGAATTCATCGCGGTCGATGCGAATAAAGTCGCCAACCCGGTCGATGTAAAAGTCGAGCAGTTCCTGTCGCAACTGCGGCGGCAAGTCCGCTTTCGCATCGTAAAGAAGCGAAGCGATATCGTATTGCAGTGCGCCCTTGCGCCCGCCTTGATAATCGACAAAGTAAGGATGCCCGTCGAGCAGCATGATGTTGCGCGACTGAAAGTCGCGATAAAGAAAGCAGTCGTGTTTCGCCAAGAGCAGGAAATCGGTGAGGCGAACGAAATCGTCTTCAAGCGATTGCTCGCTGAACGGAATCGTCGCGAGCCTGAGGAAGTAGTATTTGAAATAGTTCAAGTCCCAGGCAATCGACTGCGCATCGAAAACTTCGCGCGGATAGCAGACCTTGTAATTGAGGTCGCGCCCTGCCTCGATCTGAAATCGCGGCAAGATGCTCGCCACTTCGCGGTAGACATCGATCACGTAGGGAGCGATCTTGCTTCCAACTCGATTTTTCGAAAGAAACTGGAATAGTGTCGTGTCGCCGAGGTCTTGTTCGAGATAGGAGCCTTGGCTCAAATCCTCAGCATAGATTTCGGGGACTGGGAGACCGTAGCTGCGAAAATGCCTGGAAAACTCGAGGAAGGCGATGTTTTCGTCTCTCACTTCGTAAAGGACGCCAATCGCGCTCAGTTCTTTCTTCGAAAGACGAATGATCTTTCGGCCTGAGCCACCCAATTCGCCCTGAACGGGCTCGATTTGCTCAGCCGGCAAATGAAAGTGCCGCTCGAAGAGCTGCTTAAGAACGTCGATTGAAACAGCGTCAGCCATAGAGGAAAAGGATAGGAATTTCTCAATGATCATGCCGAACCCAGTCTAGCTGCTAACGCGACCGATCGCATGATGGCGCACATGAGGAGGTCGAAAAAGGCACTTGCGCGGACGGCACGCCGTGGTTGCCTCACTCGCTGGCTCTAGCCGCGCCCGAACGAGAAATGTCGAGCCTGACCGCGGCTAAGGCGATCGTTGACTGGATTCGAAATGGATCAGCCCGTCCCTATAGTCAATCGTGATGCGGAAATTACGGAGCAGCTCAAACCCGAGGAAGCCGGAAACTTGTGTACCAGCCGCCTCGCTCGATCTTGCGTCGTCAACCGAAAGCACCCTGACTTTGTTGAGGTGAAATCCGGCAAAATCGAACGTTGCCTTCCCGCTGACTGGCGTGCTGACGCGTCCGTTCACACCCTCGAGTCCGGCGGATTCCATCTTCTTCCCTGCCCCCAGCACCGCCCATTTTTGGGCGAAGTCGGGACTCAGAAGGTTGAATTCGCTGGAGCTTGCCACCTCGAACAATTCAGGAGGAGAGCTGTTTACCGCCACGGGAATCAGAATGGCGCTTCCAAAACGATACATGCGGGCCCATGCCCCCATTTCGGGCGCGACGTAGCGATCGTGGAAATTGCGCGCGTCCGGATCGCTCGAGTCGATCGATGAATTCTGATCCTCCTGCGATGGTCGTGCTTGCAAAGACTGGAGCTGCAAGGTTCGGTTCGGGATGTCAACCTGAAACAAATAACCGTAGCCAGAAAAGAATCCGCCAGCGATCGATCCATCGAATTGCTCGTAAAAACTATTCGGCGCGGCTTTCTCGATCACCGTGACATAGCAATCCTGGAATTCCAAATCCTGAAGTTTCAGAATCGGAGCAAAGCCGATATAGACCTCAGGCGGATTCTGCTCACCGAGTGCATCCAGGTCCGCGCGCGCGACAGGCAGAACCTTCGCATCTTCCGCGATCTTGCGGTTGATAACGATGCCCGAGGAAACCGTGCTTAACACGAGGCGCGCTGCGACGCCATTTACCTGCGACGGCACACTGATGAACTCTTTCTTGGGGCCAACTGTTGCGAGCGTCAGCAGGGCATTATCGGTTGGGCTAACCAAGCGGCAGGTTCTTTCGGGATGCTGCACCTGATCATCGAGCAAGTTGAGGCGCTGCCTGAATCCCGCTCGTTCGCCTCGACTGTAGTAATTGCTTCGCGCGGCAATTTTGTCCTGCAAATCTTTGATTTGCTCGGCCCTTGGACGCGTATCAATCCACGCGTCGGCAATATCCGGGTCGGCAGGATCAAGCGAGTAGGCCCTGTCGATTGCCAATTTCGCCTTCCTGAAATCGTACGTTGCCTGATAGACCCGCGAGAGGCCGAGATAGGCTCGCGCATCCGTTTCGCTCAATTTTGAAGCGGCAAGAAATTCTTCTAAAGCCTGATCGGGTTTCCCTTGACGGAAGTAGACCTCGCCTAACGCCGAATGGGCGCTGGCGAGAGAGGAATTCTGCTGAATTGACTTTGTGGCAGCGACGTAAGCGTCGGCAGGCTTACCCACTTTGAGGTACGCGCGGGCCAGGCCTACGTAGGCGTCCGAATTTCCAGGATCGTTCGCAACGATCGCGTAGTAACGGTCGACGGCCTTATCGAATTTACCTGCGAGATATAGCTGCTGAGCTTCCTCTAGTGACGGCGCCGAAGTGGTTGGTTGCTTCGTTGCCCCTTCCGATGCGGATGGAGCGGGCACGGAAGCCTGCGACGATGGCGCTGGATTCTGTGCATACGGCGCGTGCGAAGCACCGACGATCAGCGCGATGAGGAGCAAGGTTAGACAGCAGGCAGCGCCACGTAACATTGGGCTCCGTGATCTGTCGCCGGACGAAACGACAGCACTTTATGTTGGAAGCCCAATTTTACGCGGGGGTTTCAAATCGTGCTAGCAGTCAGGCCCACGAGGAGCCTGACTGCTAAACGTGTACGCCGGAATTCAGTTCCTGGCGTGAATTCGAGGCTGTATGACCTTGCGTCGGTGGTTTTACGAAAGACTGAAGTTGACTTTCACGTTCAGCCGAATCGAAACCGGTTCGCCATCGAGGATCGTTGGCGCATACCTCCTTCCCACGACGGCATTGATGGCGGACTGAAGCAGCAACGGGGGCCCGGTGATCACGTGGACCTGGGTTACGTTGCCTTTCTCGTCGATAATCGCCTCAACTATCACCGTGCCCGAGACATGAGCGGCCTTCGCAATCGGGCTGTAAACAATCGGCGGGGAATAAAGCAGCTGCGGTTCTTTCATCCCGCTGTAGATGCGGATGGGCCCTTTGGGTTTTTCCGCAGGAGCCGCCGGAGGCGGCGGAGGCGGTCCAGCAACGGCGCCTCCAAGGACGTCGCCAACTCCTCCAACCACACCGCCCTGCATTCCTGCGATGGAGGGCGCTGAAGCGTCAGGAGCCGTGACCGCGACTTTCTTCGGAATCACAGTCGGCGCAGTGAGCTGCGCCTTCATCAGAGTCGGCTTTGGCATCGCGGATTGGATGTGCGGGGCCGGCGGCGGAGGAGCAGCCGGAGGGGGAGGCGCAATCAACATCATGTTGTTCTCTTTGTAGAGATCGAGGCCCTCGGTGAAAAATAGCGGCAATAGTACGAGCGCCGCAACGATGCCGATTTGAAGCGCGATGGCAACGCCGGTGTGCGCGGCGCGTTTCCCACGAGCGGACGCATTCTCTTCGATGATCGCCGTGGCGAACATTACTGGTTTGCGAGATACCGGGAAAGGGTTCGGTGAAACTTCGCTGCGGACCTTACGATCGGAACCTAGCCTGCTTTGATCTAAAACCCCTGGGTTGACCACTGACATCATCATCTCCTTTTCGACTGGAAACATTGCGGCCATGGGGTGTCAAACGAATCTCTACCGAGATCCAATTTGAGGCCCGTACCGCAGACCGCCTGACCAGAGCGGTCTAAAGCTCGTCTCCACGTGGAAAAGCGAGATGGTCCAAATACACTAAAAACTCTTGATTAGTCTGCAGATTTCAACGGAAAACGACAAACTCAAAATACAAATCCGTCCAATCAGAAATGGCGATGTTCTTTACTCAACAAGCCGCATCGCGGAACGGTGGTCGATTCGGGAACCAAAGCGGCTTGCGGGTAGCCCAGGTTCCCGAGGCGACACTAGCGAGAAACGACTGCCACTTCGAGCGGGCTATGATCGCTTCTGAAGTTTTTGGCGCAGAGCGGTGAGGCGAGCTTGCACGGACGATGCGTTCGGCTCCAGGCGCAACGCGGCTTCATATGCGTTAGCCGCTGCTTGCGTCGATCCGCTGTCCTCGAGGATCCGGCCGAGCCAGAAAAAGCGGTCGGCTGTAGGCCCAAGTTGCACAGCGCGAGCCAGATCTTTTTGAGCGGCATCAAGACTCCGAAGCCGGTATTCGAGTAAGCCTCGATTCGTTACGCTTACGGGATCGTTTGGCTCGATCTTGGCGGCCGCAGTGAATTGCGCGATTGCCTCTTCCGGCCGATTTAGTTCTGCCAAAGCCAATCCGAGATTGGTGTAGGCCTCCCACTCCTCGGTAGGATCAATTTCGTTTGCGAGCGCGAGTTTGTATTGATCGACCGCCTCCTGCAGCCGTCCCTGATGCTGGAACATGAGCCCGAGGCGAAAGTGAGGCGTGCTCCACTGAGGCATGAACTGCGTGGCCAGTTCGTAGCGTTGAACCGCCTGATCAATCCTCCCGTCGTTTTCGAAGACGATTCCGAGGCTACTTTCAGCGACGGCGTTCCTGGATGTGACTTGCTCCGCATGAGTGAAAAGCGTGTAGCTATCGCGCCAGTACCCGATCTGGACGTACGACACACATGCGTAGGCTGTAAGAACTGCAATCGCCAAAGTGGTGGTAACGGACTGAGGGAGACGAATGCTTGCGGCGTAATCGGCAAACAGCCAAACCATCATTACGAAGAATCCGATAAACGGGATATAGGTGTAGCGGTCGGCCATGCCCTGCAGCCCATTCTGAAAAATTCCGATCACTGGAATCATTGTTCCCAGGAACCACAGCCAACCTACGAGGAGATACGGCTTTTCTCGATGGCGCCAGACGATGATGGTGATTGCGAGCAACAAGACCGCTGAAGCAACAGGTTTCCATATTGCGAGTGAAAGTCCAGGATGCGGATAGATCACCGCGAGATGGGCTGGCCAGAATGCTTTGAAAATATAGAGAACGTAAGAAAAGAGCGCGTTCTTTATCCTGATGCTCAACGGGAACTGACCGAACTGTGCTACTGCGCCGAAATCGCGAGCGGCGCGCAAAGTGATGAACGCGCTGGCGGCTGACAATACGAAGAGCGGGATCTTTTCGATCACAAGCTCACGGACTCGATGAATGCGACTTTCTGAATCCGGTAAATTTCCAAAACGGTAGCGATCCAAGGGCCAGTAATCGGCTAACAAAAGGACGGCGGGCAACGTGATAACCATCGCCTCGGAGATAAGTCCGCAGGCGAACAAAAACAGCAGAAGAAGATATCGAGTGACGCTTCGCTTGTGGACGTACCAGCCGTAGGCAAACAGCGCCAGCAAGAAAAAGGTGGTACACAGCACAGCCTTGCGTTCGGCGACCCAGTCCACCGCCTCCACATTGAGCGGAGAAAGCGCGAACAGCGCTGCCACCACGGCGCTGCGACCGATGCAGCCGGTTGCGTAGCGGAGAAGCAAAAACAAAAGGACCACATTTAATGTGTGGAGCAGAACATTGCTCAAATGATGGCCGCGCGCGTTCAGACCATACATCTGGACGTCGGCCATCTGCGAAATGACCGTCAGCGGATGCCAGTGGGCCGCGACGTTGGAATGGAAAGCCCAAACGATGTTGCTCCATGACAATCCCTGCAGAACGTGAGGATTCCTGGTCACGTAGCTGGGATCGTCATAGTTGGTGAAACCATTCTGGAGTGAATGTTGATAGAGAGACAGCGTTGCGAGCACGAGCAGAAGCGATACAAGGAGAGTGACGACGGCTCGAGAGCGGAACGGGCGCTCTGCCGATGCCGGCGTGGCGGCTTGCTGGTCGAAATGTACGCTAGATGAAACGCTCACAATGCGCTACTCGACGGCTGCCACTTAGCCCAAGACATCATGGTGCAGAAGCGCTTCTCGCGTCTGAATACTTTGAAGCAGAGCGTTTCGAAATAGTTATTTGCCTGCTCAGAAGCAGATCGTGCGTAGTGGTGTTCTCGGGAAGGCGCTTTCGCTGGATCTAGCCGCCGAGCAGCTCGGCGGGGACTCCGATCTCTTTCGCTCCTGCGGTTCCGAATCCGGGGCCGCGCGTGAGCCACAACAGCAGCGGCAATCCATGTTTCGGGTATCGCCGCATCATTTCCTTGGCGATGGTGGTGAAATGCACGCCGGGCTTGGCTACTTCGCGATAATCCTTCAACCAGGCTATCGTGTCCGTGAAAAGTTCCGGTCCGCCGACCTTGCCATGGCCTGGAAATACCGTATCGATGGCGCCGATGCTGCGCGCCAGCTCGATCGCCGCGATCCAGGAAGTCGGATTGTTTGTGTCCGACATGTAAAGATGATAGCCGTGAAAAATCAGATCGCCGGCAATCAACGCGCGCGCGGAGGGCACATAGAACGCCGTCGAGTGCACTGTCTCCGCCACCGGTAAATCGATGAAAATGATTTCGCGGTCCTCCAGATACGCCACCTTTCCAAAAAGAGCCCGCGGATAAACGATGTCGCCCTTCGGCATCAGGTCGCCGAACATATCCTGCCAATGGACGCGTTTCGCCGGCCATTCGAGCATCCCGTCGATTACGCCCTGCCGCGCCAGCAGTCCCGCATCTGGAAACGCTTCCGCGAACGCATTCACGCCTCCGTAATGATCCGGGTGCGCGTGCGTAATGAAAATCGTTCGCAGCCGTTTGCCGCTGTCCTTCACGACCTTGAGCAGTTTCTCGACGTCGCTCTTCACAAATCCGCAGTCGACTAGCACGGCGTCATTGCGCCCCGAAATCAACACGGCGTTGGGCGCAAGAAAACGCTCTTCTCCGGTAAACATGTCGAAGCGCAGGCCGTTGGTTCCCACGGAGGTGATCATGTTTCCTCGATTCAGGTGCGGCGAATTCTATCACGCGGCATCCGCTTAGGGCCTTGTAGTAAAATCTTCTTGGATGACGATCACTGCCGGCCGGGCCAACAATCCCCTCTTTAACGGCAACAAGCTTAAACTCGGCACTTTTTGCTCCAACACGATTGCGAATATGACCCTGGTGCCGGAGCAATGGCATCCCACCTGGGAAAACATGCTGGCCGCCGCGCGCCTGGCAGACGAGGGCGGATTGGAAGCGGTCGTTCCCATCGCGCGCTGGAAGGGCTATCTCGACAATAGGCCTGAGCATCCTTCGCACGAGGTGCTGGACGTCTTCACGGCGGCAGCGGCGATCGCGCAAGCTACGAAGTACTCGTGCGTTTTTTCCACTTCGCACGCGCCGACCATGCATCCGATCGTTGTCGCGAAACAGTGCGCGACGATTGATGCAATTTCGAATGGCCGCTCCGCGCTCAACATCGTCGGCGGCTGGAACCGCCGTGAATTCGAGATGTTCGGCATCGAACTGATGGAGCATGACCGGCGCTACGTGTATCTTGCCGATTGGCTCAAGATACTAAGAAAGCTTTGGACCGATCCCGGCGAATTTGATTACGACTCAGAGTTTTTTCATATGAAGGGCGCAATTTCACAACCGCACCCGCGACAGGCCGCCGGGGTCCCCATCATGAACGCAGCACTTTCGCCGGTCGGGATCCGCTTCTCGGCGCAACATTCCGACATCGGGCTGATTACCCCGTTCGGGAATTCGATGGCGGAATGGAAGACTCAAGTTGCGGCGTACAAAAGAACGGCTCGCGAAGAATTCGGGCGAGAGATTCAGATCTGGACCACCGCCTCAGTCGTGCAAAGAGACACGCAAAAAGAGGCGGAGGATTATTTGCGGCGCTACTCGGAACGGATGCTCGATACGGAGGCTCTTGACAGCCTCATGCACACGATCAGTATTGAAAATAACATTCCGATTGGATCAGAACGCCTCGCTTTTCAACGCTCGCGCATGGCAATTGGAGCCGGCTACCCGTTGGTAGGGACCGGGGAACACATCGCCAAAGAACTGACAGCCATCTCTGAAACCGGGATCGACGGCGTCATCATGACCTGGGTCAATTACGTGGACGGCGTCAAGCGGCTGGTTTCGGAAGTTATTCCATTACTGGAGCAGGCCGGCCTTCGCAAGCCCTTCGCAGTTCGAGCAGTGTGACTCGATGCTGTGGATCACGCCGTGGCGCGCGTGCTACCGGCAACCGTAATTTGGCAACTCCGAGAGCCTCTGAGAGGCAACCTCGTTGCCGGTGTCGGCAGCAGCCCTGAGTAGGATGCGCGCCTGCGTGCAGTTCCGGTTTACCCCATCTTCGCCGGTGAGATAAAGGTCAGCCAACTCGATCTCAGCGTCAGTGTTGCCGTCACCAACCGCCACCCACAGAAGCTGTATGGCCACGTCGCGGCTTTTCGGGCTGCCGCGCTCCAGGTAATCACGAGCAAGAGCGAGTTCAGTCTTTCCGTCGCCCTGATCCTGCGGATTCTTCTTCGGCTTTTCGACCGACGTAGCCGGTGACGCGGCTTTGCCCGTGTCCGTGTTGTGTGTTTGTGCCGAACCATTAGCAGAGGCGGCGGATGCCGGAACCTGAGCTGATCCGGAATCAGATTTCGTATCGGCGCTCGCAGGCTGCTGTGCCGAAGAAGGATTCGGCGGCGCAGCTTGCTGTGCCGGCTGGTTGGTTCCGGAATCGGCGGACGAATGAGAGTCGCTTGCAGATTGGCCGGAATTGCTCGCGTCGGGTTTCGGCGCGCCAGGATTCTGAGACGTAGCAGGCGCGCCGGACGGAGCGTTCGGCGTTGCCGCCGGAGCATTTTGAGCCGGTCCCGTGACGGCGGCGCTCTGCTCGTGCCCTTGACCCAGAATCATCTGTCCCAGTTGGATGAATGTTTCGCCGGCCTCTTTTCTGTACACAATAGACAGCACCACAATCGTGGCGAGGATTGCGAAAATCGCGGTCAAGGCGATGGTCGCGCCGGTCGATCTGGAACGAGGAATATCGTCCCAGATCGGTTGACGTCGCGGAAAGCTGGGAACGAACTCGGGCTGCATATTGCTGCGTGGGGGTTCGCTCGGGGCGGCGCGTCGAGGCGGAGGTGGAGGGGCCTCGTTGAGTTCTGGGAGAACCGGAGCCGGTGCGGCAGCGCGCTGGGCGCGTTGCGGCGGGGCTTCCCACATGCGGCCACTCGAAGCCGTTGTTTCAGCGACAGACCGGTGAGCCATAACAGGCTCGGGCGGTGGAGGCGGCGGGGTCGAACGCAGGGGCGAATGGCTGGCGCGATCTTTTGAGTTCTCGGCCTGCGATTCGGGCTCATCAAGCCAGCGCTGTATCTGCTGTCGAACTTCCACGGGAAGGCTGCCGAATCGCAGCCCTCCCCTTTTTCTGTCGCTATCCGTCCAGACCAGGTCGCCGGTAACCTCAATGTTCTCGATGGAGTCGGACGAGAAGCGGAAGGCCATCGGCTCGTCCGGCAGGATTGGGCAGGCAGCCTGGAAACCAAGGCCAGTGCGGGAGACGTCTACGACGATGCCGCCGTTCCCTGACTGCATGTTCAGGTAGACGACTTCCGCCATCCTCTTCCGTGGATTGCGGGACCGCTGTTCCATCATTCACCAGCTCGTGGGACGTCTGCGCCGGGCAGTGCATTCGCCCCAAAATTAATTGTCTCCCAATTCTTCGAAATCTGAAAACGTCAATCTCCCTTGCCAATAATCCTTTTGGGATGCTGTATTTGAACAGTATCTTGGGTGTTTGATGTAGCCGCCGAAAGTCACGGCCACCATGCCGGGCTCTCTATGACCGCCATTCTAGCGCGCACGCTCGAGAGCTGTCTGGCCCTATTTGCGAGCCACACTTGTTGACGGCCGCCGGACCGAATCGTTTTCTTCGCACTTCCGAATACAACTCGCCGGCGTCGGGGTAGCCCTGTCCCTGTGGGATCAACCCGTCTGGCCGTATTTTGTTGTGATAAATTCTCGAACCGTAGAAGGAAATTCGAAGCGGTTCGCATCCACCTGGGAAAGTGTTACTTGGGGTGCGGAATTCCGAGAAGGAAGGAATGCCAATTCCAGATCGAAGCTGTGCCATCCGTGGATCGAAAGGGCGACCGCTGGTCGATTCAGCTCATGTAAGGATGATCTGGATTTATATCTGCACCTGCTGTTTCTTTTCTCTCGCGTGGCAATCACATGCCGCGCAGCAGCCCGCCGCAAGCCAGCAACCGTTGGTTGGACCGCCTGAAAGAGTCGCAGCTCAAGCGGTTTTCAACAAAAGCTGTGCAAGCTGCCATCAGAACGCGAAGTCCAGCGCGAACGACAATGCAACTACGAACCGGAACGCACCAAGCACCGAAACGCTCGCTCAAATGACACCCGAAGCGATCTACGCAGCTCTGACGAGTGGCGTGATGGTTCAGCAGGCCCAGCCACTCACGGATGCTGAGAAGCGCATGGTTGCCGAGTTCTTTGGCGGCCGGCCCTTGGGCAATGGCGACGCCGGCGACGTCAAAAACATGGCCAACCATTGCGCAACGAACCCCGCCATGAAAGATTCGGCCGCCGGTCCTTCTTGGAATGGCTGGGGCAACGGACTCCCAAATACTCGGTTTCAACCCGCGCAAGATGCAGGATTGTCCGCTGACCAAGTGCCTCATCTGAAATTGAGGTGGGCGTTCGGGCTTCCGGGTGGTGCGGAAACTTCGGGTCAGCCCTCGATCTTCGATGGCCGCGTGTTCTTCGGTGATTACAACGGTTACGCATACTCGCTCGATGCCGCCACCGGCTGCGTGTACTGGTCCTTCCACGCGGATGGACAAATTCGCACTGCGCCTGTGGTCGCTCCCATCAGCCAGAATCACCATCGCACGTACGCGGCTTTCTTCGGCGACAAGAAGGCCAACGTATACGCGCTCGACGCCCGCACTGGCGCGCTTCTCTGGAAGAAGAACCTCGAGCCACGATTGCTGTCACACATCACGGCTGCGCCAGTTTTCTATGAGGGACGGCTTTATGTCGGGCTTGCTGGCTCGGAGGAACTCGTCTCCGCGGATCCGCATTATCCCTGCTGTACGTACCGAGGCAGTTTGAACGCCCTAGATGCAAACACGGGAGACGTCATTTGGAAGACATACACAATTCCCTACGAGCCGAAGCCGACGAAGAAGAACTCTCTGGGAACGCAGTTGTGGGCGCCAGCGGGAGCTTCCATTTGGGCCGCGCCGACGATCGACACGAAATTGGGAAGGATCTACGTGGGGACCGGAAATGCCTTCACGGAACCCGCAGAGAAGACCTCTGACTCGATCATGGCCTTCGATTTGACTAGCGGAAAAGTGCTTTGGTCTTATCAGGCTGTGGGTAGCGACGCTTCGCCGGGCGATTGCTTTGGAAACGGACCGAAAGGAGCCGAATGCCCCGATAAAGTCGGACCCGATTGGGACTTCGGCGATTCGCCGATTCTGCAAACTCTATCGGATGGGAAACGCGTGCTTGTTGCCGCGCACAAAGGCGGTCAGGTGGTTGCGCTTGATCCGGATCATGACGGCTCTTTGCTGTGGACGGCGGATCTTTCAGCGGGCCGGGACACAAGTTCGCCGGTGCAGATTCAAATCATGTGGGGCGGCGCAGCAGACTCACAGAATGTCTACTATGCGCTTCAGTCGGGGGGAGTTGCGGCGGTCCGCCTTTTGGACGGACAAGTTGCATGGCGGGTGCCGCTCGACCCTTCACCGGCCCATCCGAGCGCCGGAGGCAGGCTTCGACGAGGTCAAGAGGCGGCTGTTTCAGTAATGCCGGGCGTTGTGTTTTCCGGCGGATGGGACGGAGTTTTGCACGCGCTATCGACGATCGGCGGGCAACCTCTCTGGGAGTTTGACACAGCGCGCGAGTTCCGGGCTGTCAATGGCGTCGCGGCGAAAGGGGGCTCGCTCGGCGCGCCGGGGCCAGTGATTTGTGGAGGGATGGTATTTGTGGGATCGGGCTACGTCGGAACTGGTAACGGAATGCCCGGTAATGTATTGCTGGCCTTCGGCGCCGACTAGCTGCCTGGACTCCAGCCAAAGGCCAAAACTTCTAATGCGTGAGTGACTCGACCGGCTGCTTGACTCCTTTCCACGTGCGCGCTTCGGCGCCTTTACTCGCACCGGCGAGTGCCATTGCGAGCTCATAGCATTCGACAAGTTGCTTGCGATTGACTGTTGCCGTATGTCTTCGCTCATATTCGGCGCGAGCGTTCTCGCGCATTTTTGCAAGCTCTTCTGGATAATCGAAGCACCACTGCAGTTGAAGGGCCAGGTCGTTCGCATTGCCCGGCTCGAACAGAAGCCCCGTGCGTCGGTCGTCCACGACTTCCGCGAGCGCGCCGATTCGTGATGCGATCACCGGAGTGCCTTTCGCGAAGCTCTCGATTGCGACGCGTCCAAAGGTTTCGTACCACTCCGAGCAAAAGACTGTCACCTTGGCCGCGCCCATCAGATCTTTCACGTAGGAGGACGATCTCGGGCCAAGCCACTCCACGGTTGGGTTATTTTTCGTTCGGGCGCGCAGTTCCTCCATCAATGGGCCTTCACCGGCGATTTTCAGACTTGTGCTCGGATTGAGGCGTTCCCAAGCGCAGAGCAACGTGCTGATGCCCTTTTCGGCGCTCAGCCGGCCAACAAAAAGTACAAAGTCGTCCTGTCCTCGCCCAACTCCTGGATCGGGATAGACGCAGTTGCCTTTGGTAACAATTTTCTCTGCCGCAAAACCTGCCTGAACAAATTTCTGGCGAGCGAACTCAGTGAGCGAAATGTACAGGTCGACGTTTTTCTCCCAGGTTCCCAGCATCGAATGGACGCCGCACATAGCGGCCACGCTAAGGCTTCCCAATCTGCTGTTGCGATAGCAGCCATGGACAACGCTCGGGTATTTGAATTTCTTGCCCAGACAGTCTTCGCAGACGTGCCCATCCCGAAACAAGTAAACGTTGGGGCAAAGCAACCGGTAATTACGAAGTGTCTGGACGACGGCCACTCCGTGCTTCTTTGCCGCCGCGTAAACCGAGGGCGACAGCAGCGGGAAAAAATTCTGAACGTGCACCACGTCAAAGTGTCGCTGATGAAGGTGACGATCGACGACGTCGTAGGAGCTTTTCGACCAGACGGACTCAAGAGCGACGTGGACTTTCCCCCTTTCTTCCACACTTTCATTGTGAACATGAATCGTTTCCACGTGATGGCCGGAGTCGCGCAGCATGTGCCACTCTGTTTCGAAGCTCTCGTCCTCTCCGCCCCGGATTCGATAGCCGTTGTGAAGCATTAAAATGTTCATATTTGTGGGAGCCTCCCTTTTCCAGGGGCTCAACGCGTTACCGAGTTGGTGGAGGAATTGCCGAAGAAGTTCTGAGGAAGCCGTTACTTCATCAATCGATTCGCAAATTCGGTCAGGCTGAGTGCGTCGGCGGAATCAATAAAGAAGAAGTTGTTTACGTACCTCGGACCGCCGAGAGCTTCACGCTGCTGATGCGTTTCCGCGGAGAAATCACTGATCGGGCGAAGAGAAGTTGTCGATGGATCAAAAAAGAAGCCTTCGTACTTGGACTGTTCAAGTAAGGAGAAAATATTGCCAATTGGTTCCAAATGATGCCTCTGCTCGATTTCAACTAACAACAAGGGGCGGTAGGTCTCAAGTGTCTTGGCTGCGCCTAGCAGCGCGCTTTTCTCGTGACCTTCGACATCGATCTTGATGCACGCCACGTCGCCTATTCGCAGTTCATCGCACAGCAAGTCTAAAGTCGTGACGCGCACTTCTTCGAGCAGAGCGCCCGATTCATCGTCTTCGACAAAATGCTCGAACGTGCTTCTTGTCCACATCGGCGAACCGTGAATGATGGGAGTCTTCAGGGTCAGCTTTGAGGCCGACTCGGAAAGACCAAGGTTGAGGATGTGCGCCTCCGGGAACAAGCGCCTGAGTTGTGAACAAAGCCGCGGCAGCGGTTCGATCGCATAGGTGTTGACGGCTCCCACAGTTTTCTCAAAGATGTAGGTGTATTCGCCCCGATTCGCGCCCACATCGAAGACGGCTCCTGATCGTGAGAGGAGCATCGGTAAGATTTTCAACTCGGGTTCAAACAGCCGAGTCCCCGAAAGGCCGGTGAGAGGCGTGCTATCGATGTGGCCAAAATGTACAGACTTGTAGTGTCTTCCGAGGGCACTCGTGAGTATCGACGACGCGCGTGTCCGCGGCCCAGAAGGAACCAGCCGGCGAATTCCGTGTTTTAGGGACGCGTTCATCGATGAAAGGTGGTGCGAGGACAATCTGCCGTCGCCAACTCAGTCACAGACGGCCTTAATTGAAGTTGGAAAACGGACGCGATGCGGTCGCGCGGGTACGGAGAAGCTCGGATGACAAGCTCTTCACCGCCACTCCGAACAAATTGTTCTTCTTGCTTTCTTCCTCTTTCATGACCGCCGAGTACGCGACATCCGCTTGCAGTGACAGTTCGAGGAAGGCTCGGTTGTTATGAACATCGTCAGACACTAGAACGCCTCCGGGCTTCAGCGCAGGCCACGCCGTCGAAAACTCAAATCGCATGTTGGCGTACGTGTGCAGGCTGTCGTGGATGAACATACCGACCGGACCGATTTTCTTCAGGAGAGGGGAAAGGCAAGCTGCCGCAGTTCCACGATGAAGGGTCCATGCGGCTCTAAGCTCGGATGGAATGAAGCGACCGACGAAGGCATCTGCATTTTCAGCTAACGGAGGCAGATCGATGCTGTGCAAATGTCCGTTTCCATTTTCTTTCAACGCCTGCAGAACGAAAGCGGAAGTCACGCCGTAGCAAACGCCGGTCTCAACAATCGTGTCCGGTTTAAGAGCGCGCGCAACCAAATAGCAGAGCCGCGCGAGCTGGAAGTCCCCATTGTGTCGCGCGCGAAAAGGAGCGTTGGCGGGAAGCAGCATCTGAGCCCCTCGGACGGCTGTCTCGATTTGTTCTAGCCCGCACTCCTGGAGTCGTTTGTCCAAATTGTCCGAGATTGCGAGGCTCAATTCGGCGCGGGCATCATCAGCACTGCGGATTGCGTAGGCGGAACTACAGGACTCGTGGCTCTGCAGTCGCGACGTGATGATCATCGTTGTCCGCTGGAATGCTTCCTTGGGCCGATGGGATAGAACAGAGAGGAGCTGGACAGTTTTCGAGAACATCAGAGCCTCCGAATCCAGGCTGTTATAACGACGAGCCAACCGAGCGCGTTAGCAACGGATCGGGTGCAGAGGACGTGGCTGTTTCGCCGAAGATCACCCGTTCGTAGAAGTTTGTTGTTTGCCGAGCGATGTATTGCCAATCGTAAGGCTCAGGCATCCGAGTGACTCGCGGCCTCGGTTGTTCGGCCCAATCCAACGCATTTTCGAGAATTTCAGGACTGATCTCACCCGCGTAGGTCCGAACCCAACTGTCTCCGAAATCGTCTGCAAGCTCGCCCATCGAGCCTGTTCGCGGCACCAAAATCGGGCGATTGAAGGAAAGTGCCAAGAGAGCCGCGCCGGAATTGAGAATCTCGCGATAGGGCAGCACAACAACATTCGCTGTCGCAAAATACGAAGGCACTTCATCGGCTTTCACGAATTCGAATAGCAATCGAATTCTAGGATCGGACGATGCGTCCTTCGCGATTCTGTCGGCAAGAGAGGCGGAATTGGGGCATCCGACAATTGCGAGCGTTCCGTCGGCCGCGCTGGTAGCGCGAAACTGACGAACCAGCAAGTCTACGTTTTTGTATTCTCGGATCGCGCCAAAGAAAAGCAGCACTTTTGACTCGCTCGAGATCCCAAGGCGCCTGCGACAATCAATTTTCGGTTCCGAATACTCGCTCCGGTAATGCCCATGGCGAATTACGGCGGTCGGTATATCTCCAATTCTAGGGAATTGGTCCTTCGCCTTCGATAAAGCTGCGCAACTCAGACTGATCGCACCGTCCACGCGAGGAATGAACTGTCGCCAGAACCAGGTTTCGAGCGATGGATGAAGCTTTTCGTGCGCGCTCAAATTGTGCATGGTCCATATGATTTTTGACCCGCGCAGCTTCAGATAGTCGAGAGCTGCGAAAAACGCCTTGATTTTGGCCGCTGCGTGAACCGGGTTGCGAATGTTGAGCAGCGATTCGGGCCAGTGGACATGCCAGACGGAATATTTTCCAAGTAGCTTGCCGGCCGAAAAATCCTCAACGCGCACCGCCGGCCGCATATTTGAATAGAGCAACGAAGTATACGGATTCGTTGTTTCCGTCGGCCAAGCCAAGACGCGCAATTGATCTTTCGAGCCGGAAACTGGACCTAATCTGTGAAAAAGTTTTTCGTTTTGCTCCATGGCAAAGAGACTGCGCATTTTCGATTGCGTTGCTGGCGATTTCGTTCGTTGCAACAGGCTGGAAACCTCAAAGAGTCTTTGGGGCGAGTCGTTAGACCTCGGCCGGCTCGCAATAAAGCGAATCGGCTGATGCGAGTTCTGCGCTTTCCTCTTCCTCGGTTGCATATTCCTCGGCTGCATATTCCTCGCGGGTCGCGCGAACCACCCAGTACGAGTTGGCGACGAATAGCATAGACAAGATGAAGTTGGCGCTAAGCAGTGAGGATTCGGTCATGCTGTAGAGCAAATTGAACATTAGAAAGAAAAACGGCCAAGATTCTCCGCCGCGGTTGCCGGTTCTGACTGCGCGCACGGCAAACGTCAAATTTCTTAGCAGCCCGATCAGAAACAGCGCGCCTCCAATAAATCCAAGTGCGAGCAGGATCTCGAGGAAGCCGTTGTGGGCATTCGGCGCAGCCCATCCGATCGTCGCGCGAACCCGGTCGGCTTCCGACGTGCTCCAGAAAGCGCCGTATCCGAAACCGATAAAAGGCCGTGTCGAAATCTCCTGAATTACGACGGCCCACAGCGGAAGCCTTCCCGTCAAGCTGCTATCGCGCCCTAACGCGACGAGGACCGACTTCGAATTCATGGCGATCCAGACGACAAGAGGCACTGTAAATATCGTGAGAAACGCCAGAAGGGGTACGAATAGACGGTTCCCCATCGCGAGCATTTTGCGGAACGGTAAGAGAAGCAGCATGAGAAGACATACGACGATCGCGGTTGCGGACTGCGCAAGGAGGAGCAAGCCGCCGCACAGCGCCGCCAAAATCAGATTGAGCCAACGTTTCTCTTTCTGATCGATCGCGAGCAGAACGAAACTGAACGTGCCGAGCGCCATCATCCGCCCTAGTGAATTCTTGGGGAAAAACACACCCTGCCACGCGCCTCCTTGCGCTACACCGACCGAAGGAACAAAAATCGCTGCGAGCAGGCTTGCGACTGCTACGGCTGCTAAACATCGGGCGATCAAAGAGAGCTGCTCGAGCGGCTCGAAAGTGAGGCCGATATAAAGACCCACCAGACCGGTTCCCAGCAGGGCAATCCAGTGAACGACAGTTAGCGAAGTCGAAACGGACCACAGACTCGAACCCAGGGCCCACAACCAGTATGCCGCTATCCATTTTTCTTGCTTGACCAGTGCCCAAGCTTCTGCGCCTCTGCGTGTGAGCCGAAAAAAGAAATACAGATACACAGAGCTGAAGATCAGCTGGATCAGGTGGTCTCCGCCACTGTAAGCGTAAGCGGCGGCGCCCTCTTGCTTTGCGATATACGCGCCGAGGCCCGCGCCTGTGGCGAGAACCAGCAGAGAAAATAAGACGGCCTTCTCGAAAAATGATCGCTCTGGGGGCATCGTCGTTTCGGTTGGGATCAATCCGCTAGCGCCAGTGAACTCTCTGCATAGACCGTGCGGACATGATTCTCCCAAGTGAAGAAACCCGCTCGCTGGCGCGCGGATGCAGACAATTGCGCAAGCAAATTTCGATCGTTGGCCAGTTCCAGCAGAAACATTGCGATCTGCTCAACGACGCTGCCTTCGTCCCGAGAACGTGTCGAGACCACTCGACCGCAGCTCTGATCGACAAAAAGCGACGGTCCCCCACGATCGAGACAGATTACCGGCAGTCCGCAGCCGAGCGCTTCCAACACCACCATGCCTCCCGAATCATGGAGGCTCGGAAAAAGCAGCAGATCGAAGTCGGTCAAAATGCGAAGCAGTTCGGTCCTGGTCACACGGGGCACCCATTTCACGCTGTCGCCTAGATCTAGGCGCTCCGCGAGATTCTTGAGGCGCGCCTCATCGGGCCCCTTTCCGATCACAGTCAGTTCGACGGGTCTTCCGTCCGAACGAGCCATCGAAATCGCACGCAAGGCCAAGTGAAGCCCCTTCCAGGGCAACAGACGGCCTGCATACAAAGCCCGCAGTTTTCTTTTGTCGGTTCCCAGGCGGCGCTGCGGGTGACTGCTCCATTTTGCGGTCATTGCGCCTACGTCTATGCCGACAGCGGGCTGGACACGAGCTTTGTGTCGATAGTGTTCAGGTATCTTTTCAAGAGTTTCGGATGTCGTTACCAGGATCTCGTTCGCCGATTCGTATGTCGCCCTCATCAGCGGATCGAGCGAAAGCAGCCCATTTGAGATTCGCCGCGCAGCATCTTTTGCGCGGCCCTGCCACCCCAAGCCGCGCCTGAGTTGCGGCGGCGTATCCTCGCCTCCGCCAACTGGACCAAAAATGAACGGAATTTTCAGCCTTCCCATGAAGCTGGGAACGCGAAGGCTTCCCCACGTAATGTGTTGCACTCTGTCGAATTTGCGGATTTTGTGAAGTTCGGCTGCCCGTCGCGCAGCCGAATACTGCCAAAACAGGTAGTACAAATAATTTCCGAACGGCAAATGGTAAAGACGTTGAACGAACGGCGACAAATCATGAAATATGAATTGAACGCTATTCTCGCCCTCTAAGGCAGCCTCGATCCGATTTCGATCGAACGCTCGAGTGAGAACCACGACTTCATGCCCTGACTCAGCGGCGCACTTCGCCCAATTCCATCCGATGTCGTACTCGGAGCCGCCATTCGGTATGCAGCAATAGGCTGACAGCAGAATTCTGGACATTTCTTTCAGTCGGAACTTCGCTGCGGTACTACTGGAGCAGGACCGGTTGGGCTCCTACCGAAATCGAGTTGCCACTGACAGGAGACTCGTGAGCTTGAAGATCGATGATGCGGCTCGCATTCCAATTCTGCGGAAGAGTGAAGGTGCGATCGCCGCCAGGGTTCCACACGATGTGTGATTCGCTGCCATTGCGGCTCAAATCACAAACCCAGAATCCATCGCTCGAGTTGACGCATCGGTTCAGCACACTGCCGATCATCCATTGTTCGACGGTGCGGTAGGCCACTCCCGCTGGAGTCAGCGCCGTGTTGTCCTTCTCGGTGAGCTGAACCTCAGTGAAATTGTGCGCTTCCCACGCATACCAATAGAAGCGATTGACGCCGCCAGCCCAGTTCAGAATGTAAGCACGCGCGACGTATCCCGCGGCCTCACCGGCAGGTAGGGGGTTTGGACCCAGCCAGCCCGCTTCGGTATTCCACAGCGGTCTCTCGCCAGTGTGATATTGAGCCATCAAACCGCGCACCTTCTGTATCAGCGGAACCATGGTTTCAGGCGGCTTCTGGCCCACGTAGAAGTGATAAGCGATTACGTCGACATACCGCGCCCCGCCTTTGCGCAGAAATTCTTCCAGCCAAGGCGCACCTCTTTCCTGTTCCGGGGCGGGCGCGACCACGATATTGTGCGGATCGATCTCCTTCAGAATTTCTCGCGCTTGTTGGGTCATCGTGATCATGGTGTCGACGTCTCCGACCCAACTTTGCGGCCGGTTGGGCTCATTCCAGATTTCGAAGACGTGAATTCGGCCCTTGTAGCGCGTGGCGATCGTTCGCACAAAATTCTTCCAATCTTCCATGTTTTGCGGAGGGCCGGATAGACCCGGAGGCGCATTCGCTTCCACGTCTGTTTTTGCGTCGGGCACGCTCGAGGCCCAAGTGGGCGTGTAGGCGAGCGGCATCAGAATCTCAGCGTGGTGCTGGTCTGCCCAATCGGCGTAACGATCCAGCAGCGTGAAATACCAATTGTCTTTTTGAGGTTCCAGGTCAGCCCAGTTTGTGTGGGAAAGTCGCCAGCCCGCGAACGGCACAGCGGGCCAAGGCACTTTCGTAAGCGGATGAAACAGAATATTCAGGCAGAAGAGCGATGCCGGGACGGGTCCCGAATTCGGCGTCAACACCGCCGCATCGTCGCCCGCCGTTGTGGGCTTCGAGACAAAGATAATGCTTGCGAACAGCACCAGAAAAGCAATCCTCGTAATCCACGCGTTTGGGACCTTCTCTCGCATTCCATTCACTCTAACGGTGGCTCCAGCGCATATCCCTGGACCACCGGTTTGGGATTTGCCTCACGAGAAAGCACAATCGTCGCGGAAACGACGGCCACAAGCAGCAAGAAGTCGGATGCCAGGCTCGACCAGACGGCGCCACGCCAGGAGTAAGCGGGGATCACCCACAAATTCATAAGGAAATTCGCGAACGCAACGAAGACTTGAAGCATCATTCTCAGCTTCTGATATCCAGCTCCGGATAACGCATCCGAGTAGAACGTATGAATGATTCGAATCAACGGAATCAGCGCGAGCCAGCGCAGCGCGTCGACCGACCGAGCATACTCCATTCCGAGAATCCGCGGCAGAAAAGGAGCTGATATGTTGAGGGCAGCGAAAACAACCACGCCGTATACGACGGCCTTCGGCAAGAGCCGTTTCACGTACGCGACAGTCGCCTGAATCCCGTCCTTGCCGGCGCGAAAAAATGCAGGCGATGCCGACCAAAGTAAAGAACGCACCGGCAGAAATGCGACGTCGATGAATCGGTAAGCCGCAGCGTAAATTCCCGTGGCGTCCAACGTCGATAATCGGGACAGCATCGTCTTATCGAGGTCGTTGTAGATTGTTTGTGCGCTTAGGCCGGTCGCGAAATGAAAACCATCGGCAAGTCCCGAGATCATGCTCCGAATATTTGGTTTTGGCGCGCCCAACATCCAGATCACAACCAAAACAGAGAACGCAGCCGAAATGAACGACGCGGCGCAATAAAACATCGCCCACTCAATAGCACTTGGATGATGCCAGGCGCAGATCGCCACGATCGCTCCAGCCAACCGCAGCGCACTGAACCCAATATTGATGTTGGCCGTCCAACCCATTCTTTCCATGCCCTGGAAGGCGAGACACGCCAGGTCCGTTACACGAGCGGCAAGCAAATCCGACGACGCCACCAACAAAACCAAGCCGATCGAAACCTTTGCGGGCATCAAGAAATGTGAAGTGCCGGCGACAATGCCCAGCAATACGGCTCCGGAAACAACGCTCATCAGCAGCCCATTGCCCCACCACTCCGAGAAAACTGCCGGATCGCGCGCGACGTTCTGCACCAACAGATTCCCAAAACCCCAGGTCGCGAACGGCGCCACAATGGCGACCAGGGCAACAGCTCCTACGAAAGCTCCATAGTTGGCGGCTCCAAGGCTGCGCGCGATCAAAACGAAGCACGCGCCTTGTATGAGCAGGCGGGAGCCTTGCCCCAGCAATGTCCACAGGGTGTTTCTCCCCAGAGTGCTATGCCGAATGCGATTTCGCCACAGTTTCATCGGGCTATCAGAATTGGTTCAGCTTTGACTAATTGCAGAAATTAGCCGTAGAGAAGTTCTTCAGTCGGACGTTGTCCTTGCGTTGAAAACTGGCGGAGTCGCGCAGCTTGCAGAGCGATCAACAATATATATGCCGGATTCAGGAAGACGTATCTGCGCCACAGCCTTTTTGGCTCGGAAACCAGACGGAAGAGCCACTCGAGCCCAGCCCTTTGAATCCAGGGAGGAGCCTGGGGAAGCAAGCCGGCGATAAATGGAAACGCGGCGCCGACCGCCAGGATCGGAATCTGCAGCGCATCGCGGCACTCGAACGCGAAGACTTCCTGCCGCGGGCATCCGAGACCCACGAAAAGGATTGATGCTCCCGATTCACGAATCCTCCGGGCAAGCTCGTCTTTCTCGGCAGGTATCAGTCGGCGAAACTGTGAAACCTGCATCCCCGCAATAACGAGATTCGGGAAACGTTGCAACAACGATCGTTCAAGCCTCGCCAGCACATCGCGGCTGCTCCCATAGAAGTAGACTTTCACCCCCTCCGCAGCCGCCCGCTCACACACTCGCAAAGTCAGGTTCGGACCGTAGACCCGATCGCGCAGCCCGGCGCCATAAAGCCAATTCAGCACCCACCGAACCGGCTGACCGTCGGGCGTGAGCAAATCGAAATGATTCAGGCGAAACTTCTGTTCGGGATCAGTCGCCCCGGTCATCAGCCCGTGAACGGCAAGCGCCGAAACCGTGAAGCCACGCCTCTCGCGCGCCGCTCGCAGAATTTCATCGACGGCCCCGTCGTAATCCACAGCATCGATCATGATACCGAGGACATTCTTCTTTCCGTCTGCACGCATTGCTTGCTCCATCGATCGGCATTGAGTTCATAGATCTCGCGCAGAATTGCGGGCACGTCGTACTGCGGGCTCCAGCCTCGATAATGTTCCTGGAAGTGCGAGAGATCGCTTATCCACCAGATGTGGTCGCCGCGGCGATTCTCCTCGACATATCTGCAATTCAAAGGCTTGCCCGTGATCTCTTCACAAAGTACGATCGCCTCCACCATCGAGCAATTGCTATAGCGGCCGCCGCCCATGTTGTAGACTTCGCCGCATTTCGGATTGCGGAAGAATTCCTCGAACGCGCGCACCAGATCGGCGCTGTGAATGTTGTCCCGGACCTGTTTGCCTTTGTATCCGTAAATCGTGTACGGCGTGCCGGTCACCGCGCATTTCATCAGGTACGCCAGAAATCCATGCAGCTTGGTCCCGGAATGATTTGGCCCCGTCAGGCAGCCGCCGCGCATGCAGACGGTTTTCATTCCGAAATAACGTCCATATTCCTGAACCAAAATGTCGGCTGCCACCTTCGAAGCGCCGAACAGACTGTGCATCGTCCGATCAAGCGGCATTCCCTCCGGAATGCCGTTCTTCGCGTATGCGTGTTCCAGGCTCAGTTCCCATCGCGTTTCTCGCTCCACCAGCGGCAAATGATTCGGGCGATCGCCGTAAACTTTATTCGTCGACGTGAAAATAAAAGCGGCGTCGGCCGCGAACTCTCGCGCAGCCTCGAGAATCACGGACGTTCCATTCGCATTCACCGTGAAATCGACTGTCGGATCGTTTGCCGCCCAATCGTGCGAAGGCTGAGCGGCTGTGTGAATCACCAGCGAAATGTCGCGCCGGTAAAGGGAGAAAATCTTGGACACCTCGACGGCGTCGCGAATGTCCACGTCGTAATGCCGGTAATTCGGAATCGATTCGCACAGGTGATCTCGCATCCACTCTGTGGAGGCCTCTTCGCCGAAGAATCGCGCTCGCATGCCGTTGTCAATTCCCACGACATCGAGCCCCAGCTCGGCAAAGTGCGCCACCGCTTCCGACCCCACTAGCCCCGCAGCTCCGGTGACAATGGCAACACTCATCTGGTGTTCTCCTGGTTGATACTCACTGTTCGGATCAAGACTGAAGGGATTGCGCGCGGGGCCCGCGCTTGCGGATGCTTGCTACGCGGCCCCTGAGCCTTTCAGGACTGCCGGAATCGTGCGAACAAGAATTTTCAAGTCGAGGGCGAGCGACCACTGATCCATGTATTCAAGGTCGAGCTTCATCCACTCCTCAAATGGAATGGAACTTCGGCCGTTCACCTGCCACAGGCACGTCATGCCGGGTTTCACGCTGAAGCGCCGCCTCTGCCAGTCCTGATTGAATCCCTCGTAGTCGCGCCACGGGAGCGGCCGCGGTCCTACCAGGCTCATGTCGCCCTTCAGAACGTTGATCAGTTGCGGCAGTTCGTCGATGCTCGTGCGCCGCAGCACCTTGCCAATCGGCGTTACGCGCGGATCATTCGTGATCTTGAATACAGGGCCGGAGACCTCGTTGTGAGTTTCCAACTGTGCCTGTAGTTTTTCAGCGTCTGGCACCATCGTGCAGAACTTGTAGATCAGGAAACGCCGCTTGTTGAGTCCGACTCGCGCTTGCTTGAAGAAAACTGGCCCTCGCGAGGACAGCTTGATTAGAATCGCGACAACTGTGAAAAGAGGAGCCAGCAGTATCAATGCGGTCAGCGAAATTGCGATATCCAATCCGCGCTTAACCACCAGCGCGCCCCAGTGACGAACATCCTCGTAGGCTCCCACCAGCGCTGGCTCGGGTTCCTCTCGTTTTTGCGCCGCGCTCCTCAGCCCGAAAATATCGACGTCGAAGCGCATCACGATCCCGTGCTGCTCGCAAAGGCTCGCCACCTCGAATGCGCGCCTGCTGTGCGATCTCAGTGGCAGGTACATCAGCACCTCGTCCACCACGTTGGCGCGCAGAAATTCCGGCAACCTGGCGACATCGCAGACCAGCGAAAACTCACTCTGCTTGAATTGTGCGAGGCCTTCCCATTCGTCATCGACGAACCCTACTAACTGATAGCCGTTCTCGGCGTTCGCAATTTTCTTCGCGAACTCGACCGCGCGCGAATTCGTTCCCAGAATGAGAACGCATCGCAGATTTCGGCTGCTCCCGCGCAAACTGTTCACGACGCGTTTTATCAATAGCCGGGACGCCAGAAGTAAGGTGGCGAAAAAAGCGGCAAACGCGATCAAAAATGGCGCCTTCACCATCCGGATCGGCAGAACCATAGCTGCCAGACCCAAAATCGCTGTCGCCAGTGTCGCCACCATCGCGATTTCCAGCACATCCACGTGCTTTGACCAGCGGCGCGTCGGTCGATAGAAACCGCAGAACGAAAATAGGCCGTGCCAAAACGCCACAAGAATGATCGAAATGATGCAGTGCGATAGCGTGACCCGAACGCCAAGAAAGTCGGCGAGCGACAAAGGTTGATTGGGATACACCACAAACAATGTCGCCAGGCCAAACGACACGCCCACCAGAAGCAGATCGAACACTTTCAGCGCCGCCAAAAAAAACCGGCGTTTGGGTTCGTTCACGTGAGTTTCCTGGGATGGAGCTGCTGCGATCGAAGAAACGGCGGTTGGCGCTACGGCCGATTGTGCTGAAACCTGCGAGGTCTACGCTGGCTCGACTTCATAGCCACTAACTCGGATAGCGAGCGACCTCTGAATGATGTCAATCGAAACTAGCAGACTAAGATCGTCATTCTTTGCCACCAAAATACCCTGCACTCCGTCGAGACACCCGCCGCGAATTCGCACGCGGCTTCCCACATTCAAGTAGGGATAGCTGACGAATGGGACGTCGTTTGATAGCACCGTCAAAATCGATTCGATCTCATTATCAGGAACGGCTGTGCCCGTGCCGCGCCCGCCGACAAATCCTTCCACGCCCACCGTCCGCAGAACAGACACGCGCGTATTGAGGCATTCCGGAATCCGCACGAAGAGATAATGCGGGAACAGCGGCGTATGGACTGTCGCCTGGCGGTCGCTCCATTTATGCCGCTCGGCCACCAGCGGCAGAAAAACCTCAATGTCCTTCTCCTGGAGCTGACGCGCCACCTTCTTCTCAAATCTCGAACGCGTCTGGACCGCAAACCAGGACACATGTTCGCGAATCACTTCGCTGCGGGTCGCAACTACGGGCGTGGTCGCCATGGATTCGAAAGTAGACATAGCTCCGCTAAATCCGGTCACGTGCCGGAATGAATTCAATTTGTTGGCTGAAATTTCAGTACACTTCTGGGCCCTGAAGATTGAACGCCCCGCTCCGCTACGACCCCCTAAGAGCGGTGCGTGCCCGAAACATCCGACGATCCAGACACAAACTAAACCTTGCGATAAATCGCTTCAGGAATCGGATACGTTCTCTTGTTCAGCACGGCGCCGAGCACCTTCACTTTGGCCGCTTGCAGATTGCTGGCGATGCTCTGCGCCACTTCTCTCCGCGTGGCATGTGCTTCCAACACCAGCACCAGCCCGTCGGAAATTTGGCCCAGGGTGACGGCGTCTGCATATCGGGCCAGCGGCGGCGCATCGATCACCACATAATCAAATTCCTTGCGCAGTTCGCAAAGTCGCGCTTTCAGCCGTTCGGAATGGAAGAGCTGCGTCGAGTCGCCCGTGAGAGACCCCGACGAGAGCAGCCATAGATTGTCGCTGTACAGAGGCTTGGTGAATGCCCGAATCGGACCTTCCTTCAGCACCGCATCGGTAAGACCGTAGTGATTGGTCGTTCCAAAAATTGACGGCAGCGACGGAGACCTGAGGTTCGCTTCAACGACGCAAATCGAGCCCCGCACGTTGTTGGTCAAGCTTTCGGCCACGCGTGCGACGATTTGACTGCAGCCCCCGCCTTTATCTACAGCCGCAAACGCCACCATTCGCCGCTCCTCTTGTGTTTGCGCCAGGAAAATGCGCTGCACAAGTTTCAGCGCCTCTTCGCAAGCCGTGTGGTCCATTTCGAGCGGGCGCCCCGCTTTTGCGACGCTTGCGACGCTCGCCTCGCCCGCACCCACGCCCGCGCTCACGCTCGCACTCACGGTCGGCGCTGCGTGCGCCGGCGCGCTTGTTGCAGCCGGCTTCGGGCTCTCGATCACTTCAAACCGCGTGTCCTGCATCAACTCGTAGTACCTGCTCATCGCTCGTTCGCCCCTGCGGAATTTACGGATTCTTCATCGCTCTCGACTACGGCCGCTGCGCGGAATGGAGGAACCACCTGCTCCGCCGCCGTTCGAGCTATGTTCTTCGCGCCGCTGCCGTGCGGTCCTGTGCTCGGGCGAGCCACTGAGGACGGCTGTGACTGAACGGGCAAAGGCTCCGCCTTCACCGTCGGCACGAGCATGGATTCCGCCTCATGAACCGCAGTCGCGCTGGCCGTCTCAATCGCGCTCATCGTTCCTACTTGCCCTCGGTCCGCGCACGTCACTGCGGCGAGCACCAGAGCAACGGTTGCCGCTGCACGAGGCACGACCCTGCGCACGCGTTTGCCGTAATTCGTGACCGGGGCTTCCAGGACGGCCGGCGCCTGAATCCTGATCGGCTCCCTCGTTGGAATCAGGTTGACCTCGGAATCGCCTTCGCCCGCGATGATCGATTCCAGGCTCAAGTCGGAGAGCACTTCGAGCACGACCTCCTTGTCGATCACGCGCCGCTTCAACGCACACGCCAGAGCCATCGAGAGAAAGCACAAATTGTTTATGTTGCGCGGAATGCCGTGGCTGCGTTCCGCGATCAGAAGCCGCGCGTCGTCGTCGAACACAGAGAAGTCGGTGCAGCCGGCCACCTGCAGCCGGTGATCGATGTAACGATTCACTTCAGTAGGCGAAAAGGGTTCGATTCGCACGATCAGCGAAATTCGCTGGCGAAGCTGCGCCAGCGATGGCTTGGCCAGCTTTTCTGCCAGTTGGGGTTGCCCCGCCAGCACGATTTGAATCAGTTTCGCCAGCGGCGTCTCAAAATTCGAGAGGAGTCGGACCGACTCCAAAACCTTTTCCTCCAGATTCTGAGCCTCGTCGATCACCACAACCAGCCTGCGACCGGCTTTCATCTCCTGGAGCAGCACTTGGTTCAGCGCCTCGTGCATCGCGGGAAAGTCTTTTCCGGAAACATCGATCCCGAGATCCCGGATCACTTGGGTCATGAACTCGCGCGAATCGCAGTCAGTGCGAAAAATAAAGGCTGTCCTCGCTCTCTGTCTTAGCCAGTCCAGGTATTGATAAAGCAGCGACGTCTTTCCCATTCCTGGTTTCGCGATCAACGCCAGGAATCCGCGATTCGTCTCCGTGCCGTATGCAAGAGACGCCGCCGCTTCAAGGTGCTGCTGGCTCATGTACAGAAAGCGAGGATTTGCCGTTACGCCGAACGGCTCCTCCGCCAGGTTGAAATACTTGTATTGCATTTAGGCCGCCCGCCTTGGCATCGAAGCGAGTACCGGAATCTTCAACACGTCGATCACTTCTTCCGGAGTCCGGAACGAAGGATCGAGATAATCAGCGACGAACGCAGAAGATACTGCTGCGCAAATCGCCAGAATGAATCCGATGAAACTGACGAGTATGGGACTAAACGCAGGCAGCGCGGGGATCGTAGCGGGGACCGCGATCGCCACGTCCGCGATTCTCTTTGCGTCTAGTGCGTCCGATGCACGCTCCTGCTCTCGCTTGGTCACATAAAGCAGATAATTGTCCTCGTCTGCTTTGGCTTCGCGAATCAAAGCGGCTTGCTGCAGCGCCTTCGCGTCCAGGCTCACCATCTCGTGATGCATGCTCTGGATGCCTCCTTCCAGAGAGGTCGCTGAAGCCTGCTGTGCGGCCAAATCGGCCCGCGTCTTGGCGAGATCTTCGCGCAACAGCTCATACGTGGGATCGCGATCGGTCGTCTGGTTCACGAATTTCGTCTGTTCCGCTTGCTGGATCGCGTCTTCGGTTTTCGCGACTTCCTTATCGGCCTCCTGCACCAGCGGATAAGTAGGGTCGTACTTCATCAACAGCTGCTGTCGATTGTTCTGAGCCGTTAGCAGCGTGGTCTCTAACTGCTGAAGCAGAATATTCGCGGCATTCGAAACTTCTTGAGTTGGCGATCGATCGGGTACGGCGCTGATCTGCGTCTCCTCATCCTTGATTCGCTGTTCGTCACCCGCAACCGCCTGCTTGGTCTGGTAAAGCAAAGCCTCCGTGCTTGCGACTTGCTGGGCCATATCCGTACGCAGCTCGTCCGGCGCCGCCACGCCAGCTTGCTGGCTGAATTGCGCTAAGCGCGATTCCGCATCGGCCAACGCCTTCCGATATTTGTCCGATTGCTGCTCGAAGAAATCCGTCGATCCCGGTGGACGTCGCAGGGTAAGGTGCTTCTCCAGGTACAGCGTGCTCAGTGTCTGGAGGACGCACGCTGGCGTTTCCGGGCTGCCCAACCGTCCGTACTTCACATTGATTACGTCCGAATTTTTTTCTGCTTCGACGCTCAGCGCCGATGCCAGTCTGATGGCGGCCTTTTCTGTCTTGGCCGCTTGATGCTCGGCGGGATCTTTGGGCAGAAGAAAATCGAACGTCGATTTCTTGCGCGACAGACCGCAGTTATCGACGACGGTGCGCAGCATGTCGTCTCCCTGCAGCAGCGCCACTTCCGAACTGATCTGATCGGTCGTCAGCGGCTTCAGCGGCGGAGCGGCTGTACCCTCCGGCCCTGTGCTGATCGTGGGATCCGCTCGATCCTGCTCGACGAGAACCTGCATCTTCGCCTGGTAATATCGCGCCGCCCAGCCCCACGCGACTATCAGCGAAAGCGCCACGGTGCCAGCAAAGATTCCTGTCACCAGGCGTCGATGACGAAAGAGCGGCGCCACCAAATCTCGCATCGTGGTTTCACGAGTGCTCGCTCGATTTCCTGCGCTCTTTTGGTTCGGCATCTGCTCCTCCGGTTCAAAACCTGCTCGAGATTCGATTCGCGCGCCTCAATACAATGTCGGCTCCGAACTCACGCTCGTGCCCACCGAGTACGGCAGGTACTTGCGAAATTTCGTGATGAATTTCTCGGGAACGAATATCGAATCGCCGGGCGCCAAATACGGATCTTCGTTCGGATTCTTTCCCAGCAGCACATCGCTGACGTTGAACTTCTTCACTTCCACCCATCCCGGCGAAACCCGATGCAGCAGGAAGATCTGCGTTTTGGCTGTTGGGGACAGCCCGCCCGCGATCGCGATTCCTTCGGAAACCGTTATTTCCTGGCGCAGGTCGTACTGCCCCGGTTTTCCGACTTGTCCTGAGACGAAGAAGCTCGGCCTTTGGAAGTCCACCAGATCGACTGTCACGATCGGGTCGTGCAGTATGCCGCTGTACGCTTTCTTGACCGCCTCTTCAGCCTCCACCACCGTCATTCCCTGCACGTGAATGCTTTCCGCGCTCTGCAAATTCACGTAACCGTCCGGCTGCACGTTAGCGGTCGGTTCATCCATTTCCGGAGAGAGCGGGAAGGAAATCGAAAGTGTGTCGCCCGGATTGATCCGGTAGCGCGGATAGCGCCGCTGCAACTCCGGGGTGTTGGAGCTCCCGGGTGTCGTGGAAGCGGCCGCCTGCTGAACAGCAGCGCCTTGTGTGGAAACCGCCGCGCTCTGTTGACCCAAAGCGCCTTCAGATGTGCTGATTGAAAAGAGAACAACAAATGCGATGAGGATTGCCCTTGGCCCAGTCACACCTATCCCCCGTTCGTGATGCGCCGCGCTTTGCCTCCGAGCGGGCGCCACGACCAAACAGCGCGGCCGAGAAGGAGAATGCTGGCTCCTCGCGGCCAGATGTGAATTGCTTCTACGACGGCGTGTCTGAAGATCCGACAAGACGCTCGCACGCCGCGCGAGTGGTGCTACTTGATGCGTCCGCGACCCAGCGGAACGCGACAACTTAAATTTACTCACCCGTCCGTCTTCAGACTCTCGAAAAACACTTTCGTTTGAATACAGATCCGGACTGGTCACGCGAAAATAGTGTTAACTCATCTGATCGTCAATGGTACGCGTGTACCATTTCGCATTTGTTTCTCGCAGCCGCTGAAAATTTCGGCGCGAAAATCGAAATTCGTGCGAAAGCTCTCACGACTATCGCGAATTGTTCAGAAAATGTTTTCCATTTTCGTTGCACGTTCGTGAATTGTTCGGTTTTCATTCGGCGACAAAAAAAATCCCGCCGCGTCAGCACGGCGGGATTCTAAAAACTCGTCGAGACTTTCGATTTTTCTACATCCGTTCCAATCTCACTTGCGCGTCAGTTACATGTGCTCGAAGAAATGCGCGACATCCTTGCCCGAATCCTTGGCGGAGTAGACAACCACCTTCGAACCTTTCACCACTCCCTTTCCCGCGTCAGTGGCGGCGTGTCCGGTGAGATCGAATGCTTTCTCAGTTCCGTGCCCGGTGTCCACAATCAGTTTCTTCCCGCCTCGATCGATGCTCTTCACCGTTCCCTTCGTGACGTCCAGTCCGCCTTTGCCCACTCGATCGATTTCCACCGCCGACTTGTCCGCGCCGCGCGCTGTATAGTGAGCCACGACGTCGCTGCCTTTAGTGATGCCGTGCCAGGAGTCTGTCGCTCCGGTGGCCGTCGCGTCCGCGCCGTGCACCACAGTGTCGTCGGCAAAGTGAAGCGTGTGCTTTGTTCCGTCGGCCGTTTTCACGACAACGGTCTTGCTGGTTGAGTCAATCTTGTCGACGGTTCCGTGGATCGCGCTGACCACATCGCCAGCCGCAAAAATCACCGAAGCAACTGATAACAGCAACGCCATTCTCAGCAATGTCTTCATTTTTCTTACGCTCCCTTTTAGGCTGCTATTGTAGGACTCTATAGCGATTTTTCGTTGTTTGGAATTTCCGAATATAGGTGATTGAAGTTTACGCGGCAGGTTGCAAAACCAGCGTCTTTTCCAGCCGAAACCTCAAAAGGCTTTCGGGCGGTATGCGGACCTCTTTCCCGCGGGTGAACACCTCAGTCAGGAGGCCGCCACCGGCGCCCGCGAGAGCACCGGTTCCAGCGCCCCTGCCGCCACCGAACACACCTCCCAGCAAAGCGCCGAGCGCCGATCCTCCGCCCACAGTCTCCACCGTGCGCCCGTTGGCGCCCACACCCGTGCGATTCGTTTCCTTGACTGCTGATGAAACGACCTGATATTGCTTCCCGCCGACGGTAACCGAATAAAGGTCGAGCACCAATTCGGGGCTGTGAATCGCGCCGCCCGTTGAAATTTTTCTGATGATCAACTGCGCGCTCGATCCGGCCGGAATCGCCACGTTGCCCGCGATGTCCGCTATGTCTTCGGTGATCGAGGCCGAGAAAGTCTGCCCTTCGTATGATTTCTTCGAGTCGATCGCTTCGTTGGTTCTCACGGGAAAATCAGCACCGATGGGAATTACCAGCGAACCCGTGACAGCCGGCGCGGATGCCGCGGCTGAGCTGAAAACGATCACGTCGATGTCACTCGTCGGAAACTGATACTTGATTCCCTCCGCGCCTTGGAACGCGATCGGAGTCGCTCCGGTGAAATGACCGGAATAGCTCCTGCCGCCGCGCAGCGAAATCGTGTCAGTCGTCGCATTGAAAGCGAGCGACTGCACGTCCTTGACCGGAAACTGGTATTGAATCCCCTGTGCGTCGGTGAAGTTCACGGTCTGGATTACGCACTGTCCCGAGTAGCTGCCGCCGTCGCGCAAGACAATCGTATCCGCGGACGCGATGGACAGGCACAGAAGCACCGCCGTCACGAGTAAGCACAACCTGTTCATCTCAGCCCCACAGACGACTCGCACAGCGCGACCGTTGCTGCAACAACCTGATTTCATGCCATTTTTGCGCAGCAGGAGGATATGCCTAGCGGCGCGAAATCACAACAACTAACGGAGCAGGACAAAAGCTCGCGGTGGTCGCCGAGTTCGAGCACCATCGGACTTTCTCTTAGAGGCAGTTCTTGGGAATTCATCGAGCTGCTTCGGGATTTCCCGGCAAAGCGATTGTCGAGGCGGCAAGAATTTTTTTCGTCGATCGATCCTGACAAAACGCAACCACGTGCAGGTTCTCGCGTTT
>Ga0187783_10000198_pt1 | contig 45955 bp, 46 predicted proteins | sample 1015_SJ02_MP02_2_FD_132471 | JGI IMG/M metagenome (GOLD analysis project Ga0187783, IMG submission 132471) | Tropical peat soil microbial communities from peatlands in Department of Meta, Colombia - 1015_SJ02_MP02_20_MG | ecosystem: Environmental > Terrestrial > Soil > Wetlands > Peat | place... | reverse complement strand
TTCTGCTGAACCAGGAACCGGCGGACCGTAGATCGTACTCATCGGATCCGCCTCCCTCCGATTGCATCAATCCTTATCTTTATTTAATGGCGCCGCCCTGAGATTTACCCGCATGAGTGCTGACCCTTTGATTTATCTTTGCTGGGCGCGGCGGCCGTCGCGCTGATAGTGCGGAGCCCAGCGTCACTGCGCTTTCTCGAAACGTGAATCGTCGCATCTTCGCTGGCCAGAGGCTAAAGGCCCGGAACGGCGGGGCTTATGGCCTGGGAGCGGACACGCGGATCCGCCGGGTGGTGAGAAATGTCGCGGATACAATCCACCAGAGCCGTAGGGCACAATTAAGAAATGAGCAGAGTACTCCGAGGAGCCACCCGGCGGCAGGCTGACGCCAGGCGGGAGCTAGCCCCGGCTGGCGGCGCTAGCAGCGCTCAGCCGATAGGGGTCGCCAGCGTGTCGGGGACCGCGGGCCGCTCTGCCGCCAGGCCGGTCGCGCGGGCGCTCTGGCCGCCGAGCGCGATCACAGCCCGCGCGGTGACCAGGTGATACAGCAGCAGAAGCTGGGTGAGAGCGAGAGCATCGGAGCGGTGCAGGTCGGATCCGACGGTGAACTCGCCGAGCCGCTGCGTCCGCAGGTGGCTGGCGAATTGCATCCGGTTCCAGATCGCCTCGTCCAGCTCCAGCGCCCGCTCGGCGGAGATCGTGCCGGGAATGCGAAGCTCAACCTGGCCCTCGTGCTCGGTGAGCGTCAGGTCGCCGTCACCGCTGCCCGCGACGCCGGCCAGGTCCGGGTGCGGCAGCGTGTCGCGCAGGAACAGGTGCGCGTCGAGCTTTTCGGGGTCGGCAGAGGTGCCGGGCATGAACGATACGACGATGTCGGCGTGGTGGCGCTGCGGGCGGATATAGGCCTCGGAGTCGCGCTCGCGCCGGTCTAGCTCGGCGAGCACCTGGTCGGTGGAGTACCCGCGCCGGGAGCAGTCACGCGAGACCTTCCACCGGCGCCTGAGGTCCTCGGGCGGGTTCAGGTAGACGCGGATGTCGAACATCTCCCTCAGGTCGGCCGTGTGGTTGACGAGCAGTCCCTCCGCCACCACGAACCGGGCCGGGACCAGGTAGACCGGCGGCCCGAACGTGCCGTCGGCGTGCTGGTAGACCGGCTTGAGGATGGCCTCGTTCTGTCGCAGGTGGCGCAGGTCGTTGGTCAGTACGTCGAGGTAGTTGCATTCGGGGTCCAGCGGCGTGATCCCTCGCTCGGCCCGCTGCCTCCGGTCGTAGCGGTGATAGTCGTCGGCGCAGAAGTGGGTGACCTTTTCGTCCCCGAGCACGCGCACAACGCCGCGGGTAATGGTCGTCTTCCCCGAGCCGGAATCGCCGGCGATGCTGAGCATGATGGGCCGGGGCATTATGTGCCCCGTTCCGGCTTGACAGCGACGAAGGACACGACCTGGCCCTGGCGGGCCCGGTCATAGCCGTTGATCTTGATGTATGCCTCGGGGTGTGCTTCCCGGCACGACTCGAGCTCGGCCAGCACGGCGCCGGGCTCGGGGGTACCGAACAGCGGCAGCTTCCACATCGTCCAGTAATGGTCGTAGGGGTCAGGCCCGGCCGTGTACTCGATGCCAACCACCAGGTGCCGGGAGAGGATCGAGCGGACCTGCTCAGCGAGCTGCGCGGCGGACATTTCCGGCAGGTAGGAAAAAGTTTCCAGCATCATGACTGCACCCCGTCCAGGGTGTCGATGGTCTCGAAATCGAACTTGATCTCGCGCCAGGTGTCGAGGGCGGCTGCTAGCTCGGGCGAGTGCGCCGCGGCCTGCTTCAGGATCTGCTGGCCGTCGGCAGCCAGGTCGTGGCCCTCGTTCCGGGCCTGAACGCATGCCTCCAGCGCGACCCGGTTCGCCGTCGCGCCGGCCCGGCTGCCCTGCGGATGTCCGGCCGAGCCGCCGCCGAACTGGAACACCGCGTCATCACCGAAGATGTCGACGAGCGCGGGCATGTGCCAGACATGAATGCCACCCGACGCCGCGGGCAGCACGGCCGGCAGCGATGCCCAGTCCTGGTCGAAGTAGATGCCGCGGCTGCGGTCGGCCGTGACGAAGTCCTCGCGGAGCAGGTCGACCACGCCCAGGGTGGCCGCGCGGTCACCTTCCAGCTTGCCGACCACCGTTCCGGTGTGCAGGTGATCGCCGCCGGCCAGGCGCAGCCATTTGGCCAGCACGCGGAAGTGGATGCCGTGGTCCTTCTGCCGGTCGATGACGGCGTGCAGGGCGCGGTGCACGTGCAGCAGCATGCCATTGCGGCGGCACCAGCGGGCCAGCGTGGTGTGCGCCGCGAACCCGCCCACCAGGTAGTCGTGCATGATGATCGGCGATCCGAGCTGGCGCGCGAACTCCGCGCGCTCGAGCATCTGCTCGCAGTCCGGCGCGGTCACGTTGAGGTAGTGGCCCTTGCGCTCGCCAGTCTCCTGCTCGGCCTTGCGCACCGCCTCCATGACGAACTGGTAGCGGTCGCCCCACCGCATGAACGGCTGCGAGGTGATGTTCTCGTCGTCCTTAGTGAAGTCCAGGCCCCCGGCCAGCAACTCGAAGCAGGCGCGGCCATAGTTCCTCGGTGACAAGCCGAGCTTCGGCTTGAGCGTGGCGCCGAGCAGCGGGCGGCCGTATTTATTGAGCCTGTCGCGCTCGACCTGGATCCCGGCCGGCGGTCCCTGGCACGTCTTCACCAGTGCCACGGGGATGCGCAGATCCTCGAGCCGAAGCGCGCGGATGGCCTTGAAGCCGAACACGTTGCCAGTGATCGAGGCCATCATGCTGGTCACCGAGCCCTCCTCGAACAGCTCGAGGGGATACGCAACGTAGCCCAGGTACTGATCTGGCCGGCCGGGAACGGGCTCCAGGTGGTAGGCACGCGCCTGGTAGCGCTCCAGTGTTGTGAGCCAGTCAGTCCACACCGATGTCCACGTCGCCGTCGATGACTCGGCCGCCACGGCAGCGACCGCTTCCTCCGGGCTCACTTCCGGCTGCGGCACGATCCGGAAGGCCGCCAGAACGTCGGTTTCTCGCGGCTGGAAGCCGGGAGTCCAGTAGATCTCGCGATATTCACGCACGCCTGCTTGGAACATGCCTCGAAGCGTAGGCGGAGTCAGTCATTAGGAAAAGAACAAATTCTCCTATTATTCATAGGAGATTCTCTATGATTGTGCGGCATGGTGCTGAGCGGAGGAACTCGCCAAATTCTCGCGCCGCGGGCCGGCTCACGCCGGCTTGCGGGAACAGCACATGCCATGGCCGGTTCAGGGGCGTGCCGGGAACCCTGATCTCGGTGAGCGCTCCCTCGCGCAACTCACGCGCCACCGCGAACCGGGAGATGAGCGTCACGCCGAGGCCGATCGCCAGGCCCTGCTTGACAGCGCCATTCGAGCCGAGCGTGAGCAACTCCGGGGTGCCGTCACCGCCCTCGCTCATTCCGAGATCGGCCAGCAGCCGCTCGGTAGCCAGCCGAGTACCCGAGCCTTCCTCGCGCAGCAGCCAAGGAGTACGTGCCAGGTTGGCAGGCGTGTGCCTGGCCACTACCAGCAGGTCGTTCCCGACCAACGGGTAACCGATCAGCCTGCGCCCTGGCGGCCTGCCGCCGATTCCGATGTCGGCGCGTCGTGACTCGAGCCGCTCGAACACCGTGGCCCTGTTACCCACCTCCAGCAGGATGCTGACCTCGGGATGCCGCTGCCGGTAGGCCTGAATCAGCGGCGGCACCAGGTACTCGCCTGCGGTGTTCACCGCGACGAGCCGGATCCTGGACCGCTCCGGGTGCGCCGCCTCCTGGGCCGCGTTCCTGCCCTGCTCGAGCAGACCGAGCACCTCTGCCGCATACGGGGCGAACGCCTCTCCGGACGGGGTAAGCCTGACGCCGCGGCCATGCCGCTCGAATAGCGCGGTGTCCAGCTCGCTGGCGAGCGCCGCGACCGCGGCCGACACCGACGGCTGGCTGACCACCAGCTGTCCTGCGGCGGCGTGGACACTGCCGGTGCTGCGCACCGCCAGGAAGGCGCGGATCTGGGTGAGCGTGATCGCCATTGCATGCCACCTCGTCGTCAGGAGCGGCGTTCCCCCCTAGGCATAACACCTACCGGCATCGGCAGCCGACGCGCAGGCTCTCGTCGGCTGCGCACGCACGCGCAGGTAGCGCGCCAGCACGGGGCAGTGACCGCAGCGGACTTCTCGCTGGATATCCCGGTGACCGCCCGCGGCCGTCGGTAATCGACCGGATGGCCGGTGCCCGGGTGCCCGCACGCGCGCTGCGCGTCCCGCCGGGAATGCCGGGCACCCGCCGCGCGTCCGCGAGGGAACGCTTGTCCGGTTATGGTCCGAGATCGACCAGCCTGAGGCCTAGCCCGCAGGCGTCGGCACCGAGTGCGGAGAGCTGCCGCTGCAACGGTTCAGTATCCGAAGGGTGATCGGGGCAAGTCGGGCGGGAAGGGCTCGGCCCGCCCGGAGATGGCGTTGACCTCAGCCCAGCCCGCGCCGCGCGGTCTGGCGCGGCGACGGGCGGCTAGGCAGCTCGCGGCCGGTGAGCCTGCCTGGCGTGCCGTTCGGCAGCCTGCCTGGCCTGCTGTTCGGCAGTCTGCCTGGATTGCTGCTCAGCGACCCACGTCCCGGCGGCCACGATCGCCGCGACCGGCCAGTCCACCACGCCGAGGGCGGCCACCGCCGCCAGGCCACCCCACCAGATGACATTGCCCGCCGTACCGCTGGGCATCTGGATCCGCGGGACGGGAACTGGCAGTGATATCCCGGCCGGGCCCCGGCGCTCGCGTGGCGGGACCGCGCGGTGCCCGCGTTCCTCTTCCTCGTCCCGCTCAGGAGCGCTCCTGCGCGTCCTGGTGCTTGCAGGCATAGCATTCCCCCCGACGTGACCCCCGGCCGACGCGCATCGGCCCCGCTCAGATCCGTGGCTGAGCGTGAGGACCCCCTACCCGGAGCTCCGCAAGCCTTAACCCGCACGCAGACGTGAGCTCCCGTGCGCAGGTTCACCCGGCCGGGATGATGTTCCGCTGCCGAGCCGCCGGGCATTGTTGACCGGTGGATGCCAACGCCCAGACGGGCTCCCGTCGTAGGCCTGGCGGCCCGCGGTCGCCATCGGCTAGCCGCTCTTCCGGCACGAGCACGCAGGCGGCCTCGCGGGCAACTTCCAGGCCGAAGTCAGCCGGCGGGAGTATTCGTCGGGCCGGTGGAACTGGCCACGAGATAGGCCATAACTCGCAAACTCATGCGGGCCGCCGAGCCGCCGACCGCGTGCTCGAGGAGCACGGCCTGACGGTCAGGCTGCCGTGCGGCCTCGGGACTGTCCGGTTGTTCGAGCCAGAGCGCCTGGCGTTCTACGGGGGGCTCGTGGCACTGGCCGGGTTCGGCATAGTGGACTGGCCGGTGGCGGTCGTCCTCGGCGTAGGTCACATACTCGCGGAGGATCATCACCACAAGCTGCTGGCCGAATTCGGCGATGCGCTAGCTGAGGGTTAGCGACGAGCTTCAGGATTCCGCCGGATGCGCTAAGCCTGCGGCTCGGGGGAACGCACCCTCGGGGTGGCCCAGGCTGTCCGTCACGCCGCCGCGATCGCGAAGCCACGGCCATGCGCGGAGTTGGGGGGATTGTGATGGCAGATGCAGGAACGCTCGAGGTGCAGACGCAGACGCACGGCCAGGTGCCCTCCAGCGAGGTGAGCGACGCGGTCCGCCGGGTCAGCTCGCTGCTGCGTCTGGCGTCCGAGCCAGTGCTGTTCGCCAGGGTGAAGCTGACGATGCACGCCGACCCGGCCATGAAGCGGCCGGCGATCGCCCAGATCAACATCGACGTGAACGGGCGGCTGGTCCGGGTCCAGGCCGCCGAAGAAACCATGCGGGCGGCGGTCCAGCACGCCTGCGGCCGGCTGCGGACCCGGCTCGAACGGGCTGCCCGCAACTGGGCCGGGCTGCGGGGCGGTCTGCCGCTGGCAGAGCCGGGGGAGTGGCGCCACGAGAGCATGCCCGCGCCCTGGCTGCCGTACTTCCCCCGCCCCCGCAGCGAGCGCATCGTGATGCGGCACAAGTCCTACACCCCAGCGCATGAGACTCCCGATGAGGCCGCGGCCGAAGCCCACCTGCTCGACTACGACTTCCACCTGTTCACCGAGAAGTCGACCGGCGAGGACAGCGTGATCTACAAGACGCCAGACGGCTACCGGCTGGCACTAGCTCACCGCAGAACGAGCCGGCTCAGCCCCGTCGGCCCGTCCATTACCGTCAGTCAGACTCCAGCGGCGCACCTGACGGTGACCGAGGCCGAAGACCGCCTGGAGGCCTTCCACCAGCCGTTCTTGTTCTTCGTCAATAGCCAGACCAGCCGCGGCAACCTGCTGTATCACCGCTACGACGGCCATTACGGCCTCATCGAGCCAGCGGACTAACCTGAACGCCGCGGCGGGCACGGTGCTCAGCACGCCGGCGCAGCCAGTGGCCGAGGGTGGCTGCGCCGGCGTTTGCCAGGTACCAGCTACGGGCTTGCTGGTCAGCTCGCGTGGCCGACCGCTATCTTGCGGGCTGCGGGCTTCGCTCTTTCTGGTACCGGGACGGTGACCGTCAGAATGCCCTGGTCGTAGCTGGCTGTGATCTTGTCTGGGTCGGCGCCCTCGGGCAGCGTTACCGTCCTGGTCAGCGACCCGTACTTGAACTCCGAGTGCCGGTTCTCCTTGGTCTCCTCGCGGCGCTCAGCATGCACGGTGAGCATGCCGGACTCCACGTTCACTTCGACATCTTTCTCCGGGTCCAGGCCGGGCAGTTCCGCGCGGATCATGTACTTGCCGTCTTCGGTGAAGTCCTCGACCCGGAACGTCTGGGTCGGCCCGAACGGCAGGACCGCCGACCATGGCGAGTCCAGCCAGTCGAAAAGGTCAGGGAACCGGGCCGACACCGGGTGGCGGCGAGCGGGCAGTGGCATAGCGACTCCCTTCAGCTAGCCGATATCTTGTTGTTCTTTAATCTCATTCCCCGGTCTCCGCTTCGGCCAAGAGGACTTGGGTCCCGCATGGCCGGGACCTTCAGGCCCCGCCCCGCGCACGCCCCGGCGGAGGCTAGGGCACGATTCGCAGGGCGCTGAGGTGACCGACGAACCAGTCTCTGGCGAGCCCGGCGGCCATGGTCAGCGTTCCTGGTTCCTCGAACAGGTGGGTGGCGCCGGGTACCACCGCGAGTTTGCTCTGGCAGCGCAGCTGCGCCTGGGCCTCGCGGTTCAGCTCGAGCACGAGGGAGTCCAGTCCCCCGACGATGAGCAGCGTAGGCGCAGTGACGGCGGTCAGCCGGGGACCGGCAAGGTCTGGCCGGCCGCCTCGGGACACGACGGCCGCGACGTCGGCTCCGGGCTCGGCGGCGGCCCACAGCGCGGCCGCCGCGCCGGTGCTGGCGCCGAAGTATCCGAATCTAGCGTCGCGGGCTGACGGCTGTGCCCGCAGCCATGCGGTCACGTCGGCGAGCCGCCGGGCGAGTAGCTCGACGTCGAACACATTGGCCCGGTCAGCTTCCTCGTCGGGCGTGAGCAGGTCGAACAGCAGCGTGCCCAGGCCCACGTCGTTGAGCACCGTTGCGACATACCGGTTGCGGGGGCTGTGCCGGCTGCTGCCGCTTCCGTGCGCGAACAGTACGATCCCGGGAGTGTTCTCCGGGATGGTCAGGTAGCCGGCCAGCCGCACAGGCCCGGCAGCTGGGCGCACTTCCGTGCCCTCGTAGGGCGGATCGCTCGCTGCGGCAGAGGCCAGGCCGCTGCTGGCCGAGGCTGCCTGCCACCTGGCTGCCAGCTCCAGGCAGGCGACCACGTCGTCGTCGGACAGCTGTGAGAAGTCGGCGTAGAACTGTCCGATGGCATAGAAGTCAGGAGGTGTCTCGACGCAGACCAGCTCGTCGGCGTCCGGTCCGATCCTCTTCTCCCAGCCGGGCGGTGCGACCGGGACGGCCAGGACCACCCGAGCCGCGCCGTGAGCCCTGGCGATCTGGCACGCGGCACGTGCCGTAGACCCGGTGGCGATGCCGTCGTCGACCACGACCGCGACCCGCCCGGTCAGCGGCTCGCGCGGGCGGTGGATGCGGTAGCGGGCGGCCCGCGCGCTCACCGTGGCTCGCTCGCGCGATTCGGCAGCGGCGAACTCCTCCGGCGTAATGGCCCCAGCCCGGATGATGTACGGATCGGAAACCCCCACCCCGTCCTCACCGACTGCTCCCATGGCGAGCTCGGGCTGGAATGGCACTCCGATCTTGCGGACGACGATCACGTCCAGCGGCGCGCTGAGCGCGCGGGCAACCTGCGCGGCGACCGGAACACCCCCGCGGGGCAGGCCCAGGATGACGACAGGCTGACCGCGCAAGTGCTCCAGCCGGCCGGCCAGCTGCCGGCCCGCATCATCACGATTAGCGAACAAGACGACCATCCCCCTCCTAACCAGCTACCCGCGTCTCATCGAACAGTCAGCAGCCCGCGGGATCCCGAAACCTGGCTTCAGGGCGCGTGTGCGTCGGGCTCGCGCCTTTCCGCGGCCGAACCAGCCCGCTTCTTGATCCTGTCCAGTTCCTCCTCGACGGCAGCCTCCCTGCCGATCGCGTCCAGTTGCTCCTGGATTCGGTCGGCGGCCAGGGGCGGCGCCGGCTGTTGCCGGCGATTGGCCTGCTCGCTGAGCGCCTCGGCCCGCGACTGCAGTCCTTCAGTCTGGGCTGCGGCGCGGCGTTCTGCGTCAGCAGCCTCATAGGCCCCGCCGAACAGAACCGCAGCCTCGGCCGATGCTCGCGCCTCAGCGGCCGTATACGCCGCCTTGAGCGCCTCCTTCTGGTAGGCGAGCGCTCGTAGTCGTGCTTCGAGCCGGCGCGTCGCCTCCGTGAGCCGCTCCTGGTCAGCTCGCAGCTGTGCCTGCTCGGCTGCCAGGTCATCGGCATGAGCGATGGTGTCGGCCCGAAGCCGAAGCGCGTCGCGGCCGAGTTCGTCCTTGCCCGCCGCGACGGCCTGCTCCGCCTGCGTGCGCAGCCGCTCGGCAGAGCGCCGGAGGTCACGTTCCTGGGTGCCTGCGCGGTTCCGGCTCGCCCCTAGGTCGACGGCCGCCTCGCGCATTTCTCGCAGGTAATCCTGCTGGCGGGCGTAGGAATAGTCGAGCATCTCCCTTGGATCCTCGGCCCGGTCTAGCAGCGCATTGACCTTAACTTCGTACAGTTCAGCAACTCGGCGTGCAATGCCCACAGCAGTCGCCTCCCCTCTCCTGTCATGTTCGCCAGGGCTGGGTAGGCCGGGGAGGGGCTTTGGTCCTGCCGATGGATCGGAACGCGAGTTCGGCACCGACGATCAGCGCTTCGCCTACCGGGTTAACAGGGCCTGGGCCCGGTCAAGTACGACTCGGCGGACATGTCCGCCGAGTCTCCGCGACTCTCGGGCACGCCCGCCATCACGGGACGGGCTACGCGCTACGTTTCGATGCTGCCGTGCCGTGCGCGAGGAAGCGCCGCAGCTTTGCCAGCGGGTACGTGCTGATCACGTCGGCCTTCTCGGCCCAGCCGCGCTGCCCGGTCGCGATCCCGAATTTCATGTAGTCGAGATGCGGGACGGCGTGGGCGTCGGTGGAGATCGCGAACCGGACCCCGGCGAGTCGGGCGCGGTAGACGAGTTCGTCGTCCAGGTCCAGGCGGTCGGGGAAGCTGTTGATTTCCAGCGCGGTGCCGGTGCGGGCGGCTGCCGCGAAGACCGCGTCCAGGTCAACGTCGATGGGCGGCCGGTGCCCGATGAGCCGGGTCGTGGGGTGGCCGATGATGTCGACGTTCGGGTTGCTGATCGCCCGGAGCAGCCGGGCCGTCATCTGGTCTCTGGGCTGGCGTAGCTGGCTGTGTACCGAGGCGACAACGACATCGAAGCCGGCCAGGAAGTCATCGTCCCAGTCCAGCGATCCGTCGGGGGCGATGTTGAGTTCGGTGCCGTGCAGCAGAGCGATGCCCGCCGTCGCCTCCAGGTCACGCAGTCGGCTGCGCTGCGCGAGCATTTTCTCGGTGGTCATCCGCTCCATGTACAGCTGTGGCGCGTGGTCGGTAATGGCGCAGTAGGCGTAGCCGCGGGCTCGGGCGGCCGCGATCATCTGATCCAGCGATGCGACGCCGTCGGTGAGGTTCGTGTGCATGTGCAGATCGCCCTGGATGTCGCGTTCCTGGACCAGGTGCGGCAGCCTGCCGTCGAGCGCTGCCTCGATCTCGCCGCGGTCCTCGCGTAGCGGCGGAGGTATCCAGGGCAGGCCGAGACGGGCGTAGACCTCCTCCTCCGTTGCGGCGGCGAGCTGCTCACCTGAGTCGGCGTCGAATAGCCCGTACTCGGACAGTTTCAGCCCGGCCCGCACCGCGAGCGCGCGAAGGTGAATGTTGTGCGGCTTGGAGCCGGTGAAGTACGTCAGCGCGGCTCCCCATACGGTCGGCTCGACCACACGCAGGTCGACCTGTATGCCCTTGGTGGTCAGCACGGATGACTTCGTAGGTCCGTGGGCTAGGACCCTGAGAACGCGAGGCGAGGCGCAGAACGCCGCCATCACGGCTGCGGGCTGGTCAGAGGTGACGAGCAGGTCGATGTCCCCGACCGTCTCGCGCATCCGGCGCAGCGATCCGGCGTAGGCGGCACGTCGCACGAACGGCTGGGCATTGAGCTCAGCGAGCAGCTGGTCGGCCAGGTCGAGGGCTATATCGAGGTGGATGCGCCCGCCGCTGGACTGGGCGTCGTGGATGGCGAGCGCCAGGCTCTCCGCGCTGCGCTCTCCCCAGCCGCGCAGGTTCCGCAGCCGCTGCTCGTGCAGGGCGTCCAGCAGCTCGGTCACCGAGGTGACGCCCAGCTCGTCATACACCTGGCGGGCTCGTTTCGGCCCCAGGCCGGGCACCACTAGCAGGGTGCGAAGGCCTGCTGGAACGCGTGCACGCAGCTCCTCTAGCTCCTGGCACGACCCGCTCTCGCGAAACTCGATGATCTTCCTGGCCAGGTGCGCGCCGACGCCAGGGATCGTGGTCAGGCCCTTCTCATCCAGGTCGGCGACCTCAGCCGGATGCCCGGCCACCGCCCTGGCAGCCTTCTCATAGGCGCGGACCTTGAACGCATCCCCGCCGGAGATCGCCAGCAGCTCGGCAAACTCCTGCAGCATCTGCGCGGCCAGATCATTGGAGCAGACCATGTTTAAGCCTTCGACCTGGATCGATACGTCGGCTAGGGTCGTTCGTCCTGCGACCCGGCGGCCATGACGCTCCACGCTCGGCCCGGACGCTACCGCTGGCGATGGGCGACCCTGTCGATCCTGTCCGTGACCCTGCTCCTGATAAGCCTCGACCTCACCATCCTCAACATCGCCCTCCCCTCCATCGTCAGGGGCCTGCACGCCACGTCAAGCCAGCTGCAGTGGCTCATCGACGCTTATGCCATCGCCTTCGCCGGGCTGCTGCTAACCCTCGGAGCCCTCGGGGACCGCGCCGGGCGAAAATGGGTATTCCTCGCCGGGCTGCTGATCTTCGCCGCGGGGTCAGCCGTCTCCGCCTTCTCGAGCAGCGTCGGGTTGCTCATATTCGGCAGGATCGTGATGGGAGTCGGCGCCGCAGCGCTGATGCCCTGCACGCTCTCGATCCTGACCAACGTCTTCACCACGGACCGCGACCGCGGCAGGGCGATCGGCATCTGGGCCGCCACCGCCGGCCTGGGCGTAGCGATCGGCCCCATCCTGGGCGGCTTCCTGCTCACGCACTACTGGTGGGGCTCGGTCTTCCTCATCAACGTTCCCATCGCCGTCTCGGGCGCGATCGCCGCGATCTTCCTCGTCCCTAACTCCCGGAACCCCCGCCCTAAGCGCCTCGACCCGGTCGGCGCGCTTCTGTCCATCCTTGGGTTCGGACTGCTGCTGTGGGCCGTCATCGAAGCCCCCGCCCGGACGTGGGCGGCGCCGCCGATCCTCGGCGCGCTGGCCGTGTCCGCCACGCTGATCGCGGGCTTCATCTTCTGGGAGCATCGCCGGACCGACCCGATGCTGCCTGTGTCGTTCTTCAGCAGCCGCCGGTACTCGGCGGCCATCGCCTCGCTCGCGCTGGTGCTCTTCGCCCTGCTGGGCCTGCTGTTCCTCATGACCCAGTACCTGCAGTTCGTCCTCGGCTTCAGCGCATTCCGGGCCGGTCTTGCCATCGGGCCGGTGGCGCTGGTGCTGCTCCTCACCGCCCCGTTCTCGGCCGTGCTCGCGCGCAGGATCGGAACCAAGTCCGTGGTCGTGCCGGGACTTCTGCTCATCGCGCTGGGTCTGGGTTTCCTGTCGCGGACGACAATGGGCGACGGATACCGCTGGTGCCTGCCGTTCTTCCTCATCATCGGGTCCGGCGTCGGCCTGGCCCTGGCCCCCTCAACCGACTCGGTCATGGGTTCGGTTCCCAGGGACGAGGCCGGGGTCGGATCCGCCACTAGCGACACGTCGATGCAGGTCGGGGCGGCGCTCGGCGTGGCGGTGCTCGGAACCGCGCTGAACCTGCGATACCAGCACCTCATGACGACGCTGATCGGCCACCACGCCGTGCCCCCGGCGATCCGAAGCATCATCCTCGGGTCCCTCGGCGGGGCGCTTCAGGTCGCCGCGCGCATCCCCGGCCCCACCGGTATCGCACTGGCCAGTGCCGCGCGGCGATCATTCGTATCCGGCATGGACCTCGGGCTGCTCATCGCCACCATCGTCGTGGCGGTCGCAGCCGTTGTCGTACTCGTGGCACTCCCGCAGCGGCCGGCGCTGCCAGGAAGCCGACGGAGCCCCTGAGGCGCGCGGAGCCAGTCGCAAACCGGGTCGATCCCAGCCGGACACACACGAAGCCAGTCCCAGGACCGGAGCGGCGTGGCCTGATGTCGCGCGGGTCAGCGGGCCATGAAGCCGCCGTCGATGTAGAGCTCCAGGCCGGTGACGAAGGAGGCGTCGTCGCTGGCGAGATAAGCCACTCCGGCGGCGACTTCTGCTGGCTGTCCTAGCCTGCCCATGGGCGTGATGTCGAGCATGGCCTGCTCGACGGGCGTTCCTTTGGCCTGGTCGAGGAGCGGAGTGTCGATGAAGCCGGGGTGAATGGAGTTCACCCGCACCCCGCGGTCGGCCCAGTGCAGGGCGATGTTTTTGGTCAGCGTGCGGACGGCGCCCTTGGCCGCGTGGTAAGCGGGGGAGGTGCCGAATCCGCCGCTGGCACCGAATATTGAGCTGATGTTGATGACTGACGCGTGTGCCGAGGCGGCGAGCGCCGCTGCCGATGTCTTCATCCCCAGGAACACGCCGGTCTGGTCAACATCGATCGTGCGGCTCCACTCGGCCAGCGATGTGTCCTCGATGACCGCGAGATCGCCCAGTCCCGCGTTGTTGACCAGGATGTCCAGCCCGCCGAAACCACTGACGGCCGCGCTGACCGCGGACTCCCACTGTGCCTGCGACGTCACATCGAGGTGCGCGTAGGCCGCGCTGCCGCCGGCCTGGCCTATGTCCTCTGCCACCCGCGTCCCTGCGGCATCCTGGATGTCGGTGACCAGGAGTGCCGCGCCCTCGGCGGCAAGCCGCCTGGCAGACGCCGCGCCGATGCCACTGCCTGCCCCGGTCACCAGGGCCACCCGCCCAGCCAACCTGTCCACCGCACCCTCCGCTCACCGGCGGCTCTTGTTCGGCGCGCGTTTGCTCAGCGCGAGTTCGCCAGATGTTGCTTACCCGATCGGGCGAACGATTCCCGGCTTCGGCGGACGCCCAGACGCGCGCCGGGGCTGGCAGACCACGAGCCGCAGCTAGCCGGGGCCTGGCTCAGGGTCGGCCGCGCGCGGTCCCGCTCTGGTTCGGCGGCCCTGGTGGCCGCCGAACCAGAGCACGGTGAACAGCCCGGCCGCGAAGACCAGGCCCGCGGACAGGAACAGCGCCGCGTGCAGGCCAGCGTAAAAGGCGCTGTACGCGGCGTTGATGACCTCATGCACGAGCTTGGCCTCGTTCGCCGGGCCGGCGTGCCCAGCGTGGCGGCTGGGCGGCAGGGTGCCGGTCTCTACCGCGGTGATGACGATGGCCTGGAAGTTGGGCGGGATGCCGAGGCGGCGCAGGCTGGCGATCAGGTGGGTGTTGAGCTGTGCATTGACCAGCATGCCCAGGACCGCGACGCCGATGACGGCGCCGATTTCCCGGCTGGTGTTCGCGGCCGCGGCGGCCATACCGGAGCGCTGCGGCGGCACGGCCGACATCGCCGCGGAGGTGATGGGAACCACCGTGCTGCCGACCCCGGCGCCGGTGAGGGCCAGCGCTCCCGCCAGCTGCAGGTAACCCGGACTCGGGCTGATTGCGAGCGCGGTGAGCAGCAGGCCGGCGCCGAAGACCAGGCAGCCGCCGGAGATCGACCACCGGGGCGCTGCCGTCCCGGTCCACCGGCCCGCTAGCAGGGACACGATCGTCATGACGGCGGTCATCGGCAGGAACGTCAAGGCGATCTGGTAGCCGCTGTAGCCGGCGACCTCCGCCAGGTACAGCGCGGTAAAGAAAAACACCGCGAACGTGGCGAAATACGCGCAGAAGGCCACGACGTTGGCGGTCAGGAACCGCGGCACCCGCAGGTAGCGCAGGTCGAGCAGCGGGTGCGCGGTGTGACTCTCCCGCCACAGGAACGCCAGACCGGCTACGACGCTGACGCACAGCAGGGCGATGACATCAGGCGCGCCGAACCCGGCGGTCTCGGCGCTGATCACCGCGAATATCAAGGCGCTGAGCGCGGCCGCGCCGAAGGCGAAGCCCGGGATGTCCACGCGGTGGGCGTCCGGGTCGGCGTTCTCCGGCAAGATCAGAGCGCCGGCCGTGAACGCGGCTGTCCCGAACGCGAGGTTGAACCAGAAGATTGCCCGCCAGTCCCACACTCCCACCAGCGCGCCGCCGATCACCGGTCCGAGCGCCAGCGCCAGGCCGCAGACGGCCGTCCACACCCCGATGGCCCGGTCCCTGATCCGCTCGGCCGGGTACAGGTGCCGCAGCATCGACAGGGTGCCAGGCTCGCTGGCTGCCGCGCCGACGCCCATGACCGCCCGCCCGGCGATCAGCACTTGCACGCTGGGGGCCAGCGCGCACAGCACCGATCCGGCGCAGAACACCGCGACACCGGTGAGCATGACGCGCTTGCGGCCGAACTCGTCGCCGACCATGCCGAAGGCCAGCATGGCCGCCGCGAAGGTGAGGGCGTAGGCGCTGACCACCCATTGCAGGTACGTCACGCCGGCGTGCAGGTCGGCCTGCACGCTGCCCAGGGCGACACTGACGACCGTGTTATCCAGGAATGTCAGGAACAGCACGATCATCAGCACCGTCAGCGCGGCCGGGTACCGGCGGCCGGTGTCCTGGGCAGCCGTAGCCGCTGGCAGGGCCCGGGCCCGGCCCTTCCCGCGCAGGAACGCAGTCAGCACCGCACCAGTCTCGCCGCCCGCGCGGGCAGCGAGCAGGGACCAGTTCCCAGAAGAGTCAGGGACCAAAGGCCCTGGGCGCGGACCCGGCGTGCTACGAGCGCTGTCAGTTCCGGGTTGCAACAGGCGATCACCGTTCCCCCCGGCTACGGCCTCGGCGTGCCGCTGCGGCCTGGCCCTCGTGAGCGGCGCACGGTGGCGCCAATGCGCTGGCCGGGCGGTGCCGCAGACCTGTCGGTCGCCGGCACATCCCCGGGTGCCGCGACGAGGCCCGGGCTCTCGCGGCGTGCGGTGAGAAATGGGTAGATAATCAACCCGGCCAGGATGGCGACGAGTGCCTCATAGACAGCCGAGAAGCCGGCGGCGAACGTGACCCACATCGAGAACAACACCGCCACCCCCGAGATCGACAGGTCTCGGGCCAGGAGCCAGCCTTGCACCGGGCGGCGCCGGGAGACCAGGAAAGCCAGCTGTGCGAGAGCGGACATGAAGTACGGGATAGCCACGGTAACGACCGTCAGGTCGACGAGGTAAGTGAACACTGTCAGCCCGGAGCCGGTGGTATACCGCCACAGCATCAGCAACGACGGCAGCAGCGCTGCGATCACGATGCCGAACCACGCCGTGTTCCTCCGGTCGGTCCAGCCGAACGGCGCGGGGAACAGCCCGTCGTTCGCAGGGGCCCTGGCGACCTCAGTGGTCACGAGCGTCCAGCTGTTGAGCGCCCCTATCCCCGACACGACAGCCACAGCCGCGACGAACTTCCCAGCCCACAGGCTGCCGGGAAACATCGCCTGAACGGCCGGAACGAACGGTGCCCCGTTGTTGACCAGCTCGTGATGCGGGACCAGCCCCATCACTGCGGCGGCGACCAGCAGGTAGACAATCGCGCAGGCGCCGGTACCCAGCAGTGACGCGAGCCCGACATTGCGGCGCGGATTCCGCACCCGCTTGGCTGTGATAGCTGCGACCTCGATGCCGATGAAGGAGAACAGGGCCACGCCCGCGGCGATGCCGATCGCCGAGTACAAGCTGCCGCCGGAGGCATTGAATGGCCCGAAGTTTGCTCTGGAGACAAAGAACCAGCCCGCGACCCCGACGAACAGCAGCGGCAGGAACTTCAGTACCACTGTGACGTTCTGGAACCAGGCCATCTGCCGGATGCCTGCCAGGTTGATCGCGGCTGGCAGCCACAGGCCGAGCAGCGCGATGCCCCAGTTGCTGATGCCGGACGGATGGGTGAGACCGAACAGCGAGTCGACGTACAAGACCCAGGATGCGACGATGGCCGCGTTTCCGGCCCAAGCCGAGATCCAGTAGCTCCAGCCGGTGAGGTACCCGGCGAAGTCGCCGAACTCGTGCCTCGCGTATGCGTAGAGCCCGCCGTCGGAGTTGGGAACTCGCCTGGTCAGCTGGCCGAACAGCGCCGCCAGCACCATCGCCCCAATGGCGATCACCGCGAGCACTGCTAGTGAGCTGGTGCCAGCGCCAGCAAGGACAGCCGGCATGGTAAACACGCCGACCCCGATGATGCTGCCTATCACCAGCGCAATCGTCGCGCTCAGGCCGAGAGACTGCGCCTGTTGCTGACGGTCCACGGTGGCGAGCTGCGGTCGGGGTTGCGGTCCGCCGGGCGGGCGGGCGCTCGAGGCACTCGACATCGTCCCTCCCCAAGGGCCGGGAATGGCATCCGCGACCAGTCCGGCTCCGCGCGCTGGCCGCCGCCTTCTTACCAGCCGACGTCCACGGCATCTCGGTGCGCCAGAGGGCTTAGGTCCCGCCCTCGCAAGCCGCTATTCGGTGCAAATCACGGTGGCGTTCAGTCCCTCGGCCACCAGATGCACGCTCGCGGTTGGGAGGTTCCTCAGTCTTCCGGCACCTGAATAGCATCCAGCAGAACACGTTCCCTTCGCGACCGGAGCTGGCCCAGGAAGGCGGCTAGCGCGGTGTCCGCACGGGTGACCCGGCTGCCGCTGAGCGACAGGACGAGGTCGTCGGCGACCTCGACGCTGTCGTCGCCTTCGTCCGGGCTCTCGATCCGGGTCCTGCCCGCACTGGCCTCCACCAGCCAGCTGGCGCCGCTGCGGCGGAGCAGCGCGACCGCGTCGAGGTCGAACAGCGCGCGGATTTCCCCGGCAGACTCGGCGAACTGCCCGCGGACGGTCAGCGCATCAGCGGCGAGCCGGGCGAGGTCGTCGGCATCCGCCCGCGCCCGCGCCGTCTGCACGCCCTGGCGGGTGAGCCGGTCGACGAGGCCGCCTACCGCAGCGGCAACTACGAGGAACGTGACCAGGCCGACGACGTCGACCACGTGGGCGACCCGGAAGCTGTAGAGCGGCTGGGTGTACAGGAAGTCCGCGGCCAGGACACCGATGACAGTCGCCAGCAGCGCTGGACGCGACCCGCCCAGCAGCGCGACGCCAACGACCGCGACCAGGGCACAGAGCAGCACTCCGGCGAGCCCTAGCGAGGACCGTAGCGGTATGAGGGCCCCGATGACGAGCAGTGGCGCGAGGACTGCCAGCGTCCATGCCGCGGCCCGGCGAGGGCCGGGGAGGGCGACGGGACGCATTGGCGGAGGGCTGCCGATGGCAGCCGGGTCGACGCGCCTCGGGGGACGGCGAGCGGGAATGACGTGCACCTCGATGGGCCCGGCGGCTCTGATGGCCTTATTGATCACCGAGCCGTGCAGCAGCTCGCGGCGGCGGGACCACCGGGTCGCGCCGAGCACCAGCTGTCGTGCGCTCTCCGAGCGCGCGTAGTCGACCACCGTGGTCGCCACGTCGATTCCGGCCAGCTCTTCGTACCTCCCGCCGAGTTCGCCCAGCAGCCGGCGCTGGCCATCGAGCCAGCCCGGCTCTGCGGATGCCAGGCCGCTGGGCTCGCGCACGTGCACCCCGATCAGTTCCGCGTGCACGGCAGCTGCGATCTGCGCCGCCCGGCGTAGCACGTGCTCGCCTTCGGGGGCGCCGGTCAGCGCCACCACGACCCGCTCCGACGGGGCGGCCGGCTCGGCCGCCTGGTGCTTCAGCGCCGCCCGGGCTGCCGCATCCAGCAGATCGCGCTCATCCAGCCACCCCAGCGCTAGGCCGCGGAGCGCTGCCAGGTGGTCGGCGGTGTAGAAACCTTCGAGTGCCCGCTCCGGCCCATCAGACCCGAGCACGCCACCACCGGAAATGCGCCGCCGTAGTTCATGAGGCGTGACGTCGACGAAGTCGACCCGGTCGGCTGCCGCCACCACGGCATCAGGCACGGTCTCGCGCTGGGCCACCGCGGTCACCGCTTCCACCGCGTCGTTGAGACTGTCCAGATGCTGCACGTTCAGCGAGGTGATGACGTCTATGCCCGCACCGAGCAGCGCGGCGACATCCTCCCAGCGCTTGTCGTGTCGGCTGCCCGGCACGCAGGTGTGCGGCAACTCGTCGACCAGCGCAACCGCGGGATGACGAGCCAGCAGCGCGTCGATGTCCAGCTCGGCGAAGCTGGTCCCCCGGTAACTAACCTGCCGCTGCGGCACCCGCTCGAGCGAGGCGGCCATCGTCTCGAGATCTCGCCGGCCATGGGTCTCAGCAACCCCGATTACTACATCGAAACCCGCAGCAGCCAGCCGTCTGCCCTCAGCAAGCATCGCGTACGTCTTCCCGCACCCGGGTGCGATGCCAAGGAACGCCGTCAGCCGCCCGCGCCGCCGCGACCGGTGCCCGGCACTGTCGTGCAGAACGGTGTCAGTACCTGCCGCCGAGCCAGCGGCCTCACCACGAGTCATCGATACTCCCAGACTCCCGTCGCGCTCCTGCCGCTCAGCGCGATCGTTGCCCTTCGCAGTGCCGCTGTCTGCCACCCGCGCTCTAGACGCTAGGAGATGCCCACGCGGCGAAGAAGTGGCGAAAGTCCTCATCGCCAGGGCGACAGTGCTGGTGCTCTACACAACCAACGAGTCGAAATCGACCGAGCGCCGCGCTGCTGGTCACGGTCTCGTGGCGTGCGGTGCGGCGCCAGCGATGGCCGCCGACCCGGCCGTTAGCGCGAGATTGGCCGAGATCACCCGGACCGAGATCACCCGGAAAAGGTGAGGTCATGGCGCGCGCCCGGCGGTACATGAGTAGCAGGTCCGGGCCGTCGGCGGTCGCGGCACACGACAGACAGGCAGGGGAGACAGCGATGCCGCTAGCAGCCTCCACGAGCTATCCGGTGCTCGACGCGTTCTGGACGATATTCGAGATCTTTGCCTTCGTCATCTGGTTCTGGCTCCTGTTCGTCGTCCTGACCGACGTCTTCCGCAGCAGCGACCTGTCCGGGTGGGGCAAGGCGGCCTGGACGATCTTCGTGTTGTTCCTGCCGCTGATCGGCATCCTGGTCTACCTGATCGCCCGCGGGCCGTCGATGCATGAGCGCGCCGCCCGGCAGGCCAGCCAGCAGGACGAGGCCTTCCGCAGGTACGTTCGGGAGGCGGCGGGCTCACAACCGACCTCCGCAGACCAACTGGCTCAGCTGGCCGACCTGCGGCAGCGGGGTGTCATCTCCGCCGACGAGTTCGAGCAGGAGAAAACCCGGGTCCTTGCATCCCGCTGACCTGGCCTCGACCGGGCACCGGCGGTTGCGACCCGGATCAGCGGCGGCTGGCCGCTTCGGTCAGGCCGGCGCCGCTGAGGTACAGGTCATCGCGCGACGCCATGCCCGATCGGGTTACTGCGCCTCGGGTACCAGGCGGTCATCCGCAGCCGTCGGCGCCGGCTCCGCCGTGCTGGGCTGGCCTCGCTGGGCGAGGAACAGGCTGAGCACGACGACGAAGGCCACGACTTTCGACGCTGCGTTGAACGCAAAGGGGAGCGGCGCGGAGGGCTGGCCGAATCCGGAGAGCCCCCAGATCGCGAAGATCAGCAGCATCAGCGCGAACGCGAGGAAGGCCGTCCGGGATAGCCGTACCAGCGGAGACAGCGACAGGAGCGCCAGCGTGGTGAATTCGACGAGGAACTTCGCGAACAACAGCAGCCAGTACGGCGCCGGATCGGGAGCAGCGGGGTAGACGCGGGTCATGACGATGAGGTCGAAGGGGAACTGGAAGATCACCAGCGCGGCTATCGCGCCGATGACAGCGCTGCCCAGCCGGGCCTTCCAGCCCAGCGAGCGACCCACGTACAGGATGCCGACGAATAGGGCGATCATGCACGCGGCGGTAATCGGGAGGATCGGTTGCGGTGGCAGGGAACGGATCAGGTGCTGCTCAATCAGCTGGTGCGCATAACGGCCGTGGCAGACCAGGTACGCCACGATCGCCATCGCCCAGGCCGCGAGCATGACCGTCCTGGCGGTACGGCCGGGATCGGGCAGCCGTACAGGGACCCGCAGCCGAAGCCCTACCCCTGCCACCCCGGCCGCCACGGCAACCAGAACCGTAGCCAGCACTACCCTGGGCGCACCGCCGTAACTAAACCACCCCCACCGCCCCACGGGCGCATGTACCTGCCCGAGGATCGCATGGAGCTGCCCGGCGGCCTCGTGTACCTGCCCAGAACTCATCTTCATGGCCAGCGCCGCCTCCCTTCCTGCCAGCCCCTCCCTGACCTGTAGTGCAGCCGCCGTCGGTAGCGAACCTCCGGTCGATGCCAATCCGCAGCTGGTCAGCAGGCCAGTTAATGCCACGTCAAGCTGCGTCAGAGTACTACGACGAGACCGTTCCAGCGCTGGCCGATCGGGCAGCCGAGGGTCGGCTCCGACAGCCGGCTTGATGATGGACGTGCTCAGGGGCCGAGCGCGAATGCCTGCTCAATTTCCCGGCACGCCGAGTTCGCCGACCTCGGATGAAGCACCGGCCGGTGCGCACGCAGCAGCCCGCGAGCGTGCCAGTCGGGCTGAGGTCATGCCGCTGAACCGGCGGCCTTGTGCGACGCTCGTCATCTTCTGCCGCAGCCGTTGCTCGTCGGGCCAGCGCACGTCCCAGGCCAGGCCGAGCAGCTCGGCCCACCGCGTCACCCTGGCGCAGATGTCGATCTGCCCGCGCAGCACGCCGTGCCGGGCGCAGGTGGGGTCGGCGTGATGAAGGTTGTGCCAGGACTCGCCGAAGGACGGGATGGCAAGCCAGGCGTTGTTTGTCGACATGTCTCGCGACTGGAACTCGCGTCGGCCGAACAGGTGGCAGACCGAGTTGACCGACCAGGTGACGTGATGCAGCACAGCGACTCGGACGAGGCTGGCCCAGAAGAACGCAGCGAGCGCGCCGGCCAGGGACATCGTCCACAGTCCGCCGATGAGTGCAGGCGCGAGCAACGAGACGGCGGCCCAGACCGAAAACGTCTGCGACACCCAGCTAGCCGTGCGGTCAGCCTGGAGATCGGGACAGAATCTGCGCTGTGACGTGCGGCTGCGATCGAGCATCCAGCCGATGTGTGCCCAGAGGAAGCCCTTAGCAACAGCGGCCGGGCCGGTGCCGAATCGCCACGGCGAATGCGGGTCGCCGATTCTGTCGCTGTACTTGTGATGGCGGCGATGATCGGCCACCCAGACCAGCAGTGGCCCTTCGAGCGCCAGGCTGCCGGCTATGCCGAGCCCGAGCCGGAGCGGGCGGGCTGCCTTGAACGAACCGTGGGTGAAATGACGGTGGAATCCCATGCTGATCCCCAGCCCGGAGACCAGGTAGAAGGCGAACGCGATGACCACGTCCCGCCAGTTCAGTCCGAACCGCCAGGCCACCGGTGCTGCGGCGGCAGCGGCCAGCAGCGGCACGATGATGAACAAGCTGATCACCAGCCGGTCGATGACCGTGTTCGGCTCTGGCTCGATCTCCGGCAGGATCAAGGGCGGTGCGGCGGTCATCTGGCTGACCCCAACGGGCGGTCACCTGCCCCGTCGGACCGGCGACACGTCGCCGCGACTGGCCTGCGGCACGCCTGGGTCGCCTGGCTGCGGGCCGATGCGCCCGATCAGGAAGCGGTGCACATAGACCGGTGCCGCCGAAAACGCGAGACCGGCTGCTGTGACGAGGTCGATCTCGGCCACCTGGAGTGCCCCGTCGGCCAGATCGGTGACGGCCTGCGCACGCAGACCGTGCGGTCCTGGACGGAGCACCAGCCGGCTCACCGTCGGCACCGCGCACGAACCGCCGCTGCTGTCGCGCGGGGGGAAGCACCATGACCACGGCGTACCTTCGACGTCGAAGTGCAGCTCGCGGGACCCAGGCCTGGACTGGCAGGGCGATACCCGGGTCAGCTCGGCTCGGCAGAGCCCTGGGTCGGGCTCGGAAGATACCTGCTGGCTGGCGCGCGATCGATAGCGCTCATCACACCGCATAACGTCTCCTCGCGGGGGCCGCACGGGTTCGGGGCGCGCCACGCATCCCGCCGACTGTATGTTCTGTCAATTAATAAATATTTAGCTAATCACTAAACTTAGCCTGGCAGGGTCCACCTTGACCGTCAAGGGCCCGATTAGACTGGGGGCGTGAACGTCACGCTCTCCAAGCGGGGCAGTTACGCCGCCGCAGCGGCAATCTGCCTCGCTCGGGCTTATCCGAGCGGCCGCCCGAAGAAACTGCGTGAGATCTCGGCCGAGATGGATATCCCGCGCGCTTTCGCTGCTCAGATCCTGGGCGACCTCGTGCACGCAGGCATCGCCGTGTCCGCCTTCGGTCGAGACGGCGGGCACCGGCTCGCCAGGCCGCCGGCGAACGTGAGCGTCGCTGAAGTGATCGAGGCCGCCGAGGGTCCGCTCGCCTCGGAGCGCTGCGCCCTCGGCGACGGGCCGTGCCGCTGGCAAGACGTTTGTCCGCTACACGACACCATGACCAGGGCTACGGCATCGCTGCGCCACGCGCTGGCCTCGACGTCGCTCGCCGTGCTAGCCGAGCGGGACGCGGCGATCGCTGTCGGCGCTTACCCGATCCCGGCAGACGCACACCGGCACGCGCCGGCTGTGACCATCGCAGACTCCGTGCAGGTCGAACTCCCGGCCGCAGTGGTCGCCGCCCGGCTGAGCGCGGGCACGTCCTGGCTAACCACGCACGCCGAGGCGTGCGACGAGGAGGAAGCGCGGATCCGGGTCGGGCCTGGTAGCCCTGGCTGGCTCGGCAAGACCATCGCCGTGCACCTTGGCGAGCCAGCCGACGTTGAGGGCATGCTCGTCATCCCCTTCATCTGGGAATCGGCGGGTCCCGCGGGCATCTTTCCGAGGTTCGAGGGGGAGATGCGGTTGATCGCGCTCGATCCAGATCGATCGGAGTTCTGCCTCTCCGGACGCTATCGTCCGCCAGCTGGCAGACCGGGCCAGGTGCTGAACGATGCGCTGCTGACTCGAATCGCCAAGGCGACCGTGCGCTCGTTCCTGCGCCGGACCGCGCGCGGCTTGGAGCAGGAGCACGCTAGCGCCGACCCGACGCGTGCCGGGGCGCGGCAGTAGCGGGTTCCGATGATGGCAACGGCCGAGCTTTATCGGCGTTGCGAGTCGCGGAACTCAGGGCGCCAGAACCCGACGGGTGCGATGCTGGTGCGGCCTGCCTTGCGGGAGGCGCGCAAGGCCACGAGAGTGCCGCCACAAGGTTTCGAGCGATGGGAGCCGGGCCATGCCCGAGATGACGCGGTATCAGCATGGAGTTCCATCCTGGGTTGATATCGGGACCCACGATCTGAGCGCGGGCGTGCTGTTCTACTCGGCGCTCTTCGGCTGGGAAGGCCAGGACATGGGCGAGGAAGCCGGCCACTACACGATCGTCACGAAGGGCGGCAAGCAGGTAGCGGCCATCTCGCCAGCTCAGGACCCAGGTCCGCCACGGTGGACGACCTACGTCAACGTGGACGACGTCGATGAGGTCACCAGAAAGGTGGAATCGGCTGGCGGCGCGGTCATCGTCGCCCCCGTGGATGTGATGGCGGCAGGCCGAATGGCGATCTTCAGGGACACGACCGGCGCGGTCATCGCAGCCTGGCAACCGGGCGAGCACCTCGGCGCTCAGCTCGTCAACGAGCCGGGCGCGCTCATCTGGAACGAGCTGTCCAGCTCCGACGTCGGGAAATCGAAGGCGTTCTACTCGGCGGTGTTAGGCTGGAGCTGGGGTGGGGGAGACGACTACCCCGAGGCTCAAGTGAACGCCCGCACTATCGGCGGGCTCATGCCGCGGCGACCCGACATGCCTGCTGACGTGCCCGACAGCTGGCTCGTCTACTTCGGCGCGGCTGACCTCGATGCCGACGTCAAGAAGGCGACCGGCCTGGGCGGCAGCGTGATCGCCGGCCCGGCTGACATCCCGGGAACCGGCCGCTTCGCCGTGCTCGTCGACCCCCAGGGAGCGGCGTTCGCCCTGTTCCAGGGCTAGCCGGGATGCCCGCGGCCGCAGCGATGTGCAGCTGCCCACGGAGCGTCAAAGCCATGTCACGCCGCGTAGACGCTGTCTGGCAAGTACCCGATCTGCTTCAGGATCCCGAACTGATCCTGGAGGGTCAGGATCTCGGCAACCTTGCCGTCCCTGAAGTGCCAGATCGCCGTGTCACGCACCTCGACCGTTTTGCCAGTTGCCGCTACGCCGCCGTACTCCCCGCAATGGGTTCCCCGCCAGATAAGGGTGACGGCGAGCTTGTCTCCCGACACGAACATGTCCTCGATGGTCGTAGTCAGGTCAGGGAAGCCCCGCAGCCGGTCGCGAATCCGGCCAACCGGCCCGGCGACGCCGACCCGAACCCCGTTGGCCCAAACTTCCTCGCTGAAGATGTCGTCGGCCATCGCGAGATTCCCTCGCCACCCTTCGGTGAACCACTGGCGGGCGATCAGCATGTAACGCCCGCCGGATTCCGGTTCGGCCGTGCTCGTCATACCTTCTCCTCTTGCTCTCGCCCGAAGACGTGACAGTCACTCAAGGATTTGCTCTGCTGGCCTGCCCGCGCTTGCGTCACCTGACTGAAATTGCTGCCGTGCAGCTTGCGGCTCACATGTCCAGCACCATGTCACTGTCGGGCCGGGCGCAGCAGATCAGCACCTCACCGTCGGCAGGGGGATCCAGCGGGTCAGGGGAGTAGACCACGCGTCCGGAGAGCAGTGGCGTCACGCACGTGTGGCAGACACCGGTGCGACAGCTCCACCGGGTCGGGACGTCACATGCCTCCGCCAGTTCGAGGAGGGTGTGCACCGAGCCGGGGAACGGCGTGGCGATGCCGCTGCGCGCGAAGGTGACCTGCGGCCCGCTGCCCGGCGGACCGGGTGGCTGGTGCGGTCGGCGGTGCGCCTGCCCGGTGAGGCCGGGATTGATCGATGACCGGGCGCCGAACAGCTCGGTGTGGATACGGGCGGGGTCGACGCCGAGCACGGTGAGGGCGTGCTGCATGTCGGTCATGAACGATTCCGGCCCGCACAGGTAGGCGGTCGCGCTGCCGGGAGGCGCAAGCGCGGCGAGCTTGTCCTGGGTGAGGCGCCCGTCGGCAGCCTTAGCCCGGCGGCGCTCGGCGGGCGTGGCCGCGCTGTAGAAGAGATACTCGCGCGCGTGCGGCAGCGAGGCGACGAGCTGGCTGGCCTCGGCTGCGAGCGGATGTTCTGCCGGGCGGCGGGCGCCGTGGACCCACCAGACTTCGCGGCCGCTGTGCCCGGCCGCGAGCACGTGCAGCATGGACAGCACCGGGGTCAGGCCAATGCCGGCGGAGATGAGCAGTACGGGACCGGCGCCAGCGTCGAGCACGAACTCTCCCCGTGGCGCCGCCGCGTCCAGGATTGCGCCGCGCCGGAGGCTGCCAGTCAGGTAGGTGCTGGCCAGGCCGTTGCTCTCGTGCTTGACGCTGATCCGGTAGCTGCTGGCGCCGGGCGCTGAGGACAGGGAGTAGCTCCGTACCGGGGCCGGCTGGCCGGCGCCAGGTATCCGCAGCGTGAGGTACTGGCCGGCCGCCGCGCGGGGGAGCCGTTTGTGGTCAGCAGCCTGCAGGTAGATCGACGTGACGGCGAGGCTCTCGGAAACGAGCCTGGTTACCCGCAGCGAGCGGAATCCGGTCCACGCTGACTGGGCGCTTCCGGCCGGTGACGTCGTCCCGGCGCCGTCAGGTGTCGTGAGCAGCTCGCGGAAGGACTGCTGCCAGCCGGGGCTCAGGGCGGGGATGTCCGTGGCGACGCGGAGCCGGGCCGGATCCCGGCCGGGAAGGTAGAGCAGGGCGTCGGCCTCGGCGACGGTGAGGGCGTGCGGGCCGGTTGCGGTCTTGACAATGTGGTCCCCGGCCTGGATGCGTCCTTCGGTGATGACGCGCATGTAGAAGCCGGGACGGTGATGGCTCACGAGCAGCGCCGGCAGCTCGGGCTCGCCGAGGCGCATCCCGACGCGGTAGCAGGTAACCCGCGGCTGGGTGACCTCAAACTCGGCGGCCCCGATACGGTACCGGTCCCCGATGCATACCTCGTCGTCGGGCAGGCCGTCGACGGTGAGGTTCTCGCCGAACTCGCCGTAGCCGAAGTCGTCCCGGCCGAAGTGCCGGGCCCAGTATCGGTGGGACTGGATCTGGTAGACGAGCACGGCGCGCTGCTCACCGCCGTGGCCGGCGGTGTCGCCCTGACCGTCGCCGTCGATGTTGAGCTTCCGGGCCATCGCCGGGCCCCGGACGGGGTGCTTCCACACCCCGGTGTAGACAGTCTTTCCCTGCCACGGCACGTCGCGCGGCAGGCCGACGTTCACCGACAGCAGCGTCGGCCCGGCGGCATTACCTCGGGCTTCGAGGTCTGCTGCTCGGCTGGGTCCGTCGGTGCCAGTCACGCCAGAGCGAGTTCCAGAGCGAGGGAACGGGCTAGGGTGCCGGCGGCAGCATCGGTGCTGGCCGCGGCCATCGTGCCGACCGTGATCTTCGTGGCGGCGACGCCGGAGAAGATGACGAACGACCGGCCGGTGTTCATCCGCGGCGCGAAGCACGTGCCGTCCGGCGGTCCGGCCTGCCGGCAGAACAGTTGCCGTCCCTGGACGGGGGCGTAACAGCGGTGGGCGGTCGTCATCGGTGCTCCCCGGTGAAGCTCTGGTCAGGACTGGCTGCTCGGCTGGTCCCTGGCCAGCGGCTCGGCCCCGGCCGTCCCGTCGGCATGGTTCGAGCCTGCAGGACTAAGGACAGTCTTCGAATCCCCCGGTGGCTAGCCACCGTAACCATCGCAGGGATGCGTAGTCAGGGCCGAGGTCTTCGCACGGGCTTCCCCGCAGGGCCGCGGGTGGGCCAGGGACGGCCGCCGAGCGTGGGCCGGGCCGGATCCAATCCGCTGGACCTGTTCAGTCACTCGCTTTCGGGACGTTTGGCAGCGCCGCCTGGCGGCTTAGGTCCCTGGCAAGCCGGCGCGCCTGGCAGATCCTTTCGGGTAGGAAGCGGGTGAGCGCAGTGACCGAGGCAGCAGACGAGGCGAAGGCTGAGATCCCGGCCGGGCAGGTCGGCTACCTGATCGCGACGGCAGCGCGGGCACCGTCGATCCTCAACACCCAGCCGTGGCGGTTCGAGGTCAGCCAGTACTGCATCGGGCTGTACGCGGACTTCGACCGCAAGCTTCGCGTTGATTCGATCGGCCGGGAGCTGGTGATCAGCTGCGGCGCTGCGTTGTTCGGGCTGCGGCTGGCCGTGCGGTCGCTCGGGTATCTGCCGGTCGTGGAGCTGCTGCCGGATCCTTCCCGGCCTCGGCTGCTCGCGCGCGTCACGCTGGGCGCCGCGCGGGCGCCGACGGCAGCCGATAGGCGACTGCTCGAGGCCCTTCCGCACCGGCACACGCACCGCGGCCCGTTCGACGCCGACCCCCTGCCCGCCGGGTTGCTGGCGGGACTCCAGCAGGACGCGCAGGCTGAAGGCGCGACGCTGGCGCTCGTCGACCGGACACTCGCCTATGAGAAGCTCGCTGACATCATGGGTGCGGTCAGCCGCCAGCAGGATCGCGATCCGCGGTCGCGGGCGGACCTGCGGCAGTGGACGAGGGATACCGGGACGGCGGCTCGCGATGGCGTGCCCGCGCGCACGTTCGCCTCCGGCGCCAGCCGGCACCGCGGCAGCCTCCCGCAGCGTGACTTTGACCTCGGACGTGGCCTGGGCGAGCTTGCGGCGGACGGGCCGCCCCCGGCCGCAACGGCCGTCCTGCTCACACCGGGTGACACTCCCGCCGACTGGCTGTGCGCGGGCCAGGCGCTGCATCGGGTGCTGGCGGACGCGGCGTGCAGGTGGGTATTCGCGAGTATCCATACCCGGCCGCTGGAGGCGGCGGGGGTCCGGGCGCTGATCCGGGACCGGCTTGCGCTGTCGGGGGCGCCGCAGCTGATCCTGCAGCTGGGCGTGGCGCGGGCCACCCAGGTCACCGCTCGCCGGCCGCCGTCCGACCTGCTCGACGGCTGAGGTGATGCCGCGCACGCGGTTACCCGAAGAGGGCGAGAGGACCCGGCTCCGCCTCTCGCGGATTCCGATCGCGCGGTGCGGGGGACTGGCCCGCTGCTCCGCGTGTGCTGGGTCCTCTCGTCGTGCTCAGGTCATACGAGTGTGCCGAGCCGGGCAACGGGCTAACGGCCTGAGATGACGGGACGTTCGCCCTTGGTCCGCCAGCACCGGCCAAGCAAGGCCTCCCGCGATCGGGGCGTCCGGGGAGGACGCGGCGTCGCCAGGCTGGTCAGTCGGATACGACGGCGGCGGCCTGCGGGATGAGCTCGGCAATCTGCGCCGCGGCGTGCGGGGCGAACAGGATGCTGTAGTGGTTAGCGCCCGGGACTGTGGTCACCCGCAGCCCCGGCATCTCGCCCTGCCAGTGCGCGACGATCTCCTCCGGTACGAGGCCGGGAGGTCGGCCGAACATTCCGGCAGGCGCGCGCAGGACCGCCAGCGGGCCGCTGCGCCGGCGCAGCGCGGCCGAGATCCGGTCGCCGGCGGTCAGCAGCTCCCGGCCGTCGGCACGGACGGCCTCAGGGTTGGCGCGCGACCGGAGTGCCCCTGGCTCGCCGGCCAGGTCGTACCGGACGTAGTCCTCGATGTCGCTAGTCCAGTCCGTCAGCGCGGGGTGGCCGCGCCAGAAGTCGACGTACGCCTCAGGCGTCGGGTAGATCTGGCTGAGCCGCTCGAGCGCCGGGCCGAGGGTCGCCGCCAGCAGGGCGTCGGAGTCGGCGCCTGCCGGGACGGGCATCGGCAGACCGCCGTCGACCAGCAGAAGCGGCCCGAAGCTGTCGGGGTCAGCATCGGCGGCCAGCAGCGCCACGTAGGCGCCGAGAGAGTGGCCGATCAGGACCTCGGCGCCGAGCGCACGAGCGGCCCGCCGGAGGTCGGCGGAATGGGCGTCGAAGCCGAACGGGCCGGGCAGCGTCGTGCTGTGCCCGCGGCCGCGCAGGTCCACGGCGTGCAGGGTCCAGTCAGTCGGCAGCGCTCTGGCGACAGCCTGCCAGCACATCGCGTTCGCGGTGATGCCATGCACGGCCAGCACCGGCCGGGGGCCGGTGCCGAAGGAGACAACGCGGAGGGTTCCGCCCGGCACATCGATGTCATGGTTGCTTGTCGGGATCACGAGTTAGCCTTCCGTCAGCGCGGTGGTATCGCCAGCCATCCGCAGTGCAAGCTGCATGTACGCGTCTGCGACCTGCTCCGGCGTATAGCGCAAGCCCGGCCCGAACCAGTGCGCGATCTGCATGCCGAGCCCGCCGATCGCGATGGCTGTCAGGGTGGGGTCAACCAGGCGGAACTCGCCGCTGCGGGCTCCCTCGGCGAGCACGTCGGCCAGGAACCTGCGGCAGCGGGCCCGCAGATCCAGGGCAGCCGCGGCATTCTCCGCAGACAGCACATGCAGCTCGGTGTTCGCGACCACTGCGAGCAGCGGATAGTCAGCGTGGATCAGGGCGTGCTCGCGCACGAGCGCCGCCAGCCGGGCAGCTGCCGCGCCGTCCGCCGAGGCCAGCGCCCTGCACAGCCGGTCGTGCAGCTCCCGATGACCGAGCAGGACAAGGTCAGCCAGGATCTGCTCTTTGGATGGGTAGTGAGCATAGAGAGTGGCCGGGTTAATACCGACCTGCCTGGCGATCTGGCGGATCGACGTGCCGTGAAACCCGTACTCGGAGTAGAGGCCGAGCGCCGCGCGCAGGATCCTGCCCCGGGTGCCTGGTGGCACCGCGCCTGCAGGCAGTTCGGGAGCGACCGCAGCAAGGCGGCGCGGCTCCCAGCCGACGACCGCCGCCGGATCCCCAGCCAGCTGCTTCTTCTGCGTCGTCATGCCGTTGCCGACGTCTCCAATCAAACGATTGGTTGACATCGTAGCCCAGCGGGCCGACGATACCCCCGACCAACCAAACGATCGGTTGCTTGCCTCAGTCGGCGCTGGAATCGGCACCAGGCCCGCTGCGCACTCCGGTCGCGCAGCCTTCCGCCGCCTTCCTTGGCAACGGTCCCAACGGGTCGGAGGACAACGGCGAAGGGAGTCAGCTCATGCGCATCCGCGGGCGAGGCCTCGTCACGTCGGCGGCGCTCGCCGCCGCTATGATCACCGCGACACCGGCAACCGCGCCCGCCCAGGTGGCGGCCGGCGAGGCCGCCGGTGCCCTGCCGAGCTTAGACATCACAGGCGTCTACGTGACGGGCGTGTCCTGTGGCGGTTTTATGGCGACCCAGCTACAGGTCGCCTACTCCGCCACCGTTGACGGCGCCGGTATCGTCGCGGCGGGCCCGTACGACTGCGGTCAGGGCAACGTGATCGATTTCGCCACCTGCGACATCGGGGCCAGCCTTCCCGTTCTTGAGCAGCAGGCGGTCACCTGGTCGGCGGACGGACTGATCGACCCTGTCTCGGACCTCGCTGGCAAGCCGGTGTACATCTACCACGGCACCCTCGACCCGATCGTGAATGACGTCGTCGCCACCTCCGGGGTGGCCTTTTACCGGCACTTCGGCGCCAGCGTCGAGTACCACAGCACCGACCCGGCTGGCCATGGCTGGCCGACGCCGGACGGGGTGCTGCCCTGCCCAGCTATGCCGACACCAACAACCTGGTGATCCTGTACCCGCAGGCCATCGCCACCATAATCCCCTACAACCCCGAGGGCTGCTGGGACTGGTGGGGCTAGGAGGGCCGAACTTCGCGGTCAAGAGCGCCCCGCAGATGGTCACGATCATGAGCATGGTCAGCGCCCTCGGAGGCTGACTGCCACCTAGCCCCGCCGCCGATCGTCCAGGGTCACCTGCCAGCGACGTGCCCTGGCACATACTGGTGGTGCTGATGATTGGAGCGGGGCGATGGTGACAGAACATCCCACAGACCGCGCGGGGCTCGAGATCCTGTCCGCCGGAGAGTGCCTGCGGCTCATTGCGTCCGTGCCGGTGGGGCGAGTCGGCTTCGTCGCGGACGGCGAGGTCGTCGTGCTGCCGGTTAATCACGTGGTCGACGGCCAGGACCCGGTCTTCCGCACCACCAGGGGATCGAAGCTGTCTGCCGCTGAGCAGCAGAACGTGGCAGCGTTCGAAGCTGATCATTTTGACGAGCAGAGCCAGACAGGCTGGAGCGTCCTCGTCACGGGCCGGGCAGAGGCCGTCTATGAGGAAGCAGAAGTTGAGCGACTGAACGCCAGCGGCCTCTATCCGTGGGCCAGCGGAACGGAGCGCTCGTTCTGGGTGCGCATTCGGGCGCTTTCCATGACCGGCAGGCGGATAGCCGGCACGAGCTAGGGCGAGAGGACCCCGCTCCGCCTCTCGCGGATTTCGATTGCGCGGTGCGCGGGACTGGCCCGTTGCTCCGCGTCGCCTGGGGTCCTCTCGTCATGATCAGGCCACACCGTCGTGAGCATGCCTGCGGAGGGGCGAACGGCCTCAGGCAACGGGACCTTCGGCCTGGTCTCCGTGCCGGGGAACGCTCGGGACTTGCGAGCAGGAGGTGACTGAGGTCAGCCTCGGCTATCGCTGTCGTATTCGTCGTGACGGCGCCACCAGAAACCGGCCCCCTTCTCGTTCCGGCCCAGCGGCGCGCGGTCGAGCCACTGATACATGCCCCACAGGATGTCCAGTCCGCGGCCGTATGTCGAGTAGGTGTGGTAGACGGCGCCGTCCTGCCGTGCGAAGGCACTCATGCCGGGGCCCTCACGCCGGTAAGTCTCCCAGCTGGTGCCGACGATCGACTGGCTGAAGGCGTCGTAGGAATCCTCTTGGCCGGCCGCGGGCCGCAGGTCCTGCTCGCCGAAGTTGTAACTGGCGGCGCCCGCTTCCCACTCCTCTTTCGTGTGCGCCACCCCGAAGTCGACATTGAAGTCGCTGCCGTAGGAGGACGCCCACGGGAAGCCCCAGCCCATTCGCCGCTTGTAGGCGTCGATCTTGGCGAACGGGGCCCGTGACACCGCGCTCAGGGTGACGTCGTGATGAGCGAGATGCACAGCGGAGCCGTTGAAGCCATCTGCGATGGCCGAGCAGGATGGGCAGCCGGCGGTGTAGTCGGGTCCGAACATGAAGTGGTACACGATCAGCTGCGAACGTCCCCGGAACAAGTCCGCCAGCGACTGCGTTCCCTCCTCGGTCTCGAACCGGTAATCCTTGTCGACTCTGACCCAGGGCAGCTCCTGCCGCTGGCGCGCCAGCTCGTCGCCGCGCCGGGTCAGCTCCTTCTCGGCGTGCAGCAGCGGCAGCCGCGCGGCGAGCCACTCCTCGCGAGTTCCCGTCTTGTGACCAGTCATTCGCTTTTCTCCTGTTCGTGTCGTTACATCGCGGGTGGCGTGCGGCCAGGAAGCAGCCGCCGCGATTCCACACCGACCATCGGCCTTCCTTCCTGCTTCCTTCGTTGTTCGCGGGCGGCGAGTCGCGTCACGCGGATCCGCGAGCGTGCCGGCGGAGGTGATCTTTGAGCGCGTCGAGCCGGCTGTCCCAGTCGCGCGCCAGCGCGGCCAGGAACTGCTGGGCGACCTGTATCGGCGCTGAGTTGAGCCGGTAGCGCACCCGGCGGCGCTCGCCGGGTTCGGCCGTGACCAGGCCCGCCATGGTCAGCAGCGCCAGGTGCTTGGCGATCGCCTGACGGGTGATCGGCAGGCGCCCGGCCAGGTCCGTCGCGGTGGCCGGTCCCCCCGAGCCAAGCGCGGCCAGGATGGCGCGCCGGCTCGGATCGGCCAGGGCGACGAACACCTGCTCGGCGATGGCCTCGACGTCAGGCGGCGGCATCGAGGTAGTCGGCGAGTTCGCCCAGCTCGCTTGCCCACCCGCGGGTGTTGCCGTCGTAGGCCGTGCGGTAGGCGTCGTCGGGAAGTTGCGCGAAGCCGGACTCGACCACGGTGAGCCGCGTGCCCGCTGCGGTCGGCTCCAGCGTGAACTCAACGTAGGTGCGCCGTGGATCGTCCTCGGGCAGCCCGAAGATATGCCAGGTGAAGCCGAACACCACCGGCGCCTCTACCCGCTCAACCCGGATGTCGGCCGTGTGGCCGCTGTCCCACTTCATCCGGGCTGAGCCGCCCGGGCGCAGGTCGATCGTGGCCTGCTGGCCGAACCACGCAGTCAGTCCGTCCGCCGTGGTTAGCGCCGCCCATACCGCGGCTGGCGGGTGCGCGAGCTCGACGGTCCGCTCGATGCGATCAGGGAACGCCACGACTGCCTCCACCGTGTAGCAACTCCTTGGTTGCGATAATATAGCAACCATTCAGTTGCGTCAAGAAATCGTCGAGCGTGCGTCCCCCGGCTGCTCGCCGGTCGTGAGCCCGGCTCGCGAGTCGGTAGCCGCGCGCGTTATCCTCCCCGGGGTGAGCACTCATACTCCGCCGACCACCGACCTGCGCTTCGTCGTCGGCTACGACGGCTCCCCGCCGGCCAGCAGGGCGCTCGACGCCGCAGTCAGGTTGCTGCAAGGCAGGGCGGGTGCCATCGAAGTCGTCTACGTGGCCCACGTGCCCAGCTTGGCCGCGCTGTCGGCCGATGCCGTCAGTGAACTGGAGACCGGGTTCGACGACATCGAACGGGACCTCCGCACGATGGCCGGCGAGCAGCTGCGCGATCGGGGGGCGAGGTGGGGCTTCGAGCGGCGCCAGGGCCAGATCCCCGAGGAACTGGTTGCGGCGGCCAAAGACGTCGGTGCCGAGCACCCCGATGCCACGGTGGTGATCGTGGTCGGGAGCTCGTCTCTGGTCGCGCACCGCGTGGTCGGCTCCGTCGCCGTCAGCCTGGCTCGCCACTCACCAGTGCCCCTCGTGGTCGTTCCCTAGCAGCCAGCGCGTGATCCGAGGGCCGCGAACGTCCTCAGCCGCGCACTTTCCGCCCGCCCGAGTAGACGGCGCGGACGTTGCCTTTCAGGTTTGGCAGGTCGAAGGGGTCGCCCGCCAGGACGACGAGATCGGCTCGCTTGCCCGGCATGATCGTGCCCGTCTCGTCCGCGAGCTGCAGCAGCAGGGCCGCCGAGCTCGTTGTGGCGGAAAGAACCTGGGTCGGCGTCAGCCCGCCAGCAGCCATGAGCGGCAGCTCGTCGAGGTTTGCCCCGTGCGGCCCGACGCCGCTGTCGGTGCCCATGGCAATCTTGACTCCGGCCGCGACGGCGCGGGCGAACGCGTCCGCGTGCGCGGCCGTGACCTCCTGAGCCTTGGCGAGGACGCCGTCGGGCAGCTGGCTGCCCGAGGTTGCGGCGGCGAGGACCGCGTGCGGGGCTACCAGAGTGGGGACCAGCCAGGTGCCGGCGCTCAGCATCATGTCGATTGCCTCGTCATCGAGGTAAATCCCGTGCTCGATGGACCTGACGCCGGCTCGCAGCGCGTTCTTGATGCCATCGGTGGCCTGGGCGTGCGCCATGACCGGCAGGCCCGCCGCGGTGGCCTCGGCCATCAGCGCGGCCAGTTCATCGGGCCGGAACTGCGCGTGCTTGGGGCTGTCGCGCGGCGACAGCACGCCGCCCGAGGTGTGCACCTTGATGACGTTGGCGCCAGCACGGATGATCTCGCGTACTCGCTTACGCATCTCCTCTGGTCCGTCGACGAGCCCGGCCGGGCGGCCCGGGTGGGGCGACATCAGGAACGTCGTTATGCCGGATGGCAGCCAGCCGTCGCCGTGCCCGCCGGTCTGGCTCAGTGCGCTGATCGCTATCTGCATGCGCGGCCCGTCGATGAGGCCGTCGGCAACGGCACGCTGGACGCCGAGGTCCGCACCGCCGGCATCCCGTACCGTCGTGATGCCGCAATCCAGCGTGGCCGCCAGGTTGGCCGCGGCCTGGAAGAACTGGTACGAGAACGGACGCTGCAGCCGCCGCACGAGGTCGACCCCGGAGGCCATCACGTGGACGTGGCAGTCGAAGAGGCCAGGTAGCACCGTCAGGCCGGACACGTCGACCTGCTCGTCCCCGTCGAGGCCGAGCCCGACGTCGACGATTCGGTCCGCTTCGATCGCCACATCCGCGGCGGCCACAGGGCTGCCGGTGCCGTCAAAGACGTGCCCACCAGTGAGGACCGTCCTGGTCATCTGTCCGCCTCCGAGAATGCGCCGGGATCTGCCCGCACCGTGCGCGGCTACCTCCGCGGGTGCGCGTAATGCCATCATTGCGTCTCTTTCGTCCAGGTGGTCACGTCTGGCGCGGGACACCGGGACCAGAGCTCGCGCCCAGCGTTGACGACGACCGGCCGAGCGATCCGGCAGCAGGCGATGACCGGCGCTCAGCCGAAGTAGTGACCCTTGTCCAGGTCCTCGATGAGACCGGGCCGGACCGGCCGCCAGCCGAGTAGTTCGCGCGTCAGCGCGCTGGAGGCCGGCTGGTCGGTCGCGAGGATCGGCCCCAGGAAGCCGAAAACCTCGGCCGGCGCGGAAGCCGTCGGCAGGTTCAGGTGGCGGCCGATGACGCCGGCGATGTCGCGGACCGGCACGCCCTCGTCGCCGACCGCGTGCAGCACCGCTCCGGCCGGGGCCTGCTCGACGGCCAGGCGGAACAGCTCGGCGGCGTCCAGGACGTGCACCGCGGGCCAGCGGCTGGACCCGTCGCCGACGTAGCCCGATACGCCTCTGTCGCGGGCGATGCCGATCAGCCGGGCGATGAAGCCGTGGCGATCGCCCTGGCCGTGCACCGTCCGAGGCAGCCCCACGACCGACGCGCGGACCCCGCGGGCCGCCATGCCGAGAGCCGCCTGGGCATTCGCGGCCCGGCCCGCCAGGGCTGAGCCGGGCGCGGTCCGGTCGCGCTCGGTGGCCACCTGGCCCGGCACGGCAGGCGTCCCGGAGGCGATGACCAGTGGCTTGCCCGATCCCTCGAGCGCTGCGCCCATCGTCTCGATGGCGCGCGCGTCGGCACGTACCGAGTCCGCGAACCGAGTGAAGTCGTGGATGAACGCGAGGTGGACGACCCCGTCGGAGCCTGCCGCACCAGCGTGGAGGGCGTCGAGGTCATGCAGGTCGCCGCGGCGGACCTCGGCTCCCGCTGCGGCGACAGTGGCGGCTGAGTCGCTCGACCTGGCGAGCCCCACGACCTCATGACCGGCACGGACGAGCTCGGGGACGACGGCCGCGCCGATCCAGCCGGATGCGCCGGTCACGAATACCCGCACGAGACCTCCCTGATGTCAGCAACTGTCATCATGCTACACGTCCATGACAGAGCAGTCAGAGGACAGAGCTTCGCCGTTCGATGAGGATCACATCGCGCCAGGTGCCGCGGTGCCGGCCGATGCGCTCCCGGGTGCCGACATCGCGGAATCCGGCCTCGTGGTGGAGCGCCAGGCTGGCGGTGTTCTCGGGAAAGATGCCCGACTGGATGGTCCAGATCCCGGCGGCCTCGGTGGAGGTTATCAGGGCGGTCAGCAGCAGCCGGCCGACACCGCGGCGCCGGGCGGCGGGATCGACGTAGACCGAGTGCTCGACGACGCCGGCGTAGACGCAGCGGTCGGACACCGGGGATGCGGCGACCCAGCCCAGAACCACGCCGTGGTCCGCGGCGACGTACCGGTGGGCGGGTAGCTTCGCAGCGATGAAGTCTTCCCACCCGGGGACCCGGGTTTCGAAGGTTGCATTGCCCTCGTCGATCCCCGCCTGGTAGATGGCCAGTACGGCCTCGGCGTGGGCGTCGGTCATGGTCTCGATGTGCACGCGGCGTATCCCACGAGCTGGCCTATCTCGCCACGGCCTCGACCTGCGCCGGAGCCTGAGCCTGGCGCGCGAGCGGTCCCCGGCGGAACAGCGCCCCGCCGAGGACGGCGCCGCCGGCGAAGAAAGCCGCCGTCCACCAGAACCCCACCGCGTATCCGTGCACGGCCGCGGCGGCGTCCAGCGCCCCGCGGGCCGCGGGGGAGGCGCCGATCGCCGAGCTGAGATGGCTCGCGACGTAGGCCGCGGCCGCGCTCGTGGCGATGGTGTTGAGCAGAGCGGTGCCGGTGGAGCCGCCGAGTTGCTGGCCGACGTTGATGGTGGCCGAGGCGACGCCGGCGTCCCGCGCGGCCATGCCAAAGGTTCCGGTGTTGATCGCCGCGGGCACCGTGGTGCCGAGGCCGGCGCCGGTAACGATCAGTGGTCCGAGCACCGCACCGACATACGAGGAGTGGACGCCGATGCGCGTGAGCCAGGCCATCCCGGCCGCGGCGACGAGGAGGCCGACGGCCACGAGAGGCTTCGGCCCGGTGCGCGGCATGAGCACGATGTTGGAGACCTGACCGCACAGGATGAGCATCAGGATGGCGGGCAGAAACGCCAGTCCGGTGGTCACCGGCGAGTAGCCGAGAATGGTCTGCAGGTAGTACGTCAGGAACAGGAACAACCCGAACATCGCGGCCCCGACGATCAGGATGGTCAGGAAGGCACCGCCCCGATTACGGTCGAGCACAACCCGCGGCGGGAGCAGGGGATTCGGCGCGCGGAACTGCCACGCCGCGAACGCGCCCAGCAGCACCCCGCCCACGGCCAGGAACCCCCAGGACGACGGCGCGCTCCAGCTATGGGTCGCGGCGTTGGCCAGCCCGTAGACCAGGCAGAACATTGATCCCGATACCAGCAGCACGCCAGGGACGTCCAGCCGTGCGCCCCGGCCGGACGGGCGTGCCGGTGACAAGAGCATGGCCGCCCCGACCGCCGCCGCCGCCGCGAACAAGAGGTTGACGTACAAGCACCAGCGCCAGCTGAGGTACTCGGTGAGCACGCCGCCCAGCAGCAGGCCCACCAGCCCGCCGCCGCCCGCGATGGCCCCGTACACGCCGAACGCCCGACCCCGCTCCCGCGGATCGCTGAAGGTCGTGGTCAGCACCGACAGCGCCGCCGGTGCTAGCAGCGCGCCGAACGCTCCCTGACAGGCCCGCGCGGCGATGAGCATCACGAAGCTCACCGACGCACCGCCGACGGCCGACGCTACCGCGAATCCCGTCAGGCCCGTCAGGAACGTCACCCGCCGGCCAAACAAATCGCCGAGCCGACCGCCGAACAGCAGCAGGCTGCCGAACGCCAGCGCGTAGGCGGTGATCACCCACTGGCGGTCGGCGTCGGTGAAGTGCAGCGCCCGCTGCGCCGACGGCAGCGCGATGTTCATGACGGTGATGTCCAGCACGATCATCAGCTGGGCGAGCCCGACTACGCCCAGCACGAACCAGCGCCGTCGGCCGTGCTGGCCGGCCTGACCTCCGGGCGTCGCGGCGCGAGGAACGCCGGTAGCAGACATCACGGCCGCCAATCTGGGTTCGCCCGGATTCGGGTGATTTCCCGCCGCAAGAGCCCCTTGCCAGCTACAGCAAATCACACCGTCCAGGCGGCGACGAGTCACGGTGCCAGCACCCTGACCGAAGACCCGTTGATTCAGCGGCGGTTTGCAGCCGGGTCGCCGACGGGGACGTAACTCGATCGCGAGTCAACGGTCACGGCGGATCCGTCCGCGGAACCGGCCGCGGGATGCTGGCCCGGCGCCCTGGCGGGCAGGAAGATCACCGCGGCGAGCGCGGCGATGGCCGTCGCGCCGGCGGCGACGAGCGAGCCCTGGTGAAAGCCGGCCATGTAGGCGGCGCGGACGGCAGCCATGGCCAGCTCCCGAAGCCCCGCGGGCAGGTGCGCGGCGACTGCCAGGCCGGCGGCGACAGACTGGCGCGCCTGCGCGGCCACGGGCGCGGGCACGCCGACGCTAGCGAGCCCGGAACCGAGGTGGCTGCCGTACGCCGAGCTCAGGACGGAGCCTACGATCGCCACTCCGAGCGTCCCGCCAACCTCCCTGGTGGTGTCGTTGACCGCAGAGCCGACGCCCGCCTTGCCTAGCGGCAGGGCGCCCATGATGGCCTCGGTAGCCGGGCTGCTGGTGAGTCCGAGGCCGGCAGCCATCAGCGCCATCGCCACGATGATCCGCCCCCAGTACGCGGAGTCGACGCCGGTGCCGACGGCGACCACGAAGCCGGCGCTCATCAGGGCGAGGCCAGCGGCGACGACGGCCTTGGTCCCCACCCGCTTCATCAGCGTGATCGCGATCGGGGAGACCGCCCCCGTCACGATGGCGAACGGCAGGGTCGCGACTCCGGCGCGCAGCGGGTCATAGCCGCGGACGAGCTGGAAGTACTGAGTGACCAGGAAAATGAAGCCGAACAGCCCGAAGAAGGCCAGGGCGATCGCGCCGCTCGCGGCGGTGAACCGCATGTTGCGGAACAGCCGCACGTCCAGCATCGGGTCCGGCCGCCGCAGCTGCCAGCCGACGAACGCCGCCAGCGCCAGTGCGGACCCCGCAAAGCCGCCGATCGTGGCGGCCGACCCCCAGCCGTGGGTGGGCGCCTCGATAACCGTCCACGTCAGCAGGCCCACGCCCGCTACGGAGAGCAGCGCGCCGAGCGGGTCAAAGCGGCCGGCGCGCGGGTCCCGCGACTCGGGCAGCAGCCACATCCCGGCGACCAGCGCGACCGCGACGATCGGCACGTTGACGAGGAAGACCGAGCTCCAGGCGAAGTGCCGCAGCAGCAAGCCGCCCGTTACCGGGCCGATGGCGACGGCCAGCCCGGACACGCCGGACCAGATGCCGATCGCGGTCGCCCGCTCGCGAGCGACCGTGAACACGTTCGTGAGCAGGGCGAGCGTCGCCGGGTAGATCAGCGCAGCCGCCACGCCCATGGCGGCGCGCGCGGCGATCAGCTCGCCGGTGCTGCGCGACAGCGCCGCAGACACCGAGGTGATCGCGAACAGCACGAGCCCGGCCTGCAGCGCCCGGCGGCGGCCGAGCCGGTCACTGACGTTGCCGCCGACGATCAGCAGTCCGGCGAACACGAGGCTGTAGGCGTCGACGATCCACTGCAGATCCTGCGTCGAGGCGGCTAGCCGCCGGCTGATCGTCGGCAGCGCGACGTTGACGATCGTGTTGTCGACGACGACAAGGAGCACACTGAGACACAGCACCGCCAGAATCCACCAGCGTCGGCTGTCTGTCCTGCGCCCGAGGATGGACGTTGCCATGGAAGCCTCCTGTAGACTGGCGTACTATTACTGTGTAACAACGTTCTATAATTGTCAAGGGGCGGCGTCATGTGCGGGACGAACGTGGGGAACGGCGCGACACGGCGTCGGTCCCGTACGCCGAGCGTGGACGTCGAGCGGGAGCTGATCGCGGCAGCGGAGGCGGTGCTGGTCCGCGACGGGCCAGGTGGCGTGACCGTCCGGGCTGTCGCGCAGGAGGCGGGCATCGCGCCGATGGGCGTCTATAACCGGCTCGGCGGCAAGGAGGGCCTGGTCGACGCGCTGCTGATCATCGGGTTCGACCGGCTCCGACTGGCTATCGAAGCGGGGAAGGAGCCGGACATGCTGGCGCGCCTGCGCGCCTGCGGCCTGCGCTACCGCCAGTTCGCGCTGGACAACCGGCACTTCTACGCGATCATGTTCGAGGACGCGATCCCGCATGACCGCACCTCGGTGGAGGTCGCCGAGCACGCCGCGGCGACATTCGGCGCGCTGGTGCGCAACGTCGAGGCGGCGGCCGCGACCGGCCGGATCCTGGCGGCCGACCCGCGCGAGGTCGCGCAGCAGATCTGGAGCTCGGTTCACGGCGCCGTCGCGCTCGAGCTCAGGAACCTCGTGCTGACGCCCGATCCGGAGGCGACCTACCAGGCCGCCATGGACACCATGCTCCGCGGCCTGGCCACCCCCGGTCAGGGCGGGTCGGGCTAGGTCAGCGATCCCCGGTTCGCGCCGCGGTCACGGCGACGGTGGTGTAGTGCATGGTGAAGCTGCCCCCCATGGCGTCGATCGCGGCTCCGATGCCCGCCAGCACCGTGGCTACCCGGTCCGGCGCGAGTTGCGTGAGGGAGCCGAGCGTTGGCAGCTGGTCCAGCCACTGGTCACGGGTGTAGCGGTAATCCCAGTCGAACAGCCACCGCTCGGGCTCGGTGAACGTGCCCGCCGCGCGGATGCCAGCGGCGATCCTGGCGAACAGCGGCTCGTAGAGCTCGAGCGCGGGCTTCGCCTGCTGGCTGCCGCGGGCAAACGGCGAGTCCGGCGCCACCCGCCGGTAGACCTCGGCGGAGGCCGCTGCGACCTCTGGCGGGGCCCGGAACACGTGATGGAACGGGGCGAGCAGGCCGCCGGGCCGCAGGACCCGCGCCGCCTTCGCCGCGCCGGCGACGGGGTCTACCCAGTGCCAGGCCGTGCCGGCGATGACCGCGTCGAACTCCCGCGCGGCCGGATCCCAGGCCTCGAACGTCGCGACCTCGACGGCTACCCCGGTGCGCCGCGCGAAGTCGGCCATCCGGGCGTCCGGCTCCACGCCGAGCACGCGGCAGCCGGCGGCCAGGAACTGGCGGGCTTCGATGCCGGTGCCGCAGCCGACGTCCAGAACGTCGGGGCCGGGGCTGGCGCTGACGATCCGGTTCACCAGGGCGCCTGGATACGGCGGTCGGGTGCGGTCGTAGCGTTCGGCGTCCACGCCGAACGACTCGGCCACCTCCCGGTGGTGATGGGACTCGCGGACGGGCGGGGCGGGCCGTTCCGGCGGTATAGTGGTCATGCGCCCACTCTAAGTGGGCGTGCGCCCACTTAGTGGTCGTTTCGCGCACGGCGAAGGGAAGGATGGCCGGTGCCGACAGGGGTGGCCATCCGCGACGCTCGCCAGCAGCTGTTCGATGCCGCCGACCGCATCCTGGTGCGAACCGGGCCGAGCGCGCTGACCAGCCGGGCGGTGACGGCCGAGGCAGGAGTCGCCAAGGGCGTGCTGCATCGCCACTTCGCCGACTTCGACGCCTTTCTCGCCGAGTTCGTGCTGGACCGCGCCGACCGGATGGACAGCGAGGCCGCCACGCTGCGCGAGGCGGCGGGCTCGGGCACGGTCGCGGGCAATCTCACCGCGGCGCTGACGGCCCTGTTCGACTCGGTCGCGGTGGCGATCGTGCCGCTCATCACGTTCAGGGATGAGCTGCGCGCCCGGCTACGCGAGACGTGGCCGGCTGGTGTTCCGGTGCTGACGGACGCGGTCGGCATGATCTCCGGCTACCTCGCGGCGGAGCGCGACCTGGGCCGGATCGCGGCCGACGCCGACGTTGACATGCTGGCGCCCATGCTGATCGGGACGGCACACCTGCTGTACGCGGACCGGCACGGACCGCCGCCGACGGCCGCCACCGTCCGTAAGACGGTGACGTCGGTGCTCGCCAGCGTCCTGCGAGACGGCTGACAGCTCAGCGCCGGTGTGCCGCGGCTATGCCGCCTTGACCAGCTTCGCCGCAAAGAACGCCTCGAAGTGGTCGGTGGGGAGCACGCGCAGCGCATGCCGCAGCGCCGGCCCGAACCGGTAGCCGCGCCACGCGCCGAGGCCAGGGCGGAAGTTCGGCTGGTCAAGCAGGGCCGGCTGCACCTCGAGGTCGTCGTGGCGGCGAAGTACCTGGCTCACCGGGAACTCGTTCTCCTCCGGTGCGATCGTGCAGGTGGAGTACACCATCGTGCCGCCCGGCCGGAGCAGCCGGTACGCCGCCTCCAGCATTCTGGTCTGCTGGTACTTGTACCGATCGATGCGCTCCTGCGACCAGTAGCGCAGCGCGTCCGAGCGGCGCAGGTCGATGCGGCCCTCGCCGGAGCACTGCACGTCGAGCAGGATCCGGTCAAACGTCTCCGCGGGCAGTTCCTTGTCCAGGTACTGCGCGGGGATCGACGTCAGCTTCTCGTACGGCACCCGGTACAACCTGGCCAGGTCGCGCAGCTTGTCCGCGCGCGGGGCGATCGCGTCGTTGAGCCAGAGCCGTGCCGCGCCGTCGGTGCGCGCGGCGATGTGGAAGGCCTTGCCGCCGGGCGCGGCCGCCGTGTCCAGGATGAGCTCGCCGGGCTGCGGGTCGAGCAGGACGACCGGGATCAGGCTCGAGGCGTTCTGGATGTAGACCAGGCCCTGCTCGGCGAGGGCGATGGCGGCGGCGCATCCGGTGTCGGCGAGGCAGAAGTACGTGTCGGCGCACCACGACACGGGCTCCACCTCCGGCATGACCGCGACCAGGTCCGCCAGGATCTCCTCGGCTGCGGCGGCGAGCCGGTTGAGCCGCACCGTGCTGGACCGCGGGCCGGCCAGCAGCCTCGGCACCTCGGCGGGACGCACCCCGTACACCTCGGCGACGCGGCCGGTGAACGTCGCGCGCTTGCGCGGGTCCGTCATAGCGGGCCGTCACTCGCCGCGGTAGACGCAGCCCGACGTGCGCGTCTCGCGAACCACGACGGCGGACAACGGCAGCCCCGGCTGGAGCCGGGTCCAGATCCACTGCGCCAGCACCTCGCTGGTCGGGTTCTCCAGCCCGGGCACGTCGTTGAGATAGGCGTGGTCAAGCTGGGCGCGCAGCGGCGCGAAGGCCGACGCGATATCGCCGAAGTCCGCGACCCAGCCGGTGTCCGGGTCAACCGGGCCGGCGACGTGCACCTCGACCCGGTAGCTGTGACCGTGCAGCCGCCCGCACTTGTGCCCGGCTGGCACGCGGGGGAGCTGGTGCGCCGCGTCGAACCGGAACTCGCGGAAGATCTCCATCTAGAGCGCCGGGTCCGCGAGGCCGGCTTCGGCGAAGCCGCGCGCGCGCAGCAGGCAGGAGTCGCACGCGCCGCACGGCCGGCCGTCGGCCGGGTCGTAGCAGCTGTGGGTGAGGCTGTAATCCACGCCAAGCGCCAGTCCGCGCCGAATGGTCTCGGCCTTGGTCAGGCTGATCAGCGGCGTGTGGATGGTCAGCTTCTGGCGGCCCTCGACCGCGGCCTTGGTCGCGAGGCGCGCCATGGCCTGATACGCCTCGATGAACTCCGGCCGGCAGTCCGGGTAACCGCTGTAGTCGATCGCGCTGACCCCGATGTAGATGTCGGCGGCGTCGAGTACCTCCGCCCACGCCAGCGCGAACGACAGGAAGATCGTGTTGCGAGCGGGTACATAGGTGACGGGGATCTCGGCGCCGAGGTCGTCGCCGGGCTCATGGCGCGGGACGCGCACCGCTCCGTCGGTGAGCGCAGAGCCGCCAAAGGCGCGCAGGTCGATGTCGGCGATCCGGTGCTCGGCCGCGCCCAGCTGCTCGGCCACCCGGCGCGCCGCGGCTAGCTCCACCTCGTGGCGCTGCCCATACCGGAAACTCAGCGCATAGGCCTCGAAACCGTCGTGGCGCGCCATCGCCAGCACGGTGGCCGAGTCGAGCCCACCGCTGAGCAGCACCACCGCCCTGGGTGGCCGGCCTGCGCCGTCTGAAGCCACGATTCCTCGCCTGCCTTACCGTCGCGCGTGGGCTCGCTTCTGGCAGCCTACCAGCGCGTTTGCGGCGGGCTCGGGCGCGCAAACGGCGGCTGCGGCGGGCCGCGCGGCTACACTGGCCGCATGTCTGATGCTGCCCGGACGGGTACGGTGAGCGTGCTCGGTGCCGATGTCCGCCGGCCGATGGATCACCTGGAGTGGTTCCCGGCTCCGGCGAACTGCACGCGGGTCCGGTTCAGCTCGGCGGAGCTGAGCTCGGTGTGCCCGATCACCGGCCAGCCCGACCTGTCGTCGGTCGTCATCGAGTACGAGCCCCGCGAGCGCTGCATCGAGTCAAAGTCGCTGAAGCTGTACCTGTGGTCGTTCCGCGACCGGCCGGTGTTCGCCGAGGCGCTGGCCGCCGAGATCGCCGCGGAGGTGCAGCGGGCGGTCGAGCCGCGGTCGGTCCGGGTCGTGCTCACCCAGAACGTCCGCGGCGGCATCGTGACCGAGGCGACGGCGGAACTGTAGTGGCCAGCCGGCTCGCTTCGACGCTGGCCAGCTCCGACATCCCGGTGGCCGGGCCCGGTGAGCTCATCGTGAGCGAAGTCTTCGGTCCGACCTTCCAGGGCGAGGGCCCGTCGCTCGGCCAGCGGGTGGGCTTTGTCCGACTCGGCACCTGCAACCTCGACTGTGGCCGCGGGCCAGGCGCGACGTGGGCGTGCGACACCGCATACACGTGGGACTGGGAGCGCTACCGTCCCGGCGACGAGCTCGCGGTGCGCTCGGTCGACGACGTGGTCGCCCAGCTGACCGACATGGCCGTCGCAGCGATCGTGGTCACGGGCGGCGAGCCGCTCATCCAGCAGCGCCGCCTGGTGCCGCTGCTGCGGGCCGCGGCCGATCGGGGGTGGGCGGTGGAGATCGAGACGAACGGCACCATCGCGCCGCTGCCCGAGGTCGTCGGGCTCGTCAGCCGGTTCAACGTGTCACCCAAGGTACGCGGTAGCGGCGTCCCGGCGGCGCGGGCG
>Ga0187783_10000197_pt1 | contig 46034 bp, 40 predicted proteins | sample 1015_SJ02_MP02_2_FD_132471 | JGI IMG/M metagenome (GOLD analysis project Ga0187783, IMG submission 132471) | Tropical peat soil microbial communities from peatlands in Department of Meta, Colombia - 1015_SJ02_MP02_20_MG | ecosystem: Environmental > Terrestrial > Soil > Wetlands > Peat | place... | reverse complement strand
TATTTCTTTGCAGCTCGCCGCATCGATCGCGACCGTGGTCTGCCCTATTGAGAGAAAAATCCGGTGTTCGTAGAGTACCGGTGCCGATTGCGCGGGAGCCGCGACATGGCTGTCATAGGCGCAAGTCTCGCGCAGATCGCCGACATTTTTGGTGTTGATTTGGTCGAGGGCTACATAGCGGTGACCATCATAGCTCTTGTTGGTCATGAGCCAACTTTCCGTCGCAGCCGCTGAATGATCGAGTTCCGCCTGGCTCGGACCGAGCGCCACGACCGCACCCGTACCTGCAATAAATAAGCTCAGGCCACTGCATAGATGGTACACGCCATTTGGTTTTCTGAAACAACTCATTGCAGATCCCTCGCCTTGACAATCGGCTCTGTTCTAGAGTGGGCTGATCGGCAATGGATGGAGAAAACATGGTGAAGTTTCACGCCGCTACGAAAACTCCCCGCCGTTTCGACACCGCATTGCACCGTCTTGCAGCTTGTTTCGCAGTCGCTAGCTTCTCTAATCTCCTGTCGGGTGTCGCTCACGCCGTGGAGAACATCACCCCTTTTTTGCCGGGCGCCACAATCGGCGTGCCGGTCGGGGCGCTGCCGCCACCCGGACTTTATTTCTCTTCCGCCAATACCGTGTTCGACATGAATGTGAAGAATGATCAGGGCCAGAACACCGGGATCCACGTACTCGATCCGTCAACCAATGAAGCGCTTCTTTACGTGCCGGACTTTCCAAAGATTTTCGAAGCAACCTACGGAGCACTCATCATCCAAGGCATAAGAGCGCCCAGCACTTCTATTCCCGGAGAGGGAACCTTCTCCAATTTCGGATTCGTGAATACGGTTATCTCGCCCCTGATTCTCTCGTGGGACCTTCACGAGGGATTCTTCGCAAGTGTGGGGCTCACAACTTATAGTCCGGCTTTCAACTACAACGTAACCGCCATTCAGAACACCAGCCGGAACTACGCCACCCTCGAACTAGCTTTGGGACTAAGCTATCTGGGTAATGGATGGAATCTGACCGTTCATCCGCTCTTCGATTTCAATTTCACCAACCCCGCTAATGGGTACAAAAGCGGCGTGCTGTTCATAATGGATTATACAGCCCTGCACAAATTCGGAAATTTTGAAGCCGGAGCTGGCGGCACCTTGACCGCGCAAGTGTCGAACGACACGCTTCACGGAACAACCGTCGCAGCCGTCCCCGGCGGCAACGGATACGGCAACCGGGCGCAAAATTTCACCCTCGGGCCAGTAGTAGGCTACGACTTTGGAGTAGTCGCGTTGACCGCCTATTATAATCGCAGCGTCTATGCCGGCAACATTGCCGCCGGCAACAATTTCTGGTTCCGGTTCGATGTGCCGCTCACCAGCACAGCACCAGCCAAAGCCACGAGCTTGGCGGGGCCGCGATAATTCACATTAAAACAATTTCTGCATCATGCCTCGAACTGCTGCCGTGACGCCCTATTTTCGCGAGCTCGAATCTTCGAAAATCGCGCTTGTCGTTCAGACGAAATAGCGAAAGGGTTTAAACCGACATTGTTCATTTATTGGACTTGAGCTGCGGCGCGTGGTCGGCGAACGAGAACTGGTATCGACTTCGCCGCCGGTGTGCCGCTCTTCACATCATAATAGGCGAGAGGGAGCAGCGGATTTGTTTCTGGGTAATAAGCGCCGACCGAGCCGGCCGCGATATTATGGGCCTTCGCCCAGAAGCCGCTGACCACGCGGCGCTTGTCATCAGCCAGAGATTCGATTTCGACCGGGTCGCCCTCGTCAATGTCGCGGGCGCGCATGTCCATTTCATTCATGAACACGACCATACGGCCCCCGAACACCCCGCGATACCGATCATCCAGACTGTAAATCGTCGTGTTGTATTGATCGTGGCTTCTGAGTGTCGCAAGCCGAAGCATAGCGGGATCGGAAACCGGAGGATCTTCGTCAACCCCCGGAAAGACCACGAAATTGGCGCGCCCCGTGGCGGTATTCCAAACCCGCTGGCGTGGCGGGTTAGTCAGGTGAAAACCGCCCGGTTGACGGATCCGTTTGTTAAAATCAGCAAACAAGTCCGGGAAGACCTCCTCGATCTTGTCACGGATGCGGTTGTAGTCGGCGACAAAGAAGTCCCAGTCGATGCCGCAATTGGGCAAAGTGGCTTTTGCCATGCCACAGACGATCGCGACCTCCGATTTCAGATGCTCGCTCGGTGGTTCGACGAGACCGGATGACGCATGCACCATTGACATACTGTCTTCGACGGTAATCGCTTGCCGACCGCTCGCCTGCATGTCGATGTCACTGCGCGCCAGAACGGGAAGGATCAGCGCCTGTTGGCCGTGGATTAGATGGCCGCGATTGAGCTTCGTGTTGACCGCGACCGTCAGCCTCAGCCGCCGCATCGCTGCTTCGGCTGCCGGCCAGTCTGGAACCGCTCTGACGAAATTGCCCCCGAGTCCGATGAACACCTTGGCGCGCCCATCCACCATCGCTTGTACGGCTTTGACGACATGGTGCCCGCGAGCCCTTGGCGGCTCAAAGCCGAACACTTTCTTGAGCTGGTCCAGGAATGCCGGCCTCGGCTTCTCGTCCACGCCCACGGTGCGGTCCCCTTGCACATTCGAATGGCCGCGCACCGGGCAGATCCCCGCTCCAGGCTTGCCGAAATTGCCTCGCAGCAACAGCAGATTCACCATTTGCTGGACGTTCGCGGTGCCGAGCCGATGTTGGATCACTCCCATGCCGTAGACGACGATAACGGCGCGCGCCCACATGTAGGCGGCCGCCACCCGCTCCAGCTGATCGCGCGGCAAACCGCAGACCCGCAAGATGTCGTTCCAGCTCGCGTGGCGGAGATCGTCGGCGAACGCCTCGAATCCGTGCGTGTGGTTGGCGATGAAATCGACATCGAGAACGGGTTCAGCGCCGTTACGAACCGCCTCGTCATGCGTTTCCAGCACCAGCTTCATCACACCTTTGAGAGCGGCGACATCGCCGCCGATGCGGACCTGGCAATACTCGCTGGCGATCCTGGTCTCGCCGAACGTCGCCATCTCGACCGGATTCTGGGGCGCCGCAAAGCGCTCGAGAGCGCGCTCATGCAAGGGGTTGAACACCACGATTGGCACGCCGCGGCGCGATGCCCGATGTAGCTCCGTCAGCATTCGCGGGCTGTTAGTACCCGGGTTCTGGCCAACGATGAAGATCGCCTCCGCATGCGCGAAATCGTCGAGCAGCACGGTCCCTTTGCCGATCCCAATGCTCTCGGGCAGGCCAACGCTGGTCGGCTCGTGGCACATATTCGAACAGTCGGGAAAATTGTTGGTGCCGAAACGGCGGGCGAAGAGCTGGTACATGAACGCCGCCTCGTTCGAGGTGCGTCCCGAGGTGTAGAACTCGGCCTGGTTCGGGTCGTCGAGCGCGTTGAGTTCGCGGCCAATGACGGCGAACGCCTCATCCCAATCAATCGGCACATAGTGGTCGGTCGTGGGATCGTAGCGCATCGGCTCCGTCAGGCGCCCCTGCAGCTCGAGCCAATAATCACTCTCTTCTTCGAGTTCGCTGACAGTATGAGTCGCGAAGAACGCGCGCGTCACCCGGTTCTTGGTCAGCTCCCAGGTGACAGCCTTGGCGCCATTCTCGCAGAACTCAAAGGAACTGGTATGGCGCGGATCGGGCCACGCGCAACCGGGGCAATCAAAGCCCTCCGGCTGATTCATCGACAAGAGCGCTTCCGAGCCCTTGAGGATGACGCTCTGCTCGCGCAGCGCTTTGGCGGTGGCGTGCAACGCTCCCCAGCCGCCAGCGGGCAAGTCATAGGGTGCAAACTCCGGCTTGCCCGCAGGCTCCTGCTGAGGTTCGGCCGGAACGGAAGGAGAAGGAAACTGAGCTCTCACAATCGGCGCCTCCACAGTGATTTGAGGGCGCGACCTCGTGGTCACTAGACACGGGCGACATCACGTCGACAGGCCGCTACCTCGGGCGAGCGTTTGGAAGAGCGCCGCCGCGACATTCAACAGATTAGGCCAAAAAAACGATAGCGCCCGTATGCCGGAAGGCAAGAAGGTCGGATCAAAGTTGATGTCGCGGCACGGACGGTTCCGCTCGGGTTGGATCTGCTGCACCTTGAGCGTGCCAACCTCGATAGTGCGGCGGTCTTCCGGCCAGGCCTTGCATCGCCGGGATTAGCGATCACCCCCACTAATACGACTGAAACTTCTAGGCTGGTGGCTGAGCGGCAGGGACCCGGGGAATCGGCCATCAATCGTGTCGGTGTAGTCGGTCTCGGTCATATGGGGCATGCTTTTGCCGTCAATCTTATCGAAGACGGATATCAGGTGGTCGTTTATGACCAGACCCGGAGTGGACAGCGGCACTGCAAGCGAGTGGCGCTAAGTATGTTGCGCGACTCAACGAGCTGGCCGATTGTGACGTGGTGCTTGCGTCTTTGCCCGACGATGACGCGCTTGCCGCCGTCTCACTCGGGCTCGGGCCTCGGGCAGCGCTTGTTTGTGATCAGCGAAGACGCCGCATTGGCAAACCTTTTCAAGCTCGCCGCTAATATCCTCACTGCGACGACGCTTGAATGCATGGGCGAGGTGTTGGTCCTTTTGCGAAAAGGCGGGATCGATGGCCCTCCCGCGTTCGATATCCTCACCAATTCTCTGTTCGATTCGAGAGTCCATAAAAGTTATGGCGGAAAGATTGTCGAGGGCCGCTACAGCCCCCCGGCTTGCCGGTGCCACTGGCCATCAAAGATCTGCGGCTTGGGCTGGCCGAAGCCGAACGCGTGGCTGTGCCTCTGCCCGCGGCAAGCCTCGTCCACGACCACCTCGTCGCTATGATGGCTCGCGGATAGTCCGCGCTTGATTGGTCAGCCCTCGGTCGGCTGGCCGCGGTTGACGCGGGCCTAGGCGACGGCCGCTGAAGTGGCACAGTGGACCGATGCCCTCGGATGGAAATTGACATGAACGCCCACCGTCTCGCACGGTGCACGAAATTCCGATCGGCAGGGATCAAGGGCGGGGCGGCTCGGGCCGTGGCGGTTTCGGACCGAAGGCCCGCGCCGTGTCACGTTGCGGCCGCTTCGTGAACGAGAGTTCGTGCTGGCGCGCCAGCTCTTTGATCCCCAACTCCCTGTATGGCGCGCTGGTCAGCGATGCCAGGAAGGCAACGAGATCGTCGATCTCTCGCTCTGTCAGCGCAAGGGGCTCAATGTCTTCGTCGAGATATGGATTTTGCAGACCGTCACCCTTGTTGTAGTGGTCGATAACATCCCAAAGCGTCTCTTGCGAGCCGTCGTGAAAATAGGGCCCCGTCACCAAGACGTTGCGCAGATCCGGCGTCTTGAAGGCGGCAATGTCGGCCTCTTTCTTGGTGATCAGAAAGCGGCCAAGGGCCGACATGTCCGTATTAATGGCGGCGCGATCGATGGCCTCTAGATCGCCGGAGCTAATGAGCCCCTCGGCCTGACGTGCCAGGGCGACGACATTATGCCGGAGGATACCGATGCCGATGTTGTGGAAGTCATTATCTGTAAAGGTCGTCACGTCGCGCTGCTTTTCAGTCAACGCGTGGCATTTATTGCACTTGCCTTTTGTGTTGAACAGCTCCCAGCCGTGTTTTGCGGAATCATCAATGGCGTTCGCCTCGCCCGCAACGAAGTGATCGAACGGCGAATCGAATAACACCTGCGTCCGTTCGTAGGATGCGATTGCGCGCAGGAGATCGGGACCATTGACTGGGCGGCCGAAGACCTGTTGAAATGCCTCCCTGTATTCTGCGACCGCGCCGATCTTGGCTACGGCCGCATCCAGGCTGGGCTGGCCCATTTCATCCGGATTTATAATTGGCAGTGCGGCTTGCCCCTCGAGGGTCTCGACCCGGCCGTCCCAGAATTGGCTCTTGTTGTAGAGCGCGTTCAGGATGGTTGGCGCGTTGCGCTGGCCGGCGCGTCCGTTAATACCGATCGAGACGGGCGTGCCATCGGTGAAAGCGCGGGCGGGGTCATGACAGCTGCTGCACGCCACAGTCCCGTCGGCCGAGAGGCGGCCATCGAAAAACAGCATCTCGCCGAGGGCGATTTTCTCAGGCGTCTGCGGGTTCTCGGCCGGGATCGCCTGGCGCGTGAGCTCGGCTGGCAGACCGACCTGATCTAACGATTTGGGCTCAGCCAACGGACCGACTTCGGGAATGGGACCCGGTTGGGAAGTAGCTGGGCGCGCCACGTCCTCCCGCAAGGTTCCGGTACCCGCACGCGCCTCCTTGCTCATAGGCTCCAGGCCGAAACTCAGCGCAATGGCGGCTGTAGCTGCAACAAGCCCAATCAATCGCTTTGTGGAGGCCATTTTTCGATCACCCATTATTGTGCTTGGCGGACCGAAGTCGGATGTCAGTTTGATTCCGAGTAGCGCCACAAGCCGACTCAAGCACAGCAACAAAGTGACATTTGTCACAGACGCAGAGTCATAAAGCGGGCAGTGGGGCGACAGGCTCGAGCCAGTGCCCCAGTCCGATTTAAAGCGCTCAGTGCATTCCAGAAGCGGTCTCGTGCATCATTCTTAATGCCTCATCAAGAGTGAAGGTGTTCGGCTTCTGAATGGGCGGAAAATCCTTGAAGGTCGCGGCCCATCGCGCCGCGAGCGCCTGCGCGCCGTACAGAATAGGGATGTGATCAATGAGCCAGTCGTAATACGAGTTTGAGGTCTGATCCGCGCGCTCATAAGGGTCGGTGCGGAGGTTGAAGAACTTCGGCACCCTGAGCCGGGTAAACGGCTCCGCCCAGATTTGCAACGTGCCATGGGCGCGCTGCTCCATGAACACGACCTTCCAATTGTCATAGCGCAAACCCAGCACGTCGCCGTCGTCGCTGAGATACATGAAAAATTTGCGCGGGCTCTCCTTCGCCTCACCGGTGAGATAAGGAACAAGATTGTAGCCGTCGATGTGGTTCTTGTAGACACGGCCGATCGCCTGATAGCCGGTCTTGAGCTTCTCGACGACGTCCGGATCGCCGGCCATTGCGAGGAAGGTGGGGAACCAATCATGGTGCTGGACGATCTCGTTCGAGACCTGGCCCGGCGCGATCTTACCTGGCCAGCGCACCAGCATCGGGACGCGGAACGCACCTTCCCAGTTGGTGTTTTTCTCGCTCCGGAACGGCGTCATGCCGCCGTCCGGCCAGGAGTTCATGTGCGGCCCGTTGTCGGTCGAGTACATGACGAAGGTGTTGTCAACGATGCCGAGCTCGTCGAGATAGTCGAGCATCTGACCGATGTGCCTATCGTGGTCGATCATCGTGTCGTGGTAGGGTGACTGCCAACGGCCTGCCTGTCCTCGGCTCTCGGGCTTGGTGTGGGTGCGCAGATGCATGTGCGTGGTGTTGAACCAGACAAAGAAGGGCTTGCCCGCATCGTTTTGACGCTTGATGAAATCCTTGGCGGCGGCCACGAATTCGTCGTCGCAGGTTTCCATCCGCTTTTTGGTGAGCGGACCAGTGTCGATGATTCGCTGCTTTCCCACCCTGCCCCAGCGCGGCTCGTTGGTCGGATCGTCGGTATCAGTCGCCCAGGAACGGATCACGCCGCGCGGCCCGAACGTTATGCGGAAGTTCGGGAAGTCCTTCTCGTTCGGGTAGTCGGGCAGCTCCGGTTCCTCTTCAGCGTTGAGGTGATAGAGATTGCCAAAGAACTCGTCGAAGCCGTGGTTGGTCGGCAGCATGCGGTTGAGATCGCCTAGATGATTCTTGCCAAACTGGCCGGTAGCGTAGCCTTGGTTCTTGAGGCACGCGGCTATGGTCACGATGTGCTCCTCCATCCCAATCGGCGCGCCGGGGATACCGACCTTGGAAAGGCCAGTACGGTAGACGCTCTGCCCGGTAATGAAGGAGGAGCGCCCCGCCGTGCAAGACTGTTCGCCGTAGGAGTCGGTGAACATTATGCCTTCCTTGGCGATTCGGTCGATATTGGGCGTCCGGTAGCCCATGAGACCATGCGAATAGCAGCTCAAATTCGAGATGCCGATGTCGTCCCCCCAAATGACGAGGATGTTCGGCTTGTCCGTTTTGGGCATTGTTCCATCTCCACCCGCGTTAATATTGCTGCGTTGACGATTAAGTGCGTGACAACTTCTATGCAAAGAACCGCTTAGGATCGATGCTCGCTATGCTTGCTCCGCCTGGAGCGAACGCTCTGATTTGAAAAGCCGTGACTCCCATGTCGAGAGCCATCGCCAAGACCGGCAGTCTAGCCTGCTGCACCCAAAACAGTGTGACGTCTCGACGCGTCAGTCAAGCTGAGCCTTCACCCTTGCGAGATCCCGCAGCTAACGAGCAGGATTTCCCGTTTTGCCGGTCGCTACTCTTTCGGCCACAGCAGCTGGGAGAGTTCACGCCACCAATCTGGTTTTTGATAAACCTCGACGCCGCAGAGCGGCTGCAAATATGGAAGGCTCTCGTTAACACGTGCTGCGTCGACAGAGTGTCTGCAAAGAGCACTAATCAGTCTCAATAGCTCGATTGGTATCAGGCGAGGCGCAGTAGCACGGCGAAAAAGGCGAACAGGCCGATGAAAATGAGGAGGACGGCTATCGCAAGAACCGGCGAGTTCATTGGCTCCTCTGTCATGCCGGCAATCGGCACAAAAGATCCCCCCCACAAGTAGCGAACCGTCCACCGGTACTGGCGAATCGAAATGAAGAGCGCCAGGACTCCGCATGCGATGAGCGCGAGACCCAAATAAATCGGTGCGTTTGGAAGATAGGCGGAGCGCGCTTCAGGCGTCTGTTGCAAGCGTTCGAAGAATTGGACTATGGCGAAGCCGAAGCCGATCAGTGCGGTCCCAGTGCGCAGCCACGACATCATCGTGCGTTCAAGACTGAGGCGGGTGCGGACCCAGCTGAAGTGACTGTCAGAGGTCGTCCTCACTTCGAACCGGCCCGCACTCGGAGCCGCGTGTGAATCGGTCATGTTCATGTTCGGTGCCTTTCCGCTAATAACTCACGTGCACGCCTCACTTATCCCTTCCGAGACCTTCTGGTCACCAAAGATCAATGACCGTTTGGGGTCAAAGACGGTAAATCTCGAATTGAGCGTTTGATTTCCGGAATTCCTCCCATACCTGCCTCAAACGAAGCAAGCTTGCTGAACGCCAATCATACGACCCCGTCGCCTTGCTTTTTTCCCTCCGGCTGGGGCACATTCCCTTAAATTATTGAAATTCTTGGCTCGGGAACAATCATGCCGACTTTGCTTATTGCTGCCGCGCTTGCGGCAAACAATTTCAGACCCTGGATCGCGATTAGGACGCGGACATCGCAGCACTTCTGGGTTGCGCAAGCACCTCGCTGACGGAAGTTAAGACAATAGTTACCACGGCTGATTGTGAGTTTCGGCTGTGTCCGGTTTGCACTTCCGCGGACATCGGGCAGGGTGTTTATTGCCTCCACCTTAAATGGGAGGCCGATATGCGTTACCTCATCGGAACTGCGTTAGCAGCGGCAATCGGAGGATCAGCGACGGCTGCCGAGCCCCTGCCTGCTCCGCCGCCGACCCCTACCTACAATTGGACCGGCCTCTACGGCGGCATCAATGGTGGTGGGGCGTGGGGCCAGCAAGATCCGTTTAATATTGTCACCAACCGGTTCGACCACGATTCCATCAATTTCAGCGGTGGAACGGTTGGCGGAACCGCAGGCCTGCAATTGCAAATCGGCCATGCCGTCTTGGGGTTCGAGGCTGATCTCGATTGGGCGGGCATCCGAGGCTCGTCGAATATCGACCCGACGATTTTCGGCCTTCCGGCGCCTTTCACGATCAACGCATCAACCAGCGTCAATTGGGATCTGACCGCGCGGACGCGCGTGGGTTACGCTTTTGACAACGTGCTTGCTTATGCGACATTCGGCGTGGCCGTGCTCGGCGCCAAGACGGATCTGAAAGGGATCTTTGGGGTCAATCCTTGCATCACAGTGAGTGTTATCAACGGCACGCCCGGAACTCTTAGGTGCGATGGTACCGACAAGCGGCTCGGCGCAACCCTCGGGGCGGGTCTTGAGTACGGGTTTACCCCCAATTGGAGCGCCAAGATCGAGTACCGCTACACGGCCGCTGCTTCCCTCGAACTCTCGCATATCAACGAGGTGCGCGCAGGCGTGAATTACCGCTTTGGCGGGCTATAACGGCGAGAGAGGTACAATCCCGCGAAAGGGTCATTGCTGCCAACTGCCCTTTTTTGGCATTTTGTCGCTCTTTCGGTAGTCGCGACCTAGTAGCCATCTGTCGCCGCGGGAAGCACGAGGTCGACGATGTTGCGAATTGCGAAGCCTGGTTTGGCCAGTCAGCTTGGCCGCAATACTCGCGCCGCTGCCGGCAACGGCCGACCCTCCCGCTGCGGGCAAAGACCAGCAGGTACGCGGACGAAGAAGAGAAGAAGAGATGTAGTTGCAACCGTGCGGCCATCAAGCCCTGGTTGGCCGCAACTTGCTATTCAAGCGCACGGATCTTTCTGGATTTGGGAGCGGTACTTTACTGTCGGGGCATGCGCCGCCGGGTAAAAGCGGCGATCCAAGGTATTGGGCCTTGTCAATTCTTTTTCTTTCGCATTCCGGGGCGGACACAGAGCGCGGGCTTCGCGCGCGCTCGTGCGCGAGCAGCCAACGCTTGCGTTTCAGGCCGCCGCCATAGCCGGTCAAAGTGCCATTCGCGCCGATCACCCGATGGCAAGGGACGACGATGGCGATGGGGTTGGCGCCATTCGCAAGGCCCACCGCGCGCACGGCTGTGGGCTGGCCAATCAGCTCCGCCAACATGCCGTAGCTGATGGTCTCGCCAGGAGCGATGTGGCGCAGCGCGTCCCAGACCGCGCGTTGGAAATCCGTGCCGTTGGTCGCAGTCGGCAAGCCTCTGAGAGCGACGAGGTCGCCGTCGAAATAGGCCTGAAGCACATGCACGACTGCCGTCGGGCGAACCTCCTCGCGCAGATGAATCTCACCATAGTGCCGCCGCAGCAGCCTTTGCATGCGGGGCTCGTGATCTTCCCAATCCAGCACGCGCAACCGCTGCTCGCCATCCATGATGATGATCATCCGGCCAGTGGGGGTATTGATGCGTTGGACATATAAGCTTTGAACAAACACGGTGATCGCTCCGATTGTGGAAACGACAGATATGACGCGGGTGCGTATGCTCATCTGGCGGTTTTCGGACGTGGCCATCACTCTGGCGCGCTAAGCACAACGATGTCCGAAAGCCGCTAGACGACGCCGATGGCCTCCTTAAATATTGCAGGATGGATCTCGACCACGACGCCTGCTATCGCGCGCTCTGCCTGCGGGACGCTCGTTTCGATGGCCGGTTCTTTACCGGCGTCAAGACGACGGGCATTTATTGCCGTCCGATTTGTCCGGCGCGGACGCCTCGCTCGGAGAATGTGATCTTTTATCCCACGGCCGCGGCGGCGCAGGAGGCCGGGTTCCGGCCGTGCTTGCGCTGTCGGCCAGAGACCGCGCCCGATCTCGGCGCGTGGCGCGGCACGTCGAACACGGTATCGCGGGCGCTGGCGCTCATCGAGCTCGGCGGCTTGGACGAGGCTTCCGTCGATGATCTGGCCACCCGGCTTGGCGTCGGTGAGCGGCACCTCCGTCGTCTCTTCCGGCAGCATCTTGGCGCGTCGCCCGTCGCCGTTGCACAGACCCGCCGAGTTTTGCTCGCAAAGCAGCTCATCCACGAAACGCATTTGCCAATGGCCGAGGTCGCCTTCGCATCGGGCTTCGGCAGCGTGCGCCGGTTTAACGAGACTTTCCAGGCGCTGTTCGACCGCGCCCCAGGCGCCTTGCGGCGCGCAAGGGGGCCGGAGGTCCCGGCTGGACCGCGAGGCGAGATCAATCTCCTGTTGCGGTATCACCCCCCTTACGACTGGCCAGCCATGCTGGAGTTTCTGCGCCGACGGGCCATTTCCGGAATCGAGGTCGTGACAGAAAACTGTTACGCACGATCGGTGCAATTGGAGGGTGCGCAGGGAACGGTTTCGGTCGAGCCAGCGAGCGGAAACGCGCTGCGTGCCGCCGTGCGATTTAGGAAGCTGTCCGCGTTGCCGATGATCATCGCGCGGCTCCGGCGCGTATTCGATCTTGGGGCTGACCCCCTCCCCATCGCCGCTCACCTCGCGAAGGATCCGACGCTCGCGCCTCTGGTGAAGGCGCGGTTGGGCCTGCGTGTGCCAGGCGCCTGGGATGCCTTCGAGCTTGCGATCCGCGCCGTGCTAGGGCAACAAATCGCGGTTTCCACTGCCGCGCGTCTTGCGGGGTGCATAGTCGCCGCACATGGTGAGCGTCTGGCGGAGCCGGAGGGTGATTTGACGCATCTGTTCCCGGAGCCTCAAGCCTTGGCTACGGCAGACCTGACATCCCTCGGGATGCCGAGGACCCGGGCGGCGGCACTTTCGGCCGTGGCGAACGCGGCAATGGCCGATCCTCATCTTTTCGATGCGGCGCGTGGGCTCGAGGATGCGGTGCGGCGGTTGCGGTCAATCCGGGGCATAGGCGAGTGGACGGCCCAGTATATCGCTCTACGCGAACTGCGCGAGCCAGACGCTTTTCCGGCCGCCGACATCGGGCTCAAACGCGCCATGGAGATCCGGGATGGGCGCGGGATCTCCTCGTCCGAGCTTCTTGACCGCGCCAATTCGTGGCGACCTTGGCGCGCTTATGCCGCACAACATCTGTGGGCGGCATCGGCTTGACGGGAGCGGGCCGATCTTTGCTGCAGCAGTGGCCGGATCACTCTACTTCGGCGGGTCCGAGATGGTCGATTTCGACGGCTTCCGATGTCCAGGTTGTCTCCGCTATTTCCCCAATGGCGGTCCACCAGCGGACATTCCGGCGCTCCGCACTTGCGCCGTTTGCGGACCTCGGCCCAACGGGCGCGCAACGTACCTCGGAGTAGACATGTCTCGAATCCCGGATGTTCCCGGGTGCGTGCGCAATTCCAACGCTCCGAGTAACGCTGCGACGCTACTCTGCTTTGATCGCTTTTCGCGGTAACCATAGGCAGGCGGCGCTGACGGCATTGGTTTTTCGCTTCTACTGTTTCGGCAAAGTTTGGTTCCCGTGAGGCTTCCATAACGCCGTGCATCCGTGTGAAAATTCTCTCGACCGGTCCCTTTATCAAGGCATATACTGCACAAAAAGGACGGGTCTCGGGCCGGTTGGCTCCCTTTGCTACAAGGATGGATAAGGTATGGCTCTAGCGCTTGCGACCATCCTGGTTTTGATAGTCCTCGGATCTGCTTTGTTTCATGTGCTGAGCCCATGGTGGCTGACGCCCATCGCCTCAAACTGGGGCTACATCGATGGCACGGTTGTCCTTACATTTTGGATTACGGGCGTCTGTTACATTGCCATCATCTTGTTCATGGCTTATTGCGTGTTCCGCTTCCGTCACGGTCCGGGGAGGCGCGCCGAGTACCAGCCGGAGAACACGAGGCTGGAGTGGACCCTTGCTATTGCAACGACTGCCGCCGTCGTTGCTCTGCTCGGGCCGGGATTGTTCGTGTGGTACCAATTCGTCTCCGTCCCAGGCGAGGCGGTGGCAGTTGAGGTGGTAGGCCAGCAGTGGCAGTGGAGCTTTCGCCTTCCAGGAAAGGACGGTCGCTTGGGCTTGTCGGCGCCGGGGTATATTAGTGCGGATAACCCTTTGGGCCTGAAGCCAAACGATGCCGATGGGCAGGACGATGTCGTCATCGAGGGCGGTGAATTGCACCTCTCAGTCGGAAAACCGGTCAAGGTGTTGCTGCGCTCGATCGATGTGATACACGATTTTTATGTCCCCGAGTTTCGCGCCAAGATGGACCTCATGCCGGGGCTCGAAAGCTACTTCTGGTTCACCCCTAACCGGACCGGCAAATTCGAGATTCTTTGCGCAGCATTCTGCGGCGTAGGTCACCCGCAGATGCGGGGCACCATCGTGGTCGAGACTGAGGGCGACTATCAGGAATGGCTCAAGAAGCAGCACACATTCGCCGAGCTATCCACTCACGCGAGGAAAGTAAGTCTGACACGACAGTGAAGCGTCGCGGAGCCTGGTGCGGCTTGGCGAGACGACACCTTCGCCATTTGCCGTGAAGCGCTCAAAGTGCCGAGGAATAAGGAGAGCATTCGATGGTCGACATTCGCGCTGACGTAGCTATCCCGGCTGCCGAAGTCCCCGATGTGGAGCTTTATCATCCAAAGAGCTGGATTACGAAGTACATCTTTTGCCAAGATGCCAAGGTCATTGCCATCCAATATTCCATGACTGCGATTGGCATAGGATTGGTAGCGCTTGTGTTGTCGTGGCTGATCCGCCTGCAGCTCGCATTTCCCGGCACGTTTTCATTCATTACACCGGATAACTATTACCAGTTCATCACCATGCACGGGATGATCATGGTGATCTACTTGCTCACCGCGCTATTCCTAGGAGGCTTCGGCAATTACCTAATTCCGCTGATGGTGGGCGCCAGGGACATGGTTTTTCCTTATGTGAATATGCTGAGCTACTGGGTATATCTTTTAGCGGTTCTTGTCCTGGTATCGAGCTACTTCGTGCCAGGCGGGCCCACAGGCGCCGGCTGGACGCTTTATCCGCCGCAGGCCATTCTCCCAGGTACGCCGGGGCGTGACTGGGGCATTATCTTGATGCTGATATCCCTAATTCTGTTTATCATCGGCTTTACGATGGGCGGATTAAACTATGTGGTTACCGTGCTGCAGGGGCGTACACGGGGAATGACGATGATGCGGCTTCCCCTCACTGTATGGGGGATTTTCTCGGCTACGGTGCTGGCGCTCCTCGCCTTCCCCGCTTTGTTCGTTGCTTGCGTGATGCTGCTGCTTGATAGGGTCCTGGGTTCAAGCTTCTTCATGCCCGCCATCGTGCAGGCTGGGGAACACCTCAAATATGAGGGCGGCAGCCCGATATTATTCCAGCACCTGTTCTGGTTCTTCGGACATCCCGAAGTCTACATAGTGGCCCTGCCTGCCTTCGGCATCGTCTCTGACCTGATTAGCACCCATGCGCGAAAAAACATTTTCGGCTATCGCATGATGGTGTGGGCAATCGTGGCGATTGCCATCTTGAGCTTTGTTGTATGGGGCCACCACATGTACATCAGCGGCATGAATCCAGGGTTCGGGTTCTTTTTCGCCACTTCCACCCTTGTCATCGCCGTCCCGACCGCTATCAAAGTCTACAATTGGGTGCTGACCCTCTGGCGTGGCGATATCCATCTTACGGTACCGATGTTGTTCGCTATCGGATTTATTGTCACTTTTGTGAATGGCGGGATTACCGGGCTTTTCCTTGGCAATGTGATCGTGGATGTTCCGCTTTCCACAACGATGTTTGTGGTTGCGCATTTCCACATGGTGATGGGTATCGCGCCAATCCTCGTTGTATTCGGCGGCATTTACCAATGGTACCCTAAGATCACAGGCCGGATGCTCAACGAAACGCTGGGCCAGATTCACTTCTGGATTACCTTCCTCGGCGCCTACGCGATTTACTTCCCCATGCATTACCTCGGCTTTGTCGGCGTGCCGCGCCGCTACTATGAGCTCGGCGAGGCGGCTTTTGTCCCGCCGTCGGCCGCGGCGTTGAACGTTTTTATCACGATCGCAGCGTTGACCGTGGGCGCTGCCCAAATCATTTTCTTTTTCAATGTTATTTGGAGTTTCTATAGGGGCAAGATCGCCGGCAGCAATCCGTGGAAGGCGACCACGCTCGAGTGGCAAACACCCGAGACTCCGCCCGGCCACGGCAACTGGGGCAGGGATTTGCCGATCGTCTACCGCTGGGCTTACGATTACAGCGTGCCAGGCGCCGATGAGGATTTTCTGACGCAAAATCAACCGCCGGCCAGGAAGCCTTTGCGCCAAGCCGGGTCGGTATGAATATCGTCGTCCTATTCTTTGCTGTCCTTGCGGTTATCGCCGCATGGTGGCTCTCGCACCAAGGCATTACAACAAAGCCTTGGCTAGAGACGGGTGAAATTGGCGACACTGGAGCATCGCCTTTCCCCCCCGCGAAAATCGGGCTAGGCGTTTTTCTCGCGGTGGTGGGTTCGCTCTTTGCGCTCTTTTTCAGCGCCTATCTCATGCGGATGAACATGTTGGAGCCGAGCGTTGCGGCGGGCGCGTCCCTGCCCGCTCCAAGGATCCTGTGGCTCAATACCGGGCTGTTGATCCTGAGCAGCGCCGCGCTACAATGGGCGCAGATCGCCGCGCGTCGCCGAGAAAGAGAGAGCCTCAAAGTCGGTCTTTTGGCCGGGGGCGGATGTGCGGTCGCGTTTCTTGTGGGTCAGCTCATTGCGTGGCGGCAGCTCGCTGACGCGGGCTATCTCGTGACCGGTAATGCCGCGGCGGGATTCTTTTATCTGATCACAGCCGTCCATGGGCTGCACCTGTTGGGCGGTCTTATCGCGCTTGGCGCGACGTCGTTGAAAGTATGGGAAGGTGTTACAATGGAAGAAGCTCAAACGAGCGTCGAGCTATGCGCCGTTTATTGGCATTTTTTACTTCTCATTTGGCTGGTTTTTTTCGCTCTTCTGTTTCTTGCGGATCCGGTTCGCGGGGGCAGCGGTCTCGTTGCCTTGATATGCCGAACTTTTTGAGGGTGCGCTGATGTCTTCCGCCTCTGACTATGCTGGACGCAAGGTTTCGGATGATCAAATGGCCGACCCCGCGGCTGGGATCTCGCTTGAAGCTCCCGCCCATCGCGGAGGCTGGCAAGGTTTTGCTGCCGATTGGGCCTCGGACCAGAGGGCCTTCAAGAGTGCCACCTGGGGAAAAGCCATGATCTGGATTTTCCTCTTAAGCGACACCTTCATATTCAGCTGTTTCCTGCTGTCGTACATGACCGTGCGGATGTCGACGACGGTGCCTTGGCCAAATACTGGCGAGGTCTTTGCGTTGACAATAGCCGGCGTGGAAACCCCACTTCTCCTGATAGCCATCATGACCTTTATCTTGATCAGCAGCAGCGGGACGATGGCCATGGCCGTGAACTACGGCTACCGTCGCGACCGCGTGACAACAACGATCTTAATGCTGGCGACCGCAGCGTTCGGCGCTTCCTTTGTTGGAATGCAGGCTTTCGAGTGGACCAAGTTGATCTCGGAAGGAGTGCGGCCGTGGAGCAACCCCTGGGGCGCCGCCCAGTTTGGCGCGAGCTTTTTCATGATCACGGGCTTCCACGGTACCCATGTGACGATCGGGGTTATCTTCCTGCTCATCATAGCGCGAAAAGTTTGGCGAGGTGATTTCGACCAGGAGCGGCGAGGCTTTTTTACGTGGCGAAGAGGGCGCTATGAGATTGTCGAGACCATGGGGCTCTACTGGCACTTCGTCGATCTCGTGTGGGTATTCATCTTTGCGCTCTTCTATCTTTGGTGAGGAAAAGGCATGGCACAGAATAGGGTGAGCGAAGAAGGGCAACAACACCCAATTAAGCTTTATCTAATAGTCTGGGGCTGGCTGTTTGTTCTAAGCACATGTTCTTACCTCGTCGACTACTTTGGGCTCCAGGGATATCTGAGGTGGTCCTTGATTCTGCTGTTTATGGTTGTGAAGGCAGGCCTAATCGTGGCTGTTTTCATGCATATGGCTTGGGAGCGGCTCGCCCTGACGTATGCTATACTCGTCCCACCTGGGGCGGTGCTGGTTTTCGTCGCCATCATGGCGTTTGAGTCGGACTACACGCACTTCACTCGGGTCGCATTCTTCGGAACGGAGGAAACTAGTGCCCAACTCGCAACCGTCCCGTCTGCAAAGTCAGGGTCTGAGGCCGGAAAGGCCGCCACTTCTCGTGATCAGTTGAAGAAAGAGGCCGAGGAACGTGGTCCCGATGTCCCGAAAGCCGATCAAGAGTTTGAGGGGCGCAACGCCGCAGTCTCGGGCGGCGCTGCCGTAACCAAGGAGGCCGGAAAGTCCGTGCCAGCCAGCGGCGCTACCGTGGGCGTTGCTACGGTCCAAAACGATATCGCGATCGCCAAAGCCCCTGAATGGAAGTTTTATACCCTCAAGCCTGGCGATACGCTGTGGAAGATCGCTGAAACCGAATATGGCCACGATCATGGCGGTAAATATCGTCTGATTTTTGAAGCCAACAAGCCGTTGCTGTCCAATCCCAGCAAGGTCTATCCTGGGCAGAAGCTTCGCATTCCGCTGCCCCCGACCTAGCCAATCCGCTCCGAGCACGAGAGAAGTTCAGTGCACCCGATTGGAGACAAACCAAAGATTTGGCATCCTTTGCTTGGATCTCTTCTCGGTTTTTCGGCTGACGCGTTCGAAAGTTATCCCCTCGCGGCTCGGTCGCAGTCAACGCCGACCCAATCCACGACCCTGCGGTAAAGATGCCAACTCGAATGTCCTAGCACTGGCACCGCGACTGCGAGCCCAACGAACAGCAGCAGGAAGCCGGCCGCAAGGATCGCCGTGATGGTCAATCCCCACAGCGCCATAGTGGCGGGGTTTTTCAATACGGCCTTGGTCGAAGCGTAAACAGCGACAAAGAGTCCTGCATCGCGGTCGAGGAGCAAGGGAAACGAGACGACGCTGATGCTCAGGACTAGAACGGCATAGAGGAAACCGGCCGCGATACTTAGCCCGATAAATATCCAGCCTCGCGGGGTGCTAAGGAGATTTCCGATGAATGCTGCGAAGGTCTCCGACGGCGTGCGGCCAAAAAGCGCAACGTAAAGAGAGTGGGCCGTGAATTGCCAGCTTAGGAAAATTATCAGCAGCAGCAGGCCAAGCGACAGGATGGAGAAGATCGATCGCGAGTACATCACGCCGAGGGCGTCTTTCCAGGAGATGTCGAGCTTGACTTCCCGGCGCCGGCTAATCTCATATAATCCGATTGCGGCGAAAGGCCCAATGAGAGCGAAGCCCGACATGAGCGGGAAGATCAAATGAGGAGAATTGCCAACGATGAGCCAAATGCCGGCAAGCGGATAGATGAGAGCCAAAAATAAGAGGGATGACGGCAGCGTCAAAAAATCCTCCATGCCTTTGGCCAAGGCGTATTTGAGGTCCGGTCGTCCGATCTTGCGCACACTGAGAGGGGTCGGAGTCGAGTCTGAACCGACGATCAGGTGAAACTTCGGCATTGCGGTGTTCCTCCGAGCCGAACAAAAAGCGGTTTGCTCGACGCGACTGATGACAAGAAACCGCGAGCTGCATTTTTGAACACTATATGCTCACATGCGGAATTCGTCGCCGCGCGTGAGAGAGGGAGGCACGCCAGTAAAAACGCCGTCCGCTGAGTGCCATCCCGCGGCTGGGTGTCAACGAAGGCCGGTCCAATCCACGACCCTACGGTAGAGATGCCAACTCGAATGCGCCAAGATTGGCACGACGACCGCAAGCCCGGCGAACAGCAGCAAGAAGCCCGCCGCCAGCATTGCCGCGACAATCAGTCCCCACAGCGCCATTGTTAAGGGGTTCGATAGCACGGCCTTGACGGACGTCTGAACCGCCACCGGGGCCTCGACATCGCGGTCAAGAAGCAAAGGAAACGAGACGACGCTGATACTCAGCGCTGCGACGGCAAAGATGAAACCAATCGCGGTGCCATATCCGAAGAGCTTCCACCCCTGTGATGTGCCAACAACATTCGTGATGAATTGCCAGAGGGACTCCGGGGGCGTCGATCCAAAAAGCCCGGTATAGAGAGCCCGGGCAGTCAACATCCAAGCTACGAAAATTAGGAGCAGCAAGAGGCCGAGTGAAAGAATAGAGAAAATCGAGTGCGAGCGCACCACGCTGAAAGCGTGCGTCCACGAGGTCTCAAGACCGAGTTCCCGGCGCCGGCTGATCTCATACAAGCCAAGGCCCGCAAAGGGACCAATGAGAGCGAAACCCGCCATGAGCGGAAAAATCAGGGGCAGTGCATAGCCGGCAAGGCAAAAGCCGACGATTGGATAGATGAGACCCAGAAAAGCGAGCGATGACGGCATCGCCAAGAAATCGTTGCTGCCTTTGGCTAGAGCGTCCTTGAGGTCCGCGGGTCCAATCTTGCGCACCCGCGGATAGGCCGGAACGGAATCGGAACCGACGACTACATCAAATTTGGGCATTGGCGTTCCTCCCTCGCCAAGAAACAAGGCGCCAGCATTTCGGGGCGAAGCTCTGCACAAACTCGTGTGGCTGATCCACCAAGCGGCTTTCGCCCTCATACATACGAATCCAATAGTATAGCGCAACACATCCATTACTGGAAGAATCATGCCGAAATTTGCTATAAGCTCCGGCTGCTGCGTTTGCATTTGAGCATGTCTCTTAGGAATTGCTCCGGTAGCGCTGTGTGCCTTGTGTCCATTTGTACTTGAGCGCTGAGATGGACCGGAGATCACTGTCCTATACGGCTGGCAAAGCGCACCCAAGAACACGGATCCGGCCTCAGACTTTGGCGCTGCAGGCCATGTCTCAATCGTCTTAAACGTCCGTTTCGGGGGTAAAGTAGGCCACGCCGCGTTTTTCTTATTATGGGGTCGGCTCTGCCGTCACCGGTAGCGTTGCTCTTTTGTTGCTGGACTCATCCACGCCCACGTATGATTTCCGAACTTTCGAGTTAGCCCAGTTATTGAGGCGTCAACTTGTTTCGCTACAGCTGGGGCGTAGCGTGTGCCCACCTTTGGTGTGGCCTAGTAGTAAGTCGCCACGCATGTTCCTACGCGAAGGATCAAGCGTCGGTTTGGCCCGGCGAGTGCGTCATTTCCTGCGCTTGGACTAGTCCGCCAAAAGGCGATAGCCTCGAATTCTCGTATCGGGCGCGGCTCCATTGCGCTCATTCGAGAAGAACTGCCTCGGCCAGGGAGAACGCCATGTCTGACAGTGTCTATAAAGTCATCGAAATCGTTGGAACTTCCACAAAATCTTGGGATGCCGCAGCGGCGGCTGCCGTCGAGCGCGCCTCGCAGTCCCTCCGCGACTTGCGCATTGCCGAAGTGATCGATCAGGATGTGCAAATCAGGGACGGCAAGATCGAACTTTACCGCACGAAGCTGAAGCTGTCGTTCAAGTTCGAAGAAACAACATAAGCCTGCAAGTGGCACGGGTGCCCCCCAGCCGACCAGTTTTAAAAGGCTGACGCTTTTTAGCAAGTCTAGGCACAGCTTCGACTGCAGGAACTCGCATGCAGTCTCTGCAGGAACGAGGACGAGGTACCCGGCCGTCAATGGCTTCGCCATTACACTGCATCTCACGGATCGGATGAAGTTGCCCTATCCCCAAAGCGGCATAACACCATAACAGAACTAAAGTCTTCGAGACTCCATCGGAAAGCCTGGATTGCTAAGGGACCAGGCAAATTTTTGATGAGTCCGTGAGGCCCTGAGGCACGCAACCTCACAGATAGACGAAAATCATTGGGCAGAACAAAGTCCGTCGTGCCATAGAGCACGAAACTGTCGCGTGAGGTAGGGTGACTCGGAACCCCGCGCATCCCCAATTGCCCGCGAGTACGTCTCCATGCCCGAATCACGCCGCTTGAAGGCTGTCCAAACGCCGATCATCCCGGTGATCACCGACCTCATCCGGGCCCATCCAGGCACCATTTCACTTGGTCAAGGCGTCGTTAACTACGGGCCCCCGTCCGGTGCGGCGAAGGAAACCATGCGGTTTCTGGACGAGCCGGCGAACAACAAGTATCAGGGGGTATCCGGGATCCCGCCCCTCCGCGAAAGGATAATTCAAAAACTCGCCTCGGAGAATTGCATTGACGTCGGCGAAACCCACGGAAACGGTCTCATGGTCACCGCTGGGGGAAACCAGGCGTTCCTCAATGTTGTCCTCGGGATTCTCGATCCGGGCGATGAGGTCATCCTTCCTGTGCCGTATTATTTCAACCATGAGATGGCCATCACCATGGCCAATGCTCGTCCGGTGCTCGCGCCGACCGGCAATGATTACCAACTGGACCTAGGGGCCCTCCGTGCTGCGATTACGCCGCGCACCCGCGCCATCGTGACGGTCTCGCCCAACAACCCCTCAGGTGCCGTGTATCCCGAAGCCGCCTTGCGAGCGGTCAACGCCCTCTGTGCCGAGCACGGCATCTACCACATCAGCGACGAGGCCTACGAATACTTCACCTTTGATGACGCCCGCCACTTCTCGCCGGCGTCAATTTCAAGCGCGTCCGCCCACACGATTTCGTTGTTCTCCATGTCGAAGGCCTACGGGTTTGCTAGTTGGCGTATTGGCTGGATGGTCTTCCCCGAGGAGCTTGAGTTGGCGATGCAGAAGATTCAGGACACCGTCATCATCTGCCCATCGGCGATCGCCCAATGCGCCGCTGCCGGTGCACTAAGCCATGGACCCGACTTCGTAACGGAGAAAGTCCGTGCGCTCGCGGAAACGCGGGCGATGGTGCAACGCCAACTGGGCATTTTGGAAAAGGCCGGCCTGGTACATGTCCCGCCTGCTTCGGGAGCCTTGTACTTCCTCCTGCGCCTACGGTCACGACTGACGCCGCTGGCCTATGCAACGCGCTTGATTTGCGAACACGGCGTCGCCGTGATCCCGGGCGACGCTTTTGGCCTAGCAGAGGGATGCCATATCCGGATCGCCTACGGCGCCCTTGAACCTGCCACGGTCGCGCAAGGCATCGGACGGTTGGTCGCAGGTGTGCAGGCGCTGCAGGATTGATCTCACTAACTCTGCAGCAGCAAGCGCTTCGCTCTCGTACCGCTCGGCCTTGATTTGAACTGTGCTACCCATAGCGCACAGCCGGAGACCAACAACGATGCTCCAGACAACACTATTGAGATGGTGTCTTTTAGCTCCTGCCGTTGCGAAGCTGCCCCAGAAATTAAGCAAGGATTAAAAGGCACCACAATCAAACTGATCGAAGGCGCGCAGGCTGGCGGTTAGCGGAAGGTCAAACCGGGGCAAAGACAAATGGCACGATCCAATTTTGACCGCCATCTGAAAATGGAGTTTCATGGCCACCGTATAAAAAGAGGGAGGGACATCCATGGACTTAAAAAAAGTGATTGCCGACGTAACGGCCGCCATCAAAAAGCTCACCGTACCGGCGGCTAGCCCATCAAGTCCGGCACCGGGAAGGACGGCCGTGGACAACGAAGCGGTTCGAGAAGAGGGCCATCAAGCCAGATATGATGCCGGCTATGATCAGGGATATGAGGACGGCCGAGAAGCGGGCCACGCACACGGTTACAAAGAAGGCTATAACGAAGGCCTTCAAGCAGGGATGGAGGCTGCGTCACCAGCACAGGAGGCACCGCAATAGGCCGGCGATTGAGTTTCACGCTGACCGACCAAACAAAAACCCCCTGGCCTGGGGTTTTACATACCAGACCGGGGGCAAGCTGACGGGTGCGAGCACTCCTGAGACGAAGCCGAGCGAATAGCCACGGGCTGGAGGACGCTTAAGCATCTGCGCTGGCGGCCGCCAGTTCGGCCAGCCAAACCGCGAAGGCTGCCGCTAACGCACGCCATGACCAGCCAGGCGGCAGCCGCGACAAACAGAGGCGAAAACGTGAGATGTGGGCCGCAAAGTATTCAACTCGCGAAATTTGCGCAGAAGAGGAATGCCCTGCCCCGGGCATGTATTTCTCTACTGCAAGGAAGGCTTTGAGAACTCTGGAAGACAAAGTTCTTTGATAAACTTTGGAAAAAGCGTGGTCACTCGTTGAGCCCGAAGCCTGTCCGTCGACCCGAGGTTATTTTACCACTACAATGGGCGCATGCATCGAGCGTTAACAATTCATCCGGACTCCTTTTGCCCTGCGGTGACGCACATCGAAGTGGAAGTGATGCGTCGATGCGCGGACCGTTTGGTCTTGTCCTATTCGGTAAACGGCGAGATAGGCGATATACGTATTCCGCCCGCAGTTGCGGCAGCGCGTTCTGATGAACTTTGGCGGCACACCTGTTTCGAGGCATTCATTCGCGCATCGCTCGGCGCCGGCTATTACGAATTCAACCTTGCACCCTCAGGTCAATGGGCGGCGTATCGGTTCGATAGCTATCGAAGCGGGATGCGAGTTGCAACCGAGATAAGCGCGCCCCGCATTGAGGTACAATCGAGCCGAGCGTGCTACAGATTGCAAGCCTTGCTGGAAATGGATCAGATGTCGAGCCTGCGAATCGACGGGGCGTGGCGAATTGGTCTTGCGGCCGTGATCGAAGAAACGAGCCAGCATAAATCATATTGGGCGCTGGCGCATCCTCCGGGCAAGGTGGATTTCCATCATTCCGATTCATTTGCCCTTGAATTTGCATAAAGTGTAGCGACCATGAAATTTGGCATCGATCGACTTGTCACCGAACCCACTTTGCGCGCGCCACTCAAGGGCAGACGCGTTGCATTGGTCGCACATCCTGCCTCAGTGACGCCAAATCTGACGCACTCGCTCGATGCGTTAGCGGCACGCAGCGACATCAAGATCACCGCAGCATTCGGTCCACAGCATGGTCTTCGCGGCGACAAGCAAGACAACATGATTGAATCACCAGACTTTTTTGATCCGGTACATAACATTCCAGTATTCAGCCTCTATGGTCAAGTGCGCGAGCCGACCGATGCGATGATGGATACATGCGATGTCATCCTCGTCGATCTACAGGATTTGGGTTGCCGCGTTTATACGTTCATAACGACGCTGCGCTATGTACTCGAAGCGGCGTCGAAATATCGCAAAGCAGTATGGGTGTTGGACCGGCCTAATCCCGTTGGCCGGCCAGTCGAAGGGTTGGCGCTGCGCGCCGGATGGGAAAGCTTCGTTGGCGCGGGGCCATTGCCAATGCGTCACGGGCTCACGCTCGGTGAGTTGGGCCTGTGGTTCATCCGAATGCTCAACCTCGATATCGAGTATCGTGTTGTAGAATTGCATGGCTGGCAACCCGATGCCGCGCCGGGATTCGGCTGGCCGCTGGGAGAGCGCACATGGATCAATCCCAGTCCCAATGCGCCGAATTTATGGATGGCGCGCGCCTATGCGGGAACGGTGATGCTTGAGGGCACGACGCTCTCGGAAGGGCGCGGCACCACGCGACCGCTCGAGATGTTCGGCGCTCCCGATATCGATGCGCGCGCTGTCATAAAGGAAATGCTCACTCTTGCCCCGCAGTGGCTCTGTGGTTGCCGCTTGCGCAATTGCTGGTTCGAACCCACATTTCACAAACATGCCGGCAAGCTGTGCAATGGCGTGCAGATTCACACGGAAGGTCCCGATTACGATCATCAGGCATTCAAGCCCTGGCGTATCCAGGCGCTCGCTTTCAAAGCTATTCGCCGGTTATATCCAGACTATCTACTCTGGCGCGATTTCGTCTACGAGTACGAATTGGGCAAGCTCGCCATTGATGTCATCAACGGCAGTCCGTTGCTCCGGGAATGGGTGAACGATGCACGCGCGACACCGCAAGACTTGGATGAGCTTGCCATGCCTGATGAGCTGGCCTGGTTGAACGAGCGCCACGGATACCTTTGCTACTGAAACTGAAAGCGCAGCGCCGGGCGCTTAAGGCGCTTCTTGCGGTGCATTAGAGCGAACCGCCGCAGGCTTTTGTCGCGAGAGATCAATCCTGCGGGCGGAACAGAAGTTGCGCCGAGTAATACTCGGCCAATTTCTCGATCTCATCGTCGCGCAGCTTCGCCGCGATCGAGCGCATCCTCGTATAGATATCATTGTGTCGCTCGCCCTTGGCGAAGGCTTGGAGCTGGGTAGCGAGATAATCTTTCCTTTGTCCTGACAATGTCGGTGTCTCGATCGGCCCGCCGGCATGCACGCCATGGCAGGAGGCGCAGGACGGAAGACCACGCGCCGAATTGCCGAACTCGACGAGGCGAACGATATCGGGATCGCCAGACGAGATCGTTCGTGGATCCAAGGCACCCTTTGTGAGCACCGCGAAATGCGCCGCCACATCCGCCATCTGATCATCGTCGAGGTTTTGCACGATGGTGGCCATCAGCTCATTGACCCGCGCGCCATTCTTGAAATCGTGCAGCTGCTTATAGATCGCAAAAGCCGACTGGCCTTCCATATGGGGAATTTTCGGGTCATAGGCGGCGCCAGATTCGATATGGCAAGAAACGCAGATGTTCGCCGCGATATCCGAACCATTTTCTTCATTGGGACGATGCAGCCGCTCGATGACTTCCGGGGTCCAGGCAACCATTGAAACTGGCTGCGCCACGGTTGCGCTGCTCGGCTGCCGGAAGGCGGGAGATCCCGGCTGAATACCGAGCGATCGGCAAATCGCCTGGAAGGCGGAAAGACCCGCCGATTGACCCTGCGCGATCGGAATGAGGACAAAGCCGAGGAGGCCGGCGATGACAACAATGGCAATAACGGTGACAACGGCGCGAGTTGCGAACCGCCCGTCTTGACCTTCCTCGCTGATGGGTGGCTGCGTCATCGCGCTAACCTCCCCGATCGACGCGGTGAACGACGGCATGGGGCGCCTCGATGACGAACGCCTGCGCGATCGGCCAACCAAAGGCAGCCAGCATCAAAAACGCCACCAGCACATTCCACAAGCCGAAGCCGTTGAGCGAGGCCGGCACATGCGTCACCGGATGCACTGGCAGCGCGAAGCGGAAGGGTAGGCGGGCAGCCTCCGGTTTCCGGTACAAGAACAAAAGATTCCAGACGAAGAGCAATGCGCTTGCAAGAAGCAACAGGCCGCCGATGAGGGAGACGACCACCCATGGCCCCCAGGCGGCGATGATCGGGTTCGAATAATCGAACTGTGCAACGCGGCGCCACTGGCCTTGCAGCCCGAGCCAATGCCACGGCAAGGACATGGTCATCATGCCGAGGAACCAAAGCCAAAGCTGTATCCGTTGCGGCATCGATGAGGAGGGCTCGTGGCCAACAAGCCTTGGCCAGATTTCATAGGCAATGGCAAAATACATAACGACCACGGCGCCACCGAAGATTAAATGAAAATGCGCGGTGACCCATGAGGTGTTGTGAACCATCGCGTTGAGGCCATAGCCCATATTCACGAGGCCGCCGCCGCCGCCAAAGAAAAGCATGACAAAGGAAAGACCCGTGGCAAGAACCATGGGCCGCTCCCAAGGCAGCGCCGGGATCCAGCCAAAGAGCCCGCGCCCGCCGCGCAACCGTCCTGCAATTTCAAACGATGCGGTGATCGTGAAAATCGTCAGCAACGTCGGAACGGTGACCAAAAGCGTCAGGAACATCTGCAAGAACTTGAAGCCCGCTGGCTCTTGCGGATCCATGAAGAGGTGATGGAAGCCGACGGGCAGGGAGTAGAGAATGAATAGAACGAATGACAAGCGCCCCATGAGGTCGCTGTAGAGTCTGCCGCCCGCCGCTTTCGGCGCCATGGTATAAAACGCGATATAGGCGGGAAACAGCCAGAAGTAGACGATTGGATGCAAAGTCCAGGAAAATAGGGTGCGCGTCAGGCCGACGTCGATCGTGTGGATGAGGCCCAAGGAGGCCGGCAGGACGATAAAGAGCACCTCGGCGGCAACGCCAGCTGTCGTCCAAAGCCACATAATGGCATTGGCGACAGTTCCGAACATGGCGAGCGGCACCGGCACGTTGGGGTTGGCGCGCTTCCATTGCGCCATCGCCACGATCATCAAAACGCACCAGATCCAGGACCCGACGATGACGAGAACGAGCCCGAGGTAGAAGTATGGGCTCGCGGTAAGGGGCGGATAGAAGGTATAAAGTACCGAGGCGCGGCCGCTGAGAATAGCATAAGAGGCCATCGCCGCGCCAATGAGCCCAAGGATGAAGCCAATCCATCCAAAGGTTTTTCCAGGCAGCGGGCGCTCAAGCGCGGTCTCGGCGGTGAAATAGCCAAATCCCATGACGAAAAACGTCGTCAGCACGAAAGCCATGCTGACGCCGTGCTCGGTCACGGCGAGAAAATAATTATCCGGGGTAACGAAAGGAGCCGGCAGCGGGCTTCGTGCCCACATCTGCCACACCCCAAAAAAGCAAGCGATCGCAAAAGCCGCGAAAGCAACCCATAGATGCGCGAGCGTCAACCGCTCAAGACTTCTCACAGGCAACCCTCCCGTTGGCATCTGGCCGGAAATTTTCACGCGGCACGACGCGAACCGTCGCCCACATCTGGCTATGGCCAAACCCGCAAAACTCATGGCAGGGCATCAAGAGATCGCCTGTCTTGGTAAAGACGGTGCGGATCTGCGACACGTAGCCTGGAACGACCATCGAATTGACATTCGTTCCCGTCACGAGGATCCCATGGATGACATCGGGGCTCGCCAAGCGAAGCGTCACGGGCTCATTCGCTGGAACAACGATGCATTGCGGGTTGAAGGCAAATTGCGCCGTCACAATGCGCGTTGTCACCTGCCCTCCCGCTTCGACCCGCGTGCCAAGATTGCTCTCGGTAAACTCAGCAGAGAGATGCAGGGTTTTAGGATCGATGGTCTCGATGTTGCTCGGCGGGTTCACATGCAGCGCGAACGCGGCATAAAGAACAGCGCCGAGGATCACCGCGACGGCGATGATGACGCCCGCCGTCCAGCGCCGTTCATGGCGCAGGATTTCTTGTTCGAGATTTGACATCCCGTTACCCTACGACGCCGCGCGGGATGAAGATGACGAAGTAAACAAAAGAATAGCCGAGCATCAGAAGGAAAACCGCGAAGCCTGCGAGAACGGCCGCGCCCCGCGGGACCTGCTTCATGACTTCGTTGAGTTGCGCCTCGGTGGGGCCCTCATTCTCGGAATCTGCTTCTCTCAATCTCTGTAACTCCCGCTACCCTCTTGAGCTTAGGTTATATCAGCCGTGTTTGGAATCAAAACGCGTCATTTGTCCGCACCGCTGAAGCCAACGGTAATGCCATGGCTTCCATGAGACAACAACGGACTACCCAAATCCTTCAGACACGTCTTTGATCTAGAGCAATGCCGCGTTCAAAGCGGTCTTTGCACCGCGCCTCATTTGGCTTACGATCGCGGCAACGATAGCCGGAAAGGCAGGGAGGAGACGCCATCATGCCAGGTTCCCCAGATCGGGCGGTGTCCGCGCCGCGCTCCGTCGCGCTCATCGGCCCCTATGGGAGCGGCAAATCAACACTCTTCGATGCCCTGATGGCGACGGCGGGATCGCCGCCGAAAAAGCCGCTTGATCCGCGAAAACGCGTCGTCAGCACGGAATTGCGCCTGGGCCACTGTTCATTTCTCGGAGATCATTGGTCGATCCTCGATTGCCCAGGCTCGGTAGAATTTGCCCATGAGGCACAGGCGGCGCTCGCCGCCGTCGATCTCGCGATCGTCGTCTGCGAACCGGCGGCGGGACGCGGCTCAAGCATGCCGCTATGGATGCGCGCGCTCGAAGACTTTGGCCTGCCCCATCTCATTTTCGTCAATAAGATCGACGCGCTCGCGAGCACCGTCGAGGATATGCTCGCGGCATTTCAGCCCTTTTCGAAATATCCGCTCGCGCTGCGGCAATTGCCCATCATCGAGAACGATAGCGTGGCTGGCTATGTCGAGGTCGTCAGCGGGCGGGCTTACCGCTACAGCACCAACCAGGTCGGCGAGCGGATCGAGATCCCCGCCCAGCTTCGCGACCCGGAAAAGCAAGCGCTCGATGGCCTGGCGGAGGTGCTCGCCGACCAGGATGACGCGCTGCTTGAAAAGCTGATCGAGGAGATCCCGCCAACGGCGAGTGAGCTTTACCAACATATCCGGAAGGATCAAGCGAGCGGCACGATTGTCGAGGTCTTGTTTGGATCGGCCGTGCGCGGGCATGGGGTCTTCGCCCTATGGAAGGCACTTCGGCACGATGTGCCGGCCGCCGCCGAAACCGCCGCGCGCCGCGGCATCACCCAAGGCGATCAACCGCTTGTCCAAATCTTCAAAACGCTGCAAGCAGGGAAACTTTCGCTCGGCCGCGTATGGCGCGGCACGCTGCACGATGGCGCATCATTCGGCGGCTCGCGCGTTGGCGGCATCCAGCGCTTTCCGGGCGGTGAATCGGCCCGCGTTCCTGAGGCGGAAGCCGGCGAACTCGTCGCGCTCGGGCGTCTCGAAGGCGTTGCCTCGGGGGCAGTGCTCGGCGATGCGAGCGGGGCCACCCTACCCTATCCCGCGTCACCGCCACCGGTCTTCGCACTGACGGTCGCCCCAAAGGACCGAAAGGATGATGTCAAACTTTCGGGCGCGCTCAATAAGCTCGCGCTCGAAGATCCGAGCCTCATCGTTGAGCATAACCTCGAGACCGGCGAAACACTTTTAAAGGGCCAGGGTGAAATCCACCTCAATAACGCCATTGAGCGCCTCGCGAGCGTCTATAACCTGCAAATTACGACCTCTACGCCCAAGATCGCCTATAAAGAGACGATCAAGCAAGCCGTGACGCAGCATTCCCGCCTCAAGCGGCAAACGGGCGGCCACGGCCAGTTCGCCGACGTCAAACTCGAGATCGAGCCGCGCCATCGCGGCGAAGGCTTCGTGTTTACCGACAAAATCGTCGGCGGGGCGGTGCCGAAGCAATATATTCCGGCCGTCCGCGAGGCGGCGGAAGAAGCGATGCAGAAAGGGCCGCTCGGCTATCCCGTCGTCGATGTCGCGGTCACCCTGCTTGATGGCACGTTTCATACGGTCGACAGCTCCGATATGGCGTTCCGGACGGCGACACGCCTTGGCATAGCGGAAGGACTCGCCAAGGCAGGGCCGGTGCTCCTTGAACCGATCGATCATGTGACGGCGAGCGTTCCAAATAGTTTCACGGCCGCCGCCCAGCGGCTCCTCACTGGCAGGCGTGGGCAAATCCTTGGCTATGCCGAACGACCTGGCTGGCCCGGCTGGGACGATGTCGAAGCCCTCGTGCCGGCGGCCGAATTGCAAGATTTCATCATCGAATTGCGCTCCGACAGCCTGGGCCTCGGCCATTACCGCCATCACTTCGACCACCTCGCCGAGGTGCGTGGAAGGACGAGCTGAATAGCAGAGTCCAAGAATCTATAGCTTTGCGAGGGCGGCATTCAATTGGCATTCAGTAAATCCATTTTAAGGTTTCGCCGATCAAAATTTCCTGTTATGTCTAAGTGATGATTGATGACTAACCATAGCGGTCCAATCTTGACCTGTGGCGTAACCCCGGAGCATCATGGCGAGCGTCTAGACCGCTTCCTTGCTGGTGCCCTTTTTGCTGAAAACATTTCGCGCACCCGGGTCAAGAGCCTGATCCAAGAGGGGCATGCGTCGATCGACGGCGCCACAGTGACCGATCCAAGCCTCTTGTTGCGCGCCGGGCAGACGGCTTTGCTGCGGCTGCCGCCGCCGCTCGATCCGGCGCCAAAGGCCGAGAACCTTGGCCTCGCCATCGTCTTCGAGGATCACCACCTCCTCATCATCGATAAGCCCGCCGGGCTTGTTGTTCACCCCTCGGGCGGGCATGAGGCGGGAACGCTCGTCAATGGGCTGATCGGCCATTGCGGCGATGAACTTTCGGGGATCGGCGGCGTGCGCCGCCCTGGAATCGTGCACCGGCTGGACAAGGACACGTCTGGCCTTTTGGTGGTGGCGAAGACGGATGCCGCGCATCAGGGGCTGGCGCGGCTCTTCGCTGACCACGGAAAAACGCTTCCGCTCATTCGCGAATACCTCGCCTTTGCCTGGGGCGTTCCAGATCGGCCGTTCGGCACCATCGACGCTCCCCTCGCCCGCGACGGCGCGACCCGCCAGAAGATCGCCATCGCTCCCGCCGGGCGCGGGCGGCGCGCGGTCACCCATTGGCGCCTCCAAGAGACGTTCCATCGGCAAGTGAGCATGATCGCCTGCCAGTTGGAGACCGGGCGCACGCACCAAATCCGCGTTCACCTGGCGCATATTCGCCACCCGGTGCTCGGCGATCCGCTTTACGCCAGAGGATACAAAGCCAAAGCGGCGAAGCTTCCCGCCGCCGCCGAGGCGGCTGTCGCGGCGTTGTCGCGCCAAGCCTTGCATGCGGCGGTCCTCGGCTTTCCGCATCCGCTCACGGGAAAGATCTTACGCTTCGAAAGTCCGCTGCCGGAGGAGCTGAGCCGCCTCCATGATGCTTTGCGAAGAGGAATTGGCCTTAACGATGTGTCTGATGCGTCTTAAGAAAGAGGCAGGCCAGCAAGGTTTGACCAATAAAACCTCGCCAACCCAGCCGCCATCGTAGATTTCACGTTTATTTGAATTGAGAATGTAATTTCTTGAGCTGTTTGATCGAAGTTAAAGGAAGGTGTTTTTATAAAAAGTTTAGTTCTTGATCGTACCGTTTCACTCTCGAAGCGGTGGAATATTTCCAAAGTTTAATCTCGCAACGAAGCCGATCCTCTTCCGGCGCTGGCCGCGTTAGTTTATATTATTGAACCGTGAATTGCGGGCCGACGATCGACGTGGCCAATCAAGGACCTGCTGGATAGGGGGTTCGTAGGAGAACGTGAAATGATTGCTGCGCTGCCAATGATTGCGGGTGAGAGTGGCCTTGCGCGCTACCTCAACCAAATCCGCCGTTTCCCGATGCTGGAACCGGAAGAGGAATACATGCTCGCCAAGCGCTGGCGTGAGCATGAAGATCCGGATGCCGCGCACAAGCTCGTCTCATCGCATCTGCGCCTTGTCGCCAAGATCGCCATGGGTTACCGTGGCTATGGCCTCCCCATCAGCGAGGTGGTCTCCGAAGGCAATGTTGGCCTCATGCAGGCCGTCAAGCGGTTCGAGCCGGAGAAGGGATTCCGCTTGGCGACTTACGCCATGTGGTGGATTCGCGCCTCAATTCAAGAATATATTCTGCGATCCTGGTCACTCGTGAAGATGGGGACGACCGCCAACCAGAAGAAGCTGTTTTTCAACCTCCGCCGTGCAAAAAGCCAAATCTCGGCTCTCGACGAGGGCGATATGCGCCCTGATCAGGTGAAAACCATCGCCCGCCGCCTCGGCGTCACCGAGCAAGACGTCGTTGACATGAACCGGCGCATGTCCGGCGATGCCTCGCTCAATTCCCTTGTTCGCGAGGATGGCGAAGGCGAGTGGCAGGATTGGCTTGTCGATGAGAGCGCGAGCCAAGAGAATCTCCTCGCTGACCGCGAGGAAAGTGACAACCGCCTTGATGCCTTGCACAACTCGCTGGAGGTTCTGAACGCGCGCGAGCGCCGCATCTTTGAGGCGCGGCGGCTCGCCGACGACCCGATGACCCTCGAGGCACTTTCGGCGGAGTTCGGCATTTCCCGCGAGCGGGTGCGTCAGATCGAGGTTCGCGCCTTCGAGAAAGTGCAATCAGCTGTCAGGGCCAAGGTGGCAAGGACAGAAGCCTTGCCGGAGCACGAGTCGATCGAAGGACCCGCCGCGCACGTGTAATCACTGGGGGAAATACCCTACCCTTTCAAGCCACGAATAGCCCCGCCGCAGGCGGGGCTATTCGCATCATCCATTTGTTTTCAAGCGGCGCATATCTTATTTGACTGGCTTCGTTGCGGCATCGAGCGACTCCAGGAACGTGACCACTTTCGCCTGGTCTTTCGCGTCAGCCAATACATCGGTTTGATTACCCGCCGTCCGGTGGTTCTCATCGGCCAGAACGCAAGCCAGAGTTTCGCAGGCTCCGTTGTGGTAATAGGGCGGAAAGGCGAAAATCCCCAAGAGCGATGGCGGGCTGAAGCCGTTGCCTTTCCCATCTTGGTTGTAATCGAACCCGAGTGCATCCTGCGGCGCGGCCTGGAGGACACCATTGACGAGGACGCGGGTGGCCTTTTCCACCGCGCCGATCAGAGGCTCACCTGGAATTGCGTTTCCCGATCCTTGGACATTGAGATTGAAAGATTTGATATCCCGGAGGAAGCGCGCCAGATATTGGTTGTTGACCGGGTTGCCGATGACGGCGGCCGTCAAACAGCCGGGCGGCGAACCGGTTCCCGTGCTCGTTTCGCAGAAGATATCATTGATGTTTGGGGGCGGAGTGAAGTCCCGGATGCTCGACGTCCATTGATTGCCGCCGTGGCAAGTCCCGCAACCGGCTTCGACAAACAATTCCCGTCCGTCCTCCACATCGTCGCTCGAAATGCCTCCCTTGATCTCTTTGTCCGTCAAGGGCCCATTGGGCGTCCGAATGGCGACGCGGACCCACTCGTTCAAGGCCGAGAGGGCTCTCACGGGAACTGTGCTCCCGGGCAATGTCACGGTGATTTCGTTGCGGCCTTCGTTTGGCTTCAAAAAGGCATTGATCGTGCACGGCGCCAATTGCGCATTGGTGTCGCCGAGCAAGAGACCATGGTTCGGGTCAAAGAGGCTGGTCGCGGGCGGGGGATCGCTGCAAGTCTGTGCTGCCGCTAAGTTTCCTGGCCCGGAGACGTTGCGGACGTTGGCGTCGAAATCATGGACTTCATCGAAGATCGCCGAATAGTTAAGCACGCGTTGGTTGCTTGTGGCCTGGGTGCGACCTTGCGGGTCGAAGGTGCCGTTGAGTGGCACGGATTTGCGCGGCCCGGTATTGAAGGTCCATACCACACTGTCCGAGAACCCCTTGAAATGGCAGCTCGAACACGCTTGCCAGCCGACCTGCGCAAGACGCTCATCGATGGAAATCGTCGTGCCGGAGGGCTGATTGTAATGGCCGCGCGAGGAAAAGAATTGCTCGGCGCCGACCAAGACCACCTCTCCCTCGCTGCCTGGCGCGGGCAAAGCGGTTGTCTGGACAACCGTGCTTACCTGGTCAGTGATCAGATTCACCACCGAGACATTGCGCGAGACAAAGTTAGCCACATAGGCCGTCGTGCCTATGCTGTTGATCACGATTCCCTGCGGATTTTTGCCCGCGCCGGCCCCACTTGTGGCGGGATTCGTTGGGTCATTCAGGTCGATGACATGCGTCGTCATCGGCCCGCCGGTAAAGGAGATCGTCCCATCCGCCGCGACGAGGACCTTGACCAAGAGATCGCTCGCCGCCGCAACCACGTAAGCGGCTCCGGGTCCTGTTTGATTGGTGAAGGCAATCCCCCAGGGGTTAGCGAAGAAGATCGTCGGCTTGCCGGTTTCGGGGGTGCGCGCGCCGAGATGCAGATTTGGGCCGAGATTGCTGCTTCCAAGGAAAAACTTGGTTAGGCTGGCATCGGTCTGACTATTTCCGTTCACGTCGTCAATAATATTGAGATAGGCCTCCGTATCGACCCGGAATTGCAGCGGGTCGCTCGGCGACGCGGCAACATTTGGCAAATAGGCTTGGTTGCCCCGGATGACGATGCTTTGCAGCTGGTTCGGGAAGGCCAGCGTATTCACGCCCGAGTTGACAGGAAACTCAAAGCCTGTGATCTGCGGCGCGAGAGTGATTACAGCGGCCGGGGAATAATCTTTTATTTCAAAAGAGCTCGTATCGATGTCAAGCCGGCAGACGAGGCCCTCCCTGCCCGTGTCGACCCCCTGTACCCCGTTTGGCTGAATGAAGGACAAGAAGCGCGTTACATAAAGCTTCTTACTATCCTGGGTGACCCCAAGGCCGCGCGGTTGAAAGTGCCGGTTGCGGTCGGGATCGTTGCAAAGGCTGCGACGGATATTCACATTCCCGATGATCTCCTGCTCCTTGGCGTCGATCACCGTCACGGTGTCCTGCGAGCTGTTAGCGACGAAGACGCGCTTGCCGTCCGGCGATGTGACGATGTTCCAGGGCTCGGCGCCGGTCTTTAACGTGCGGTAAACTTCAGCCATAAACTTGTCCGTCGGATAGGAATTTTCGATTCGAATGATCGTAACCGTGCTGTCGGCGGCATTGGCCACATAGGCATATCGGTTGTCTGGATCGAGCGTGACACCCTGGGGTTCTTTACCGACGGGGATGTTTTTGATCAGCGCATTGGTGTCGGTACGGATCACCGAGACGGTATTGTCCGCTGGATTGACCGACCATACGAACCTGTTATCGGCAGAGATCGCGATTGGGCTCGAATAAGTCGGACGGACGAAATTGTCCCAAGCAAATGCGGATTGCGCAATAAGGCTCGGTGCCGTCGCTACGGCAGCGAGAGTTGTGCCCGCCCGGAAAGTCCGCAGCGCCTTGTGAAAAAAGGATATCGCTTTTTGCATAACGCACCCCCCTCTCCCGTTAGGTGAACGATTGCTCTATGTTCACCATCAGTTGAACTCAAATATCGTCGTCACCTCCATCGCAATAACTTGCGATTGACGTTTATTGAATATTGCTTCTGTTAACGATAATAGCGCCTCACAGTCTTCACTGTACAGGCCCATCTGTAAAAGTCAATTTTAACTTTATGTCATATACATTATTTGCTTGTTCTTTGCTTTATTTAAGATTTTTCTTGGCAATAAATAAAATAATAATACTCAAATATTTGGAGCAAATTATTGCTAATATATGATATAAATCACATCAATAGCCACGGCTGTGCCTGTTTTTCTGAATCAATAGCTAGGGCGGTGCTAATGAGAGAAATCAGTCTGCAAGCGGCACGCACAGCGCCTCCAAGGTGCCGAAAGTCGCAGACAAAACCCAAAAGGGACTAAATATGCCGGTGCGAGAGCGAGAGAGGCGGCAGGTGTTGGACGAAGACCGAGCGGCGAAGCCCCGCCCTAACAACACCCATTGCTGCCATTCGAGCAGGTGAGGAGCCGCGTAATGATCGATCTTTACTACTGGACGACGCCGAACGGCCATAAGATCACGCTTTTCCTCGAAGAGATGGGCCTCCCCTACACCATCCATCCGGTTAATCTTGGCCGCGGCGATCAGTTCAAGCCCGAGTTTTTGGCGATTTCGCCGAATAACCGCATTCCGGCGATTGTCGATCACGCTCCAGCCGGCGGCGGCACGCCGCTCTCAGTCTTCGAATCTGGCGCAATCCTTCTCTATCTTGCCGAAAAGACCGGCAAATTCTTGCCCCCGGATCTTCGCGGCCGGTTTGAAGTCCTAGAATGGCTTTTTTGGCAGGTCGGCGGCCTTGGCCCAATGGCCGGGCAGAACCATCATTTCCGCCAATACGCGCCGGAAAAAATCGCCTACGCCATCGACCGTTACGTTCATGAGACCGGCCGTCTCTACGCCGTTCTCAACAAACAGCTCAAAGACCGGCCCTTTATCGCCGGCGATTATTCCATCGCCGATATGGCCTCTTATCCCTGGATCGTCTCCCACGACAACCAGGGCCAAAGGCTGGAAGATTTCCCGAATTTAAAACGCTGGTTCGAGCAAATCCGCGACCGGCCAGCCACGCGGCGCGCCTATGCGAAGGCCGAAGAGATCAACAGGGCGCGGTCGTGAATGACGAGGCCTCTCGCAGAATACTCTTCTCGCAGTCGGCGGCCAGCGTGAGATAGCTGGCCCGCACGAGAGGGGCCCGGCCTCGCCGCGCTTTATTTCTTAAAAACTCGGGCTTATACCAACCGCGCATCCCCTAGAACTTAGCTCCCGCGCCGCGGCGCAGAAACCGGAGGCAGCACCTTCATGGCTGGACATAGCCAGTTCAAGAACATCATGCACAAAAAGGGCAAGCAGGATGCGATCCGCTCCAAGATCTTTTCCAAACTAGCCCGGGAAATCACCGTAGCCGCAAAACTAGGTTTGCCCGACCCCGCGATGAACCCGCGTCTTCGTGCCGCCGTCCTCGCCGCGCGCGCCGAAAACATGCCAAAGGATAACATCGAGCGGGCCATCAAAAAGGCGGCCGGCTCTGATTCGGAAACCTACGCGGAAGTACGCTATGAAGGCTATGCCCCCGGCGGCGTCGCCATCATCGTCGAGGCCCTCACCGATAACCGCAACCGCACGGCGGGAGAAGTGCGCTCCTACTTTACGAAAAGCGGCGGCGCGCTCGCCGAGACGGGCGCCGTATCTTTCCTATTCGACCATGTTGGCGTCATCGAGTTCCCAGCCAAAATCGCAACCGAGAACACCATGATGGAAGCGGCGATCGAGGCCGGGGCGGATGACGTGGAGACGAATGGCGACGCTTATGAGATCATCACCTCCATGGAGAGCTTGCGTGAGGTGGCGCAGGCGCTCGAGGCGAGATTCGGCGAGCCGCGCAAGGCAAGCCTCGTTTGGCGCCCGCACAATACGATTGGTGTCGACGACGAATCGGGGGAAAAAATTCTGCGTCTCGTCGGCATGCTGGAGGACAATGACGACGTCCAGAACGTCTATGCGAATTTCGAGGTCTCCGATGCTCTGATGGCGAAGTTTGCCGGGTAAGGACCGGATTTAGGCCGTTGCCCTTTGCGAGGCCCGCTCCTCGCTTTCACTCTCACGTCCGTTTCGAGCATTTTCCTCCGCCTCGCCCCCGCTTGCCCTATCTTCCTCTGCGGGAGAAGTTTCGGCCGCCGTCGCGGCGCGTATAATGGCGGCTCCGATCTCATTGATCTTCTGTCGCAGGATCTCATTTTCGACACTTTGTTGCAAAGCCGTCTGCGCATCGATGGATGGCGGCGCCCTTCGCAAAGCCGTGAGTTCGTCAGCAATCTCCTCGCGCTCACGTTTGGCGATCACCAAGGCTTCGCTCAAGATTTTCTTGGCGGTCGTGAGCTCGGCGATTTTTTCCCGATATCCCGCTTCCGTGGCCTGCACGGCCTCGGCGTGCACTTGCCTGTGCCGCGCCAGCTCCTCCTCCCTTTTGAGGGCGGCTTCCAGAGCCTCTTCGCGGTCCGCGATACGCGCCGCCGCGCTCCGCAATGTGACTTGATCGGCCTGCTGCTGCAGCCGCAAGGTCGCGAGCTCGCCTTCGACCTTCGCGATTATGCCGTCTTGCTCGGCAAGCCTATGCTTTTGTGCCTCGGTTTCGTCCCCGAGCGAAGCGAGCACCTTTTTCTGCTCGGCGGTGATAGCCTGTAAATCCATAAGCTGTGATTCGAGCTCGCCGATTCTCAAATTCTTGCGCGCCAGGAGGCCGCTGGAATCGTAAGCATCCTTGGCCGTTACCGCGAGCTCGGCCGATGTTTCCGATAGGGCCCGTTGCAGGGACGCCACTTCAAAACCGCGCTCGCTGCGTTGATGAGACAGCGCCGCAAGCTCGGCGTCCTGCGCATCGATGATGACGGCGCGATTGCCGAGCTCAACGAGATCCGAGGCGTGGAGGCGGCTGAGGGCCTCCGCCTTCTGCTCGAGCCGCCGCAATTCCACCGCAAATTCGGCCCGCAAAAGATCGCGGCTCGCCAAGATTTCTTCGTGCGAAAGCGGCAGCTGCATCTCAAGCCGGCGCCTTGAGAGCCGGATGGCTCGCGCCCAAAACGCGGGGGCGATCATGAGGGCCATGAGGCTCGCAATGAGAAACCCCAGCGCAAAAATCATAACTTGTTCAATCATGGCGCTAAATCATGCGTGTTTCCAGCGGCTCGGCCCAGCCTAGCCAAACGTTCGTGGCGGAATTACCAGCGCCCGCCAATCCTACAGGAAGACCTCGCGAATTAGAACTAAGGACGAAAGGTTTTCGCCAAGCTTGTGCTTGTTTCCTGCGGGCACGAAAATTTGCTCAATTTGGGAAATGCCAGCCGCTTTAGACGTTCCCAGTGCCACAGGCATGAGGAGGACGGCATGCAGGTTCTCAAAGTTCTGGCGATCGTTTCTGTGGCAGCGACGATGGCGCTTGCGCTTGCCCACCCGCTCGAACTGCCGGGAAAGATGCGTTTGGGAAAAGAGCCGTATATCGATGTTCAGCGGATCTATTATCCGGGCTTCGCTATCGGCGGCTTCGCCGAATCGCTCGCCCTGTTGCTTACGCTCATCCTTCTACTCTTAACACCCGGCCATACCTCAACCTTTTGAAATGTGGAGGTTGCGATGAGAGTCCTGATTGCCGGCGCAACCGGTGCAATCGGCCGGCCGCTTGTCCGTTGTTTGAAGGAGGAGCGTCACTCCGTGTTTGCACTGGCGCGTTCGCCACAGTCATCGCGCGTGGTGGCTGAATTGGGGGCGGAGCCGGTCGCCGCTGATGCGCTCGATGCTGCCTCGGTGAAGGCGGCGGTAACGCTGGTCCGGCCGGATGCAGTTATCAATGAGCTGACCGCACTGCCCAGGCACTACACTGCAGAGGAAATGAAGGCTGCGGCCGAACATGATAGTAAGGTCCGCATTGAAGGAAACACAACGCTCCTCGCTGCGCTCCAGGAAACCGGCGTGCGCCGCTACCTGCTGCAAAGCTCGGGATTCTGGTACGGGCCGGGCACGGGCCTCGCTGATGAGAGGGCGCAGTTTGCTTTTGATGCTTCGCCAGGGGTCGCTGCGGGCGCACGCAGGTATGCCGAGCTTGAAGCAGCGGCATTGAGAACACCGGGTTTTGAACTTGTGAGCCTGCGCTACGGATTCTTTTATGGTCCAGGGACCTGGTACATTAGCGAAGGCGACATGGGGGAGCAGGTACGGCCGCAACAGGTTCCTGTCATCGGCAATGGCCAAGGCGTGTGGAGCTTCGTGCACATCGACGATGCGGCCGCGGGGACGGCAGCCGCTTTGGAATGCGCTTCGGGGCGTATACAACCCAGTGGATAGTGACCCCACACCCCAGTGCTTATGGCTGCCAGCATTCGCCCGCGCGGTCGGGGCACCCGTGCCCCCCCATATCACGGAGCAAGAGGCCCTTCACGCTTTTGGCCCCGATATCGTCTATTATGCGACGCGGCTCCGGGGCGCATCGAACGAAAAGGCAAAACAGGAGTTGAAGTTTCACCCGCGCCCGCTGGAATGGCTATATCCAAGCCAACTTGGCCACTGATCCCTTCTGGCCGCTAATCCGCATCTATGCGAAATGCAAGGTTTGGGAATTGGCAAAGAAAAGGAATGGCGTGTCAGGGATGCGTATCCCTGCGCCGAAGGATAGGGCTCCATGAAACGCATCCTCTATTCGCTGATTGCCGCCACCCTGCCGTTCGGCAGCGTCCTCGCGGATGCGCCGAAGTCGAAGAACGCCAAGGTGACCCTCGTCTACCAGCACGAGCTGCCGAACGTTGCCGGCAAGAGCGTCAAGTGCGTGCTCGTCGAATACGGCCCGGGCGGCTACTCGCCTGGTCACACGCATGCCAAATCGGCCTTCATCTACGCGACCGTGCTTGAAGGAGCGATCCGCAGCCAGGTCAACGACGGACCGGTGACGACCTACGAGGCCGGACAGAGCTTCTCCGAGCTGCCGGGGACCGCCACGGCGTCAGCGCCAATGCCAGCGAGACGACGCCGGCCAAGCTCCTCGCGGTGTTCGTGGTGGACACGAAGGAGACGGAACTGACGATCCCGTTCCGGAATTGAGACTGAATTGCTTTCTTGGGAGATATCGCGTCGCGAGAAAATGACGGACGCCAATGTACGTGTCCGTGCCTACGCTGCCGAGCATCGGAACCTCCGTACTTGACGGCTTCCCGGCTAAAACGGATTCCAGGTCGAGCTTTCGGTGAATTTGAGGTAGCTGACATTCAGTCCAAGGCGGGCGCCGAGACCGGTTCGGATCGGCACGACATAGACATCATCGTTTATGAGCGCGGTCATGCCAAAGCCGCCAACAAGATAGGCGGAGCCATCGACGCCACCGAATCGGCGGAAAATCGCGTCTCTCGCAGGGAGATTATAGACAAGCATCATCGTCCGGTCGCCATCCGCCCCCGCGTCAAAACCAAGCGATGGCCCCTGCCAAAACACCTTAACGTCGCCGGCATTGCGGGTGTACAGCGTCCCCTCGCCGTAACGCAGACCGCCGATAAACGCGCCGCCCGCCTCTTGGCCGAGAATGTAGCCATTTGGCTTGCCCCAGCGCTTCGTCGCCGTCTCGACGACTTCGGCGAGGCCGCGTGAAAGAGACCCGAAAAAGCGATGGCCATTGGCGATGATGTCGTCCGGCGTATATTCGCTTGGGCGGCCTACCACATCGGCCCGGGCAGCGCTTGCTCGCAAGAACGGCAGACCCGCCAAGGCGAGAAATCCCTGACCCAGTTCCCGCCGCGTCAACATGGGCATCCTCCAAATCCGCCAGACACGCGCAAGCGCCGCACGCATTAATGACTTTTGTCTGAAGAGGGTTAAGGAAAAATTGATTTTTTGCGGCGCGTCCGTGGCGGTTTCGAGGCGAAGGCTCCTGAATTCGTTTCAAGGAGACGCGGCACCGGGATCACCCCAAGCGATAAAGGAGGGATTTTTGAAGCCGGGCTTGCCGTAACAAAGGGGGCCGCGCGTTTCGTCCAAGACGGCGCCGCCGGCCACACGCAGAACGGCGTCGCCCGCAGCTGTGTCCCACTCCATGGTTGCGCCAAAGCGTGGATAAACATCAGCTTTTCCTTCCGCTACATAGCAAAACTTGAGCGAAGAACCGGCTTTTTGATACTCATTGACCTTAAACTTTGCAAGAAATGCCTCGGCTGCGGGATCGGCGTGCGAGCGGCTGATGAGGGCCGTCAGGCCCTGTTCAGGCACCCGCCGGGTTTTGATGCGGCGGCGATCTTGATGCCCGGGCAGATGCTTACCCGGCAGAACGGTGCATGTGCTTGCATGGGTGCCGCTGAGCCACAACCTTTCAAGCGCCGGAGCGTAGACGACGCCCGCGCGAGGCGTGCCGTCGACGATCAGCCCGAGATTGATGGTGAATTCGCCATTGCGGCCGAGGAACTCCCGTGTTCCGTCGATAGGATCGACGAGGAAGAACGCGCCTTTTGGAACATTGCCGGCTTTCGCGGCTTGCGCCTCCTCGGAAATAACGGGGGGGCCAGGAAGCCGCATCGCAAGGCGCTGTAAAATGATCGCCTCGGCGGCCTCATCGGCGCCGGTCACGGGGCTCCCATCTCTCTTGAACCGCACCGTGCTGCCTGCCGCATAGGCGGCCATCACCGGAACAGCGGCTTCAATAGCAATCGCCGCGAGGATCTCCGCGATCGTGTCAAAATCCGCACTTGAGAGGCAGGCGGCAGGGGCCTCGCCAGGCATAATACTTCAGCTCCACGCAAAATTCTTAGAATAAGATAATTTCTTAACCTGCCCTTTGCAGGATTGAGACCGCGCCATCGCGCAAAGCTGATAGCCGCCCACGGTAAAATTCCTTGTTAATTTTGTGTCAAATCCGCGCACCCGCCCAATCTCCCCGGTACAGCTGCGAGGGCTTGCCGCGCCTCCCCACGTAAATCCCGGAGCATTCGGCTTGTGTTTTGAAAGTGGCGAAAACATTCTTGGAAAAAACATTCTTGGAAATGGAAGGATGACCGTGCTTGCTCTCGATCCCCTCGATCTCGCCGCCCTCCTCTGTTCGCGGGTCTGCCATGACGTCATCAGCCCCGTTGGAGCGATCATTAACGGCCTTGAAGTTCTCGAGGAAGAGGCCAGCGAGGAAATGCGTGGTTTTGCCATTGACCTCATCAAAAAATCCGCCGAACAGGCCTCCACGCGCCTCCAGTTCTGCCGGCTCGCATTCGGCGCCGCTGGCTCGGCTGGAGCTTCGATCGATACGGGGGACGCGGAGAAAGTTGCGCGTGGCCTTTTTACCAATGAGCGGACGGAGCTCGCTTGGCGCTCTCCAAGCCTCCTCATGCCAAAAAACAAAGTTAAACTCATTCTGAATCTTTGCCTTATCGCCGCCGCGGCAATTCCGCGCGGCGGCATTATCGAAGTTGTGATAGCCGACGCGGCGAGCGCGACCCGCATCGATGTAGCCGCGAGAGGAGCGAACGCGAAGCTGGCTCACCATGTGCCTTTGCTCCTCGCTGGCACACCTGAAAGCTCCCCCTCTAGCCCTCAGGACGTCCAAGCCTATTATACAAGCCTCGTTGCCGGTGCTGCCGGGATGGGCATCGCCGTTGCCACCCTGCCTGACTGCATCCGCTTTTCTGCTGCGCCGCTGCTGGCGGTGGTCACTACAAGCCCCGCCGGCTCGCTCTTTAAGGAAGGCTCGCGCTAACTGCATGCACCGAGCCTTGCACTGCTGTCCCGAATATGATCAAAAAAAGCGGTTGCAATTTGCGGCAGCCGCTGATGTCGAGAGCGAATCGGCGTTGATCTTCCTAAAAATGCCACATGCGGCTAAATTGCCGATAGACAAATCAGCTTTAACCGCGCTTTTCTCCTGCGGCGCTGCAGGTTTAAGGACCAAGATGACGAAAGCCGGCCGGGTGTTGAAAATTCCGGTGATTGGTTCTCTCGCAAAGCATGAGCCACCTCGCGCCAAAAATTTCAGGCGCCCACTGTGATTGACCCTTGTCAGCTGGTCCTCACGGGTGAAGATCTCGCGGCGCGAGCACCTATCGTCGCGCCCCTTATTCCGGCAGGTTGCTAATGCGCGTCCTTATTGCAACGGATGCTTGGAGGCCGCAAATCAACGGGGTTGTCCGCTCGCTCGAGCAGGTGGCGCACGCGTTGCGCGACTTCGGCGTCGAGGTCGAGTTTCTGACCCCGCAAGGTTTTGCCACCATTCCCCTGCCAACCTACCCAGAAATCCGCCTCGCTCTCACGACAGCGGATGGAATTTTGAGGCGGCTGGAGGGCGCGGCGATAGACGATATCCATATCGCGACGGAGGGGCCGCTCGGCCTTGCCACGCGCCGCTATTGCCTGCGTGCCGGGCGCTCTTTTACAACCAGCTATCACACGCGCTTTCCCGAATACATCTCGACCCGCGCTCACATACCGGAAGCCTTCACCTACGTGTTGCTGCGCCGTTTTCACAATGCGGGCTCCGGAATCATGGTATCAACGGCATCGCTCGCAAATGATCTCCGAAAACGCGGTTTTGAGCGTCTTATGCGGTGGTCGCGCGGTGTCGATCACCAGCTCTTTTCGCCAGCCAAGGCAAGAGAGCTTCATTTACCTCGGCCTATTTTTCTCTACGCGGGCCGACTGGCGCCGGAAAAAAATATCGAGGCTTTTTTAGGTCTCGACTTACCGGGCTCCAAAATCGTTGTGGGCGATGGACCATCGCGGCGGGCGCTGCAAGAAAACTATCCCAAGGCCCATTTTTGCGGGATGTTGGAAGGAGAGGCCCTCGCCACTCAATATGCTTCCGCCGATGTTTTCGTCTTCCCGAGCCGGACGGATACATTTGGCATGGTGCTCGTCGAAGCTCTTGCCAGCGGTTTGCCGGTGGCGGCCTATCCGGTGATGGGACCGCTCGATGTCATCGGCAAAAGCGGCGCCGGCGTTCTCGATGAAGACTTGCGGTCCGCCTGTCTCGCCGCGCTCGACATTCCCCGTGAAAAAGCCCGTGCCCATGCGCTAACCTACACTTGGGCAAACAGCGCCCGCCAATTCCTCGACAATGTATTGGTCGCGCGAGCCGTCGAGTACGACGAAATAGCGGCTCCCGCCGGACTCGTCGTCTAAAACTATCTATAGCCCAAGATCGCTTAAGGAGGGATGATCGCCCGGGCGAGGCCCAAGCGGCCAATGGTATTGGCGCTCGCTCTCCTTGATAGGAAGATCGTTGATGCTCGCGATGCGCAGACGCATGAGGCCCTTATCATCGAATTCCCAATTTTCATTGCCATAACTGCGAAACCATTGGCCGCTGTCATCGTGCCACTCATAGGCGAAGCGCACGGCAATCCGATGGCCTCGATAAGCCCACAGTTCCTTGATGAGCCGATAATTGAGCTCGCGCGCCCATTTGCGGGTTAAAAATGCCTCGATCGCCGCGCGCCCTTGCAAAAACTCGGCGCGATTACGCCACCGTGAGTCAGGCGTATAAGCAAGCGCAACACGCGAAGGGTCGCGGCTGTTCCAGGCGTCCTCCGCCATACGCACCTTTTGCGCGGCGGTCATTTCGTCAAACGGCGGAACGGGTGGTCGCGCATCTGATAGATTGGCCATCGTGTTCTCCCGCAAGCATCAACGACCTTACCGGGCGAAGAGGCCGCTGCCCCAAAGCTTCGCGCGGTTATGATTTCCTGGCGACTCGGTTGAAAGCGCGGCTGAAGGAGAGCGTGGCAAACCCAAGGAATCCATGAGCAAGCGCGCGCGCGCGCGGTTAGCGGCCGCGGTCGGGTGCCCATCGCCAGGAATATCGAGGATAACCCCCTCAGCGCGTTGCCGTTCGAGCGAGGCGTCGATTACGTCAGCCCCCGCTTCACGCAGGCG